>Ga0070709_10002304_pt1 | contig 10365 bp, 10 predicted proteins | sample LARL51metaG_FD_65449 | JGI IMG/M metagenome (GOLD analysis project Ga0070709, IMG submission 65449) | Corn, switchgrass and miscanthus rhizosphere microbial communities from Kellogg Biological Station, Michigan, USA - LAR L5-1 metaG | ecosystem: Host-associated > Plants > Roots > Rhizosphere ...
CCCGACGTGGTCGGGCCAGTTGCAGGCCGTCGAGAAGGCTGCGCCCTCATTGGGAATAGAGATCGTTCCGGCGGGCGCGGAGAATGCCGTTGATATCGAACACTCGATCGCCGAGATTGGTCGCCGGGCGAACGGCGGTCTCATCGTCATGCCAGACAGTATCTCGCTTATCCATCGCAAGTTGATCGTGTCACTGGCCGATCGATATCATCTGCCGGCGATCTATCCCTTTCGTTATTTCCCCGATGATGGCGGCCTCATGTCCTATGGTATTGACCTCAACGACGTCTGGCGTCGCGGAGCGACATACGTTGACCGCATTCTCAAAGGGTCGGTGGCGGGCGACCTTCCCGTTCAGCAGCCGACCAAATTTGAGCTTGTGGTCAACCTCAAGACCGCGAAGACACTTGGCCTTGAAATTTCGCCGGCATTGCTCGCCCGCGCCGATGAGGTGATCGAATAAGGCGCGATTGCTGCCGTGGCAGTCCAGAAAAGGCCTGGATGGCGTTCCAGGACCACACGGCCTGGGCATCAGCATACTGTGCCGCTCGTCACGGACACAGCCCGCACCCATGGTGTCATGCATCGAGCTTCAATCCGCGGAGATTTCCGTGAACATGTTTGATTGGATCGTCGCGATCCTGTTTCTCGCCATCGGCTATTTCACGGGTACGTTGGAGCCGACGGGCCTGTTGCGACGCGAGAAGCCCCGCATTGCCACAGGGAAAGGGTGGCTGTTCGCCTTCCTGACCCTCGCCGGACTTGTGTCTTGTAGAACAGCCGCCGAGCCCATCTGGAATCGGCTGCAGATCGACGTGGAAGGCGTCATCGTCGCGCGCCAGGATATCCCGAAGGACGCCATGACGCACGGGCCGGTAACTGCCTATAGCCTGCGGCGGAGCGATGGCTCGTCGACGGGCTACACAGCGACCGGTGGTGATATGTCCCTGCCGCGCACCATGCCGGTCGGTACGTCCATCGCCAAACAGCGGTGGGAATTGTCCTACGTCGTGAACGGTCAGCCTGTGCACGACTTCCCGCTGACGAACTATATTGGTTTCCTCGCGGCCGGCCTCGCGTGCCTCGCAGGCGCCGGAATCGTTCTGGCGACGCGCAGGAACGAACCGCTGATGATGGGCCCGCTGCCCTAGCGCGTCTCAGGCCTGCTTGCCGTAGTCGTAAAAGCCCCTGCCGCTCTTGCGGCCGAGATAGCCGGCGTCGACCATCTCCTGGAGCAATGGGGCTGCGCGGTATTTCGGATCGTTGAAGCCCTTATAGAATACTTCCATCACCGAGAGCATGGTGTCGAGCCCGATCAGATCGGCCAGCGCGAGCGGCCCGATCGGATGGTTGCATCCGAGCTTCATGCCGGCATCGATCTCCTCGGCGGAGGCGATCCCCTCCTGCAGCGCGAAGATCGCTTCGTTGATCATCGGGCAGAGGACGCGGTTGACCGCAAAGCCCGGACTGTTCTTCGCGGTGATGGAGATTTTTCCGATGCGCTTCGCAAAGGCTTCAGCCGCGGCGACGGTGCTGTCCGAGGTCTGAAGGCCGCGGATCAATTCAACGAGCTGCATGACAGGCACCGGGTTGAAGAAGTGCATGCCGATGAAGCGGTCCGGACGATCGGTCGCGGTCGCAAGCCTGGTGATCGAGATCGACGAAGTGTTGGTGGCGATCAGCGCGCGCGGATTGAGCATCGCGCTGAGATCCTTCAGGATCTTGAGCTTCAATTCCTCGTTCTCGGTTGCGGCCTCGATGACGAGATCGCAGGCGGCGAGCTTGCTCCGGTCGGTCGTGCCGGCGATGCGGCCGAGCGCAGCTTCGCGATCGGCGGCCGTCATCTTCTCCTTCTTGACCAGCCGCTCCAGGCTGGAGCCGACGGTCGCCAAGCCGCGCTGCACCGCCGCGTCGGAGATATCGACCATCACGACGGGAACGCCGGCCGCCGCGCAAATCTGCGCGATGCCGTTGCCCATGGTGCCCGCTCCGATAATTCCAACGGTCTCGATCATGTTGTCCGTCCCTTGAGTTCACGCCTGGCCCGCCGTCGACATCGGCGGATCAAGCCTTATTGAACCAAATTGCCGGATGCCTCAATGTCATTTTGGGAGGATTGCGAACCCGGCCTCCGCGTCCTAGCCTGCACGGAAAAGCCGCAGGAAACGTCATGGCGCGCATCAGCAAGGTCCAGGCCGGGCTCTACCGGATTCCATTGTCCGTCACTTTATCGGACAGCACGCACGGCCAGATCGAAGCCTTCGAACTCGTCACGGTCCGCGTCCTCGACTCCGACGGCGCGGAGGGCGTCGGCTATACCTACACGGTCGGCCGCAACGGCGGAGCGGTCGCCGACATTCTCGGCCGTGAGATGCCCGAGATGGTCGAAGGCCGGGAGGCGGATGACACCGAGGCAATCTGGTATCATGTGTGGTGGGGCCTGCATTATGGCGGACGCGGCGGGCCGACGGTGCTCGCGCTCTCGGCCCTTGATATTGCATTGTGGGACCTGAAGGCGCGCCGCGCATCGCTGCCGCTCTGGCGTCTGCTCGGCGGCTTCGATCCGCGCGTACCCTGCTACGCCGGCGGCATCGACCTCGACCTGTCGGTGGAGGCGCTGTTGCAGCAGACCGATGACAATCTGCGCAAGGGCTTCCGCGCCATCAAGATGAAGGTGGGCCGGCCCGATCTCGCCTCCGACGTTGCCCGCGTGCGGGCGATGCGAGCGCATCTGGGCGAGGGCTTTCCGCTGATGGCCGACGCCAACATGAAATGGACGGTCGAGGAAGCGATCCGCGCCGCGCGCGCCCTGCAGCCCCACGATCTGACATGGCTGGAGGAGCCGACGATTCCCGACGACGTCGCCGGTCATGCGCGGATCCTCGCAGCCGGCGGCGTGCCGATCGCAGCCGGAGAGAATCTGCGCTCGCTCTGGGAGTTCAAGAACTACATCGCCGCGGGCGCGGTGTCCTATCCGGAGCCCGACGTCACCAATTGCGGCGGCGTCACTGCCTTCATGAAGATCGCCCGGCTTGCGGAAGCCTTCAATCTTCCCGTGACCAGCCACGGCGCACACGACATCACGGTGCATCTGCTCGCAGCCTGCCCGAACCGTTCCTATCTGGAAGCGCACGGGTTTGGCCTCGACCGCTATATCGAGCATCCGCTGGTGCTGGAGGATGGCAAGGCCCTGGCGCCGGCCCGGCCGGGCCACGGCGTGATCTTCGACTGGAAGGGACTGGCGCAGCACGGCGCGTGATCAGACTCAAATCTGCGGACCGGACTGCGTGAGCTCTCGCTCCGCGCGGAACACGTTGCTGTAGAGATTGGCGATCCACTGGCGGCCGCTGGACGTCATGTTGAGATAGCGCAGCGCTGCCGAAATCTGCGGCGCAACATTGTTCCAGTAGAACTGAGGGTATTTGTAAACGACATCGGCGGGCGTCTTGTAGCCCAGCGTCTTGTTGAGACCGACTTCCTCGAATTCGTAGAACAGCGCATTGGCCTTGCGCATGTAGTTGGGATCGCCCAACTGGCCGATCAAATCGGCCGCGCGCAGCAGCAGACCTTCCTCGTCGTCGAGATCGTCAGCGGCTTCGTTTTTCGGCGATGGATACGGAAAGCGGGTGTATTCGATGGCCGCGACGATGCGATCGGCATCGATATAATCGACGCTGTCGAAACGTTCGATGACGAACAGTTTCGAACGGTCGACGTGGTAGGGGCCCAACGACGCATCGGACGAGCCGATCGGTAGGCTGATCGTGCGGCCGGTGACATCGGCTATATAGGCCCCCTCGGCGTCCCCCTGCACCACCCCACGCACATAGCCGATGTCATGGGTGAGGCAGGCCAGGATGAAATTGCAGTAATCGCGCGGCGTCGTCGGCCGTATCATCGCCCGTCCCATCTGGATGTCATGGCCGGCGAGCGTGACCAGCATCGAGTGTTCCATGTCGTGATACAGCGCATCGCTGTTGCCGATGCATTCCAGCGTGAGCCTGGAGATAAAGGGCAGGTAATCGGCGAGGTTCGCATGTGACGAACCAAACCGCCCCCGTGTTTCCGTGGCGAGGAAGGAGCCCAGCGCCTGTGCCACTACCTCTGGAATCGTGATCATCCGGGTCACCAGCGGTCGGTCCTTCCGAGGCTAGCACTTCGTGTCTGCCTGTCCATAGGGAAGCGCTTCTGGCCTTTTCAAGGCGACCGGGATCAATTCTTCGACGGCTTTTTGCCGTGCGAGGCGTCGGGCGTGCCGCGGAAGAGCGACATGTGCGTGTGCGTCGCGACAAAGGGATCGCCGGTCTTGGCGCGGGTGAAGGAGACGGTGGCGCGGCCCTTGCGGTCGAAGGGTTTGCCGTCCGGCAGATAGCCGGTGGAATCCCAGACGCCCATGCCAACCGCGAACAGCCGGTCCGGCGATACCATCGCCTTGACGCCATCGAGCCGCCAGACAAACCCATCGATGGTCGGCCAGACGTTGCGCCATTGATTCTTCTCGGCAAGATCGCGGCCGATCATGAAATCGGTGAAGGTACCGAAGGCGACGAAATCCTCGGCGAACAGATGGCGCGCGGCGGCGAAATCGACCGCCTGCACATGCTCTGCAAGCTCGCGAAACCAGGCCTTGACGGCGTCGAGATCATCAGGCGCGGCTTGCGGCAAGGTCATGGGTATGTCGCCTTCGGTTATCGCGGCAGCGGATTATTCGTAGCCCGCATGAGCGAAGCGACATGCGGGGTTCTTGTGGAGAGCGGTCCCGGATGTCGCTTCGCTCATCCGGGCTACGCTCCTGCATTTTTAATCTGAACCTGCGCCCGAGCCGCCTGCCACGATCTTCTCGTTCAGCTTCTGGTCCACGATCTCGACGGTGCGATCGATCTCGTCATTGGGCACGCCGAGCTGATGGGAGATCAGCTTGACGAGAAGATCGACTCGCTCGATGAAGGGGGCGCCGCTCGCCACGGCGCGCGCCGCAGAGGATGGTTTCAAGAGGCTCTGCGCCGCCTTGGCGTATTTCTCGAACGGCACCTGATCGTTCGGATCGGCGCCGAGACGCCGGGCGATGGCATCGACATGCTCATAGATCGCCTGCGACATCTCGAGATCGTCGTGGACGGCGTCGCGGATCGATTGCGGCGCGTGCGTGGTGATGCAGCGGTAATTGCCGGTCAGCAGCATCGACCATTTGGCGAGCGGCACGAACAGCGAGTCGAACACCTTCAGCTTCACCGGAACGTCGTGGCCATCGAGCGTGACCGCGTCGATATCGGCTTCCAGCTCGCGCAGCAGCCTGTTGTGCTTCTCGTCCTCGAAGGCCGACGCCTTGAAGTTGGTCGGCAAACCGACGTGAAGCACGTTCGGCGCCTCTTCCGGCGGGCGGAAGGCCTGCGGATCGGGCGAGCACAGCGTCACCAGGGCGGGCTTGAAGCGCTCCCACACCTGGGCGTTGGTGTAGGCCTCCTCCAGATCCATCTCCGCCAGCGTCGGGATGCGCTTCAGATAAGGCAGCGGCGGCATGTTCATGATCGACAGGCACGGCAGGCCGGCGGCCGCGATCTTGACCATGAGAACGCGCACGGTGTGGTTGGTGTATTGCGGCTCCTGCATCGCAAGCGCCACGAGGTCATAGCGGGACAGGTCGGCATCGGCAGGCGTGACCGCGTCGAGCTTGCCCGGAAGATCGCGCGAGAAGATCGCGCGATGCACCGCCTCATCGCGCAGCTTGATGCGCACCTCGGTGCCGTCGCGGTTGATCAGTTCCGCCGTCTTCTTCCGGCAAACCAGGGTCACGTTGTGACCCGCCATCAAGAGCTTCGTTCCCAGCAGGGAGCCATAGGAGGCTCCGAGAATCAGAATATTGCGCGCCATTGTCCCTCGTTCCGTCACGCCAAAATCGCACACGCCGTAGGGTGGGTTAGCGTTAGCGCAACCCGCCACTTCCATGTCCGGGGCGGCCAAAGAGGTGGGGTTACGCTTCCGCCTTCGCTCTTCGAGCTTTCGGCGGACAGGTCGCTAACCCACCCTGCAAGCCAGGCCCGGAAATCCGCCCGGACTTAGCGTACTTGGCGTGACGCCCGCAACACCGGATTCCAGCGATAGATCGAAACCGTCGTTGGCCATTGGTCGATACGCAAGCGGACGCTGCTTCCGACATCCGCGACGAATCGCGAGCCGCCCTCTGACAGAAGCTGGATGGGCGGAGACAATTTCCGAGAAACGTAACTTCGCGAAGCGACCCCTCGCAAATTCTCGGACTGCAAACCGGGCTTGATCCAGCTTTGCAGAGCGTGCCGGCGACCGATCGAAGTTCAGGGCCGAAAGCTTGCCAGCAGTCCGGAATAGGGCTTCTGCCTTGGCGCCGAGTAGGCTCCCAGACGGGAGGTCTTGAGGCCGAGACGCACCAGCGCCTCGGCGAGCGTCACTGCCGCCGTGACACCGTCGACGACGGGAAGCCCGTGCTTGCGGGCAAGTTCATCGGCAAGATCGGCCATGCCGGCGCAGCCGAGCACGATGGCCTCCGAGCGGTCAAACTTGATCGCGTCAGCGATCTCATTGGAGATTGCGGAGCGGGCATCCTCATTGCCCTCCTCCAGCGCCAGCACCGGGACTTCGGCGGCGCGAACGCGCGCGCAGCGCTCGTAGAGGCCGTATTTTCGTAAATTGTTCTCGATCGGCACGACGGAGACGTTCAAGGTGGTGACAACCGCAAAACGCCCCGCAACCAGGCTTGCAATGTGGAAGGCCGCTTCTCCGATGCCGATCACGGGCGCCCTGGCGATCGCGCGGGCCGCATCGAGACCTGTATCGTCGAAACAGGCTATGACATGGGCATCCGCGCCATCGCGGTCAGCATCGCGAATGCATCCGAGCATCCCCGGCACCGCGAATGCCTCGTCGTAATAGCCTTCGATCGATACCGGTCCCATATCCGGCTGACGCGCGTCGATGACGGTGCCGGCCAGTGCGACCGCGCGGGCAGCGGCGGCAATCTTCGCCGTCATCGTCTCGGTCGTGTTCGGATTGACGATATGGAGCCGCATCGGATCAGACCAGTCCCTTGCCGGCATCCGAGCCTTTGGAAGCCTGCCTCTTGGTAAGAATGTGAATGGTGCCAAGTGCGAGCGCGATGACGACGAATGACACCGCCGATATGATGGTGCCAAGCGCATAGATGTCCGGCTTCGTCACGGTCGTGGTGAGGCCCTGGAGGTCCAGGGGCAGAGTGTTGACGGGTCCGATGGCTTGGCTCGACCGCGCCAGTTCGTCCCAGGACAGCGTGAACCCGAACAGACCGATGCCGATCACAGACGGGAGAATGATCGGCAGCACGACATATCGGAATGTTTGCCAGGGCGTCGCGCCGAGGTCGCGGGCGGCTTCCTCCAGCCGCGGGTCGAAGCGGTTGAAGATCGCGAACATGATCAGCAGGCCGAACGGCAACGTCCAGGTCAGGTGCGCGCCGAGCCCCGAGGTGAGCAATCCCATCGAGGTTTCGAAACGATCGCTCAAATGCGCCTTGATCAAATCATCGATGATCCGAAATTCCAGGGAAATGCCGAGCGAGGTGATGATGGAAGGCACGATGAGGCTCGCAATCGCCGAATAGAAGAGGATGCTCTGCGCCCTGAACCTGCGGCGGAACGCCATGCCCGCCGCGACCGAAAGGACGACGGTAATCGCCATCACAACGATACCGAGCAGGAGCGAACGGCGGAAGGACGCGCCGAGATCGATAATGCCCGTTCCCTGAAACAGCTTCGACAACCAGTACGTCGATACGCCGTTCATCGGAAAGGTGAGCCCGCCTTGCGGTCCCTGAAACGACAGAATGTAGATCGCAATCATGGGCCCATAGAGGAACAGCACATAAGCCGCGAAGAACACGGCGAGGATATAGAAGCCACGCGAGCGTCCCTCTTTCATTGCTCAGAGCTCTTTTCGTATGTCGACGATCCGCGACATCATGGTGATGATCATGAAGGTTATCGCGAGCAGGATGACGGCGTTCGCGGCAGCTGCCGGGAATTGCAGCGCGTTCAACCGCGTCTCGATGATCTTTCCGGCAGCGGCGATCTGCTGGCCGCCCATCACGCCGATGGTGATGAAATCGCCCATCACGATGGTGATGACGAAGATCGAGCCGATCACGATGCCGGGTTTTGCCAGGGGGATGATGACATTGACGAGCGTCTGCAAACCGCTCGCGCCGGCGTCATAGGCCGCCTCGATCAGCGACTTGTCGATGCGGACCATCGAGTTGAAGATCGGCACCACCATGAAGAAGGTGAAGAGGTGAACGAGCGCCAGCACCACGGAGAATTCGGAATAGAGCAGCCATTCGATCGGCTGATTGATCAGTCCGGCCCCGATGAGGCCGGAATTGACGAGGCCGTTGCGCCCAAGCAGCGGGATCCAGGCGATCATGCGGATGACGTTGGACGTCCAGAACGGGATCGTGCAGAGCAGCGACAGTCCCATCTGCCATGTTCTGGACTTGACATGGAAAGCGAGGAAATACGCGACCCAGAAGCCGATGAAGAGCGTGAACGCCCAGACCAGGAAGCACAGCTTCAGCGTCTTCACATAGGTCTTGCCGATCGTGCAGAGATCAGGAAGTTGCGCGATACAGCCCTCAAACGTATCGGTGTAGCCCCGGCCCGAGAAAGCCGGCAGCAACTGATACTCGTTGTAGTCCCAGAAGGACACGACGACAACGAAACCCAGTGGAATCAGAAAGAAAGCGAGAAACACCAGCATCATCGGCCCGGCCTGCAGCCAGGAGATGAAAGATGGCGACAGGCGCGCCGTCTTGCCGCGGCGCGCCGTGTCCGAGCCTCTGGCGAGGCCCGGCGCCGTCTGGTGCAATATGTCGTCCGACGCGCTGGTCACGCGGCGATGAACTCATTCCACTTGCGGACCATATAGTCATTCTCGTCCATCACAGCGTTCCAGCATGCAACGCCGCCCATGCGCTCCTCGTAGGAGCCGCCGTCGCGCACGGCGCCGGCCTTCTCGAGCAGCGAGCCGTCGGGCGCCTTGATGTCCTTCTCGGCCGGCTTGCCTTCCATCCAATAGGCCCACTCATAGGGCTCCATGTTGGCCTTTGCCGTGGAAAGCACGGCCGAGTAGTAGCCTTGGCGGTTGAGATAGGCTCCGGCGTAGCCGGACAGGAACCAGTTGACGAATTCGTAAGCCCAGTCGAGCTTCGCGCCGGAGACACCCTTGGAGACGCAGAAGCCCGAGGCCCAGGAGCGGTAGCCTTCCTTCAGCGGCTGGAACGTGCAGGCGATCCCCATCGAGCGGACCTTCGTCACCGCGGGCGACCACATCGACTGAATCACCGTCTCGCCTGACGCCATCAGGTTGACGCTCTCGTTGAAATCCTTCCAGAAGGCGCGGAACTGGCCGGCCTTCTTGGCTTCCGTCATCGCTTTCATGGTGAGATCGATCTCTTCCTTGGTCATGTTGCCCTTGTCGGCATATTTGTAATTTCCGGTGGCTTCCACGACCATCGCGGCATCCATGATGCCGATCGAGGGAATGTTGAGGATCGACGCCTTGCCCTTGAATTCGGGATTGAGCAGCTCGGACCAGGAGCTGATCGGGCGCTTGATCAGATCGGGACGGATGCCGAGCGTGTCGGCGTTGTAGACGGTCGGGATCAAGGTGACGAAATCGGTCGCCGTCTTGGAAAACGTCTTGGAGTCCTTGCCTTCGAGATAGAGCACCTTCCACGGCGCGGTGCCCTGATTGCCGATCTTCTTGCCGCCGGGCGTCTCGCCCTTCGTGAAGACTGGGGTGATGTTGTCGAACTCCTTTATCTTCCTGGCCTCGAGCGCGAGGATATTGCCGGACGGCACCACTTTCTTGAGCGAGAAATATTCGGTGTCTAGCACGTCGAACGAGTTCGGCTGCGTCATCACGCGCTTGGTGACGTCATCCGTCGTCGCGGTGATGTATTCGATCTTGATGCCGGTGTCCTTCAGGCACTGCTTGGAGATGTCGTCACCCTCGTTCACGGCGGTGCCGAGATAGCGCAGTACCTTCGGCTCAGCCGACATCACGTAGGGGAAGCCGGTGATGGCGCCGGAGCCGGCGGCAAAGCCCGCCAGACCCGCGGTGCTCTTCAAAAGGGTACGGCGGCTGATGCCGGTCTTCCTGGTCGTCTCGGTCATATCAATCACTCCTCTGTTGCGCATCTTCTCGAAAGATCGGCGCTATTGCAGGCGCTGCGCCTTGGCTGGATCCCAGGTGGCCAGCACGCGATCGCCCGCCCGGAACGGATGCACGTCGAACGTGGACTCGGGAACGTGTGAGAACAGGGCCGTGCCGTCGTCGAGCGTGAGCGAGAGGGCGACATAG
>Ga0070709_10002305_pt1 | contig 10364 bp, 15 predicted proteins | sample LARL51metaG_FD_65449 | JGI IMG/M metagenome (GOLD analysis project Ga0070709, IMG submission 65449) | Corn, switchgrass and miscanthus rhizosphere microbial communities from Kellogg Biological Station, Michigan, USA - LAR L5-1 metaG | ecosystem: Host-associated > Plants > Roots > Rhizosphere ...
GCTATAATTTTTTTAACTGAACATATATAAATAATATTACCATCTACCTGTTTCCGTGTTATCAATTTGGTTCTTTTATCTCCTTTATAATGAAAAAAATGAATTGTATTTTCTTTATCAATAATAATCTTAATTTCATTTATTGTTTTTGTTAACTTTATCACATCTTTTGAAGTATTATAAATTTTAAATCCTTGATTTATTAACTCATCCTCATTATAATCCATTACAATTAAAAAATCTATATTTGGATATAAATTAAACCCTTCTTTTTATCAAATAATGATATTTATCATGAATTTTTTAGTAAAAACGCACGTGCGATGTTGAAATTTTTACCAAGTATTTTTTTCAAAAAAAAAAATAAAAAAAAATATTTTTTTGGGTTTTGACCTGACCCAGGGGGTGAAATCCCTCATATTTTGCCCTTAAAAATACCATTTTTGAAAAAAATCAAAAAAAAAATCTAGAGAAAAAACTTGTGTGTCCTTAAAAATACCATTTTTGAATCTCTCTGTAAAAGATTCAGTGAATCTTTTACAGCGAAAAAAAATTTTTCAAAAAAAAAAAATCCTGAGAAAAGATTCAGTGAATCTTTTACAGCGACATTCAAAAATGGGGTTTTTAAGGACACACAAGTTTTTTCTCTAGAAATTTTTTTTCGTTTTTTTCAAAAATGGTATTTTTAAGGGCAAAATATGAGGGATTTCACCCCCTGGGTCAGGTCAAAACCCAAAAAAATATTTTTTTTTTTTTTTTGCAATTTTTTTTTTAAAAAATCATATTACCAAAAAAGGAAAATTTTTTCTCCACAAAAAGATTCATTGAATCTTTTACAGCGAGATTCAAAAATGGAGTTTTTAAGGACACACAAGTTTTTTCTCTAGAAAAAAAAAGTTGAAAATTTCAAAAATGGTATTTTTAAGGGCAAAATATGAGGGATTTCACCCCCTGGGTCAGGTCAAAACCCAAAAAAATATTTTTTTTTATTTTTTTTTTTTTGAAAAAAATACTTGTAAAAATTTCAAAATCACACGTGCGTTTTTTTCCAAACTGAAACTAAAGTAATTGTTAATAAAATTAATGATAGTTGTATAAAAAATTATTAAAAGTTGATAATTTGATTTAAAATTATTAAAAAAAGACAAATAAATTAATGATAGACAATAGAAATGAAAAAGATTGGTTATAGGACAGAAGTATTAGTAGCACTTTTAGTAGTTTTAATCTTTCTTTTTTTTGTGGTATTTGTTGGATATTGGGGATGGATAGGCAAATGGATGGGACAAGAAAGTCCGTTTTGCAATGATAATAAACCTTGTACTCTAGACAAAATTTATCCTGATGGGGTATGCTTACACCCAGAATTAAATAATCAAACATATTGTTCACCGACTGATGTTTGCTACAATTCTAGTTGTGGCGCAGCGTATTGTCAAAGTGGTGTATGCGTTGGACAAAGAGAATGTTGTCGTGGGGTCTGTAACGTTGATGCCGATTGTCCAGAACTCCCCTGGAGCCCACGGTTAAACGACAATCCATTAGGGACATGTATTTCACATTCATGTGTTTATATAATAATTGGCACAGTAACTGCTGAATGCAATAGTTGGATAGACAATCCACCAGATAATCCCGTTGCAGCTCAAGGATGTATAATCTTTCGTTTTACAGATGAAGCATTTGCATTCCCTCCTGGAATATGTCTCTTCCGATATTCCTGTGCTACATTTGATTTTTCTTCAAAAAGAACAATCCTTATGGATGAAGATGAAATTTATAACAAATCAATGGAAGCAATCCATTATTTCAAATCAAATGATTTATGGTTTCACGATATCCCACAATATGGTGAAAATCTTATATATTTACATAATCAGATTTTGGAATTAGTAAATAATTCAAAAACATCATATACAACTAGCAAATCTATGACAAAGTTAAATAAAAAACCACATCAGACAAATCATAAACAAATTGATAATCATTTATTAAAAAAACACAAAAAAATAAATTAGTTATTCTTCTTTGATTCATTTTAATAAATTCTTTTGTTAATAATTTTATTCATCTTTTATAATCATATTATTCAAGACATATTGTTTGGCATTACCCAAATTATCAAATTTTTTAAATAATGCATTTGAATAGCGTTGTGTATGTTGTTGACATTCTCCCCATGTCAAAAATATACCAATTTTTCTACCCCTTGCAACGGCATAATAAGTTGTTTTCTTTTCTACTAATGATTCTAATGATTTATTAAATTCTTCAACTTCTTGTTGCATATTCATGATAAAAAAATGGTATTTCCTAAAATGGAAATTTAATTTAATGAATATGATGCAAGCATATCTTCCAAAAAAAATTCCCTTCATTTTAATCATCCTGATTACAATATTATTATTACCTTTCATTTTACTCATTATTTCCTCAATATTATCCCATTTTTCCCCATCTTACCAAGAAGTCTTATCAAGAATGCCATGGGTTATGAACTTTATATCAATATCATTAAATAAATTATTATGGTTAACATTTGATATAATATTAATAATTATATTAGTATACATTACTGCAAGACCTTTTTTAAAACTTTTTGACGAAATTTTTATAGGAAGGACAGAATATATTAGAATCACCTTCTCTTATAAATATAAAGAAGCTCCAGACAAATATTTTTATCATCATATGGGATTTAAGATTACAAATAATAAATATCCAACGTCACAAGAATTAGATAAAAAATTCAAAAAAGAAAACTATTATAATAGATACAATGATCAACTTTTTGATATTAAATTATTTTCTTATGAAGAAATTAATCAAAATAGTGTTGATTTAATATCAAAACTTGAAGGAAATGATAATTTTTTTACAACACTGAAGAAAAATAAATAATTTTTTTTATTTACAATACATAAACATTATTATACAAAACTGTAAGTTAATAAAAGATTGATTGTAAATTTTCTAAGATATGAGGAAAAATCATTTATTTAAGAACCACAGTCACATGGAGGTCTATCATCATTATCATAATACATTGTCTGCCAACCATATGCATCATTATGATCGAAAATAGGTCGTACATCATTTCCCCAATAAATAGTCTTTGTAATTAATTTTCCCTTCTTGCGTTGTTCCTTCCCATATTGATCAAAAACTACAATTAATTAAATACAATGAATTTTAAATACTATTTTGATACGAGAATCTTTGATTGTCACGTGGGTTTGATCCACAATAAAATACTTCGTGTCGTTGAGTGTCTAACCATTTATTTAAATGGCGACCAGTACCAAGCAATTTTTTTTCCACTACTTTGAACATTTTTTTTTCATCTTCTTCAGGAAGAAGATGTCGAAAACGAGGAGATTGTTTGATATGAACTTTTCCTGTTTTAGGGTTGTAGTATTGCTCCTGCATTTTATTTTATTTTTAAAGAGTCAAAGGTTTTATGGATTTAAAAAAAAACATCACCTGACATACATAGTTTTTTTATGGTTAAGGTATTAATATTTGGTGTTATGTAACTATGTATGTCAGGTGATGTTTTTTTTTTAAACCCATAAAAAAAAAAATAGAGTATTTCAAAAGAAGTAAAGATGTCTCAAAACAAGTACACATTGAGAACTAATTTGAAAAAAGGGGATGATAAAACTGAAAACAACTTAATGAAATGTGCTCTTTGTCAAAAAGTAGAAGATGTTTCATGCAAAAACTGTAAAAAGACAACAATTTGCTTAGATAAATGTTGTTCTGTGGTAAATGGTGATCAACACTTTGGTTGTGCAGAATATTTGATGTTTGGATGTCAAAATTGTTTGAAACAAACAAAAACTGCGAATCTTTGTAATGATTGTTACATTAGAGTACGAGATTTTATTATCAATAAAACTCATTAAATTAGTATTTCTTTTTTGGGAATAACCTCTTTTTTTTTTATCGAGAATGAACAACAACAATTCATATGAAATTTATCGGTTAAATTATTATTATAATATATTCTCCGATTATATTATCAATTTTATATTATGTATAAAGAAGTTTTGGAGTTTATCAACATTGGATTTGTTTATCCCTTTTGATACCATAAATTATATCATTTCAATCTTTATAAAATGTAAATTATATAATCCTTTTAAAATGTCATGTGGAGGTAATAGATCAATGATTACATTTAATAATAAAATAATTAGATGCCCTTGTAATAATAACAGTAGATATGAACTTAATGGATTTATTAATGTAGGAAGGTCATTATTCCATTGGTGTAAAGACGAAGAGATATTATTACATTCGGTTGAAGAAGAAAGAGCATTTATTTATACTACAAAAGGATTAAAAGAATATAATTTAATGGGTGGTAAACCACTGGGTTTTATAGATTTTAATTTTCCATATCATTTGATATCAATGTCATCATGTTACCATCATACATTGTTTCATACAAAAGAAGGATTATGTATAAATTACTACTATGATAAACCTATAAACCAGAAACCATATTATAAGAATAATGAAAATATTATGCTACCCCATGTTATTTTCATTGCGTGTAAATGGGAATCTATATTTGTTTTTACTATTGATGGTTTATATGTTTGTGGGGATAACAATTGTCATGAATTAGGTGATGGTGATGCATTGTATTTACGTAAATTTAAAAAAATATCAATTGATAATAATATTATATCAATTGAATGTGGTATGAATCATACATTACTATTAACATTAAATGGATTATATGGTTGTGGTATATCTGATTATTTTTCGGGAGTTCATGATATTATAATTAATACATTAATCGGAACTCAAACTTTTTGTTGTAAAAATCCTCAGAAATTAAATATTTCCAATGTTATTTCCATGTCATGTGGAGCAAGTCATTCTTTAGTTTTAACAAATGATGGTTTATATGGTTGTGGTAAAAATCATTTTGGACAATCTGGTGTAGAATTAAATCCTTTTAATTATTTTCAGGGTTTTCAAAAAATCAATATTAATAATATTCTTTCTTTTTCATGTGGACCTGAATATTCTATTATTATGACAGACAAAGGATTATTTAGTTGTGGATACAATTTTAATACATGTTATATTTATACAACTGGAGATTTTCTACCAAGACCGAATCAATTACGATTCATGTTTTGAAATAAATAAACTTTAATTTTCTATTATTTAAATATCATCAATTATTTTATGATTAAAAATTATAATTTTTTTTGCTTTAAAAATATTATGCAAAAACAGGCAATTAGATTTGTAAATTTTATTCAATCATTTTTCCCTTATTTTATTTCACTTTTATTAATTGCTCTTGCAGTTGGAATAACTGCTCTTGTATTATCAGGAATAATATATGGAAAAACACAAAATGGTTCAGTTTGTAATAATTGTCATGGAATGGTTGAAACAGTGATAACAGATAATTCTACACTTTCACCAATAATAAATCAAACATTAAAATTTATAGGTGCTTTTGGAATTGAGACATCTATAGAAAATATAGATGAGATTACAATTTCATCTAATGAATTTATATGTAATAATTGTTCCGGAATGGTAAATAATGTATCGACTGATAACGGGACTTTATCACCCATTATTAATCAGACATTAAAATTTAGAGGAATATCTGGTATTCAAGTATCAATCCAAAATACGGATGAGATTACTATTGATAATAAAAGGGATGTATCCAAATACATTGTGAATTGTGAAGGTGGATCAGAATATTTAACACCACAAGAAGCATATTTAGCTGCAGTTGCGGATGGAAGGAATGTTGATAATCCAGCAAATATTATTATTGCACCATGTATATATGACTTTGGTGATACACAATTCGATATCACAACAGATGGTATTAGTTTTGTAGGTTTAGGAGAAACATCAGGTGGTTTTACTAATATTGTATTTTCAGCCAATGATACAACAGGTGGTGTTCATATTGATTTAACTCCAAATGCTACAAGTGGTGCAATATTTAGAGGAATTTCATTTGGAAGATATCATGATGATTTAGGATTTTTTATAAATATAACACAAGGACAGATAGTAATTGATGAATGTACTTCTCCTGTATCAAATTTGAGATTTTTAGTTTCAGGTCAATCAAATTTAAAATTAAGGGGTTGTGTATTTTATCCTCTTCCACCAAATGATTTTATTACTGTAATAGATGCTAACCCGATTCATCCAATAGTATCTTTAGAAAATACTCGTATTCAAGATACTGCTTTTTCTGGACCATTTGGGGGATATATGTTTAATATTGAAAGTGGAGGCGTTGTTGTTCTTCGAAATAGTTTTCTAACATCATTTATATATGATGGTATATTTAAAGGACCTGCTTCAGGACAAATAGGAGATATTAGAATGCAAAATATGTTTGTTGATATGCCATTTGAAGCATTCGCAAATCCAATAGGTTGTTTTTTAAGACAATCAGGACCTATTAATACCACTATAGTATCATCTAATATTACAACACAAGGACCTTTAATTTATCAAATTGTTGATTCTGTTCTTAATGATATACATAATTTATTAGTCACAAATAGTTATATTGTTTCAAATACATTTGCTGTGATAGAAAATGATCCTGCTGTTTTAATCATGGGAATTAATGATTATAAATTTTATAATTCTCAGTTACGTGCTATAAATGATCCTTATGTTATAAATGTTCCTGCAGGAACAGGATCTGATTTATTACAAGTTTTATTTTTTGCTGTAGCAGTTGAAAGCACATCACCCCCTCTTGGAGCATATGCATTTGGTCCTGCTTTATTATCAACTATTAGAACCGGTGCAAGTGTGAGTGTTAATGGTGCAACGACAGCGACGAACTTCTTGGCAACACCATTACAAGTGATATAAAAAAAATGTATAATTTAATAAAAATGGGGTTTTTTGTACAAATCTAATCATGTAAAGGGAGGCAGTTAATAAAATTTATTAATGTTTTCCAAATAATTCTAGGCATTTAGCATCGCAGCAACATTGAGAATATTCATCTTTTGTTAATGGTTTAAAATTACAAGCTTTATCATATGCCAATATTGTATGATAATGCACCCCAAAACGTCTCTCCAATTTCTTGATTTTTTGACAAAAATCACACCGAAATTCGTCATATTTCTCTTCTTGTTCTGACATTCTCTTCAATTTCGGTTTTACAAAATCTTTAAATAGAATGTCACACGTGATCAGTTTTTTCTTATAAATAGTAATTAGAATCTTTTTTTAAAACATGGGTTATGCTGATGGTGAGTGTATGGTTTGTGATATAAATGGGATTGGGTGTTTGCAATGTGATTATATGAACTGTTGTAATGAATGTTTTTATAATATGATTTCCGATCATGATATGAATGCAAGACATAAACGAGTATATAAAGAAAGAAAAAAGAACGCATCGTATTATTCTGAATGTGACTTTTGTGGAGAAGAAAAAAACGTAATTGGATTACCAATATGCGATAATCATGATGACGACCATAATCAAGAGAGTGATGATGATTTAATGATTTTCAGAGATATTACAGAAATGACAATTGAAGAGAAGGAAAATGAAATTGAAAGATTAAATCAAAGAATAATAGAATTGAAAGAAAGTTTAAAATAAAAGTTTTATTTAATATGCCAAAAATCATTACGTTCATAATCAAATCCAGAAATTTTATTCTTTTCAGTAAAAACCTCTAATCTTTCCCATATAATAAGTTCATTATTCATTTCTTGTTTGATACCATCTCTTTGTACAACAAATACATATTTATATCTTTGACTACTATATACTCTACGTATAACATTTTTAGTAAGAAACTCATTTGCTTCTTCTTCTGTCATACCCTTTAATTTACGATAATCATTCATTGGATTATAACTTCCTTTTACACGTGGTGATGAGTTTCCCATTGCAATAATATATCCTTTTTAAGAAATAAATCAAAAACATAATGAAAAGAAAGAGGGATAATGGTAATAAAAAATTGAAATGTCGATTTAAAGGATGTAAAGGTTTTAGCGATAATAATGATTTTTTCTGTAATGAGCACCGGGAATTTGTAACCAAAATACAAAATGCTGATGAGATATTTTATTCAACACAAAATATATTAGATATACCAGAAGATATTAGTGTATTTATATTTATGCTGAATATCCCACATATCGATAAAATTAACCAGAGTATTAATGAACATTCCGTAACAAGAAGAATGTTCATTCTTGGAAAAAGGGCAAAATTAGATGAAATAATTGAATCATTATCGAAAAGTAATATAAGGGATATTCAAAACTATTTTTTACATATATCTTTATTATCAAAAACAATACAAACAGAATTTAAAAAAGCTGTTGTTCCATTATATAATAAAATATTTGTTTTGGATGATAATAATGCAGTGATTTCTCCGAGAAACAAAACTTTTGGTGGATTTGGCAGTAAAGATATTATGTTTAATTGTGCATTATTGGCAAAAAGTAATGGTAAATTTATATGGAATGATTGTAATTTGGATATAATAGAATATTATAAACTTAATATGAATGCTTCATATTTACAAAATGAAGCAACAAAAGCAAAAAATAAAGCAGACCAGAAGAAAGATAAAATTTATTTAGATTTATTTTCAAAAACAACCGCTGTGATTATAAAAAATCGGATTATATAAATGTATCAAATCCTGTAATTGTACTATTTTCAATAAAAACATCTAATCTTTCTTCTCTAATTTCATTATCTATTTGTTGATCTATCCCATCTTTTCTCACAACCCTTACATATTTAAAGCGTTGACCAGTATTTGGTATAACATTTCTTGAAAGAAAGTCATTTGCTTTTTCTTCTGTCATACCAATTAATTGTTCCATTGGAAAAATAAATAAAGTCTTTGGAGACACCTCCATATCATTATGAGGATTTGATGATGAGTTCCCCATTCTATCCAAATAAAAAAATTTCCTTTTAATAGAATTATACACGTGATATTTGAAGATATAAATATGGATATTCTTTAAATAATTTTTTGAAATATGACTACTCATAAGACAAAGTTTGAAACATTTTTATTGATTGTGGAAAAGGAATGGTACAATCTTATTATTTCTTGTGACGGTATTGGTATGCCTGACATATCAACTTGTGTTGATGAAATATTGAATGAATTAATTGGTACACATATTTATCGTAAAGATGTTTATGCACCAAATTTTAACTATCAACCAAAGCCATCAACACTTAAACTGGTTAATGGACAGGTTCAACTTGTGAAAGAAGAGGGATCTATCCAGAAATTAACATATACGAATTTCTTTAATGCAGAATTGATAATAAAAAATAATATTGATTCTGTTTATTTTAACAATCATTTGGTTACTAAAATAAATGAAAGAATAAATGTAAAATGAATAAATTTATTTTATTTGTACATAATAACTTGATGTGGTTTGTTTGATTTTTTACATCGATCTATTGTATTTTTTGTCCCTTTACTTTTTCCATCCCAAAAACATATAACAAAATGAGACTGATTAATAATATCTTGATTCCTTAAAATTCCAGCACATTTTCCTTTTGTCCAATCAGGTTTTAATATTAATAATTGTATTCCCTTTTCCCTTGCATATACCATACCAATTTGATCTGCCCCCAAGGCTCCTCCAGTGACAATAAGATTGATTTTTATTTTTTTATTAATTTCATCAATTTTTTCAAATAACAATTTTTTATTATTAAATGTTCGACTTCCACTGACTCCTAATACGAATGTCATATTTTTTACCACCAAAAAAGGCTATTTTTTCACTTTTATTTTTAATAAAATATGATAAGAAACAATGGTTACACAAATAAAAAATTTCATAAACACATTGACAACTATCAGGGTTCCAATAATCCTCATCTATATCGTCAAGACGAAGTGGATGGGTTTTTTTCACAATTATCCATAATAAATATTTTGAAGATTGATCCATAATGACCTGTAATAACCATTCTGAATACTTAAAATTCTTCCCCTCTTCAATAGTAACTGGACCTCCTAGTTTTTCTAACCCTTCCTCCAATTCAAATATTTGGGTTGCCCTCAATTTTTTACGACGTGCCATTTCACGATTTTTCTTTTTATAAACCTTAAAAAGGAAAAGTCTTTATTTTTTTGGTTTTACAGAAAAGATGATATAATCAATAGATTTTTCTTCTAAGAAAAAATCTAAGAATAAAGAAAAATTATTCTCAAAATTACCATTAAATTTGATATTGTTTTTATCTTTCGATGGGTTTTCTAATATAAATTTAACATCTTTCATAATTTCATTTTGATTTGATGTATTTTCATTACTCGATT
>Ga0070709_10002311_pt1 | contig 10354 bp, 7 predicted proteins | sample LARL51metaG_FD_65449 | JGI IMG/M metagenome (GOLD analysis project Ga0070709, IMG submission 65449) | Corn, switchgrass and miscanthus rhizosphere microbial communities from Kellogg Biological Station, Michigan, USA - LAR L5-1 metaG | ecosystem: Host-associated > Plants > Roots > Rhizosphere ...
ATAGCCCGTTAACGTGTTCGGGTCCGATGAGAGGTGTGTGCTAACGTCGCTATCGGTTACGAGCAGGGCGGCTGTGAAGCCACCGAGTGGAACGAGCCAGGTTGCATCCACGAACCGGACTTTCGACGGACTCTTCCACATGCCCACTTGATCGTGTAACAAAGCGGATGGAAATCCCGTGACCGTATTGCGCGTATCCTGCGGAGAGGGAGCGTCTGGAAACATCTCGACGGTGGACAACGTGTGACGTGTGTGCGCGTCCGTGGAGTCTTGCGCAACCTTGGATGATTCTGCAGGCTGCTGGATTTGCGCGAGTCCCGCCTCCGCGGCGGCTAGCAAGAACACCGCGATGATCCTGGCCCACGTCTTTCCCAGAAGTCGATTCACGGTTTGTCCTTAGTAGTGCGCGGCGAGTATCGCGCTGGTAGTGATGGAACTCAGGATCTGAGCGTTCTGGAACAGAGTCTTCCATATTGGCGGTCCTCCTAATGCTTTCTCGGGCACGACTACCATGTCGCCGGGCAGGAGAGGCGTGTCCATTCCATCGCCTGACACCCAGAACGAACCCTTGTTCCCAATCACTGTCCCGTTCGCGCGGACAATAAACGACGCCTTCTTGTTCGCCAGATTGGTGGGCCCGCCTGCCTGCATCAAGTACCACTTGGCGCTCTTGCCGGACCGGTACGCGACCGCGGTCGCGCCATAGACCTGTCCTTGCACTAACACATAACTCGGACGTTTCGGAACCACCAGAACGTCTCCCGCACGCACGGTAATGTCCTGCGTTGTATCAGCCCACTCTTTCAAGTTCGATGACACCTGGATGGTTACGCGCCCCACCGGAGGATTGCTCATCAGATCGTTCATCGCGCTTTGCCACTGTATAAATGCGGCGCCCGCGGATGCTTTTTCGTCCGGATCACTTGAACTCGCGGCCGTGAGTCGTAGCGCAGTCTGTTGTTCACGGATTCTTTGCACTAAATCGCCGTAAGATCTCTGTTCGAGTTTCTGCACTTCGGGTCGCAACAGAATTGCTCCGTACGGATAAGCAGACGGAGCGAATCCGCCAGCACGAGTCAAGATCGAACTCAGCCGCTCTCCCGGACGGATCCCATAACTGCCCGGATGTACGACTTCGCCTCGAATCGAAATCGACGCCCCCAGATCGTTCCAGCCGGCAATCTGCGGAACCGTTAGCACGTCGCCATTGTTCAGGAGGAGATTTTCTTTCGCATCTCCCGCGAGCGCATCAGCCAACACAATTTGTTCCTGATTGCCCGTGACCTGCTTGTCGTCATCCCATAAGTAATGCGTCAGATCTGCCGTCTTGCTATCGGCGCTGGCTTTCAGCCCTCCGGCAGAGCGGATCAGATCCGAGATATGCATGTTGTCCGTCAGCGGATAACGTCCAGGGCGCGCCACTTCTCCCTTCACGTACACGGTCGAAGGTTCCAGCGCGGCGGCATTCTTATGCACCAGTATCCGGTCGCGAGGATGCAGCACAATGTCGTCCGAGGCATTCCCCTCCATAGCCCCGCTTAATTTCACATTCAGAATCTTGAGAGTACTGTCCGGTTGGTACCGAAACACCTGCGCATCGATCTGCGCCGCATCAGGCGCCAGACCGCCTGCCAGATGAATTGCATCGCTTAAATGAATGTCGCCGGAAGTGCGATACGTGCCCGGTTTGCGCACGTCACCCCACACGGAAACGTCCGGAGGATTTTCAAAGTCATATCGTCCGAAGAATTCCACGGTGTCAAGCGGTTGCAGTTCAGGAGAGCGCGCCGGGTCTGAGAGTGCATCGGCCACGCTGAAGCTCTGCACCTGCGGGCGGTAGTCGGGCAGAGACAGCCTGATGATTCGCCCGTATTGCAGCGACGGTTCCGGTAACAGTTCCTTGTACGAAGCCACAAGGTCAGTGACTCGCATTCCCGCGTGGAACGAATACTTGCCCGGGCGAATCACGTGCCCTTCCAGATACACCGCATCCTGACTGTAGGGAGCAATCGGGAAGATCTGGATCTTGTCTGAATCCTGAATCCGGAACGCCTCTAACTGCTGCTTTCCATCGCCAGCGGAACTGTCTTGCGGGACACTCAGGCTGATCATCGTTTGCTTCTGATGGGCGATCGTTCTTTGAACTTCGATGTGCCCCAAGGTTGCCGTGGGCAGAAGTCCGCCCGCGAGCGCAATGACATCTGCCAGAGACTCCTCGCCTTTTTGCTCGTAGATGGCCGGCCTGCGAACCATTCCTTCAATCGTGATCTCCGGCCCCAATGGGGGCACGAGAACGGTGTCGCCACTTTCCAATCGCTGCATGTCGCCCTTGACGCCGTGGAGCAGGAGGTCATACACATCCACATCTTCGATCAGCGAATTGCCGCGATAGTGCTTCAGGATGCGCAGCGAGCCTCGACCCGTCGGCCCTCCCGCGGCGAATAGTGCGTTCAACGGAGTTGAAAGGGAACTGATGTCGTACGCGCCCGGATGGACTACATCGCCCACGATGTAGACCCGTACCGTTCTCAGTCGCGACAACGATACGTCTGCTGACACATCGCGGAATTGCGTCCGCAGATTCTTCTGGACCGATTGCTGCACATCCCCCAGAGACTTTCCTGAAACCAGCAACGGGCCGACTTCGGGCAAACTTATCCGTCCCTCACGATCTACCGTGCGATTGAATCGCCGCGACACGCTGCCCCACAGATCGATCGAAATGGCATCTCCGGGCCCGATAACATAGTCGGGCCCCACGGGCATGTCCATGGGAATCATCTGCAGATCGCGTGTGCCATTTTCAAAAATCTGCATCCCGAACCGTTCCAGAGCGGGCGGACGAGCCGCAGCCTGCAGGTACATGTCGTACAGTGACGGAACATTTTCGTAAGGATTCTGCTTTCGAACCATTCGCTGCGTTGGACTCACCGCCTCGCGCGCGCGTGCGTTTCGCTCTCGGACGCGGCTATCAATATCAGGATTCGTAGCTGAGACGCCCGCAGAGGAGGCATTGTTGGCGTAGGCAGTCGGTTGCACCCCGCCGAAGTTTGATGGCGGATTTCCGCCAAGGTCCGCACTAATGTCGTCGCTCAAATAATCCGGACTCGAAAGCGAGTCCGGTTGTTGCGACCCAAACGCCGGGCCTTGACTTCCTGGTTCGATGTTGCCCGTGCCACCCTGTGAGTCGGTATCGAGCATCGAATCCTGTCCGCTCGTTCGCACCAAGCCAGCAACATCGTTTCGCGGCGCCGGAGGCTCCGATGGTGACATGGGCGGTGTGATCGGAGCGTTTTCAGGTTCGACCGGCTGCGATGGATTCGTCCCGGGACGCTGCGGAACTTGTTCGATGCCGGGGCTGGTTGTTGAGCCAGCCGGACAGTTCGTGCCCGACGGATCACAGTATTGGGACCTCTGAATGTCTTGCTGCTGGCGAGCTCTGGCCCGGTCTGCTTGCTCATCCTGTGCGATCCATCGGGCTCGCTCGCGGATGAGAATCTGTTGTTCCTGCCCTTGGGGCGATTCCGGATTGACGGTCGGCTTGAGATATCCAAATTTCTGAACAAGCGCGGTCGCGACTGAGCGAAATGGGATGTCATTCTCCAGACGGTCGAAAATCGCTTCGTCGGAGAGGTCTGAATCCGCTATCAGTTGTCCATGATTGGTCGCGTCCTTTGCTATCCAGCGCTTCAATTCGACCATCAATCCCGGGTCCCGATGGAAGATGGTGATGAGTTGCCCGACTGAAGCGGAGACGCGCGCCAGATTCTGCTGCCCTAAGTCTGACTGCGATATCGGGTTCTGGCGGGTTTGAGCGCTGACCGAGCTCAAAGACACAATTATTACGATGCTGCACAGAACGAGCCTTCTCAGCGTTCCGGCCGCATCGGTGTTGTCATACGTTCTGCATTGCGCCACTTTCGTATCGATCAATCGCTTTCCTCAGTCCAACCAGCGGTTACACTCGACCGAGCCCTACCAGGCCTGGCTTATCGCGAATCGCACCTAGTACCCCTGCTTCCGAACTTTCGACCGGCCGATTGCGGATGTCGACCATTGCCCAGTAGTAAATCCCGCGATTTTTCTCGGGAGCGAGAGCTAAAATCCTCATCCGCGGATAAAGCCCAAGCAGGAAGCCGCACTGCACCAGCGGCCGATCCGGTTCTTCCAGGGCCACGATGAGCACGTCCGGCTGCGTCTGCTCGACCGCTTCATGCAAATCACCCTCGTCGACGACCTCCCCAACAATTTCAATGTCGGGTTGATCGGAGATCGTCGCCATCAACATCTCCCGCATCAGGCGAGGCCGGTTAGCAACCAGCACGCGCACGCGTTTCAAAGTGCTCTCCTTTTCCCCCGCATCGAATTATCAGCAAATGTCCTCGAAACAAACAGGTTCAATGAAGAGCTACAAACAGGGGCGTGAAATGTACCGGATACGAGTACTACGCAAGTTCCAAGAAAGCAGTACCTTTTTGAGCAATAAAAAAGGGCAACCATTTTCGATTGCCCTGTAAAAGTACTTCGGTGGCTTCCGAAAGTGAGTTGGAGACAGAGAAAGCCTGCGCGTTTACGTCGGCTCTACGCTCCCCCCGATTCAGCTATCGAATGTCTGTACCAGTCGCGTAAGGCTCCGCTCGTCCGCGAACCTTGTCGCTGATGTTCTGAACTCTGTCGCTGATCGAATTCCGAGTTTCTCGACCACTTGCTGGCGCCAGAAGAACCCCTGCAGCGACACCTACTCCAATGCCCGCTGCGAAGCTCATAACGTTCCGCAGCGTATTTCCCTGGCTCGGATAGATCATGTTTCTGGTGCTGTCGGCAAAGTCAGACGCCCGATCAGAGACCCGGTCCACGCGGTCAGCGGTTTCGTCCATGATGTAAACCACGGATTTCAGAATTGATTTCAAAAACTTATCTATCTTCATGGGATCTCATCCTTTCAAGTTTGAGTCGAGCCTATGCTCCCACCTGCACTGCTGTCATCCGGGAAAACTTGTAATTAAGAGGAGATGCCGGGGTAGTCGCGTTTGAGTACCGGGCGGAATGTCACGTCTAGCAGCACCTCCGCGATACAATAACGAATTACTCTTTTCGACCCTGTTTAATGAGGCATAGATGACTACGACTCACCATTCACCCGTGCAGGTCTCGGCTGAGGTTCCGGCCGTCCCTCTCACCACAGAGGGCTATAGTGTTCTTCATCAGATGTTGCGACTCCGCTGGCCTGCATGGCGTGCGCTCGCCGCCTCTGAAAGATCAGCGATCGCGCAGGAAGCCTCCGATGCCCTTGCCGCGATGGAGAAGCATTCGCCCGGCCAATCCGCCCTCTACTCGCTAATTGGGCACAAGGGTGACTTGATGTTGATCCACTTCCGCAACACTTTTGCGGACTTGAATCAGGCCGAACTCCAATTGGCCAACTTGCGCCTCAGCGACTATCTGGAACAGACCACCTCCTACCTTTCGATTATCGAACTGGGTCTTTATGACTCGACGCTCAAGATCTACAAGGAACTGACCGATCAGGGCATTGAGCCGCACTCCGATCAGTGGAAAACCGAGATTGAAAGTAAGCTTCAGCGCCATAAAGAAGCGATGAAACCCCGGCTTTATCCCGACATCCCGGCGAACCGCTACGCCTGCTTTTATCCAATGGACCGGCGCCGCGGTGAAAACAAGAACTGGTATCAACTGCCGATCGCGGAACGCGCCCGCCAAATGGGTGAACATGGACTCGTGGGCCGCAGATATGCAGGCGACGTCAGACAAATCATCACTGGCTCGATCGGATTCGATGATTGGGAATGGGGCGTCGATCTCTTTGCCGATGATCCGCTGGTATTCAAAAAGCTGATCTACGAGATGCGCTTCGACGAAGTCAGCGCTGTGTATGCGCTGTTCGGGCATTTTTACGTGGGAGTCAGGGTTCCGGCGGCTTCGTTGCCCAAGCTGTTAAGCGGTGAACTGCCGTAATCGTGGCGATTTTCTCCGCGGTCTCTGCGACTCTTTTTCTCAGCGAACTCTGCGGTTAATCTTTATCGTGTAACGTTGAACGGGAGATCTCCATGTCGACGCTCGGCCTGATCGAATATAAAGACGCGAGTCCAGAAGTGCGTGCTGTCTATGACGACATCATGGCCACTCGCAAGACAGACTGGATCAACAATTTCTGGAAAGCGATTGCGCATGATCCCGCCACTCTCAAGCGGACGTGGGAAGACAGCAAGCAGATCATGGCGCCCGGCGCCCTCGATCCGCTCATCAAGGAATTGATCTACGTAGCGGTCAGCGTCACCAACCAATGCCACTACTGCATCGCTTCGCATACGGTGTCGGCGCAAAAGAAGGGGATGACCGACGCGATGTTTAAGGAGTTGATGGCGGTGGTTGGCATGGCCAACGAGACCAACAAGATGGTGACGGGCTACCAGGTCGAAATTGATCCGCAATTCAAGAAGTAGTCGCTAGCTTCCTTTCTTATTCGGCGCCCCCTTTCAGCACCGACTGGAGGAAGGTTGCCGATCCGGTTGACTATCAACGTGCATTGTTCCGTTGCTTCTCCCTTGCACGTCAGCATTTCGTCAAATCCGCAGCCACTGGCCGATCGTAGATGGCTCATTCCCATTGGTCTCCACTTGACAATCTAGGGTAAGCGCGAGAATCTTAGTGTGTTTGCCTTCAACTAGACCGTCTAGGGGAATCGAATGACTGACAAAAATACGGCGCTGGTCCAGGGCACGCTGGACATGCTCATCCTGAAGACGCTTGCGCTGGAGCCGATGCATGCCCACGGGATCGGTCTGCGCATTGAGCAGATCAGCCGGGGCGTCTTCCAGGTGAATCCGGGTTCTCTTTTTCCAGCGTTTAAACGGTTAGAGCGCGCTGGTTGGGTGAACAGTGAATGGCGCGCCACAGAAAATAACCGTCGCGCCAAGTACTACGTTTTGTCCGCAAGCGGAAGGAAGCAACTGAAGTCGGAGACGCGCGACTGGAAAGCACAATCCATAGCCATCGCACGCATTCTTGAAGCATAGGCCGAAATTACGGGGAAGCTATGAACATCTTTCGACATCTCAAAGCCGGACTGAGAGAGTTGATTCGAAGAGATAAGACTGAAAGTGAACTCAGCGAGGAACTGAATGCGTATCTGCAAAGCGCGGCTGACATGAAGGTGCAAGCTGGCGTTACGCGCGAAGAGGCCTTGCGTTCGGCTCGTCTGGAAATGGGCGGGATGGAATCAGTGAAGCATCAGGTACGGGCCGTGGGATGGGAGTTTGCCCTCGAAGTGTTTTTGCAGGACGTTCGCTACGGAGTGCGCATGTTGCTCAAAGCGCCTCTGTTCACGGCGGTCGCCGTAACAACAATCGCCCTCGGGATTGGTGCCAACACGGCCATGTTCAGCCTGGTCGATGCGATCTTGCTCCGGCCCTTGCCGTATGCCGAGCCCCAACAACTGGTAGCTGTCGGAACACACCAACGCGGTGAATCCGGGATGAGCCCGATGGGTACTGCGGATTTTCTGGCTTGGCGCGATCACCAGCAGTCGTTCGAACAAGTTGCGGTTTTCGATGGTGGCGGAGGCAGCTACTCACTGAGTGGAATGGGCACGCCCGAACGGATTCCAGGTGTTGGAGTCAGCGCAAATTTCTTCTCCGTCTTTGGCGTCGCTCCGCTCAAAGGACGCGGATTCAACCCCGGAGAAGATATCCCGGGTGCGCCTCCAGTTGTCGTGATCAGCGAGAATTTCTGGCGTGACCATCTGAACTCAGATCCCGATGTGCTGAGCCGCACCCTTACCCTCGAGGGCAGACAGCGTGCGATTGTTGGCGTGATGCCTGCGGGTTTCCGCTTTCCGTCCCGCAGGCCTGTTGATGTCTGGGCGATTCGTGCTATGTATCCGCCCTCTGGGCGCCCTCCTTACGGCCTGATCGGAATTGGAAGACTCAAGCAAGGCATCCAAATTCGGCAGGCTGAGGTCGAGCTCGACCACATTGCAGCACAAGTGACGGCCCAATATCCGAGTTCCCCTGAATTGTTCGGCACTGTGATGCCCCTGAAGGATTCGATGGTGAGCGAGTACTCTACTCCCCTCCTCGTGTTGCTGGGTGCGATCGGACTTTTGCTTTTGATCGCCGTTGTCAATGTGGCTAACTTGCTTCTGGCACGAGCCACCGCGCGGAAGCGCGAAGTGGCAGTACGCATGGGCTTGGGTGCGAGCCGCAAAAGGATCATCTGCCAACTTCTTACCGAAAGCAGCGTTCTCTCGCTACTCGGAGGGCTCATCGGCTTGCTGCTTGCCTGGTTCGCTGTCCGTGCCTTTCTGGCATTCGGTCCCGGTGGGATGCCAAGACTGAACGAGGTAGGCATTAACTCCGGAGTGTTGCTGTTTACATTTGTGGTCTGTGTCGGCAGCGGGATACTGTTCGGATTGGCTCCCGCCATTGAAGCATCACGCCCATCACTGACTGAGCCCTTGAAAGACACGAATCGCGGATCGTCGTCGGCTTCAGCTCATCGAACCCACCGCGCGCTGTTGGTTTTCGAAGTTGCTCTGGCTTTGCTGCTGATGATCGGTTCCGGTCTGTTGATTCGGAGCTTTGTTCGACTGAGCGCAGTGAATCCCGGGGTTCAGGCGGATCACCTAATCACCGCGGCGATTTCTCTGCCGAACAAATATCTAGATCCACCGCAACAGCAGCAATTTTGGCACCAGTTTCTGGAAAAGGTGCAATCGCTGCAGGGCGTGAAAGCCACGGGTATCAGCATGAGCCTGCCTCCTAATCTGTTGGCGATCACCAATCCTTTTACTGTCGAAGGGCAGGGCTACGATCGCCATCGTCAACAACAGCTAGCGGAGGAGATGACGGTGAGTCCGGATTATTTTCGTGCAATGGGGATCCCTTTATTGAAGGGACGTTTTTTTTCTCCGTCTGACCGAGTGGAGGGAGAGAAGGATCCCATGATCGTTATCATCAACGAGGCTATGGCCAGACAGTATTTCAATGGCAAAGACCCGATTGGCGGCCGGATTCAGACCGGAGACCCTAATCCAACCTCTCCTTGGGAAACAATTGTGGGAGTAGTCGGAGACGTGAAGTACTCCGGACTGGATTCCGCACCCGGACCTACAATTTACGTTCCCTACAACGAAAATGCCTGGGGAGGATGGTCGCGCGAAATGTATGTGGTCGTCCGTGGCAGTGGAAGTCCGACGGAACTTGTGCCCGCCATCCGCACGCAACTTGAAAGCCTTGACAGTACTATCCCGCTGTCGCAGGTACGGACGATGGGAGAGTTGCTGGATGAATCCTTGGTCCAGCAGAGCTTTCGCACGTGGCTAATCAGCGGATTCGCAGCACTAGCCCTGTTGCTGTCGGCGATTGGGCTCTATGCGCTCATTTCCTATTCTGTCAGCCAACGCACTCGCGAGATCGGCGTTCGCGTTGCCCTTGGTGCGCAGCGGGGCACCATATTGGGCATGGTGCTAAGAGAAGGTATGCAGTTACTGGTATTCGGTCTGCTCCTGGGATTGCTTGGAGCATTTTCGGCGACGCGCATCCTGCGGTCACTGCTGTACTCCACCAGTTCCACCGATGCGCTCAGCTTCGTAGCGACTTCTCTCACACTGGTCGCGGTCGCCTTGTTTGCGTGTTACATTCCAGCGCGCCGCGCCACCAGAGTGGATCCGATGGTCGCACTGCGATACGAGTAGATTGCGGACTTCTCGTCAAGTCGTGCCCAGTTCACTCAGTGCGTAGGATCTCAGTCGGATCCGTGCGCAGCGCGCGAAGCACGGCTGGGAGTGTGGCAACGAGCGCCGTGATCAGAATGGCACACGTTGGCGACGCGATTATGTCTGCGTCGGTTGCCTTGACGTGATAGAAAAGCGACTCGACATAGCGTGCCGCGCCGAATCCCAGTGCTACGCCCGCGCAGCCTCCGAGCATGATCATCAGGAAGACATCCTGAGTCACGATGCGAACGATGCCCGCACGAGTCGAGCCAATTGCCATGCGGATACCGATCTCGCGTCGACGCTGGAGGACTGAGTAATTGAGGACAGCGTAGAGTCCGATGCCGGCGAGAAGCAGCGCGACCACAGCAAAGAAAGCGGCGAGCATGGCGATCAGGCGCTCGCGAATGGTCTGGTCGCGGAGCAAATCGAGCTGGGTGGTGATGTTCGAGACGCGAAGACCGTTGTGGCGCTGCGCAATAAGCTGGCGAAGCGAGTTGGCAAGGGGGAGCGGGTTCTGGGCATTGGTGTGAATGGCGAAGGTAGCGAAGTCAACGACTTTGGGAACGGATTTGGCGTCGATTTCGTCGAAGGGGATGTAGAAGACGGCGGGGCTTG
>Ga0070709_10002316_pt1 | contig 10332 bp, 19 predicted proteins | sample LARL51metaG_FD_65449 | JGI IMG/M metagenome (GOLD analysis project Ga0070709, IMG submission 65449) | Corn, switchgrass and miscanthus rhizosphere microbial communities from Kellogg Biological Station, Michigan, USA - LAR L5-1 metaG | ecosystem: Host-associated > Plants > Roots > Rhizosphere ...
CCTCCGGCACTTCGCGCGCCTTGCCGTGGCCGAAGCCGACCCGTCCCTTTTCGTCGCCGACCACCACGAGCGCAGCAAAGCCGAAGCGGCGTCCGCCCTTGACCACCTTGGCGACGCGGTTGATGTGGACGAGCTTATCGGTGAATTCGCTTTCGCGCTCTTCCCGGTCGCGGCGATCGCGTGGTTCACGTGCCATGATTTTGTCCCAACTTGCTGTTCCCTGCGGCCGGCGCCGGAGAGCCAACCTTTCTATTCAATCCTGACATTTCCGCTCCGTCCGTCTCTCCGCGTTCAGAAATCCAGCCCGCCTTCGCGCGCGGCATCGGCGAGCGCCTTGACGCGGCCGTGGTAAAGGTATCCGCCGCGATCGAACACGACCTCTTTGATGCCTTTCGCGGCGGCGCGCTCGGCGAGGCGTTTGCCGACCGCTTTCGCCGCCTCGATATTGGCGCCGGTCTTGAGGTTGCCGCGCATGTCCTTCTCCAGCGAGGAAGCGGACACGACGGTTTGGCCATCAGCATCGTCGATCACCTGCGCGTAGATGTGTTTCGACGAGCGGAAGACGGAAAGCCGTGCGCGGTTTCCGGCGGCGCGGCGGATGTTCCGCCGCACCTTCGCCGTCCGCCGCACGGTCCGATCAATGACTGTCGCCATCGTGCGCCCTCATCACTTCTTCTTGCCTTCTTTGCGGAAGATGTATTCGCCCGCGTACTTGACGCCCTTGCCCTTGTACGGCTCGGGCTTACGAAATGCGCGGATTTCCGCCGCGACGTGGCCGACCTTCTGCCCATCGATGCCGGTGACGACGACCTCGGTCGGCTTCGGGACTGCGATCGTGATACCTTCCGGGATCGGATAAACGATATCGTGGCTATAGCCGAGCTGGACCTGCAGGTTCTTGCCCTGCACGGCGGCGCGATAGCCAACGCCGGTGATCTCCAGCCGCCGCTCGAAGCCCTTGGTGACGCCGGTCATCGCATTGGCGAGCAGCGAACGGTACGTTCCCCACATCGCGCGGGCGCGTTTGGTGTCGGCGCGCGGATCCACCTTGACCTCGTTGCCCTCGACCTTCGCCGCGACATCACCGTGCAGCGCGACCGAAAGCGCGCCCTTCGGGCCCTTCACCTTGATGGTTTGGCCCTCCACGCTGGCAGTGACGCCGGAAGGTATTGCGACGGGCTTCTTTCCGACACGAGACATGGCTGACGTTCCGTTTGCGCTTAGCGTTGGCGCCGTTGTCCTGCAAAGCTTCCGATCAAAACACGGTGCAGAGGATCTCTCCGCCCACGTTGTGCTCGCGGGCGTCGTGATCGGCCATGACGCCCTTCGGCGTTGACAGGATCGCGACGCCCAATCCGTTGTTGATGCGCGGCAGGGTTTTGACCGAGGCATAGACCCGCCGCCCGGGCTTGGAGACGCGCGAAATTTCCCGAATCACCGGCGCGCCGTCGAAATATTTCAGCTCGATCTCAAGCTCCTTGCGCCCGTTGGCGTGATCAACCGCCGCATAGCCGCGAATGAAGCCTTCCGTTTTGAGCACGTCGAGCACGCTTACCCGCAACCGCGAGGCCGGTATCGACACTTTCGACTTGTTGCGCATCTGTGCATTGTAGATACGCGCGATCATATCGCCGAGCGGATCGTTCATCGCCATCGGCCCGCTCCCTTACCAGCTCGACTTGACCAGGCCCGGGATCAGCCCCTTGGAGCCGAGATCCCGAAGCGCGATGCGCGACAGCCGGTGCTTGCGGTAGAAGCCGCGTGGCCGGCCCGATACCTCGCAGCGATTGCGAACGCGGGTCGCTGAGGAGTTGCGCGGCAGTTCGGCAAGCTTGAGGGCCGCCGCGAAGCGCTCCTCCATCGGCTTATTCTTGTCGCGAGCAATAGCCTTGAGCCGAGCGCGTCGGCCGGAATATTTTTTGCTCAGCTTGCGCCGCCTGTTGTTCTTCTCGATCGAACTTTTCTTCGCCATCAATATCTCCTGCTTTCCGCCGTGGAGGATGTCCTCACTGCCGGAACGGGAAGTTGAACGCGCTCAACAGCGCGCGCGCCTCTGCATCGGACTTCGCGCTGGTGCACACGGTGATGTCCATTCCCCAGACATCGGCCGCCTTGTCGTAGTCGATCTCGGGGAAGACGATGTGTTCCTTGATGCCGATCGTGTAATTTCCGCCGCCATCGAAGCTTTTCGGCGACAGCCCGCGGAAATCGCGCACCCGCGGCAGCGCAATGTTGATCAGTCTGTCGACGAACTCGTACATGCGGGTCTTGCGCAGCGTCACCTTGCAGCCGATCGCCTGGCCGTCGCGCACCTTGAAGGTGGCGATCGACTTTCTGGCTTTGGTGATCACCGCCTTCTGGCCGGTGATCAGGCTTAGATCATTGGCGGCGGCTTCGACCTTCTTGCGGTCGTTGACGCCTTCGCCGATGCCCATGTTGATGACCACTTTCTCGATCACCGGCACCTGCATGCGGTTCTTGTAACCGAACTCATCGGCCAGCTTCTTGCGCACGACCTCCTCAAAATGAGTTTTCAGCCGCGGCGTGACGCGCTCCTCCTGCTTCCTCGCCTTGCGCGGCGCGCCGTCGCCCTTCCCAGCCGCTTCGCCCGGCTGCGGCTTTGCACCCTTTTGCGCCTGCTGCGGCTTGTCGCCCTTTTGCGGCCGCGGCGGTTTATCGGCGGCGGCGCCTTTGTCGACTTTGCCTTTGGTTTCCGTCTCAGCCATCGATCTCAACTCCCGACCGCTTGGCCACCCGTACCTTGCGTCGATTCTCGCCCGCGCCCACGAACTTGAAGCCGATGCGGGTCGGTTTGCCGTCCTTGGGATCGGCGAGCGCAAGATTGGACAGATGCACCGGGGCTTCCTTGGAAATGATGCCGCCCTCCTGCTGCGCGCTCTGCTTCTGATGCCGCTTGACCAAATTGATTCCGCGGACAAAGGCGCGGCTCTCATCGGGGCGCACTTCGATCACTTCGCCGGTGCGGCCCTTGTCGCGGCCGGCGAGCACGATCACTTTGTCGCCCTTGCGGATTTTTGCCGCCATCACAGCACCTCCGGCGCGAGCGAGATGATCTTCATGTGGTTCTTGGCGCGCAGCTCGCGGGGGACCGGTCCGAAGATGCGTGTACCTACCGGCTCCATCTGCGGGTTGATCAGCACCGCGGCGTTGCGGTCGAAGCGGATGATCGAACCGTCGGGACGCTTGATGTCCTTCGAGATTCGCACCACGACGGCCTTCATCACATCGCCCTTCTTCACCCGTCCGCGCGGTATCGCCTCTTTCACCGATACGACGATCACGTCGCCGATGGTGGCATATTTGCGCTTCGAGCCACCCAGCACTTTGATGCACATGACACGGCGGGCGCCGGAATTGTCCGCCACGTCTAGGTTGGTCTGCATCTGGATCATGATACCGCGCTCGCCTTGTCAACTGTCGCTTCCGCCGTGCTCACACGACTTTCTTCTTCTCGCCCCGGACCACCTCCCAGCGCTTGAGCTTGGACAATGGCCGGCGCTCTTCGATCCAGACGATGTCGTCCACGTGATATTCGTTGCTCTCATCGTGGGCGTAGTATTTCTTCGTGCGCCGCACCGTTTTCTTCATGACCGGATGGGTAAAGCGGCGCTCGACGCGCACCACGACGGTCTTGTCCTGCTTGTCGCTCACCACGACGCCATGGAGCGTGCGTTTCGGCATCTCTGATTACTCCGCCTTGGCTTTCGCGCGCGCGGCGCGCTTCGGCTTGGCTGCTGGATTTTTCCGCGGCGCGGCCGCCGGCGCGGTCGGTTGCTGACCTGAGCGTTTCTCCGCCACGATGGTCTTGATGCGCGCGATGTCGCGGCGAACCTGCCGCACGCGCGCGGTATTCTCGAGCTGCCCCGTCGCGCGCTGAAAGCGCAAGTTGAACCGTTCCTTCTTGAGCTTGAGGGCCTCGTCGTCGAGCTGGTCAACGGTCATGGCGCGAAGATCATCCGGCTTCATCGTTATGTCCTCGACCTAGCCCTCGATTCGCTCGATGAAGCGCGTTTTGATCGGCAGCTTGGCGGCGGCAAGCCCAAGCGCCTCACGCGCGAGCGCGACCGACACACCGTCGACCTCGAACAGGATGCGTCCCGGCTTGACCCGGGCCACCCACAACTCGGGGGCTCCCTTGCCCGAGCCCATGCGCACCTCGAGCGGCTTCTTTGAGACTGGCACGTCCGGATAGATGCGAATCCAGACCCGGCCTGCCCGTTTCATGTGGCGGGTGAGCGCGCGGCGGGCGGCTTCGATCTGCCGGGCCGTGACCCGCTCCGGCTCCAAGGCCTTGAGCCCGAACTGGCCGAATGCCAGCTCGATGCCCGAGGTTGCAATCCCCTTGATGCGGCCTTTGTGCGCCTTGCGGAACTTCGTGCGCATCGGTTGCAGCATGGCTTTTCGCCTTTCTTCGTCCTCGCTCCGAAACGCTTACGTCACGTCGCGACGCGGCCGCCCGGCATCGCCTTCGGCCATTTTCTTGTCCTGCGCCATCGGGTCGTGCTCCATGATCTCGCCTTTGAAGATCCAGACCTTTACTCCGCAGGTGCCATAGGTGGTGAAGGCCGTCGCCACGCCGTAGTCGACGTCCGCGCGCAGCGTGTGCAGCGGCACTCGGCCCTCGCGATACCACTCCATGCGCGCAATCTCGGCGCCGCCGAGACGCCCCGAGCAGTTGATGCGGATGCCGCCCGCACCGAGACGCATCGCCGACTGCACGGCACGCTTCATGGCACGGCGGAAGGCCACGCGGCGTTCCAGCTGTTGCGCAATCGATTCGGCGACGAGCTGAGCGTCGAGTTCCGGCTTGCGTATCTCGACGATGTTGATGACCACGTCGGATTTCGTGAGCTTGGTGACCTTTTTGCGAAGCTTCTCGATATCCGCGCCCTTTTTGCCGATGACCACGCCCGGCCGCGCCGATTGCACGGTGACGCGGCACTTCTTGTGCGGCCGCTCGATCACAATCTTCGACACGGCGGCCTGCTTGAGATCCTTCATCAGCTCCTCGCGGATCTTCATGTCCTCGTGCAGCAACTGGCTGTACTCGTTCTTGCCCGAGTACCAGCGCGAATCCCAGGTCCGGTTGATGCCGAGACGCAAGCCGAGTGGATTGACCTTTTGACCCATGGTTACCTCTTATGATGCCGCAACCTCGACCTCGCGCACGACGATGGTCAGGTTGGCAAACGGCTTTAGGATACGCCCGACGCGGCCGCGGCCGCGTGGGTGAAAACGCTTGATCACGATGGCCTTGCCGACATGCGCCTCGGCGACGACGAGATCGTCGACGTCCAGATCATGATTGTTTTCGGCATTGGCGATCGCCGACTCCAGGCACTTGCGCACCTCACGCGCGATGCGCTTGCGCGAGAATTCGAGATCCGCCAAGGCACTCGCCACCTTCTTTCCGCGAATGAGTTGCGCGACGAGATTGAGCTTCTGCGGGCTAACCCGCAGCATGCGGGCGACCGCTTTGGCCTCGTTTTCGGAAAGCGCGCGCTCGCGAGACTTCTTACCCATGTTCGTCCTCTCAGCCTTGCGAGGTGCCGCCGGCTGCAGAAGGCGCGGCGGCGCCCGCAGCCGCAGGACTGGTGGCGCGCTTTGCCTTGCGGTCCGATGAATGGCCGTAGAACGTTCGCGTCGGCGCGAATTCTCCGAATTTGTGACCGACCATTTCCTCGGTCACCATCACCGGAATGTGCTTCTGGCCGTTGTAGACGCCGAACGTGAGCCCGACGAATTGCGGCAAGATGGTCGAGCGCCGACTCCAAATCCTGATCATCTCGTGGCGGCCAGACGAGCGCGACGCCTCCGCTTTCTTGAGCAGATAGCCATCGACGAACGGGCCTTTCCAAATCGAACGCGCCATGATGCCGTCCTCGTCTACTTCTTCCGCGCGTGGCGGCTCGCGATGATGAATTTGGTGGTGGATTTGTTGCGGCGGGTCTTCTTGCCCTTGGTGGGGAAACCCCATGGCGTCACCGGATGCCGCCCGCCCGACGTGCGGCCCTCGCCGCCGCCATGCGGATGGTCGATGGGATTCATTGACACGCCGCGATTGTGCGGCATGCGCCCCATCCAACGCTTGCGACCGGCCTTGCCGATGGAAACGTTCATGTTGTCGGGATTCGACACCGCGCCGATCGTCGCCATGCAGCGGCCGTGCACCAAGCGCTGCTCGGCCGAATTGAGGCGCAAGATCACGTTTTGACCGTCGCGGCCGACGATCTGCGCATAAGTGCCGGCCGAGCGCGCGATTTGTCCGCCCTTGCCGATCTTGATCTCGACATTGTGCACGATGGTGCCGATCGGCACGTTTCCGACCGGCATGGCATTGCCCGGCTTCACGTCTGCGTGCTCGCCGGAGACGACGGTATCGCCCTCCGCGAGCCGCTGCGGCGCCAAGATGTATGCGAGCTCGCCATCCTCGTACTTGATCAATGCGATGAAGGCGGTGCGATTGGGATCGTATTCGATCCGCTCGACCTTGGCCGGGACATCGAGCTTGCGGCGTTTGAAATCGATCTTGCGATAGGCCTTCTTGTGACCGCCGCCGCGAAACCGCACGGTGATGCGGCCGTTGTTGTTGCGTCCGCCGCTTGCGTTCTTGCCCTCGGTCAGCGTCTTGACCGGTGCGCCGCGATAGAGGCCCGAGCGGTCGACCAGCACCAGTTGGCGCTGACTCGGCGTCACTGGATTGTAGGACTTGAGTGCCATGGCGCCTCTACCTCACAGACCCGTCGTCACGTCGATCTTGTGGCCCTCTTCCAGGGTCACGATCGCACGCTTGACTTCCGACTGCTCGCCCACCGTTCCCTTGAAGGCCTTGACCTTGCCTTTGCGCAAATGCGTGTTGACGCTCTTGACCTTGACGTCAAACAACTTCTCGACCGCCTCCTTGATCTGCGGCTTGGTCGCGTTCCTGGCGACCTTGAAAATGACCTGATTGCGCTCCGAGGCTAGCGTGGCCTTCTCGGTAATCACCGGGGAAATGATCACGTCGTAGTGGCGCGGATCAGTCGTACTCATTTGAAACGCGCCTCCAACGCTTCCAATGCTGACTTCGTCAGCACCAGCACCTGCCGCCGCAAGATGTCGTAAACGTTGATGCCCTGCACCGGGAGCACATCGATGTTGGGGATGTTGCGCGCGGCGAGAGCAAAGTTCGCCTCGACCTGGGCGCCGTCGATGATCAACGCGCTGGTGAGCCCGAGCTTGGCGAAATTCTCGCGCAGCATCCCAGTCTTGCCGTCCTTCACGGTCGCCTTGTCGAGCACGATGATGCCGCCGTCTTTAGCCTTGGCGGATAAGGCGTGCTTGAGCGCAAGCGCGCGCACCTTCTTGGGAAGATCGATTGCATGGCTGCGCGGGGTTGGGCCGAACGAGCGACCGCCGCCGCGAAAGAGATTAACCCTGGCGGAACCGTGCCGCGCCGAGCCGGTGCCCTTTTGCCGGTACATCTTCTTGCCGGTGCGGTTGATTTCGGCGCGATTCTTGACGTCGTGCGTGCCGCGCTGGCGCTTGGCGAGTTGCCAGCGCACGCAGCGATGCAAAATGTCTGCTCTCGGCTCGAGGCCAAAGATCGCATCCGGCAGGTCGACCGAACCCGCCGCCTTGCCGTCAAGCGACATGATCTTGAGCTCCATGTCACCCTCCTTCGCTGTTGGCGGCCGCGGGCTCTTCGGCGGGCTCCGCTTCGGCCTTGGCAGCGGACGCTGCCGCCTCCGGCAAACGGAACTTGCCGGGCTTGGGCGCGTCCTTCGGCAGCCTTTTCTTCACCGCGTCGCGCAAGGTAATCCAACCGCCCTTAGCGCCGGGCACAGCACCCTCGACCAGGATCAAGCCGCGCTCGACGTCCGTCTGCACCACTTTGAGATTGAGCGTAGTGACGCGCTCGACCCCCATATGCCCCGGCATCTTCTTGTTCTTGAAGGTCTTGCCCGGATCCTGGCGGCCGCCGGTCGAACCGATCGAACGGTGCGAGATCGATACGCCATGGGAGGCGCGCAACCCGCCGAAGTTCCAGCGTTTCATGCCGCCGGCAAACCCCTTGCCGATCGAGGTGCCGGTCACGTCGACGAACTGACCGACGACGAAATGGTCGGCAGTGATTTCCGCGCCGACCGGGATCAGGTCGCCCTCCTCCACCCGGAACTCCGCGAGCTTGCGTTTCGGCTCGACCTTGGCCGCGGCGAAATGGCCACGCGTCGCCTTGGTCAGGTTCTTGGGCTTGCGCATGCCGGAGCCCAGTTGCAGCGCCACGTAACCATTCTTCTCTTTCGTGCGGTGGGCGACGACCTGACAATTGGCAAGCCGCAACACCGTGACCGGCACATGCTCGCCGGCCTCGGTAAATACGCGAGTCATCCCCATTTTCTGCGCGATTACCCCGGAACGCATCGTTTGCTGTCCTGTCTCGCTGGTCCCGTTGCGCTCAGAGCTTGATCTCGACGTCTACGCCGGCGGCAAGATCGAGCTTCATCAAGGCGTCCACCGTTTGCGGTGTCGGATCGACAATATCGAGCAGCCGCTTGTGCGTGCGCATCTCGAATTGTTCGCGACTTTTCTTGTCGATATGGGGCGAACGGTTGACGGTGAATTTCTCGATCCTCGTCGGCAGCGGAATCGGACCCCGCACCTGCGCGCCGGTGCGCTTGGCGGTCGCTACGATCTCGCGCGTCGAGGCATCGAGGATGCGGTGATCGAACGCCTTGAGCCGGATGCGTATGTTCTGGCCGTTCATGTTTTCTCCGATAGCGCCAAGGCGCCGAGATCAGGGCAGCGAAGGATGCGCGATCCCGCTGCCCGTATGTGCGCTGCGTGCCGTGTCGCCGTTGTCCTTGTCTACCCTCTTACTCGGTGATGCTGACCACCACACCGGCGCCGACGGTTTTGCCGCCTTCGCGGATGGCAAAGCGCTGCTTCTCCTCCATCGCAATCGGCGTGATCAGCTCCACGTCCATCGCCGCGTTGTCCCCCGGCATGATCATCTCCGTCCCCGCGGGCAGCGTCACATGCCCCGTCACGTCGGTCGTGCGGAAGTAAAACTGCGGACGGTAATTGTTGAAGAACGGCGTGTGCCGGCCACCCTCCTCCTTGGTCAGGATATACGCCTCAGCCTTGAACTTCTTGTGCGGCTTGACCGAGCCCGGCTTGCACAGAACCTGCCCGCGCTCCACAGCGTCCTTGTCGATGCCGCGCAACAGACAGCCCACATTGTCCCCCGCAACACCCTCGTCCAGAAGCTTGCGGAACATCTCCACACCAGTCACCACCGACTTCTGCGTGTCACGCAAGCCGACGATCTCAACCTCCTCACCGACCTTGATCTTGCCGCGCTCGATGCGCCCCGTCACAACCGTGCCGCGGCCCGAAATCGAGAACACGTCCTCAATCGGCATCAAAAACGGCTGGTCGATCGGACGCTCAGGCAGCGGCACAAACGTGTCCAGCGCCTCGTAAAGCTTCAGGATCGCCTGGTCCGCAAGCTCACCCTTCTCCCCGTTGAGCGCCTTGATCGCCGCGCCGCGGATCACAGGAACCTTGTCGCCGGGAAACTGGTACTTGGTCAAAAGCTCGCGAACCTCGAGCTCCACCAGATCGAGAAGCTCCGGGTCGTCAACCACGTCCACCTTGTTGAGAAAAACCACGATGTAGGGAACCCCTACCTGCCGCGCCAACAGAATATGCTCGCGCGTCTGCGGCATCGGACCGTCCGCCGCAGATACAACCAGGATCGCCCCGTCCATCTGCGCCGCCCCGGTAATCATGTTCTTGACGTAGTCGGCATGCCCGGGGCAGTCCACGTGCGCGTAGTGGCGCTTCGCCGTCGCGTATTCCACGTGGCTCGTCGCAATCGTCAAAATCTTCGTCGGATCGCGCCGCCCCTGGCTCTCCGACGCCTTCGCAACCTGGTCATACGGCACAAACGTCGACGTCCAGCCCTTCTCCGCCGAAACCTTCGTCAGCGCAGCCGTCAACGTCGTCTTGCCGTGGTCAACGTGACCAATCGTCCCCACATTGCAATGCGGCTTCGTCCGTTCGAATTTCTGCTTGGCCATGTGCTTTCTTGCCTCTCAAACCTCTGGCGGCTGCGCGCACCATCGCGATTAAATCTGCGCCGCGCCAGGCGTTAAATAGGAACGATTTGCTCGCCTTCCAGCATCTTTAAACCCCGACGTGGCTTGCAGCGGTTGACCCGCGCGACGCGTCGGCTGCTCCTGCGCAATCAGTGGAGCGGGTGAAGGGAATCGAACCCTCGTCATCAGCTTGGAAGGCTGTTGCTCTACCATTGAGCTACACCCGCAC
>Ga0070709_10002317_pt1 | contig 10326 bp, 10 predicted proteins | sample LARL51metaG_FD_65449 | JGI IMG/M metagenome (GOLD analysis project Ga0070709, IMG submission 65449) | Corn, switchgrass and miscanthus rhizosphere microbial communities from Kellogg Biological Station, Michigan, USA - LAR L5-1 metaG | ecosystem: Host-associated > Plants > Roots > Rhizosphere ...
AGCGCGCGTGGATCTTACGGGGCGAGGACAGGCTGCCGGCCGCGCTCCGCCGCCTGGGTCCTGGCCCGGGCGTCGCGGCAGTCTGGCTGGCGCTGCGCGATCTGCTGGGCGGTGAAGGCGTCGAGCGCTCACGCGCCGCGCTGAGTCTGCGAGGGCCATGGACAGACCCGGTGGTGACGCCGGTGGAATGAGGTAGAGCATGAAGGTTGCGGCGATACAGATGACCTCGGGGCCGGAGGTGGAGGCCAATCTGGAGCAGGCTCGCGGACTGCTCGAGGAAGCGGCCACGCTCGGCGCGCGCCTCGCCGTGCTGCCGGAGAATTTTTCCTTCATGGGGCTGAAGGACGCCGACAAGCGCGCCATGGCGGAGCCCCAGGGCCGCGGCGCGGCGCAGGATTTCCTGGCGGCCAGCGCGCGGCGACTGCGTCTGTGGATCGTCGGCGGCACGATACCGCTCGTGTCCGGGTCCGACGGGCGGGTCGCTGCGGCTTCGCTGGTGTATGACAGCGACGGCGTGTGCGTCGCGCGTTACGACAAGATCCATCTTTTCGACGTCGATCTGCCGGGACGTACCGAGAGCTACCGTGAATCGGCGCACGTTGCGCCCGGCTCGCGCGCGGCGCTGCTCGACACTCCGGCAGGGCGACTCGGGTTGTCGGTGTGCTATGACGTGCGCTTTCCCGAGCTCTACCGGCATCTCAGTGCAGGGGGCGCGCAGCTCTTTTCGGTGCCTTCGGCCTTCACAAGTCCGACGGGGCGTGCTCACTGGGAGACGTTGCTGCGCGCACGTGCGATCGAGAATCTCTGTTATGTTGTGGCGCCCGCCCAGTCGGGCTTCCACGCGAGCGGACGCGAGACCTACGGTGACAGCATGATCGTGGATTATTGGGGACGGATACTGCAGCGTCTGCCGCGTGGCCGCGGCTGCGCGGTGGCGGATATCGATATCGCCGCGCAGACGAGCGTGCGCGAGAGCTTTCCGGCGCTCGGGCACCGCGCCTTCGCACCACAAGTTGACACAGGAAAGTGACATGACCGACAACGTGGCTGCCGACCCGCTCGATCTCGCGCGCGATCTCATCCTGCGTCCGAGCGGCCTGGACGATCACCGGCTGGACCGCGTGTTCGGCGAGGTGCTGACGCACTCGGTGGATTTTGCCGACCTCTACTTTCAGTTGACCCACCAGGAGTCCTGGTCGCTGGAAGACGGCATCGTCAAGGACGGCACGGCCAGTATCGAGCAGGGCGTCGGCGTGCGTGCGCTCGCCGGCGAGAAGACCGGCTTCGCGTATTCGGACGAGATCCTGCTGCCGGCACTCACCGAGGCTTCACGCGCGGCGCGCGCCATTGCGGTACAGGGCGGCGAGCGGCGCGTCGCCGCCTGGCAGCCGCGCAGCGGCCATCGGCTCTACCTGCCGGCAGATCCTGCGGCGGATCTCGAGACCTCCGCAAAGGTGGCATGGCTCGAGCGGGTCGACCGCGAGGCGCGCCGCATCGATCCGCGCGTGGTGCACGTCAGTGCGAGCCTCGTCGCCGTGCACGAGGTGGTGCTGATCGCCACGAGCGACGGTGAGCTCGCCGCCGATGTGCGGCCGCTGGTGCGCTTCAACGTCTCCGTGCTGGTCGAGCAGGATGGACGCCGCGAGCAGGGCTACGTCGGCTCCGGTGGCCGTTTCTCGCTCGCCGAGCTGGTCGCGGGTGAGCGCCCGCTTGCGTTGGCGCGTGAAGCCGTGCGCCAGGCGCTCGTCAACCTCACAGCGCAGCCGGCGCCAGCGGGCACCACTACGGTCGTATTGGGTCCCGGCTGGCCCGGCATATTGCTGCACGAGGCCATCGGTCACGGGCTCGAAGGTGACTTCAACCGCAAGGGGACCTCCGCCTTCGCCAACCGCATCGGCGAGCGGGTCGCGGCCGCGGAGTGCACCGTGGTCGATGACGGCACGCTGTCGCGGCGGCGCGGCTCGCTCAACATCGACGACGAAGGCACGCCGACCCAGTGCACGATGCTCATCGAGAACGGTGTGCTGCGCGGTTACATGCAGGACCGCTTGAACGCACGGCTCATGGGCGTCGCGCCGACGGGCAACGGCCGGCGCGAGTCGTTTGCGCACATGACGCTGCCGCGTATGACCAACACCTACATGCGCGCCGGACCGCACGCTCCGGAGGAGATCATCAGCTCGGTGGAGCGTGGCATCTACGCCGTCAATTTCGGCGGCGGTCAGGTGGACATCACCTCAGGCAAGTTCGTGTTTTCAGCGAGCGAGGCGTACGCCATCGACAAGGGCCGCATCGGCGCGCCGCTGAAGGGCGCGACGCTGATCGGCAATGGTCCGGATGTGCTCACGCGGGTCTCGATGGTCGGGAACGATCTGAAGCTCGATGATGGAGTCGGCACCTGCGGCAAGGACGGCCAGAGCGTTCCCGTCGGTGTAGGACAGCCGACCCTCAGGATCGATGGGCTTACGGTCGGCGGCACCGGCTGACCGCACAGAGACTGCGTAAGCACGCCCGGCGAGCGTTCCTGGCGGCCGCTGCCGCCTGTTCCCGCTGGCTCAAATCCGCTGACCAGCGCAAGCGCGCACTTCACGGCCCAGATTGAGGCCGGCGCTGTCGCCAAATACGCACGTCGTTCCAGGGCAACCCTGGGTCGTTACTCCGCGACATAATGACGATCGCTGGCAAAGGTGTGATTCTTCTCTCGCCCGGAAACTCTGCGAGCTTCTAACGTACATCGGGCGCACTTCGAGTCTCACGCGGAAGGAAATGCGATGCTGTCAGAAGAAGCCACCGTCGAGGTTCCCAAGCTCCACCTGCCACCGGAGCTGGTGGCGGAGGTTGCGCGCCGCAACCATGGCAAGCGCCAGCCGGACTTCCGCGTCGAAGGTATGAAGCCATCGCTCTTCGAGCGCCTGGCGAGAATGTTGGGTCTGAGCTGACTTCCAACTAGGCGTCGCCGGTGTTTGGTCTGCCAGGCTGCGCCGTTTGCGGGCGTAGTCGCGTTTTTGTCAGCGCAATGAGCGAAATTTCCTGAGGTGCTTTAGGATGGGATGCCATGCAACGTCCCACTCCGCACCTTTCCCGTCCGCTGTATGAAGGGCTGCCCTGGATTTACATAATCTTCGGGCTGGCTGCGCTCATCACCAGTTATCTGCTGTCCGCACGCGGCGCACTCAGCCTGCTCGCCGGCGCACTCGGGCTCGCGTGTGTCGTGGGAGGTCTCGTGGTGGTGCTGCGCCGCCGTGACTACCGCGCGCTGCGCTCACAGTACGCCGATCCCGAGTCCCTCAGCGGTCACGAGGAGCGCTGACCGAAAGCCTCGCAGCGCCGGCGCCTCGATACGCCGGGCTCATCGCGGGCCGGTAGCCTCGAGATCCTCATCGTCCGCCTCCTCGACTTCCTCGAGGCGCGGCTCCTGCGCGGCAGCATCTACGGTCCGCTCGAGCGCGGGCACATTGTCGGTGAGTGCGCTGCGGTGCCGCCCGGCGCGCTCATCGACATAGATCAGCTCGTGCTTGCCGACCAGCACCACATCACCGTCGTTGAGATAGTGGCGGCGCACGCGGTTGGACTTCACGTAGATTCCGTTGGTGCTGTTGAGGTCCTCGACGACGCAGGAGTTCAGCGTGGTGATCACCTGGCAGTGGTGGCGGCTGATGAAGCGGCTGTCGATCTGCACGTCGTTGTCGGGTGTACGGCCGATGATCAGCCGCCCGAGCCGCAGCGGCACTTCCTGCACCGTCCGTCCATCGGCTGCCACCAGCACGCGACCGAGCACCCGCGCGCCGGCGTGCCCGGCCGCAGCGCGCGCTACCGGTGTGGGCTCGACAGGACGCTCCTCGTGCCGGTAGCGGTGCGGCCGCGCGGTGTACTCCGTCCACTGCAGCTCGGCAACCGCGCTGGCGATGTCCTCGCGCGTCACCTCGCCGCGATCGGCAGTGTAGGCGGCCATCATCGCGGTATCGCATAGCGTGTTGACGAGACGCGGCACCCCGCCGGTGTAGCGGTAGATCTCCGCGAAAGTGTCCGCGGCGAACAGCTCCCGATCGCCGGCGCCGGCGACATCCAGGCGGTGCTGGATGTAGCTCTGTGTCTCGGTCTCGGTCAGATTCTGCAGGTGGAAGCGCAGGCGCACGCGCTGCGCCAGCTGCTCGAGCGCGGGATCATCGAGCTTGCTGTTGAGCTCGGGCTGGCCGGCAAGAATGATGCGCAGCACCTTCTCCTTGGTCGTCTCGACGCCCGAGAGCATGCGGATCTCTTCCAGTACCCGCATGGACAGGTTCTGCGCCTCATCGACGATCAGCAGCACCTTGCGTCCGGCGGCGTACTGCTCGATGAGGAAATTGTTGAGCGTACTGATCAGCTCGCCCTTGCGCATCTTGAAGGGCGAGAAGCCGAACTGCACCAACACCGCCTGCAGAAAATCGATCGCCGAGACCTGCGTCTGGTTGATCTGGGCCACCACCACATCCGCCGGGACTTCCTTGAGGAAGGACTCGATGAGCGTGGTCTTGCCCGAGCCGATCTCGCCGGTGATCACCACGAACCCGTCGGTGAACCAGATGGTCGACTCCATGTACGCCTTGGCGCGGGCGTGCTGCTTGGAGAGGTACAGGAATTGCGGATCCGGACTTAAGCGGAACGGCAATTCCTTGAGTTTGAAGGGTTCGAGGTACATGGCTGTTGGCTCGCAGCCGATGTTACGGGATGCGAACGTCGACCCTCAAATCCTTCAGCAAAGCCCGTGCGCGGGCGTCCCGGGCTGCCGCGGTGCGCTCGATCACGGTGCAATGGCCCATCTTCCGGCCCGGACGGGGGCGCTTGCCATAATCATGTAAGTGAGCTCCGGCCAGCGCCAGCAAGCGCTGGCGCGGCGGCAGCACGCCGATGAGGTTGACCATGGCGCTGAAACCGCGCGCGGCCGTCGCACCCAGCGGCAGCCCGAGGATCGCGCGCAGATGATTCTCGAACTGGCTGGTGGTTGCGCCCTCGATGGTCCAGTGACCGGAGTTGTGTACGCGCGGCGCCATCTCGTTGGCGATCAGCCGGCCGCGACGCACGAAGAACTCGATGGTCAGTATGCCGCTATAGCGAAAGTGCGCCAGCACGCGCTCGAGGTAACCGGTGGCGCGACGGTGCCAGCGGGGCGGTCCGTAGGGGGCCCGCGTGAGGCGCAGCATGCCCGCTCCATGGACGTTTCCGCACAGGGGATACACGGCGATCTCACCCCGCAGACTGCGGGCGCCGATGATCGACACTTCGCAGTCGAAAGGCACGTATTCCTCGTACAGCAGCGGCACGCGACCGAGCTCGTGCCAGGCACGCTCCGCGTCGGCCACCGTGCGAATGACGGCCTGGCCTTTGCCGTCATATCCCATACGGCGAGTCTTGAGCACACCGGGGATACCGACCGCTGCCATGGCGCGTGCGAGCTCGGACCGGGACTCGACCGCCTGATGGCGTGTGGTTGGAATCCGCAAGCGCTCGAACAGGCGTTTCTCCTTGAGGCGATCCTGCCCGGTTTGGAGTGCGGCGAGCGGCGGGCAGATACGCACCCGCTTGCGCTGCGCGATGCCGGCAAGGCCGCTCACCGAGACGTTTTCCCAGTCGAAGGTGATGACTTCGCACTGCCGCGCAAGCCGCGACAGCAGCCGCCTGTCGGTGAACGCGCCATGCAGCAGCGGCGCCACCTGGCCGGCCGGTGCGTCGGCCGAAGGGTCCAGACACAGGAAATCGAGACCGAGCGGATAACCCGCCAAAGCGAGCATGCGGCCGAGTTGGCCGGCGCCCACGATGCCGACCGTCATGTGCGCGGGGGTGTGCGCGGATCAGGATTGCCGAGCACGCCTGCGGTCTGACGCTCGCGAAACGCCTCCAGTGCACTCGCGATCGCAGGGTGCTTGTTAGCGAGGATGGCTGCAGCGCACAGCGCCGCATTGGCGGCGCCTGCCGTGCCGATCGCGAAAGTCGCGACCGGAACTCCGACCGGCATCTGCACGATCGACAGCAGCGAATCGAGTCCGCCGAGTGACTTCGACTGCACCGGTACGCCGAGCACCGGCACTATGGTCTTGGCGGCGGTCATGCCGGGAAGATGGGCCGCGCCGCCCGCGCCGGCAATCAGTACCTCGAGCCCGCGGGCGCGGCTGCCGCTGGCGTATTCGAACAGCAGGTCGGGCGTGCGGTGTGCCGAGACGACACGCACCTCGTAGGGGATTGCGAGTTGGTCCAACATCTCGGCCGCGGCGCGCATGGTCTCCCAGTCGGATGCGGAGCCCATGATGATGCCGACGAGCGGTTTCACTGCTCCATTGTAGCGAACAATGCGCGCAGCGCGCGAAACAGCTCGCGGGATGCCACGTTGCCCGCCGCGGTACGTTGGCGTTCCGCGCGGGCGGCCGTGATGCGTTGGCGCCATGCGCGCGTATCGATCGCGGGATGCCAGCGCGCGAGCTCTGCGAGCGCGGCATCGCCCTCGGTGATGAGCCGCTCGCGCCAGTTCTCGATGCGGCGGAACAACTCGGTCGCGCGCGCATCGCGGGCACTGCGTGCAGCGAGCGCCGCACGCAGCGGCTGCGGGTCGATCTCACGCATCAGCTTGCCGATGTATTGCCGCTGACGCGCGCCGGCGGCTCGGCTGCTGATGCGGCGCGCCGCGCGGATGGCCTCGAGCAGCGCCTCCGGCAGCGCGAGTGCGGCCAGCTCACTATCGGGCAGGGTGAGCAGCGCTTCGCCGAGATCCTGCGCGGCGTGCGCCGCGCGCTTGCGCGCGCTCTTGCTGGCGCGCTCCGTGCCCCCATCATGTTCCTCATCGTCGTCCCGCCGGGCGATCATGGGCGCTGCCTCCGCACCGCCTGCCGGACTGTGCGGCGGCGGCGGCTGCTAGAATTTAAGCGCAATGATGAGCTCAGGCCCAACACGGGAAACGACGCCAATGCCAGCCAGCGACTCTGCGATCGGCTCTCTCGGCGATGTGGCGACGCTGGCCCTGGAGGAAGCACGGCGTCAGGGCGCCTCGCAGTGCGAGACCGACGCCTCGGTGAGCCAGGGGCTGTCCGTGAGCGTGCGGCTCGGCGAGGTCGACACCATCGAGTACCAGCGCGACCGGGGCCTTGGGGTCACCGTGTACTTCGGGCATCGCAAGGGTGCGGCCAGCACCGCCGATCTCACTCCCGCCGCCGTGCGCGAGACTGTGGCCAAGGCATGCGCCATTGCGCGTTACACGGCCGAAGACCCCTACGCGGGTCTCATCGAGCCGGAAGCGCTGGCGCGCGAGATCCCGGATCTCGATCTCGATCACCCCTGGGCCCTCACCCCCGAAGCGGCCATCGAGCTGGCGCGCGCCTGCGAGGGCGAGGGGCTCGCCCTCGATCCGCGCCTCGGCAACTCCGAAGGGGGCGCAGTGAGCAGTCAGCGTCATACGGGCGTGTATGGCAACTCCCTCGGTTTCCTCGCCGGCTACTCCTCCACCAGTCACTCGATCAGCTGCACCCTCATCGCGCAGGAGGGCGATGACATGCAGCGCGACTACTGGTGGAGCGTCGCGCGCGATCCCGCCGAGCTCGAGGCCGCAGCCGCGATCGGCCGCACCGCGGGGGAGCGGGCCCTCGCGCGGCTTGGCGCGCGCCGGCTCACGACGCGTCGCGCACCGGTCGCCTATTCGCCGGAGATGGCGCGCGGGCTGTTCCGGCACTTCATCGGCGCCATCAGCGGGCCGAGCCAGTACCGCAAAGCCTCGTTCCTGCTGAACGCTGCAGGCGAGCAGGTATTTCCGGATTTCATCAGCATGCGCGAGCGGCCGCACATTCCCAAGGCTCTTGCCAGCAGCCCGTTCGATCAGGAGGGTGCGGCGACTCATGATCGCGAGCTCGTGCGCGCGGGCGTGCTCGCGGGCTACGTGCTCGGCAGCTACTCGGCACGTCGGCTCGGACTGAAGACCACCGGCAACGCCGGAGGAATTCACAACCTGCTGGTGAGCGCGGCGTCGGGCGGCCTCGAGCGGGCGGATTTGCTGCGGCGTCTCGGCACCGGGCTGCTCGTGACGGAGCTCATGGGGCAGGGTGTCAACGGCGTGACGGGAGACTATTCGCGTGGCGCGAGCGGATTCTGGGTCGAGAACGGCGTCATCGCCTATCCCGTGCACGAGATCACCATTGCCGGGAATCTGCGCTCCATGTATCGCGACATCGCGGCACTCGGCAGCGATGTCGATGCCCGCGGCGGCATCCGCACCGGCTCGGTGCTCATCGGCGAGATGACCATCGCGGGGGAGTAGCGCAGCCTTTCCTCCTCAACGCGAGGAGGACTGCCTGGGTGTGATCAACGCCGGACGCGGCACCTCATCGATGAGGTCGCGCAGTGTCTGCCCGGCGCAGCGGCTGCGGATCGCTTCCTCGACGCTCGCCAGCACCCGGTCGACGGGCGGCACGGGTAGGTTGCGCGGCGCGAGATGGCCGCTGCGCTGGTTGCGCGCGATGTCGAGGATCTCCATCACCCCGATGCCGCCGATGTCGCGCGCCGGCACCAGCTCATCGTCCTCGGTGACGATCACGAGGCCGGCGCGCTCGAACGCGGTCGCCATCTGCGCGACCGCGATGCCGGGCAGCCCCAGCTCATTGGCGAGCCGGTTGACGCTCCACAATCGCCCGCCGCTCACGTGGCTGCGCCCGACGAAATACATGAGCTTCAGCGCGAGCTGCTCGAGCTCCACACTCGAGAGTCGCAGTTGCTGGAGACCGAGGCGCAGATAAGCGGGATTCTGCACGTAAAAGGAGAGTTGCGCGCCGGCGAGCAGTATCAGCCAGCCGAAGTAGGTCCACAGCAGCGCCGCCACGACGAAGGCGAACCCCGCATACACGATGGTGAGCCGCGTGGAGTACACCACGAACGCGGTGAACATCTTGCCGATCGCTGCCCACAGCACGCCGCCGACGAGCGCGCCGATGAGTGCCGCGCGCCACTGCACGCGGGTGTTGGGGACCATCATGTAGAGCGCAGTGAAGAAGGCGGTCACCATGGCGTAAGGCGCGAGCGCGATACCCGCACCGCTCAGCCGGCGCAGCAGTGGCAGGCGCACGACTTCCTGCACCGGTGCGCTGCTGAGTGCCGCGTGGGTAAGACCGAGGAAGCCGACCAGCAGCAGCGGGCCGGCAATCAGAAGCGTCGTGTACTCGGCGAGCCGCCGGGCGAAGCTGCGCGGCTGCTCCACGTGCCAGACGAAGTTGAAGCTGTCTTCGACCTTCTTGATGGTGCCGATCAGCGTCCAGGCGAGCAGTGCGAGTCCCACCGAGCCGACCACGCCGCTGCTCACACGGCTGGCGAACTGCATCACGCGGTTGGTGAGCTCGGTCGCCGCGGCGCCCCCGACCGGGCGGAAGAACTCGTACACGATGGGCTGAAAATCGCGGTGGCCGCCGAAGAGCTTGAGGATCGCGAAGCTGAAGGCGAGCAGCGGAATGAGCGAGAGCAACGTGGTGTAGACGAGCCCCATTGCACGCAGGTTGATCTCCCCGCGCGACAGGTCGCGCACCACCGCATAGGGATAGCGCAGCAGGCGCAGCGTCGCTGCGAGCGCCCCGGAACGCGCCGCGGCGGGGCCGAAGAAGCAACGGTCGAAAAACGCCCAGATGCGCAGCCACATGCCTTAAGGATACAGTGCCGGCGGGTGCGATGTGACATGACGCGAGCCACAGGTTTTCCAGAACGGATCGTGTGCCTCACGGAGGAGACGACCGAGACGCTTTATCTGCTGGAGGAGGACTGGCGCATCGTCGGCATCTCCGGCTTCACCGTGCGTCCGCCGCGCGCGCGGCGCGAGAAGCCGCGCGTCTCGGCGTTTCTGAGCGCGCGCACCGATCGCATCCTCGAACTGCGGCCGGATCTGGTGCTCGGGTTCTCGGACCTGCAGGCCGACATCGCAGCGAAGCTGGTACGCGCAGGCCTCGAGGTGCACGTGTTCAACCATCGCAGCGTTGCCGAAATCCTGCGCATGGTGCGCACGCTCGGCGGCATGATCGGCTGCGAAGCGCGCGCCTGCGCATTGGCGGATCAGCTCGAGGCGGGACTCGCGCAGGTACGCGCACACGCCGCGGTGTTGGCACGGCACCCGCGGGTGTACTTCGAAGAATGGGACGATCCGCTCATCAGCGGTATCGGCTGGGTGTCGGAGCTCATCGAGCTCGCGGGCGGCGAGGATTGCTTCCCGGAGCTCGCGCGCGAGTCGCTCGGCCGCAACCGCATCATCGCCGATCCGCTCGAGGTGGTGCGGCGCGCACCGCACATCGTGCTCGGGTCATGGTGCGGAAAGAAGTTCCGTCCGGAGCGGGT
>Ga0070709_10002321_pt1 | contig 10311 bp, 6 predicted proteins | sample LARL51metaG_FD_65449 | JGI IMG/M metagenome (GOLD analysis project Ga0070709, IMG submission 65449) | Corn, switchgrass and miscanthus rhizosphere microbial communities from Kellogg Biological Station, Michigan, USA - LAR L5-1 metaG | ecosystem: Host-associated > Plants > Roots > Rhizosphere ...
AACCTGCCTGGAAATACGCGCTTTGCCCGATGAGCGCGAACACGTTTCCCGGAATGCCGGGGACCTCGGGCTCACCGTTTCGCGCATAGCGCCGGTCGTAGGCCATCCCGACGAGCGCGTCCACGCTTTCGGTGAACCGCCGGCCGACCTCCGCGCGGACGTCGAACCGCGCACCGTCGCGAAGCTCACTTCCGTATCGCTCGTACGAGCCGTTCGCCGTCAGGGCGGCCCACGGCGCGCTCCACCCGAGCCCGAACTTGTGCCGGTAGACCGCCGCCGCGCCAATGGCGGCGAGATCGAGTCCCCTGTAGCGGACGTATTTTTCGCCGCGCGCGTTCGCGGACAGCGTCACGCCGTCGTTGCCCGTCATCGCAAAGAACTGACCGGCGCTGGCGTCGAACGTCGCCGCGAAGTCTCGCCGAACATCGGGTGCGTCTGCAGCGTGCGTGAGGTTGCTGTCGTACGTGGCGCCGGCGGTGACATCGAGCAGCCACTCGGCTTGCGCCGGCGTGCCGAGTGCGGCCAACAGAAACAGCGCAGACAAGGCGATCCTGGCGGGAACCGGATACGAGGCCCTCGCCAGACTGCCAGCGCCTCGCGCGCAATCCGCAGCAGGAGGGCAGGAATCTTGCTTTGTCATGCGACGTGCTCCGCAAGATGCATACCCACAGACTGATCGTTACAAAAGCAAGCGCGATCCGATCACCACTTTCATCGACAACCTGCCATTGATGCAGGCACCGGCGCGAGATGTCACCACCGACCTTTCGATGTACAGCACAGGCCGTACACCGCAGGCGCGGATGTGCACGACGCCTCTTCGCGGCAGCCGTTGCCCTGCGCGGACACTGATCGTCCGCGGCGACTGAAACGCGGCGCTTGCCCATGTCCTTCCCACCGGTACCGATTCGCAGCCTCCAGGCGCGCATCTTTGCGCTATTTCTGCTGCTGCTGATCGTCGTGCAAGGCGGCGGCTATCTGCTGATCAAGACGGCCGGCATCGCAGCCGCACGCAAATCGGCCAGCGCCGAAATCGTCGCAGGAACGCTCGTTTTCGACCGCTTCCTCGCGCAGGACACCGATCGCATGGTCCAGGGCGCACGCCTGCTCACTGCCGACTACGCGTTTCGCGAAGCGGTGGCGACGGGCGACAGCGAGACGGTAGCGTCGGTCCTCGCGAATCACGGCAAGCGGATCGACGCCGCGTTGATGATGCTGGTTGGACTCGACCAGCGAGTGATTGCCGACTCGATCGACAGTGCGACCGGCAAGCCGTTCGGATATCCGGAATTGCTCGACAAGGCGGAGGTATCGCAGCAGGCGCCGGCGATGGTGTTGCTGCGCGGGCAACTCTATCAACTCGTGATCGTTCCGGTGCTTGCGCCGCTGCCAGTCGCGTGGCTTGTTGTCGGCTTCAGGGTCGACGATGCGCTCGCGCAGGATCTGCACCGCCTCACACGGCTGCAGGTTTCCTTTCTGGCACGGCAGCGCGATGAGCCGTGGCGCATCCAGGCAAGTACATTGCCGCAGGCGCAGCGCGCCGCGCTCGTGGCCGGTGCAGCAGCCGGCCACCTCGGCAGCAACGCTGCCGAGGACACTGCGGGCTACGGCGACGAGGCGATCACCCGCGTGCTCGATCTCGCGGTACGGCCCAATGAAAGCGTTGTCGCCGTACTGCAGGAGCCGTTGGCGGTCGCGCTCGAGCCGTTCTGGCAGATGCAACGACGGCTTACGCTGATCTCGCTGCTCGGCGTCGTCGTCTCGATCATCGCAAGCATTGCCATCGCCCGCAGCATCGGGCGGCCGGTGCGTGATCTCGCGGGGGTGGCTCGGCGCATTGCAGCCGGGGATTACTCGACGGTGCCTTCCGGCACTCGCAACGACGAGATAGGCGACCTCGCCGTGGCGTTTCGCGCGATGCAGGAGGGCATCGTGACGCGCGAATCGAGGATAACGGACCTCGCGTACCGCGACGCGCTGACCGGCCTGCCGAATCGCCTTTTATTCGCGGACCGGCTCGATCAGGCGCTTGCCTCCGCTGCCCGCGCAGGCGCGCCGCTGGCGGTGCTCTTGATGGATCTCGACCACTTCAAGTACGTCAACGACACGCTCGGCCATCGGATCGGCGACCTGTTGCTGAAGGAAGTTGCCGGACGTCTTCAGGCGGTGCTGCGGCGGGCCACCGATACGGTGGCGCGCCTCGGCGGAGACGAGTTCGCGATCCTGCTTGCGGGCGCCTCCATCAGCGACGCGCAGCGCCTTGGCCAGGCGATCCTCCTCGCGCTCGAGGCGCCGATGACGCTCGAGGAGCAGGTCGTGGACATTGCCGCGAGCATCGGTATCGCCACATGTCCCGACCATGGCAATGAATCGTCGAAGCTGCTGCGGTGCGCGGACGTCGCGATGTACGAGGCCAAGCGAACCAACGCGGGTATCGCGATCTGGGACGACAACTACGATCAGCACAGCCTCGAGCGGTTGTCGCTGCTGAGCGATCTGCGCAAGGCGGTCGACAACAACGAGCTCGTTCTCGTGTACCAGCCGAAAATCTCGTTGCGCCCCGACAGCGAGCTCTATGTCGAAGCGCTGGTGCGCTGGCACCACCCGTCACGGGGTCTCGTGCCGCCGTCCGAATTCATTCCGTTCGCCGAGCAGACCGGTTATATACGCGTCATCACGCAGTGGGTTATCGGGTGCGCCGTCGCGCAGTGCGCGGCGTGGCGCCGCCAGGGACTGCCGACGAACGTCGCGATCAACATTTCGGCGCGCGATCTGATCGATGCACAGTTACCCGACCGGTTCGAGGCATTGCTCGAGCGCGAGAACTGCGCGGCGAGCTGGATATCGCTCGAAATCACCGAGAGCGCAATCCTCGACGATCCGGGCCACGCGATCAGAAACCTCGAACGCATCGCCGCACTGGGGTGCAGGATCGCGATCGACGACTACGGCACCGGATATTCGTCGCTGTCGTATCTGCGGCGCCTGCCTCTCCACGAGCTCAAGATCGACAGGTCGTTCGTGACGGCACTGGCGCACGATGCGAACGACGCGATCATCGTGCGCTCGACGATCGAGCTCGCGCACAACATGGGGCTCGTCGTCGTTGCCGAAGGCGTCGAGGACGAGGCGACCTTCGATGCGTTGCGTGCGCTCGGCTGCGACACCATGCAGGGTTACTGGATCAGCCGGCCGCTGGGAATCATTGACGCCGAGCAGTGGCTGCGTGAATCGGCGCGCGCGCAGTCGAACTTTGAAGCGAGCGCGTTGCGCCACGTCCGCCAGGCGGTATCCTGATCGTTCGGACGAGCCGGGCTGATAACTGGCAAAATGGCAATCGAATATCGATATCGTGGTTAGGCGCGGATAACGCATGCGCTACTGGCTGATGAAGTCCGAGCCGAGCGAGTTCTCGATCGACGATCTCGTGCGGGCGCCGAAGCAGACGACGCCGTGGGTCGGCGTGCGCAATTACCAGGCGCGCAATTTCATGCGCGACGGGATGCGCATCGGCGATCGCGCCTTCTTCTACCACTCGAGCTGTCCTCTGCCCGGCATCGCAGGCATCGTGGAAATTTCGCGTCTCGCGTATCCCGACGCGACGCAATTCGACCCGAAGAGCGGATATTTCGATCCGAAGTCCACACGCGATGCGCCGCGCTGGCTGCACGTCGACGTGAAGCTCGTCGGCAAGACCCGGCTCGTCACGCTGCCCATGCTGCGCGAGACACCGGGCCTCGGCGATATGGTCGTCCTGCGGCGCGGCAACCGCTTGTCGATCACGCCGGTGACGCCCGCGCAATGGAGGATCGTCGAGAAGCTCGCGAAGTGATGGACTGGACGCAGCTTCCGGTGTTGCTCGCATTCGGCGCACTGGTCGGCTTTCTCGCCGGACTGCTCGGCATCGGCGGCGGCATGACGCTCGTGCCGCTGCTGACGATCCTGTTCACGGCGCGCGAGTTTCCTGCTGCGCACATCATCCACATGGCCGTCGCTACGGCAACGGCCACGATGGTGTTCACCGCGATGTCATCGGTACGCGCGCATCAGCGAAAGGGTGCCGTGCTCTGGCCGGTCGTGATCGCCATGGGCCCCGGGATCGTCGTGGGTTCGCTCGCGGGTCCGCAGATCGCGAGCGCGCTGCCGACGCGCGCCTTCGCCGCGCTGTTCGGCGCGTTCACGTGGTTTTCCGCCGTGCGGATGCTGATCGTGCGCGAGCCGAAGCCGGGCCGTGAACTGCCGGGAAAGGCGCGTCTCTTCGGCGTGGGCGCGGGCATCGGCATGATCTCGAGCCTCGTCGGCGCGGGCGGCGGATTTCTGTCGATTCCGTTTCTCGGCCGGCACAACGTGAAAATCCATCGCGCGGTGGCGACGTCGGCCGCACTCGGCCTGCCCATCGCCGCTGCGGGCACGCTCGGTTTCATCATCGCCGGCGTGCGCCAGACCGGCCTGCCCAAATGGTCGATCGGTTACGTCTACCTGCCTGCGATGGCGGTGATCGTCATCGCGAGCATGTTCGTCGCACCCGTTGGCGCGTCGCTTGCGCACCGGTGGCCGGCCGTGAAACTGCGCCGCGCGTTCGCGGCGCTTCTCTTCACACTCGGCGGCTACATGTTCTGGAAGGCGATTCGCGGATGAGCGTCAATCGGCCGCGAGCGTCTCCATTCCGTGATACCCCCGTGTCGCCACCGGCGTACCGCCGCCCGTCACGCGCACCGCGCAGTACTTGAATTCGGGGATCTTGCCGAACGGGTCGAGCACCGGATTCGTGAGCAGGTTCGCCGCGGCCTCGTAATAGCAGAACGGGATGAACACGCTCCCGCGCGGCGTGCCGTCGTCGGCCCGCGCGTAGAGTGACACGCTGCCGCGGCGCGATGCCACGGTGATCGCGCCGCCCGGCGTGACGCCGAGATCGGCAAGGTCGTCCGGGTTGAGCGACGCGACGGGGAACGGCTCGATCGCGTCGAGCGCGCGGCTGCGCCGCGTCATGCTGCCGGTATGCCAGTGCTCGAGCTGGCGCCCGGTGATGAGGACGAACGGGAATTCGGTGTCCGGTTTTTCCGCCGCGGGGATGATCTGCGCCGGCACGAGTTGCGCCCTCCCGCTTTTCGTCGGGAAGTCGTCGATGAACACCACCGGGTCGCCCGGGTCGCCCACCTTTTCGCAAGGGTAAGTGACGCCGCTCTCGCGCTCGAGCCGATCCCAGGTGATGCCGGCAATCGACGGCATCGCCTTGCGCATTTCCTCGAACACTTCGCGCGGATGGGCGTAATGCCAATCGAGACCGAGCTCGCGTGCCATCGCGACGATGATGTCGAGGTCACGCCGCGCGTCGCCCGGCAAGGGCAGCGCTTCGCGGCCAAGCTGCACGGCTCGGTCGGTGTTCGTGAACGTGCCGGTCTTCTCGGGAAATGCGGACGCCGGCAGGATCACGTCGGCGAGATAGCCGGTTTCGGTAAGGAAGAGATCCTGCACGACGAGCATTTCTAGCTCGGCGAGCGCCTGGCGGGCGTGCTCGACGTCCGGATCGGACATCGCGGGGTTCTCGCCCATGATGTACATGCCGCGGATCTTTCCCGCATGCACGGCGTTCATGATCTCGACGACGGTGAGGCCAGGATTCGGATCGAGCTTCGCGTTCCACAGCGCTTCGAATTTTTCGCGCACCGCGTCGTCGCCGACCGGCTGGTAATCCGGGAACACCATCGGGATGAGCCCGACGTCGGACGCGCCCTGTACGTTGTTCTGGCCGCGCAACGGGTGGAGCCCTGTGCCGGGACGGCCGATCTGGCCGGTAATCATGGAAAGCGCGATCAGGCAGCGCGCGTTGTCGGTGCCGTGCACGTGCTGCGAGATGCCCATGCCCCAGAGGATCATCGACGCGCGCGACTTTGCGAACATCCGCGCGACCGTGCGCAGCGTCGCGGCGTCGATGCCGCACACCGGCGCCATCGCCTCGGGGCTGAAGTTTGCGACGTTGTCGCGCAATTCCGCGTACCCGCTCGTACGATCGGCGATGAAGCTCTCGGCGACGAGTCCTTCCTCGATGATCGTGTGCATCAGCGCGTTCAGCAGCGCGACGTCGCTGTCCGGCTTGAACTGCAGGTAATGGGTCGCGTGGCGCGCGAGCTCCGATCGCCGAGGATCGGCGAGGATCAGTTTCGTGCCGTTCTTGACGGCGTTCTTGAGCCACGTCGCCGCAACCGGATGGTTCGATACCGGATTGGCGCCGATCAGCAGCACGACCTCGGCCTTCAGCACGTCCATCACTGGGTTGGACACGGCGCCGGAGCCCAGGCCTTCGAGCAACGCCGCGACGCTCGACGCGTGGCAAAGCCGCGTGCAGTGATCGACGTTGTTCGTGCGAAAGCCCGTGCGCACGAGCTTCTGGAACAGATACGCCTCCTCGTTGCTGCCCTTCGCCGAGCCGAAGCCCGCGAGCGCATTCGGCCCGCGCGTATCACGGATGCGTTTCAGTGTGCCGCCGGCGAGCGCCAGCGCTTCGTCCCACGTCGCTTCGCGGAACACTGCGAGCGGATGCGCCGGGTCGGCGGTGAAATCGGCGGACTTGGGGAAGCCCGGCTTGCGGATCAGCGGCTTCGTCAGGCGATGCGGGTGATTCACGTAATCGAAGCCGAAGCGGCCCTTGACGCACAACCGCTCGTGATTCGCGGGGCCATCGCGGCCTTCGACGTGGACGATCCGGTTGTCCTGAATGTTGTAAGTGATCTGGCAGCCGACACCGCAGTACGGACACACCGACGCAACTTGCTTGTCGATCGGTTGCAAAAACGCCTCGTGCGCCGGCGCGAGTGCGCCTGTCGGGCATGCCTGCACGCATTCGCCGCAAGCCACGCATGTCGACAGCCCCATCGGATCGTCGAGGTCGAACACGATTTTCGAGTGCGACGAGCGAAACGCGTAGCCGATGACGTCGTTCACCTGCTCCTCGCGGCAGGCGCGCACGCAGCGCGTGCACTGGATGCAGGCGTCGAGGTTCACCGCCATCGCCGGATGCGACAGGTCGGCCGCGGGTTGCGCGCGGCGCGCGAAGCGCGGCTTGCCGATGCCGAGCTCACGCTGCCAGTAGTCGAGCTCCGAGTCGGTCTTGTACGAGCGCTCCGGCATGTCGGACGCGAGGAGCTCGACGATCATCTTCTGCGAATGCAGCGCGCGCGCGCTGTCGCTGGTCACTTCCATTCCGGCCGTCGGCTTGCGGCAGCACGAGGGCGCGAGCACGCGCTCGCCCTTGATCTCGACCATGCACGCGCGGCAGTTGCCGTCGGGACGATAGCCGGGCTTGTAGCACAGGCGCGGAATGGAGACGCCGATGCGGTCGGCCGCTTCGATGATCGTTTCGCCGGGTGCCGCGACGACTTCTTCGCCGTTGAGCCGAAACGCGACGGTGTCGCCGGCCTGACCGTTGCCCGGACGCAACCTCGGGCGCAGCGAGGTGCCTGCGGGCCTCAATCCGACCTGCACATCGTTCGGCGCGTTCATTCGAGCTCCTGGGGGAAATACTTATAGACACACGCGATCGGATTGGGTGCCGCCTGGCCGAGCCCGCAGATCGACGCATCGGCCATCGCCTGCGAAAGATCGTCGAGCAGCGGCTTGTTCCATGCGCGTTGTTCCATCAAACCAACGGCCTTCTCGGTGCCCACGCGGCACGGCGTGCACTGCCCGCACGATTCCTCGGCGAAGAACTGCATCAGATTGAGCGCCGCATCGCGCGCGCGGTCGTGCTGCGAGAGCACGATGACGGCCGCCGAGCCGATGAAGCAGCCGTACGGCTGCAGCGTGTCGAAGTCGAGCGGAATGTCTCCGAGCGACGCGGGCAGGATGCCGCCCGACGCGCCGCCCGGCAGGTAGCCGTAGAACGTGTGGCCTTCCTGCATGCCGCCGCAATATTCGTCGATCAGCTCGCGCACGGTGATGCCGGCGGGCGCGAGATGCACGCCGGGCTTGGCAACGCGGCCGGAAACCGAGAACGAGCGCAATCCCTTGCGTCCGTGTCGTCCCTGGTCGGCGAACCACGCGGCGCCGCGCTCGACGATGTCGCGCACCCAGTAGAGCGTTTCCATGTTGTGCTCGAGCGTGGGCCGTCCGAAGAGGCCCACCTGCGCGACGTACGGCGGACGCAGCCGCGGCATGCCGCGCTTGCCCTCGATCGACTCGATCATCGCCGACTCTTCGCCGCAGATGTAGGCGCCGGCGCCGCGCCGCAGGTGGATGCGCGGCAGCGCGCATGGCGGGTTCTGCGCAAGCGCTTCGATCTCGCGCGTAAGAATCGCCCGGCACGCCGCGTATTCGTCGCGCAGGTAAATGTAGACCTCGTCGATGCCGACGGCCCATGCGGCGATCAGCATGCCTTCGAGAAAGCGATGGGGATCGCGCTCGAGGTAGTAGCGATCCTTGAACGTGCCCGGCTCGCCTTCGTCGATGTTGACGGCCATCAGCCGCGGCGCAGGCTCGGCGCGAACGATCTTCCATTTGCGTCCGGCCGGGAATCCCGCGCCACCCAGGCCGCGCAGCGACGAATTCTCCATTTCGGCGATGACCGACTCGACGCTGCGCGCGCCGTCGATGCACTCGGAGAGCGTGCGATAGCCGCCATCGCGGCGATACGCGGCGAGATCGATGTACGGCGGCGGTGTCGCTTCGACCGCGCCCTTGCGAATCGCCTCGAGGATGCGCGGCAGCGTCGCGCGGTCGATGGGATTGCGGCCGACAACCGCGGCCGGTGCCTGCTCGCAGCGGCCGATGCAGGGCGCACCGAGCACACGCACGTTCGCGTCGCCGTGCGCGAGCAGCGCGTCGCGCAGCGCGGTGGCACCCGCCATCTGGCACGACAGCGTCTCGCAGACGCGCACGGTGATCGGCGGCGGCGGCGTCTCGTCGCCGTCGACGATGTCGAAATGGTGATAGAACGTCGCCACTTCGTACACCTCGGTCATCGCGAGCTTCATTTCCTGCGCGAGCGCGACGAGGTACGACGCCGGCAGGTAGCCGCGCGCGTCCTGGATCCGGTGCAGGAACTCGATCAGCAGCGAGCGCTCGCGCGGCCTGTCGCCGAGGAGCGTTTGCACATCCGCCAGCGCCTCCGGATTGACGTGACGGCCCTTGGGGCGGGCCTTGATGCCCCGGCCGCCACGCAGCCGGGACGTATCGACGATGACGGCATCACTCATGGAGGTGGTCACAGGGTAGCTTTCATCCCAGAAAGTCGCAGTTCTTCTCGACGAACGCCGCGAGATCCAGCGAATGCTGGCGTACCAGCCGTTCGGCGAGCTCGGTGTCGCGGCGCTCGAGCGCCTCGATGATGCGCATGTGGTCGACGATCGAGCGCGCCGCGCGGTCGCTCTGCGCAATCGTCAGTCGCCGCATCGCGCGGACATGGATGAAGAGGTTCTCGATCGTTTTCCCCATCAGGTGCGAACCGGACAGTCCGATGATCGCCTGGTGGAACGCGATGTTCGCGTGCGAATACTCGTCGATATGCTCGGCGGGGGTCGAATTGCGGAACTCGTCGAACATCGTGCGCAGCGCCGCGATGTCCTCGTCGGACGCATTGAGCGTTGCCAGTCGCGCGGCCATGCTTTCCAGCGCCGCCCACATCTCGATCATCTCGACGAGCTGGCGCTTCGTCTTGCGGACGATGAAGATGCCGCGGCGCGGCACGGTGCGCAGGAATCCTTCCTGCTCCAGCAGCGTCATCGCCTCGCGGATAGGCGTGCGCGACACCCCCAGCGACCGCGAGAGCTGTCGCTCGTCGAGCCGCAGCTCGTGCGGGTGCGAATAGATGTCGGCTTCCATGATCGCCTGCTTCAGCGCGGCATACGCCTGATCGCGGAAGCTGACGTTGGCGGAAAGCGGACGCAGCGCGAGCGGGATCGCAGTCGTGGCGGCTGCTCCCGGGATCGTTGACACCGGTCTTTAGTCCTCTCTCGGCGAGTGCGTGAAGGGTCAACCCGATTCAAGTATGTTATATACCAAAAACCACGAGCCGGGTAGCGGCGGTCGCGCGGGAATCCCGCCTCCCCGGTTGAAACGCCTCCCGCCGTTGGCGCTCGCCCGCGAAGACAGGTGCTGAAGCCGTAGATTGACGGCGTCTGGTATATCACATACGTTACGGCTATGTTCCCGGAAGCCGTCTTCCGCGAACCCGCATTTCTCGCGACGGCGGCAGACGGCGTGAAGCCCCCAAGGGGCGAGAGACACCGGTAGCCGCCTCGATTCAGGAGATCCCCATGGAAAGCATCACCGCAGCGCGCAAGGGAACGGCATCCGCCGCGACCGTGGCTGCCCCCG
>Ga0070709_10002326_pt1 | contig 10301 bp, 8 predicted proteins | sample LARL51metaG_FD_65449 | JGI IMG/M metagenome (GOLD analysis project Ga0070709, IMG submission 65449) | Corn, switchgrass and miscanthus rhizosphere microbial communities from Kellogg Biological Station, Michigan, USA - LAR L5-1 metaG | ecosystem: Host-associated > Plants > Roots > Rhizosphere ...
CCCCCCGGGCCAGCACTGGGGGTTCCAGGGGAGGCGGCTTGCCGCCCCGGGCCAGCACTGGGGGTTCCAGGGGAGGCGGCTTGCCACCCCGGGCCAGCACCGCCCCGCGGGCTGAACGGGACCGCCAGCCGGACCGTGGTGCCACGGCCGGGCGCGCTGACCAGCTCCAGGTTCCCGCCCAGGAGTTCGGCGCGTTCCCGCATGCCGGCCAGGCCAAGGCCCGTCGGGGGCACCGCATCCCCCGCCGGGTGCTGTACCGATCCTGGGTCGAACCCGGTGCCGTCGTCGCTGACCTCGAGCACGGCGCGCCCGGCGTGCCTGGTCAGCCGGATCCGCACCGATTCGGCGCCCGCGTGCTTGGCCACGTTCTGCAGCGCCTCCTGCGCCGTCCGGTACACGGCGGTCTCCACGTGCCCGGCCATCCGCAGGTTGTCGGCCTCGACCCGGACATCGAGGCCGGGGAAGGAGTGGCCGAGGCTTTCCAGGCTCGCCGCCAGCCCCAGGTCGTCAAGCACCGGCGGGCGCAGCCCGGCGATCGCCGACCTGGTCTCGTCCAGGGCCGCGGCCGCCAGTTCCTGCGCCGCGGCGACCTGCTCCGCCGCGACCCGCGGGTCGGCGGCGATCGTGTCGGCGGCGGCGGACAGGTGGAAGAACAGGCTGACGATCCGCTGGCTGATCCCGTCGTGGATCTCCCCGGCCAGGCGGCGGCTCTCCCGCTCCTGCCATTCGACGATCCGCTCGGCGAAGCTTTCCAGCGCCTCCTCCCGCTCGGCCAGCCGTCGGTGCAGCCTGGCGTTCTCGATCGCGCCCGCGACCAGGCCGGCCACCGAGCGCAGCAGTTCCACGTCGGCCCCGGTGAACTCGCGCCTGGCTCTGGTGTGCACGTTGAGCACGCCCACCAGGTGCCCGAGCGGGGTCACGATCGGCACCGACAGCATCGAGGTGAACTCCTCGCCGCGCAGCGCGGGGATATAGAGGTAACGGGGGTCGGCGGTCTTGTCGTCGGTGATAACCACCGGCTCGCCGTGCTCGGCGACCCACCCCGACACCCCCTCGCCGACCGCGAGCTCGATCTCCCCGACCAGGCCGTCGAACGGCGGGGTCGCGCCGTGCAGCCGGAGCGCCCGGCCCTTCTCGTCGAGCAGGTGCACGAAGCACACGTCGGTCGCGGTGGTCTCGGTCACCAGGGTGGCCACGCCCTGCAGCATCCGGTGCAGGTCCAGGCCGGCCGAGATCGTGTCGATGACCCGGAACAGCAACTGCACCTCGCGCTCGGCGTCGACGCCGTTCAGCCTGCCGCCATTGAGCCGCCCGCCGGTCAATGGAACACGCCCTCGCGCAGCGCCACGGTGACCGCCGCGGCCCGGTCGGACACGCCGAGCTTGCGGTAGATGCCCCGCGAGTGGGTCTTGACCGTCTCCTCGCTGACCACCAGCTTGGCCGCGATTGCGCGGTTGGACAGCCCGGCCACCAGCAGCGAAAGCACCTCGCTCTCCCGCTGGGTGAGACCGAGGTGCGCGCCGGGCCAGAACTCCCCGCTGTGCAGCCTGGCCGCGGACAGCGCCACCCGCCCGGCCAGCGCCGGGTCGATGAGCACCTCGCCGTCGCGGATGCGCCGCAGGTACTCGACAAGCTCGCCGCCGCGGATCCGCTTGAGCAGGAACCCCGCCGCGCCGACCCGCAGCGCCTGGTAGAGGTACTGCTCGTCGTCGTAGACGGTGAGGAACACGACCTTGGCCGCCGGGCAGGCGGCCAGGATGTCCGAGCACAGGTCGAGCCCGGACGCGCCGCGCAGCCGGACATCGAGCAGCACCGCGTCCGGCGCCAGCCGGGCGACCAGGCTGACCGCCTCGCGGGGGTCGCTGGCCTCGCCTGCCACCTCCACCTGGGCGGCATAGGGCCGGAGCATGGCCTTGAGGCCGTCGAGGACCATCTGATGGTCGTCGACGATCACCAGCCGCATCGGCGGGGACTGGCCGTTCATGCCAGGAAAGGTACCCGTCATCGCCATGCTACGGTCAGCCTCTGGCCTCGAGCAGGTGCCACAGCAGCAGCAACTGGGCGATGGCCAGCGCCTCGTTGCGCCTGCCGGGCGCGTACTGGCCCAGCATGTCCGGCAGCACCGTGCTGTGGTCGAAGGAAAGCTGCTCCCAGATCGCCTTTTCCACGATCCGGCTGTCCTCCCGCGGCGCGTGCCCGTGCACGTGCAGCGCGTCCACCGGGCGGCCGTCGCAGTCCCTGATCAGCTTCAGGTGCACCGTGCGCCGGTCGTCGTCGGTGAGCACGTGGGACAGGTCGGGGTGGCCGATGGTCGGGCGGAGCAGGATCTCCGCCGACAGCGAGCCGTCGTCACCGCCTGGCCGTGTCTCGTGCCCAGCCACCGGCGCGAACCTGAGTGCGATGTCGGCCCGCTGCCGCTGCGGCCGGATGAACGCCGCGGAGTCCGGCTCCCTGCGGTCCAGTTCGGCCAGCACCGCGTCGGGGGTATAGCCGCGCTCGGCGCAGTCCCGGCGGATCTTCCACTTCCGCCGGATCTCCTCGGGCGGGTCCAGGTACACGGTGATGTCGAAGCAGGCGCGGGCGAGCCTGGTGTGCAGCGGGAGCAGGCCTTCCACGATCACGAAGTCGCGCGGCTCGACGAGCACCGGGCGGACCAGTTCACCGGTGGAGTGGTCGTAGACCGGCTTGAGTATGGGCCGGCCAAGGGCCAGCAGTTGCAGGTGCTGCTCCATCACCTCGATGTAGTTGCAGTCCGGGTGCAGCACGGAACACGTCAGGCCCTTGCGCTGCGCCCGGTCGTAGCGGTGGTAGTCGTCCACGCACAGCGCCGTGGCCCGGCCCGCGCCAAGGGTCTCGGCGATGCCCCTGGTCAGCGTGGTCTTGCCCGCGGCACTGTCGCCGGCGATCGCGAGCATCACCGGCCGCCGTGGCCCGGGCTGGTCGTGCCGCCACAGCCGCATGAGCTTGTCCGGCATGGTCGTGGTCCTCGCCTCCGCCCCACGGTCCGGGCGCTGGGTGAACCGCCACCGTAGGCAGGCGCGGGGAGCCGGCACATCCCCCGCGGGGGGAGGCCGGCGGGGGATAGTGCTAGCCCAGGGGTGCGACCCCCTGGAACCCCCGCTGGCCTGGCGGCCCGCGCGACTCCGTCGCGTGGGCCGCGGCCCTGCTGGCTCGGGTCGGATGCGGCCGTCACTGCCAGGGCGGCCGGTTATGCCTTGGCGCGGCCGCGATCCGCTCGGGTACCCTGGCTGCGTGCCGTCGCTCCCGTTGTCGCCGCTGCCGTGATGCCGCGCCCTGCGGATGCGGGGCTGCCTGGGACCAGATACCGGATAGGCGCGGGGAGTGAGTTCTCGTGATTGTGGCAGGCGGCCTCGAGCTGCGCGCGGGCGCGGAGTTGCTGCTCGAGGCGGCAAGCTTCCAGATTGCCCCGGGCGACAAGATCGGCCTGGTCGGCCGGAACGGGGCGGGCAAGACCACACTGGCGCGAGTGCTGGCGGGAGAGGCGCTGCCCGCGGGCGGCACGGTGCACCGCACCGGCACGATCGGCTACCTTCCCCAGGACTCGCGGGCCGGCGACCTGGCCGGCCTGGCCATGGACCGGGTGCTGTCCGCCCGCGGTCTCGACGAGGTCAGGGCCGCGATGCGAGACGCAGAGAAGCAGATGGCCGACCCGGATCCGGCCCGCAGGGACGCGGCCGTCCGCCGCTACAGCAACGCCGAGGAACGCCTGTACGCCCTTGGCGGTTACGCGGCGGAGGCCGAGGCCGCGTCGATCTCCGCCAGCCTGGGGCTGCCCGGCCGGGTGCTGTCCCAACCGCTGCAGACCCTGTCGGGTGGGCAGCGGCGGCGGGTGGAGCTGGCCAGGATCCTGTTCTCCGGGGCGCAGACCCTGCTGCTCGACGAGCCCACCAACCACCTGGACGCCGACTCCACCACCTGGCTCCGGGAACACCTGAAGGCATTCCGCGGCGGCCTGCTGGTCATCAGCCACAACTCCGCGCTGCTCGAATCGGTGGTGAACAAGGTCTTCCACCTCGACGCCGAGCGGACCACCCTGGACCTCTACAACGTCGGCTGGAAGACCTACCTGGACCAGCGGGAGACCGACGCGCGGCGGCGCCACCGCGAGGCGGCCGGAGCGCGCCGTCAGGCGGCCGTGCTGCAGGCGCAGGCGGACCGGATGCGTGCCAAGGCCACCAAGGCCAAGGCCGCGCAGGGGATGGAACGCCGCGCCCAGCGGCTGCTGGCCGGGGTGGCCGAGGAACGGCGCGGGCAGAAGGTGGCGAAGCTGCGCTTCCCCGAGCCAGCGTCGTGCGGCAAGACACCGCTGTCGGCAAGGGGCCTGTCGAAGTCCTACGGCTCGCTCGAGGTGTTCACCGACGTGGACATGGCGGTGGACCGCGGGGCCAGGATCGTGGTGCTCGGGCTGAACGGGGCGGGCAAGACAACCTTGCTGCGCCTGCTGGCCGGGCTGGAACCGCCGGACACCGGAGAGGTGATTCCCGGGCACGGGCTGCGGCTTGGTTACTACGCCCAGGAACACGAGACGCTTGACCTGGACCGGACCGTGCTGGAGAACATGGCCTCGGCCGCACCGGAGCTCAGCGAGCCGGAGCAGCGCCGCGTCCTGGGCTCGTTCCTGTTCCCCGGTGACGACGTGACCAAGCCCGCCGCGGTCCTTTCCGGCGGCGAGCGGACCCGGCTGGCGCTTGCCCTGCTCGTGGTGTCCGGCGCGAACGTGCTGCTGCTTGACGAGCCGACCAACAACCTTGACCCGCTGAGCCGCAACGAGATCCTGGGCGCCCTGCGCCGCTACCGGGGGGCGATCGTCCTGGTGACCCACGACGAGGGCGCCGTCGAGGCGCTGTCCCCGGAACGGGTGATCCTGCTGCCCGACGGCGTGGAGGATTCGTGGAGCGAAGATCTGTCCGATCTGGTAGCCCTGGCCTGACCTGGCAGCACGCGAAAAGTAGTGATCACTTACCAGGATGCGGGTAGCCGATTGCGTGCTAATGCGTGATCATGGCGGGAGACGGTGACGCAGCGGTCAGCTCAGCTCACGGGAGGTACGCGTGACCGAAACCCTCAAGAAAGGCACCCGGGTGACCGGGTCCGACCGCTCCAAGCTGGCAGCCGACCTCAAGAAGAGATACGACTCAGGGGAAAGCATCCGGGCGCTCGCCGCGACGACCGGCCGTTCTTACGGCTTTGTGCACCGGATTCTGACCGAGAACGGGGTGTCGCTGCGCGGCCGGGGTGGTGCCACGCGCGGCAAGGCCAAGGCGAAGCGCTGAGGGGACAGTGACGTCCCGCCTGGCCGGACTGGACCGCGCGGGCCTGCGATTCGACCTTGGTGAGCCGTGCCCAGGCGCGGCCACGGTAACGCTGTCGCGCCCCGAGCGGCGCAACGCCATGACCCCCCGGATGTGGCGGGGGCTAGCCGAGATCGGCCGGTCCCTCCCGGCAGACATCCGGGTGGTAGTGGTACGGGGTGCGGGGCCTTCTTTCTCCTCGGGTATTGACCTGCGGATCCTCGCGGGGGACGGGGCGGACGAGGCCGACCAGGTGCCGAGCCCGGCGGATCCCGGCTTCGAGGACTGGGTCGCGGCCTGCCAGGAGGGGTTCGCCTGGCTGCGCGATCCGTCGCTGATCTCGGTCGCGGCGGTCCACGGCCACGCCATCGGCGCCGGGTTCCAGCTCGCCCTCGGCTGCGACCTGCGGGTGCTCGCCGACAACGCGATGCTCTGCATGAAAGAGCCCTCGCTCGGCCTGGTGCCCGACCTCATGGGGACAAAGCCACTTGTCGACATCGTGGGCCTGCCCAGGGCGCTGGAGATCTGCCTGACCGGGCGGTCGGTGCCGGCCGCCGAGGCACGCGAGCTGCGGCTGGCCGAGCTGGTGGTGCCCGCGGCGGACCTGGACGGCACGGTGGCCGACCTGGCCGCCGCGCTGCTCGCCGTGGACCCGGCGACGGCCAGGGCCACCAAGGAGCTACTGGCCCAGGCCCAGCGCAACACCTTGGAGCAGCAGGCCGCGGCCGAGCGCAAGGCCCAGGCGGCACTGCTGCGGTCACGGCTCGGGACTTAACCCGCAGGCGGGCTGGGCACCTCGTAGTACACGACCCCGTCCCGCGTCGAGCTGACCAGCCGCGCCTGGGCCGCGAGCAGCTCCAGATGTGCCCGGGTCTCGATCACGGCGAGCATCTGGTTGAACGGGTCCATCTCGTCGAGCTGGCGTTCCCGGCGGGTCCACCGCAGCGACCTCGCAGCCTCGAGCGCGGTCGCCGCGCCGGCCTGCACCGCGGCCAGGCAGCGGGCGAGCCGGTCGTCGTGGTGGGCGAACAGCTCGTCGATGCGGGCGTGCGCGCTGGGCGCCACCGGCCCGTGGGCGGGCAGCAGCCGCATGTCCGGCAGGCTGCGGACAAGCTGCAGCGACGACAGGTAGTCCTGCAGCGGGTGCGGGGACGGCACCGCCTCGAAACCGATCGACGGGGTGATGTGCGGCAGCACATGGTCGCCGGCGAACAGCAACCCCGCGCCAGCGTCGCGGAACACCACATGCCCGCGGGTGTGGCCGGGGGTGGGGATCACGGTCAGGGTGCGGTCGCCGGCCCCGATCTCCTGGTACGGGGTGAGCCACCGGTCCGGCTCCTCCCAGTCCGCGGCGCCGCCGGGCAGGGCACGCGCGATGTCGCCGAGCGCGGCGATGAGCCCGGCCGCCCCGCTGGCCCGCAGCTCGGCCAGTTGCGGCGCGAACGGCTCGGCCGTGCCGCCGGACAGTGCCGCGATGGCCTGCCGTTCACCGAGGCCGAGGGACACCCTGCTGCCGAACTCCCTGCGCAGCTGGAGCCCGAGCGTGTAGTGGTCCCGGTGCACGTGGGTGACGAGGAACGAGCGGACGTCCCCAAGCTCGGCACCGAGGCTGGCCAGCGCGGTGGCGAGGGCCTTGCGGGCCACGTCAAGCGCCCAGCCGCTGTCGATCAGCACGAGGCCGTCGCCCGCCTCGAGTACGTAGACGTTCACCGCCCGCAGGCCGTCGGTGGGCAGGGGCAGCGGGACCCGGTGCACCCCGGTGGCGACCGGGTAGACGCCCGGCTCGGCCCACTCGCGGGCGATGGCCCTGGCGTCGGCGGTCACGGCTGGAACCCTATCCTGGCCTCGTTCGCCCAGAGCGCACCGGGGAAGAGCAGCGCCGGAACCGGTGTTCTCCGATCATGTACCAGGCCCAGTGGCACGCGATGCGCTCGTTCACACGGGACAAGTCGGTCACCCAGCAGCGGCTGAGCCGTGGCCTCGTGCGGCGGATCGCCTCGTATGCCCGCCCCTACCGGCTGGACCTGGTCATCTTCCTGACGCTGACCGCGCTGTCCGCGGTGATCGCGGTGGCCGTGCCGCTGTTGCTGCAACGAATCATCGACGACGGCATCCTGCCCAAGGACATGGCGGTCGTGCTGTCGGTCGCCGGGGCGGTGGCCGTGCTCGCGGTGCTGGGCGCCGGGCTCTCGGTCGCCACGCGCTGGTTCTCGGCGCGCATCGGGGAAGGGCTCATCTACGACCTGCGCACCGAGGTGTATGAGCACGTCCAGCGGCAGCCGCTGGCGTTCTTTGTCAGGGCCCAGACGGGATCGCTGGTCAGCCGGCTGAACAGCGACGTGATCGGCGCACAGCAGGCGATCACCTCGACGCTGTCGTCGGTGATCGCCAACGTGATCGGCCTGGTCCTGGTGCTCGCGGCGATGCTCTACCTGTCCTGGCTGGTGACCGTCGTCACCCTGGTGATGATGCCGTTCTTCGTCATCCCGGCCCGCCTGGTCGGCCGCAGGCTGCAGCGGCTCACCAGGGAATCGATGCAGCTCGACGCCGAGATGGGCTCGACCATGACGGAGCGGTTCAACGTGGCCGGGGCGATGCTGGTCAAGCTGTTCGGCCACCCGGCGGACGAGGCCCGCGTGTTCAACGGCCGGGCGGCCAGGGTCAGGGACATCGGCGTGACCACGGCCATGTACGGCAGCACGCTGTTCATCGCGCTGAGCCTGCTCGCCTCCATGGCCACGGCCGTGGTGTACGGCCTCGGCGGCGGCCTGGTGATCCACGGCGCCATCCAGTTGGGCACGCTGGTGGCGCTGGCAGCGCTGCTCAGCCGGCTCTACGGGCCGATCACCGCGCTGTCCAACGTGCAGGTGGATGTGATGACCGCCCTGGTGAGCTTTGACCGGGTGTTCGAGGTGCTTGACCTCAAGCCGCTGATCGCGGAGCGGCCCGGGGCAGTGGCGCTGCCCTGGAGCGGCCAGGGGAACGGGTCCGGGCCCGCCGGCGCGCTGCCGGTCGAGTTCGACCACGTCTCGTTCCGCTACCCGATGGCCAGCGAGGTGTCGCTGGCCTCGCTCGAGTCGATCGCGCTGCCCGCCCCCGAGCGGGCCGACGCCGGGCAGGACGTGCTGCACGACGTGAGCTTCACCGCCCCGGCCGGGCGGCTCACCGCGCTGGTCGGCCCCTCTGGGGCGGGCAAGACCACGATCACCCACCTTGTTTCACGGCTTTACGACCCCCGGGCCGGCGTGGTCCGCATCGGCGGGTACGACATCGCCGATCTCACCCTCGACTCGCTGCACGACGCCGTGGGCGTGGTGACCCAGGACGCGCACATGTTCCACGACACGATCCGGGCCAACCTCGCCTACGCCAGGCCGTCCGCCACCGAGGCGGAGCTGATCGAGGCCTGCCGCGCGGCGCAGATCTGGGGCCTGATCGAGACGCTCCCCGACGGGCTGGACACCGTGGTCGGCGACCGTGGGTACCGGCTGTCCGGCGGGGAGAAGCAGCGAATGGCCATCGCCCGGCTGCTGCTCAAGGGCCCCGCCGTGGTGGTGCTTGACGAGGCCACCGCGCACCTGGACTCCGAGTCGGAAGTGGCGGTGCAGCACGCGCTCAAGACCGCGCTGGCCGGCCGCACGTCGCTGGTGATCGCGCACCGGCTGTCCACGATCAGGGAGGCCGACCAGATCCTGGTCATCGACGGCGGCCAGATCCGCGAGCGCGGGAAGCACGAGGAACTGCTGGCCTCGGCCGGCCTGTACGCCGAGCTCTACCACACGCAGTTCGCCGACCAGGAGCCGGCAGCAAACGGCCATGCGCCGGCCCAGGAGCCTGCCCCCGCTCAGCTTCCGTAGCCGACCCGGCGCAGTTCCTCGCCGGCCACGCTCTCGACCTCGGCCGCCTGGGACGGGGCGAGCAGCCTGCGCCAGGCACCCGGCTCCAGCGGGGTACCGGCCACCGGCGGCTCCACCGGCCGGATCTGCGCGCCGGTGAACGCCGACAGCGCTGCCGCCGCGGCGGCCGGCTGCCGGATCATCTCCTCGTACCGCAGCGTGACCAGCTGCTCGGCCGACAGCCGGGTGCGCAACCTGGCCATCAGCCGGATGGTGCCACGCCAGCGCATGGCGCACTTCCCGGCCGCCGTCGACTCGGCCCACAGGTGCCGGTCCGGTGCGCTGTCCACGCCGAGCAGCGGGTGGGTGACCTCGGCGTCCAGGTTCACGAACCCAGGCCGGAACCACGCCAGCGCCGGTGGATCGGTGAGCATCCCCGCCACCACATCCCGGCCGTCCCTGACGATCTGCACCAGGCGCGCGTCAGGAAACGCGTCCACCAGCGAATCGGCGCAGTAAAGCAGCTCCGGGCTGGCGTCGCCGTACCTGGCGATGCCCTGCTCGGCGACACACGGCCGGTTGCCGGGAGCCCCGCCCGCCTCCCGGCAGGCCAGGGTGCAGCCCAGACAGCAGTCCGGGCCCACCTGCCAGCCCTGGGCGAAGGCGTCGCGCAGCACGGTGGCGGCCGCCTCGGGGTGCCCACGGGCCAGCGACGGGGTCCGCGCGAATGCCTGCACCACGGGCAGGACCCAGCGCTGCCCGAGCGTCATATGGAACCCCGGCGAGCGCTTGAATGCCCGCGCCAGCATCTCGGTGCCAGCCAGCGGCGCGCCGATCACGAACACGGGGTTGCGCACCTTGCGGCCATTGACCACCAGGATGTGCGGGCGGGCCGCGGACGACCGGGGGTAATCGGCCATGGCACTCTCGGGCGGCGGGCCGGAACCTCCTTCTCGCTGCGTGGGGCGGGGGATCGTGGTCACCGCTGGCCGCGCCCCGTCTTCGTGCGCCCGGCGGGCCGGCGGCAGTGGTCGGGCTGGTGCGCCGCCAGGTTGAGCGCGGCCTGGATGAGCGGGACGTGGCTGAACGCCTGCGGGGTGTTCCCGACCTGCCGCCCGTACCGCGGGTCGTACTCCTCACTGAGCAGGCCGAC
>Ga0070709_10002327_pt1 | contig 10299 bp, 6 predicted proteins | sample LARL51metaG_FD_65449 | JGI IMG/M metagenome (GOLD analysis project Ga0070709, IMG submission 65449) | Corn, switchgrass and miscanthus rhizosphere microbial communities from Kellogg Biological Station, Michigan, USA - LAR L5-1 metaG | ecosystem: Host-associated > Plants > Roots > Rhizosphere ...
CGCCTTCGTCGCGGGTTCGCGGGTGACGCGGCCGGTCAGTTCAGCCGATGCGATGCCCTTCAGGTTCTTGGGCAGGGCGCCGTCGCGCAGCGCTTTCAGCGTCTCATGGACGGCCTGGGTCGCCGCCGCGAACGGCGCATGGCCCTGCAGCGCGATGCGCACGCGTCGGGCCTTGAGATAATCGAGATCGGACATCTCTTCCGGCGCGCCGCCGAGCACGATCGGCAGTTTCGTCGCGGCCGCGATCGCTTCGAGTTCCGCGCGCGACTTGATGCCCGTGAAGAACAATGCGTCGACGCCGGTCGCCTCGTAGGCTTTCGCGCGCTTGATCGCATCCTCGAGTCCCGTGATCGAGACGGCTCCGGTGCGGCCGATGACGACCAGTGAGGGATCGCTACGGCCGTCGAGCGCTGCCTTCATCTTGCCGACGCCCTCCTCCAGCGAGATCAACTGCGTCTTGGCTTCGCCGAAGGCCTGCGGCAGCAACGTGTCCTCGATCGTGAGACCGGCGGCGCCGGCCGCCTCCAGTTCCTGCACGGTGCGGCGAACATTGAGTGCGTTGCCATAGCCGTGATCGGCATCGACAAGCACGGGGAGCGGAGCCGCACGCGACATCCGCCGCATCTGCTCGGCAAGCTCGGTGAGCGTGATCAGCGCGATATCGGGATCGCCGAGCACGGCGAGCGAGGCCACTGAGCCGCCGAACATGCCGAGTTCGAAACCGAGATCCTCGGCGATGCGGATCGAGATCGCATCATAGACCGAGCCCGGCCGGATGCAGGCTGGGCCCGTGAGGATTGCACGCAACTGTTCTCTACGGTGACGGAAGGTCATGATGTCTCCTGATGTCATTCCGGGGCGATGCGAAAGCATCGAACCCGGAATCTCGAGATTCCGAGTTCGCCTCTGCGAGGCGCCCCGGAATGACAGACAGCTTGTCTCCGCTGCCGGCCGGCGCCGACAGCCTCAGGCAAACTCCAAAATCAACGCGTCCACGGCGAGCGTCGCGCCAGGGGCTGCGTGAATCTTCTTCACCGTGCCGTCGCGTTCGGCGCGCAGCACGTTCTGCATCTTCATCGCTTCTACGACCGCGAGCGTCTCGCCGGCCTTGACTTCTTGCCCTTCCGTGACCGCGATCGAGACTACGAGCCCCGGCATCGGACAGAGCAGCTTCTTACCGGTGTCGGCCGCAGTCACGACGGGCATCAGGCGGGCCGACGCCGCTTCCGCTTCGGTGAAGACGTAGACGGGCACCTCGACGCCCTGATGCGCGAGGCGGATGCCGTTCGGGATCGGCCGCGCCTGCACCGCAATCGACGCGCCGTCGATCGTGCCGTGCCAGACCGCCTCGCCCGGCGCCCAGGACGAGACCAGATGATGCGTCTTACCGGGCCTGCCATCCGCGCCGACGAAGCGCACGGCGATGCCGCCGTTCTCGCGCGTGATATCCAGGATGATCTCGGCGCGGTCGAGCCACACCGCGCGGCGGCCCTGGCGCTTGACCGGCCGGCCGATCATCTGGCCGGAGATCTGCCGCTTGCGCTCGCCGAGGACGTGATCGATCGCAGCGCCAACCGCGGCCAACCGCCGCGCGATCTCACCTTCAGGCGGAGGCGCCGAAAAGCCCCTTGGAAATTCCTCGGCGATGAAGCCTGTGGAGAGCTTCCCCTCTCGCCAGCGCGGATGGTTCATCAGCGCCGACAGGAAGGGAATGTTGTGGCGAATGCCGTCGACATAGAACGCATCGAGCGCAGTCGATTGCGCCTCGATCGCAGCCGCACGCGATGGGCCATGCGTCACGAGCTTGGCGATCATCGGATCGTAGAAAATCGAGATCTCGCCGCCTTCCTGCACGCCGGTGTCGTTGCGCACCGTGATGCCGTCAGCCTTGCTCTCCGCCGGCGGGCGATACTTCACCAGCCGGCCGATCGAGGGCAGGAAATTCCGGAAGGGATCCTCGGCATAGACGCGCGATTCCACCGCCCAACCGGCCAAGGTCACGTCCTTCTGCGCGATCGCAAGCTTCTCGCCCGCGGCGACGCGGATCATCTGCTCGACCAGGTCGATACCGGTGACGAGCTCGGTCACGGGATGCTCGACCTGCAGGCGGGTGTTCATCTCGAGGAAGTAAAAGCTCTTGTCCTGGCCGGCGACGAACTCGACGGTGCCCGCGGAATCGTATTTCACGGCCTTCGCCAGCGCGACGGCCTGATCGCCCATCTTGCGGCGCGTGGCCTCGTCGAGCAGCGGCGACGGCGCCTCCTCGATAACCTTCTGGTTGCGGCGCTGGATCGAACATTCGCGCTCGCCGAGATAGATCACGTTGCCATGCTTGTCGCCCAGCACCTGGATCTCGATGTGGCGGGGATCGATGATGAATTTCTCGATGAAGACGCGGTCGTCACCGAACGACGACTTGGCTTCGGCCTTGGCGAGCCTGAAGCCCTCCTCGACTTCGGCCCTGGAATGCGCGATCCGCATCCCCTTGCCGCCACCGCCGGCGGATGCCTTGATCATGACGGGATAGCCGATCTCGTCGGCAATCCTGATCGCATGCTTCTCGTCGTCGATGACGCCGAGGTGGCCCGGCACGGTCGACACCTTCGCCTTGGCCGCCGCCTTCTTGGATTCGATCTTGTCGCCCATCGCGGCGATCGCGCCCGCGTTGGGACCGATGAAGACGACGCCGGCCTCCTTCAAGGCGCGCGGAAACGCCTCACGCTCGGACAGGAAGCCGTAGCCGGGATGCACGGCCTCTGCGCCGGTCTTGCGGCAGGCATCGACGATGCGGTCGATCAACAGATAGCTTTCAGCGGCAGCCGGCGGCCCGATCAGTACGGCCTCATCGGCCATCTCGACATGCAGCGCGTCGCGATCGGCCTCCGAATACACAGCTACCGTCTTGATTCCCATGCGGCGGGCAGTCTTGATCACCCGGCAGGCGATCTCGCCGCGATTTGCGATCAGAATCTTTTTGAACATCTTATGATTTGTTGACCTTTGGGGCGGGTTCCTCCCTGCGCAATCTGGCACGCGAGGGCGGACGTCACAATTGCGTCTACAGCAAAATGGGCCGCAGGCAACCGCCTATTGCGTTCTCGCACCGCGGCCCGCGCAACCGTCGGAGGCTCAGCCGGAATAGGTTCGAAACCGTCCGCGAACATAGGCGCGGGACACCGCCTTCATCAGCTCGCCGACTTCGGTCTCGAGATAATCATTGGCGACGATCAGCGCGCGGATCGCCGCCCGCATGTCCCCATCGCAGGCCGCGATCGCCTGGTCGACCGCGGCCTCCAATTCGTTGTCTTCCTTCGGTGTAGGCTGAGGGTCGGAGGACATGGCGGCATCCGTGCTGACGCCGGAATGTTCTCCATATGTTCTAAGATATCAACCCTCCGCCCTTACCGCTCACCTCGCGTTCGCGCGCGCGCCGCTCCGGCTGGCAACATCCTGCACCAAGCCATGGATGAAGCTGAGCTTTTGGATAACCACCGGTGACAGGATGAACGGATAAAGGTCACGCGTCCCCATCGTCCTGGCGACGCTGTTGATGGCGAAGGTGAAGGGCAGCCATGCTTTGACCACCACATCGAAATCCTCCGTCCGGTAAGGATCGAACGCGATCCGCGCCGAAAGGTCGCCGGTGCGGTCGGCCGGCGGGTTGACCTCCATGCCGAACTCGGACGCCATCTCCAGCGTGTCGATGATATGCAGATAATGCGCCCAGGTCTCGGCAAAGTCCTCCCAGGGATGCGTGGTCGCATAGGCCGAGACGAAATGCTGCTGCCAGTCCGCCCCCACGCCCTCGGCGTAGTGCCGCTGCAGCGCCTCGCCATAGTCGATGGAATCGTCGCCGAACACCGCGCGGCAGGCCTCGAGCTTGCCGCCATCGCGCACCAGCACGTCCCAGAAATAATGCCCCACCTCGTGGCGGAAATGGCCGAGCAGCGTCCGATAGGGTTCGCCCATCTCCAGGCGCCGCCGCTCCCGCTCGATATCGTCGGTCTCCGTCAGCGCGATCGTGATCAGGCCGTTGTCATGACCGGTCATGATCTTCTGGCCGGCGGTCGGATCGTCGGCGAGAAAGTTGAAGATCAAACCGTGAGCACCATCCTCCGCGCGGGTCTTGACCGGCAGCTTCCAGCGAAGCAGCGAATAGAACAGCCGGTGCTTTGCCAGCTCCAGTTCTCGCCAGCCGGCGAGCCGCGACGGATCCGACAAATCCGGCACGGTGCCATTATGCCGACAAGCCCGGCAATAGCCGGAGGTCTCGCCTCGCGCGAGCAGCCAGTTGCAGGCGTCAAGCGCGGCGTTCGCGCAGAGAACGCGTCCGTCGCCGTCGCCGGCCAGCGGTCTCCAGATCGCGCCATCGCCCTCGATCGCCGAGAGCGTCACCTTCTCCGGCATGAACGCCAGCCGATGGCCGCAACGGCCACAACTCCGATTCTCGAAATAGAGGATGTTTCCGCACGCTTGGCAGACAAAGAGCTTCAAGACAGACTCCTGGATCGAGAACGATTTTCAATGCGCTGCGAAGACTCCCTGGACTACCTTTCGTTCCTATCGCGGAACAATTTGGTGTGCGGCGCATTTCGGTCCTGCGTTTTTCTCTGACGCCGATCGGAAGGCCCCCCACCGCTCACCGAAGGTTGCGGGGCTTCTTTTTGACAATATTGGAAATGGAGTGGCAGGTAGCCAAGCGGATATCGTTGTGACGACAGGTTTTGACCAAGGCGCCTATGACCACCTCGGACGCTTCGAACGACATCGAGCCCGTAGCTGCGGACGCTGAAAAGCTGCGGCGGCATCTGGAGGAGATCGCGCGCGAGCGCGACAAGGCCCATCAGGAGCTGGAAGAGCGCGAAGCGGAACTCGTCCGCATCCAGCGCATCGCGCGCGTCGGCGGCGTCGAGGTCGATCTGCGCGAGGGATTGAAGAACCGCCGATCGCCCGAATACCTCCTGATCCACGGCCTGCCGCCCGAAGCCGCCAACGAGACTCATGAAGATTGGGCCAATCGCATTCACCCGGAGGATCGCGAGCGCGCGGTTCGAAATTTCTTCGATGTGATCGCCAGCCAGACCGAGGATTATTCGGCTGAATACCGGATCATCCGGCCGAGCGACAACGAGATTCGCTGGATCCGCGTCATTGCTAAGATCGAGCGCGCCACCGACGGCCGCGCAGTGCGGCTGATCGGCGCGCATATCGATATCACCGATCGCATGCATGCCGAAACCAAGCTGCGTGAAAGCGAGGAGCGCTTCCGCCTGATCGCCAACAGCGCGCCGGTGCCGATCTGGGTGACCAAGCTCGACCGCAAGCGCTCCTTCGCCAATCAGGCCTATCTCGACTTCCTCGGCCTGCCGTTCGAGGAAGCGATTGTGTTCGACTGGCGCAAAGCGCTGCATCCGGACGATCTGCCGCGCGTCCTGCAGGAGCAGATCACCGGTGAAGCCTCGCTGAAGCCGTTCGTGCTGGAGGCGCGCTACCGGCGCGCCGATGGCGAATGGCGCTGGCTCAGGTCGGAATCGCAGCCGCGCTGGGACCCGAATGGCGAGCATAGCGGTTTCATCGGCGTCGCCCACGACATTACCGCTGCCAAGGAAGCCGAGATCAGCCTGCGCAGGCTGAACGAAACGCTGGAGCGGCGCATCGAGGAGCGCGCCGCACAGCTTCGCTCCAGCGAAGCGCAGATGCGCGCCATTCTCGAGACCAGCCACCAATATCAGGGCCTGCTCAACCTCAACGGCGAACTGCTCTATGCCAACAAGACGGCGCTCGCCGGCATCCGCTCGGAAGGGTATGGCGTGATCGGCCGACCGTTCTGGGACACGCCGTGGTTCGCCGAGACCGACGGCATGGCCCAGCGTATCCGCGAGGCCTTTGCGAAGGTCTTGCGCGGCGAGGAAGTGCGCATCGACATCGTGCTGAATCTTCCGGTCGGCGATCGCGAGTTCGACTTCGTGATGCGTCCCCTATTCGATCAGGACAGCGCGGTGTCGGGCGCCGTGCTGGAAGCCGTCGATATCACCGAACGCCGCCAGAGCGAGGAGGTGCTGCGTCAGTCGCAGAAGATGGAAGCGGTCGGCCAGCTCACCGGTGGCGTCGCGCACGACTTCAACAATCTGCTGACCATCATTCGCTCCGCGACCGATTTCCTGCGCCGGCGCGATCTCGCCGAAGAGCGCAGACGGCGCTATGTCGATGCGATCTCTGAAACGGTCGAGCGTGCTTCCAAGCTCACGGCGCAGCTGCTGGCCTTCGCCCGCCGCCAGCCGCTCAAGCCGGAAGTGTTTGACGTCGGCACGCAGGTCGCGAACGTCGCGCAGCTGATCGGCCCTCTCGTCGGCAGCAGCATCCAGATCGACGTCGAGATCGGCGACAAGGACTGCTTTACGCTGGCCGACGTCGCGCAGTTCGAGACGGCGCTGCTCAACCTTGCGATCAACGGCCGCGATGCCATGAATGGCGCAGGCCGCCTGACGATTTCGGTCAGGAAGGTCACTGGAATCCCGGCGCTCCGCGCCCAGCCGGCGCGCGAGGGTGACTTCATCGCGATTACGGTCGAGGACACCGGGACCGGCATTCCCGCAAAGCATCTCAGTGCGATTTTCGAACCCTTCTTCACCACCAAGGAGGTCGGCAAGGGCACGGGCCTCGGCCTCAGCCAGGCGTTCGGGTTCGCCAAGCAGTCCGGCGGCGAGATCGATGTGAAAAGCATATTCGGACAGGGCGCGACCTTCACGATCTACCTGCCGCAGGCGGCCGCGCCTACGAAGGAGAAACCTGACGCCGCGATCGGCGGCGAGACAGCCGCAAGCGGACGCGGCTATCGCGTGCTGATCGTGGAGGACAACGACGACGTCGGCACGTTTTCGACGGAGCTGCTGGAGGATCTCGGCTACAGCGTGAAACGGGTGGCGAACGCAAATGCGGCGCTGGCGATTCTTGCCGAAGACGAGTTCGCCGCCGATCTCGTGTTTTCCGACGTGATCATGCCCGGCATGAACGGCGTCGAACTCGCCGGCATCATCCGCGAACGCTACCCGGGCCTGCCGGTGGTACTGACCAGCGGCTACAGCAACGTGCTCGCGGAGAACGCCCATCGCGGCTTCGAACTGATCCAGAAGCCGTACTCGGTCGAGCAGCTGTCACGCATCCTGCGCAAGGCGATGGTGAAGAGATCATCTGCCGTTCGATGACTCTGCCGAAACCTGGAACCGGGGCGGTTCACGGCCGTTTTCGTGGGGAGCAAGATGTGTCCCGCAACCGAGGCGACCATGCGCGCGAGCCAACACCGTGAAGGGACACGCGCCGGCCGTGCGCTGGATGCGGCCAATTTCTTCCTCGCCGATGTTCGCGACGGGCTCGGTCCCTATCTCGCGGTGTACCTCCTCACCGAGCAGAAATGGGACGAGGCCCATATCGGCCTCGTGATGTCGATCGCCGCGATCGCGGGAATCCTCGCGCAGACGCCGGCGGGCGCGCTGGTCGACGCCACGCGGGCAAAGCGGCGCGTCATGGCCGGCGCGGCGCTGGTCGTCACGATCGCCTCGCTCCTGCTGCCATTGTTTCCGAGCTTCTGGCCCGTCGCCGTTTCGCAGGGCATTGCCCATGCGGCAGGCGTGATTTTCCCGCCCGCGATTGCGGCCGTCTCGCTCGGCATCGTCGGGCACCGGGCCTTTACCGCGCGGATCGGGCGCAACGAGACCTTCAATCACGCCGGCAACGCCGCGGCTGCGGCGATCGCGGGCGGAGCAGCCTATCTGTTCGGTCCGCAGGTCGTATTCTATCTTCTCGCTGTCATGGCAGTCGCAAGCCTCGTCAGCGTGCTGGCGATCCCGGAAAATGCGATCGACCATGACCTCGCGCGCGGGCTGAACGATGCGGGCGAAGCCGCCAAGGAAATCACACGGGAGGAAGAACAGCCGTCCGGGCTGAGCGTGCTCTTGACCTGCCGCCCGCTCCTGATCTTCGCCGTCTGCGTGACGCTATTCCATCTGTCGAACGCAGCGATGCTGCCGCTGGTCGGACAGAAGCTCGCCCTGCAGGACAAGAATCTCGGCACCACGCTGATGTCGGCCTGCATCGTCGCCGCCCAGATCATCATGGTGCCGATGGCGATGCTGGTCGGCGCGAGGGCCGACATATGGGGCCACAAGCGTTTCTTTCTCGCCGCCCTTCTCATTTTACCGATCCGTGGCGCGCTCTATACGCTGTCCGACGAGCGAGCGTGGCTGGTCGGGGTCCAGCTCCTCGACGGGATCGGCGCCGGCATTTTTGGCGCAATCTTCCCGGTAATCGTCGCCGATCTCATGCGCAACACCGGCCGCTTCAACGTCGCGCAGGGCGCGGTCATCACCGCGCAAAGCGTCGGCGCAGCGCTATCGACGACGCTTGCGGGACTCGTGGTCGTCAAGGCGGGTTACAGCGCGGCATTCCTCGTGCTCGGCGGCATCGCAGCGCTCGGCTTCGCGGTGTGCTGGCTGGCGTTGCCCGAGACTGGCGCGCGTTCCGACGCAGCGAAGCAATCGGTGCAGACAGCACGGCCGGCTTCCGGTATCGCTGCCGAATGACTTTCGCAATCCGGAGACCGACCTGACGATGCCACCGCACGAAACTTTTCTTGCCTGGAGTATCATCCTTCCGGCCACCGCGGGCGTCATCATCAGGCCCTTCCGCCTCCCGGAGGCGATCTGGGCCATGACGGGCGCCATCGCACTGGTGCTGCTCGGTGTGCTGCCGCTCGGCGATGCCCTCAACGGTATGCGCAAGGGCATCGACGTCTATCTCTTCCTGATCGGAATGATGCTGATCGCCGAACTGGCACAGCGCGAGGGCCTGTTCGACTATCTCGCGGCGCTCGCGGTCGAGCATGCACGGGGCTCGCCGCAGCGCCTGTTCCTGCTGGTCTACGCGGTTGGGGTCCTGGTCACCGTATTCTTGTCCAACGACGCGACGGCAATCGTGCTGACGCCCGCGGTCTATGCCGCGACCCGCGCGGCCGGCGCGGCGCCCCTGCCCTATCTCTTCGCCTGCGCCTTCATCGCCAATGCCGCGAGCTTCGTGCTGCCGATCTCGAACCCCGCCAATCTCGTCGTGTTCGGCGCGCGCATGCCGCATCTGACCGAATGGCTGCGCGAGTTCACGCTGCCGTCCATTGCTTCAATCGTCGTCACCTACATCGTCCTGCGCTTTTCGCAGCACCGCGCGCTGAAGGAGGAACGGATCGAAAGCCGTGTCCCCGAACACCCAAGGCTGAGCCATGGCGGCAGGCTCACGGCCTTCGGCATCGGCGCCATCGCCGTCATCCTGATCGGCGCATCGGCCCTCGATGTGCAACTGGGGCTGCCGACCTTCATCTGCGGCGTGGTTACGGCGGTCGCCGTGCTCGCTCTCAGCCGCCAGTCGCCATGGCCGGTGATCGCCGGCGTTTCCTGGAGCGTGTTGCCGCTGGTGGCCGGCCTGTTCGTGATGGTGGAAGCGCTGATCCGGATTGGCGCGATCGGGCAGCTCAGCGCGCTGCTGCATCAGGCCGTGGCGCAGTCCGTGCCGCGCGCAGCCTGGGCTGTCGGCATCGCAACTGCCATTGCCGATAACATCGCCAACAACCTTCCCGTCGGCCTTGTCGCCGGCTCGGTTGCAGCCAGCGACCATCTTCCGCAGCCGGTCGTCAGCGCCATGCTGATCGGTGTCGATCTCGGGCCCAATCTGTCGGTGACGGGTTCGCTCGCGACCATCCTTTGGCTGGTGGCGCTGCGGCGGGAAAAGATCGATGTCGGCGCTTGGCGCTTTCTCAAGATCGGCGCGCTGGTGATGCCGCCAGCCCTCATAGCCGCGCTCGCCGCGGCCATATGGTAGCGCACCGCGGCAAGGGTCTCGGCAAGAGTCTCGACAAGGCCGGCCGCGGCAGAAACAATCCTGAGATCGCCCTTGTTCTGATGTCGAGAACCCCAATAGGATGCCGATCATAGCCTTCGTTGCACCGAATGGTATGTTCCGTACGCGCCTGAGCAGGGACGCAAACATCCATGAACGGCACCGCCGACCGATCGCTTCAATTCATGGCCGGCGGCGGCAAGGTCGGCGCCTTGATGCGCTCACACGACTGGTCCCGTTCGCCGCTCGGGCCTCCAACCACATGGCCCCAATCCCTGCGATCGGTCGTCGGGCTGTTGCTGGAATCGCGCTTTCCCATGTTCGTGGCATGGGGCAAGGATCTCGGCTTCCTCTATAACGACGCCTATGCCGAGATCCTCGGTGCCAAACACCCGCGCGCGCTCGGCAGCCGCTTCT
>Ga0070709_10002328_pt1 | contig 10298 bp, 5 predicted proteins | sample LARL51metaG_FD_65449 | JGI IMG/M metagenome (GOLD analysis project Ga0070709, IMG submission 65449) | Corn, switchgrass and miscanthus rhizosphere microbial communities from Kellogg Biological Station, Michigan, USA - LAR L5-1 metaG | ecosystem: Host-associated > Plants > Roots > Rhizosphere ...
AGCGCGATCGGAATCACGAACAGGTTGATCGCGACCAGATAGAGCGGAAACAGCCAGCGGGCGCGTCCGACTTCGGCATCGCTCGAATTCTCGACGACGCTGACATGGAACTGGCGCGGCAGCATCATGGCCGCGCCGAACGACAGGAACGTCGCCGTGAGGAAGTTGCCGATGGACGGCACGTAGTCGATCGCGCGGACCGCTTCCGGGGTCTTCATCGCACGTTCAATCATCTCCTCCGGTGTGAACATCCAGAAGGTGACGAACGCGCCGGCGGCGATGAAGGCCACCAGCTTCACGATGGATTCGGCCGCGACCGCCAGCATCAGGCCGTGCTGATGCTCGGTGGCGTCAGTCTGCCGGGTTCCGAACAGCACCGCGAAGGCCGCCATCGCCAGCGTCACCATCAGCGCCATGTCGCCGATGATCGGAATCTTGGAGAAGGCCTGGTCCTCGCTCAGGATCGTTTCCAGCGAAGACGCGACCGCCTTGAGCTGAAGCGCGATATAGGGGACGGAGCCCATGATCGCGATCACGGCGACGGTGGCCGCGACCGCCTGGCTCTTGCCATAGCGGGCGCCGATGAAGTCGGCGATCGAGGTGATGTTCTGCGTCTTGGCGAGCCGGATCACGCGGCGCAACAGTGGCGTGCAGAACCCGATCATCAGGATCGGGCCGACATAGATCGCCAGGAAATCGATGCTGGTGCGGGTCGCGGAACCGACCGAGCCGAAGAATGTCCAGGACGTGCAGTAGATCGCAAGCGAAAGTGGATAGATCAGCATGCCGGCCCGGCCACGCTGCGCGGGCGAGAGGCGGTCGCCATAGCTCGCCACGACGAACAGCAGGCCGATGTAGCCGAACGCGGCGACTATCACGCCCCAGTCATGGAGCATCGCTGGCCTTACTCCCTTGCGCGCGCGTCGCGCCCGATCTCGCTCGCGCCGAGCCTATCGCGTTGTCACGGTCAGTGACAGCGGATTTCCTTAACCTTGTCCGGGATTTAATATCGTCGTTAAGGATCGGGCAGTGTCGGGCCTCATGGTTCGAGACGCACGGCCTTGCCGCGCTCCTCACCATGAGGGTTTAGCTGCTGGCCGCGCATGACGATCTCATCCTGAGGAGCCCGCAGGCGGGCGTCTCGAAGGATGGGCCGCGCAGACACTGCCTGAACCGACTTCCTTTGTACGCCCCGGCTATTCCGCCGCCAGCGATTGGCCGCGCAGCGGCAGACCAAGCCGTTGCCAGACCTGCAGCAGCGCTTCCGCAAGGCCGTCGATGACGCCATCGTCGTGATAGGGCGATGGCGTGATGCGCAGCCGCTCGGTACCTTTGGCGACCGTTGGATAATTGATCGGCTGGATGTAGATGCCGTGCTCCTCGAGCAGCAGGTCGGAGGCCTGCTTGCAGAGCTCGGGATCGCCCACGAACAGCGGCACGATGTGGGTCTCGCTCGACATCACGGGCAGGCCCGCGGCGCTCAGGATCGCCTTGACGCGGGCGGCGCGCTCCTGATGCCGGTCGCGTTCCCAGCTCGACGTCTTCAGATGCCGGATCGCGGCTGTCGCGGCCGAGCAGATTGCCGGCGGCAGGGCGGTGGTGAAGATGAAGCCCGGCGCATAGGAGCGCACGGAGTCGATGATCTCGTGGCTCGCGGCAATATAGCCGCCGAGGCAGCCGAACGCCTTGGCGAGCGTGCCTTCGAGAATGTCGATGCGATGCATGACGCCGTCGCGCTCGGCGATGCCGCCGCCGCGCGGGCCATACATGCCGACCGCATGCACCTCGTCGACATAGGTCATCGCGTTGTAGCGCTCGGCGAGATCACAGATCGCGGCTAGCGGCGCGATGTCGCCGTCCATTGAATAGAGGCTCTCGCAGGCGATCAGCTTCGGCCGGTCGGGCCCGGCGGCGCGCAGCAATTCCTCCAGATGCGCAACGTCGCTGTGGCGGAAGATCTGGCGCTCGCAGCCGCCCTGACGGATGCCTTCGATCATCGAATTGTGGTTGAGCGCGTCCGACAGGATCAGGCAATTCGGAATGAGTTTCGCGATGGTCGCGATGCCGGTCTGGTTCGAGACGTAGCCCGAGGTGAAAAGCAGCGAGGCTTCCTTGCCGTGCAGGTCGGCGAGTTCGTGCTCGAGCTGGACCAGCGGATGATGCGTGCCCGCGATGTTACGGGTGCCGCCGGCGCCGGTACCGACCCGCGTCGCGGTCTCGACCATCGCGCCCACCACTTTCGGGTGCTGGCCCATGCCGAGATAATCGTTGGAGCACCAGATCACGACGTTGCGCGGGCCCCTCGGCGAGTGCCACAGGGCGTGTGGGAAGCGGCCGGCGATCCTTTCGAGATCGGCGAAGACGCGGTAGCGCCGTTCGTCGTGGAGGCGATCGAGGGCGGTACGGAAAAATTGGCTGTAATCCATCACAAAACCTGGAATGGGAGCTGCTGGCCGGACTGGTTAACGCCCTTTTAGAGCGTTTCCAGGTTTTCTGTCGAGCCGAAATCCGGCGCCAAGAGGCTCGCTTTAAGGCAGATGGGTTGCACAACCTGCGGATCGAAACTTGATCCGGATCAAGACGCCGTGATTTGGACAGAGTCTTGCGCGCTCAGGTGGTCCTGAAGCGCAGCACACCGTCGGTCTCTTCCGACGTCAGGCGGCCCTCGACCAGCATGTAATTGACATGCGCGATCAACTCGCCGGCCGCAAAACCCATCTGGTGCGGATCGAGCGCATGCTTGTGGAAGACGACCGGCACCAGCTCGGCCGACGTCTTTGCAGTCTCGCGGCAGGCGTCGGCGATCAGCCGGCAGCGTTCCTCGTGATGGTCGGCGAGCTGCTTGATGCGCGTCTTCAGGCCGTAGAACGGCACGCCGTGACCGGGCAGCACCATCACGTCATAAGGCAGGGTGGTGGTGAGACTTGCGAGCGACGCCAGATATTCGCCGAGCGAGTTCTGGTCCGGCTCGACTGCCCAGACGCTGACATTGGGCGAGATCTTGCTCAGCACCTGATCGGCCGACAGGAACAATTTGTCCGCCGCGCAATACAGCATCACCTGGTCGAGCGCATGGCCGCCGCCGGTGATGACCTTGAAGCGGCGCGTGCCGATCGAAATCTCGTCGCCATGGGAGATGCGGCAATAGGAGGCCGGCAGAACGGATACCCGTTTCAGATAGTCCTGACCGCGGCCGAGCAGCTTGTCGGTGAGGTTCTCGTCCATGCCGTGACGACGGAAGAACAGTCGCTGAGCGTTGCGCCGCTCCTCGGTGCCGCGGTTCTGGTGATAGACCGATTGCAGATATTCCACCTGCGACATGTAGAGCGGGCAGTCGAAGCGCTCGACGATCCACCCTGCGAGCCCGACATGATCGGGATGCGAGTGGGTGACGATCAGCCGCTTGATCCCGACACCTGACAGCGGACCTTCGAGCAGCGCGGTCCAGGCCGCGATCGACTCTTCATTGCCGAAACCGGAATCGATCGCCGTCCAGCCGTCGCCGTCGGCGAGCAGGTAGATGTTCACATGGTTGAGGCGGAAAGGCAGCTTCAGCCGCAGCCACAGCACGCCGGGCATCACCTCGACGGCCTGATCCTGCCCGGGATGTTCGTCCCAGGGGTAACGCAGCGCCTCCGCCGATGACTGAATCTTCTCTGGCTGCGAATGCATGTGCATCGGCTTAGCCGCACCGAGCGTTTCGCGCCAGTCCAAAAAAGCAGATGCCGGCTGCGCCAGACGGCACCGGTATTTCTTTCGGCTGTCATTCCGGGGCGCTGCGCAGCATCGAACCCGGAATCTCGAGATTCCGGGCTCGCACTTCGTGCGCCCCGGAATGACCGACGGTGGAACTACGCCGCGCGGATATTGCTCAGGAACGTATCGATATCCGCGCGCAGGCCTTCGGCCTCGCGGCGGAGTGCCGCCGATGCATTCAGCACCTGCGTCGCCGCCGTGCCGGCCTCGGCCGAGGCTGAGGAGACGCCGACGATGTTGCTGGAGACCTGGGTGGTGCCGCCGGCCGCATGCTGGATGTTGCGGGCGATCTCGGCCGTCGCCGCGCCTTGTTCTTCCACGGCGGCGGCGATCGCGGTCGTCACCTCGTTGATCTCGCCGATCGTCTGGCCGATGTTGCGGATGGCGCTGACGGCCGATGTCGTGACCTCCTGCATCGAGGATATCTGCGTGCGGATCTCGTCGGTCGCCTTCGCGGTCTGGCTCGCAAGGCTCTTCACCTCGGAGGCGACCACGGCAAAGCCGCGTCCGGCCTCGCCCGCCCGCGCCGCCTCGATCGTGGCGTTGAGCGCGAGCAGGTTGGTCTGCGATGCGATGACCTGAATGAGATCGACGACCACCGAAATCCGGCTGGCATTGTCGGCGAGACCCTGCATGGTCGAATCGGTGGCGCCGGCTTCCTCGACCGCCTTGCGGGCGACCTGCGCCGAGTTCACCACCTGCCGGCCGATCTCGGCGATCGAGGTCGACAGTTGCTCGGTGCCTGCCGACACGCTCTGCACATTGGTCGAGGTCTCCTCGGCGGCGGTGGCGACCGCATTCACCAAGGTGTTCGAACGATCCGCGGTCGCGGACATGCCCTGCGCGGTCGTCTCCATCGAGCCGGCCGAGCGTTGCAGATTGTCGAGCGCGGAGCGAACGTTGGCCTCGAACTCGACGATGCGGCTCTCCATGCGCGCGGCACGCTCGGTCTTGGTGAGGCGATCCTTGTCCTGTTCCGTGGACAGCGCGCGCGCCCGGATCATGCTCTCGCGGAACACTTCCAGCGCGTCGGCCATCGCCGCGATTTCATCCTTCTGCTTCGAACGATAGATCTCGGTTTCGAGATCGCCGTCGGACAGCAGGCGCATCGAGCGCTGCAGCGCGCCGATCCGGTGCAGGATGTTGGCGCCGACATAGCGCCATACGAACAGCGCCGATCCGAGCAGCGTAGCAACACCCAGAGCCACCATGACCATGGTCGCGAAAGAAATCTCCTGCCGCGCCACCCAGGTCGCCGCGTCGGTTTCCTTGCGGACGCCGTCGACGAGCTGCTGCACGCTGATGTCGAGGCCGACATTGAGCTTGCGGGTTTCCTCGAGCACGGTCTGGCCGTAGTCGATCGCGTCGAGCTCCTTCTCACGCAGCCTGAACACGCCGCTCTTGTTATCGCCGAAGGCCAGCAGCTTCGTCGCGGCCTCCTGCAGCGCCGCTATTCTGGGACTGGTGGACATCAGATCGAGGTTCGACCTGATGCGGCCCTGCGCCGCCTTGAAGTCCTTCACCAGAGTGTCCAGCGTATCGTTCGAATTCGCCGACAATGCCGCGGCCATCTGCGCGGCGGCGAGGTTGCCGCTCGCGACCACGTTGCCGATTTCATCGACGGCCTGTGCGGACCTGTTGGCGTCATCCGGGGAAGGGACCGCGGACGACAGGATGGCGTTGAGGCTCGTCTGCGCCTCCAGCATCACGGGGTTCGCGGCGGCGATGAAATTCGCATGCGCGGCGAGCAGCGCGTTGAACTGCTTGTCGTGCTCGGCGCCGGTCCCCAGCCGCTCGCGGGACGCCGCGACCAGGCTCTGCGTCGCTTCGTTGATGTTCTTGATGGACTCGCCGAGCGCCTTGACGACCGCCTTGTCGTTGGCGAGCTCGATGATCTCGCCGAGCTTCTGCTGCGTGAGATCCTGGGTCTCCTTCATCTTCCTGGTTCGCTCTCGCAGCGTGTCCTCGTCGGGCGCGCTCAACAGCGACGGGCCCTGCGCGGCGAGGCTCGCGCTCAACGCCGACAGTTGCAGGCTCGTGGCCAGCCGTGGAATGTCCTGCCCGCTCAGGTTGACCATGGTCACGCCGAGGCGCTGCAACACCATTCCGGCGCCGGCCGAAATCACGATCGCCATGCCGGCGATGACGGCAAAGGCCGCGAACAGGCTGCCTCTGATGCCCCATCGCGGGCGCAGAAGCTGCACGAACTTTCCAAAGCCCAGTCTTGCGCTCATGTTTCCCCCCGCGCTTGTTCGCCCGGAAATTTATTGGGACGAAGTATCGCGGTACCCGGTTAACAAAACTGAGAGACCTGGGGCCGTTTGTTGGTTTTTACGCGGCGGAACGCCGCACCGGGTTCTTGTTTGACGCGTTTTCTTCATGCGAACCGGTATCCACCTCGCATCAAGTGCCGGGCAGGCTTTCGTTTGAAAACACTCTGGAAAGCAAAAGGGCCGGCTTTCGCCGGCCCTTTGATCGGTTAACGATCGATTAACGATCAGTAGCGCGCCGCGATCGGGCCGCCCCAGTTGAAGCGATAATTCACGCCGGCCTTGACGGTCTGATCGTCGGTGGTGAAGCTGCCGGCCGGGATCAGCAGCACGGGCGTGGCGAAGCTTGCCTTGCCGAAATTGTAGTACTGATACTCGGCGAACGCCGTCCAGCTCGGGGCGAACATGTATTCGAGACCCGCGCCGACCGTGTAGCCGTTGCGGTGATCGCCGACGGTCGTGAACGGGATCGGCGCGCCGGCCAGCGTGACGCTCTCATTGTTGTCGGAATAGGCGTAGCCGCCCTTCACATAGACCAGGCCCGGACCCCAGGTGTAGCCGACGCGGCCGGTTACCGAGCCAAGCCCACGCTGCCTGTTGGTGTAAGCGAGGCCGCCCGGGAAGACAGCGCCGACGTTGCCGCCAAGCCAGCTATACTGAGCTTGCGCGCCGAGTACCCAGTTCGGAGTGAACTGCCAGTCCGCGCCGACCTGCAGGCCGCCCAGGAAACGGCCATTGCCGTTGCTGCCGGTAGCGAGGCCGGAGAAATTGTTGTCGCTCGAGAAGGCGCCGCCGATATGGCCGCCGATATAGAAGCCGGTCCAGTTATAGATCGGCGCCATATAGGCGGGAGCCTTGCTGTAATAGGGAGCGCGCGCGCCGAGATCGGCGGCGTGGACGGGAAGCGCAGCGCCGACAGCGGCGAGCGCAACGGTAGCCAAAAGAAACTTCTTCATCGGTTCTACTCCAACACATGACCCCATAGCGCCACGTGCGGGCGCCGTCTTATGCGTGTCGAATAGACCGCATTTGAACAAAATGCTGTCACTCGCGCAGCACAGAGGTTCTCAATCCAACCTGTTGGGAAGCAAACGTTTTTCGTGCTTAACGAAGCCTTAAGCAGGGGTAAAGATAGGGTTAAGTCTTCATCCTCTGCGTGTTGTTCTGAGACAATTGGTTAAGGTTTTGTAAGCGCGCGCCGTGCATACTGGCGGCAAGGTCGGAGTCGCGGCCTGGCGTGAGTTTCTTGAGAGCTGCGCCGCGTCCGGCGCACCGCGATTGTGGCTCCGCAATTCTACGGTCCCCGAAATTAACCGGGCGGCAGAGCAAGTGAGTAGAAAATTGACCAAGATTCGCTGCGCGACGGATGGCCGGGCAGCAATCCCGCTTGACCAACGACACTGGCCGCTCGGCGTTGAAGGCCACGGTCGCCACGATCGATGTCACCCCGCATCACGCGAGTCAGTTTGACATGAAACTTCGTTTGTCGATTTCCACCGCGATCATTGCCTTCGGTCTGCTCCTCGCCGTCGGATTTGCCTCCGTCGTCCTGACAGGGAGCTACGCGCTCAGGGAATTGAAGGTCGGCGGGCCGCTCTATGCGGGCATCAAGCTCGGCAATGACCTCGTCGCCGATATCCTGCCGCCGCCGGCCTATGTCATCGAGGCCTATCTCGAGGCCACGCTGGCGCTGCGTGAGGCGAAAAATACCGAGCCGCACGAGAAGAAGCTGACCCAGCTCAAGAAGGACTACGACGATCGCAGGGCATTCTGGACCAAGTCGGATCTGCAGCCGACGCTGAGGACGTTGCTGGTCGAGAAGTCGGACGCTGAGGTGCGCAAGTTCTGGCAGACCATCGACGCCGAATTGTTGCCGGCGTTGCACAAGGGCGAGCCTGATAAGGCGGAAGCCGCCTATGCGCGGCTGAGCCAGAGCTACTCGGCTCACCGCGCCGTCATCGACGATCTGGTGGAGAAGGCCAACAAGCTGAACGCTGACATGGAAACGGTCGCCGCCGATCGCGATGGCAGTCTCTCCGCCGTGGTCTGGTCGGTGTCGGGCCTTGTGCTCGGGATCGTCGTGCTCGGGCTGCTTGGTCTTGCGCTTGGCGTCGTGCGTCCCCTGGTACGCATGACGGATGCGATGCGGCGGATCGCGCGTGACGATCTGACGACCGAGGTGCCTTTCGCGGATCGCCAGGATGAGATCGGCGCGATGGCGCAAGCCCTGACGGTCTTCAAGACCAATGCGATCGAAAGCCTGCGGATGCGCGAGCGGCAGGAGCAGGACCGTGCGCAGACGGAAGAGCTCAGGCGGAAAGCCGCGCGCGATCTGGCGGAGTCCGTCGAGCGTGAGACCGGGACATCGATCGAGGCCGTGGCGGGCGCCTCGCGCGACGTGGAAGGGGCGGCCAGCGGGCTTTCGAATCTGGCGCGAGACCTTTCGGCCGAGGCAAGGGTGGTCGCCGACGCTGCCCAGCAGGCGCTCGCGAATGCGCAAACAGTTTCCGCCGCGACGGATCAGATGACCAGTTCGATCCGCGAGATTTCCGCGCAGGTCGCCCGCGCCGGTGCGATCGCGCGAACCGCGGTCAGCGGGCGCGAGAAGGCCAAGCAGACCATCCAGTCGCTGTCGAGCGCGGTGCACAAGATCGCCGAAGTCTCCAGCCTGATCGGCGGCATTGCCGAGCAGACCAATCTGCTCGCGCTCAATGCGACGATCGAAGCCGCGCGCGCGGGCGAGGCCGGCCGCGGCTTCGCGGTGGTCGCCGCCGAGGTCAAGTCGCTGTCGGACCAGACCGCGAAGTCGACCGACGAGATCGCGCGGCTGATCGACGAGGTGCAGTCGGCGACCGCCGCCACCGTGGAAGCCGTCGAGAGCGTCGGCAGCCAGATTTCGGAGGTCGACGAAGTCGCGTCCTCGGTCGGGGCGGCGATGGAGCAGCAGCAGGCCTCGACGGCGGAGATCAGTCGCTCGGTGGCTGCGTCGGCCGATGCCGCCAAGCAGGTGTCGGCCAAGATCGGCAATGTCAGCCGTGACGCCAATTCGGTGGATGGCCGCGCCAACGAGGTCCGCGACGCGATCTCTCAGGTGTCCACGCATCTGACAGCGCTGCGGGGGATCCTCGTCAAGGTGGTGCGGACCTCGACGGAAGAAGCGAACCGTCGCCGCTTTCCGCGCTTCAGGTCCAGCCTGCCGATCAAGGTCGTGTGCCGGAGCCGCGCACGGCCCGAGGCAGTGCTGTCGGATATTTCGGAAGGCGGCGCCTGGATCAAGGGCGTGCCGGATCTCGACATCGGGGAGACCGGCACGATGCAGATCCATGGCTTCGAGCCGCATCTGCCGTTCACGGTGCGCAGCAAGAGCCCGGACGCGATCCATGTCGAGTTCGAGCTCGGCCGTCACAGCGAGGCCTATTGCCGCTGGCTTACGGCGGCTCTGACCAAAGAGGCGGCCTGATCAGGCCGCCCCAAACGTCGTCCCTGCGAACGCAGCCGCCTCTCAACAGGTCACAAATGCTTCGTAGGGTGGGCAAAGCGCAAGCGTGCCCGCCATCAAGTGACGACTCGGAAAGAAGGTGGGCACGTCGCTTCGCTCCTTCGCCCACCTTACCTTCCGCGCAAGATCACCGGCTCAGGACGCCATCACCAGATCGTCGATCCGGATCGGGAAGCGGCGCACGCGGATGCCGGTCGCGTGCCATACGGCATTCGCCACCGCGCCGGCCGAGCCGGTGACGCCGATCTCGCCGACGCCCTTGATGCCGAGCGCATTCACATGCGGATCGACCTCGTCAACCGTCAGCGCTTCCATCTGCGGCACGTCGGCATTCACCGGTACATGATATTCGCCGAGATTGGCGTTCAGGATGCGGCCTGAACGCTGATCGATGATCGCCTGTTCGTGCAGCGCGAACGAGACGCCCCAGATCATGCCGCCGAGCAGCTGGCTGCGCACCATGCGCGGATTGATGACGCGTCCGGCCGCAAAGGCGCCGATCATGCGACTGACGCGGATCTGGCCCAGGTCAGGATCGACCTTGACTTCGGCGAACACCGCGCCATGCGCGTGCATGGCGTAGTTCGCCTGCGCCGCTGGATCGGCCGCGCCATTGCCGCGGGCTTCGACCTCGGCGACACCCGCGCGGGTCAGAATGTCGGCATAACTCTCGCTGCGGCCTTCATCGTCGCGGCGATGCAGACGGCCGTCGCGCGCGACCACGCCGGCATTGCCTGCGCCGAACAGCGGCGAGCGGCGATCGTTGGTCGCAA
>Ga0070709_10002331_pt1 | contig 10290 bp, 9 predicted proteins | sample LARL51metaG_FD_65449 | JGI IMG/M metagenome (GOLD analysis project Ga0070709, IMG submission 65449) | Corn, switchgrass and miscanthus rhizosphere microbial communities from Kellogg Biological Station, Michigan, USA - LAR L5-1 metaG | ecosystem: Host-associated > Plants > Roots > Rhizosphere ...
TGGGGTTCGCCTGCAGCATGTCGGCGACCACGCCGGCTACGCTTGGCGCCGCAGCCGAGGTGCCGAAAAAGGGGTCGAAGTTTGGGACGGTGGTGTTGATGTTGTCGATGCCGGAGACTGCAACCGGATTATAAACGAGCGGCCCACCGGGAATGGCCGACCCATCGTTATTGAACCAGAGTTGCGTCCCTGCCCCGGACGCCGAGAAGTTTTCGCTCTGGAGCGTGCCGTCCAGGCCCGGAGTATTCGCCGCATTCACCGCTCCCACCGCGAGGGCGTAGGGCGATATTTCGTGACCCTGCACCGTGCCCGAGTTTGCACCGTTGATCGTGACCGGCATGGCAGGGCTGATGCAAACCTCTTTGATAAGGCCCGGATCGGGACCGGACAGGTTTTGAACGGCAATCGTATAGGTGTTCCCCTGTGGGAGCGTGAATATGATGTAGGGATCGCTCCCATTCCCCGTGACGGTCGCGACGACGACGTTGTTTAAGAACACCACGACTTCGAGGTTCGATTTCACTGCGCCGTAGGGCTGATTCCATTGAACGACGAAGGTTGCGTTCGAGACGTTCTGGCTGGCCCCGACCGTAACGGTTTGCGTCGGACTGCCGTTGCCGAAATTCTGGGTGTCGTGAAGAACCGTTGAGCCGACAGTCGCCGTCTGGATGGGGTTCCACGCGGCTTGATAGCCAAGGGAGTCACTGTTGTTCGACGAAGTGAGGAAGATGACGCCTTCTTGCTCGACCGTCTGGACCGCTTTGCCGACGACACCCGTCTGGTAGAACGGTTCAGCGAAATAGAGGATGTCGTCGCAGATGACGCGGCACCCTGCGTTGGCGAGCGCAAGGATGCCGTCGGCAAAATCCTGCTCGCTGACAAAGGCGGTGTAGAAGTCGAGATTGGCGCCAGGGGCGACGTCGTGCACGATCTGCATCATCGCGCGCCCCTCGTCCGAGCCGGGGGGGTTGTTGGGGTTCGGGAGGTCCTTCAGCACCTGCACTTGCGAGGCCGGCGGCAGCGCGCCGTTGGCTTCGTCCGCCGCCGCCCCGCCCAGATAGTCGAAGCTGTCGGACAGGACGCCGACCGTGAAGCCTGCGCCAGTGACGCTGAGATTTGACGCGTTCAACGCCTGCCGAACTTGGTCGGGCGTGGCGCCAGTGGGGCCAACTTCGCCCGCCGCCGCGTTTGGCGCAGGCGACCCAATGGAATGGATGCTTGCCGCGGCCGCCGCCGGCAGAGCGGAGGCAACGACCGGCATTGGGCCAATGCCTGGAACGGGAGCAACGTCCGGCACGGGGGCAGCGCCCGGCACGGCGGCAGTGCCTGTCGGTCCTGTCGGAGGCGCCGGGGCAAAAAGGGAATACCCTCGAGATCGCCCCCGTCGCTGACGCCGGTTACAGCGCCAGTTCCATCGCCGAATCTTACCCTGCGCATCTCGACCCTTCCTCGTTCCCGGCTGGGAATCGTTCGAGGTGGTCGCCCGCCGACGACAGCAGTCATAGCCGACGATGCATGACGTGGCGAATCTAGAATCGCCCTAGCCGCGTTGCCTTTAAGGCACAGCTCAGTTCATTGCGGCCGAGCCTGCGCGTCACTCCGCGGGCGCTACCGCCCGCGCGCGCGTCTTCTCGACGCCGCTCACCAACACCGCGATCGTGGCCGTTGCAAACACGAAGCCGAGCGCGATGATGGCGGTCGTCCCCAGCACCAGGGTAAATCCGCCACGGGCGTACAGGAACGCAAGCGCCGTCACCGCCGCGCCCGCCGCGAGGAAAGTCAGGAAATAGCGCACCGCGAAGACGCGGCCGCGCCAGGCGTCCGCGGTGTAGCGGGCGATCACGAGGTCGTTGACGGTGACTTGCGCGTAGATCGCGGCCATGGCCACGGCAAGCGCCACGATCAGCACCTTGCCGGTGGCCTGCGCCGCCCACAGCACGCCGAGAAACTGCAGGCTCGCGATAACGGCGAACAGGATGTGCAGCGGAAATTTCTCCACCAAACGGCCGACCGCGATCTGGGCCAGCGCACCGCACATAAAGATCAGCGTGGCGAGTCCGCCCACGAGGAGAAGCGGCACGTCGGCGCCGAGCCGCTCATCGACGATCTTCGGCAGCGCAACCGCCACGATGTTGAAGACGAGCCCGGCGCACAACGCGATCACGACGAACAGCCCGAAGATCGTCGCCGCCAGCGCCGCGCCAAGCGGGACGTCAGGCACGGTGCCGCGGCTCGCCGCTTTTCGCGCCTGGTCGGGAACGAGGCGCAAATAGACGACGGCAGTCGCGACGCAGATCGCGCCCGGCACCAGGAAGGCCGCGCGCCAACCCAGGCCTGCGACCAGCGCCGCGGTGATGCCGGCGGCGAGCGCCGCGCCGAGATTGCCGCACACGCCGTTGAAGGCGAGCGAGCGGCCGCGCAAGGTCGCCTGCTCGATGAGCATGGCGGTGCCGACCGGATGATAGATCGCCCCGAACACTCCGAGCGCGGTCAACGCCGCCGCGAGCACGATGAGATTCGGCGCGAGCCCCGCCGCCAGCAGCGACAGCCCGCAACCCGCATAGAACACCGCCATCATGTTGCGCCGGCTCCAGCGGTCGGCGAGCCAGCCGGCCGGCAACGAGAACACGCCGAAAGCGATGAAGGCAGGCGTGCCGAGCGCGATCAGCTCGGCATAGCTGCGGCCGTAAACGATCTCCAGCCCGATGACCACGGTCGGGAAGATCAGCATCACGTAATGGTCGATCGCGTGCGCCCAATTAATGAAGGCGATCGAGCGCCTCAGATGGTTCGGTTCTGCAGTCGCCATGGTTGAATGTGCACAGACAAAAGGACCGCGCGCAACGGCGGCCGTGCGGATATAGCGCGATTTGCCGCCGCCAATCCATGCCGAAATCGCGGGGCAGACCGACAAATCCGAACGGGATTGACGCATCGCCCCACGGCCGGAGCGAGGTTTGTAAACGACCACGCATACCAGCTGATCAAGTATGCGGTCGATCTTGCCCGCCATGATGAATCGTTCTCGTGCAGTCCCTTGATCTTCTTTGACGCCTGGGTCGCCCCGGCTGGCCGGGCACGTCCGCCGATAATTAGTCCAGCGTTCGCCGGAAGCGGCTGATCGCGATCACCATGGCGACCAGCATGAGGCCGGCCAGGGCGAGCGCATCGTAACGCAGATCCGCAAGCGCCGCGCCCTTGAGCATGATCCCGCGCACGATGCGAAGGTAATGCGTGAGCGGCAGGACTTCGCCGATCCATTGCGCCCAAGCCGGCATGCCGGCGAATGGGAACATGAAGCCCGACAGCAGGATGTTGGGCAGGAAGAACATCATCGACATCTGCATCGCCTGCAGCTGGTTCTGCGCGATGGTCGAAAAGGTATAGCCGACCGAAAGATTGGTCGTGATGAACAGCGTGCTGAGCAACGCCAGCAGCAGCAGGCTTCCCAGGAGCGGCACGCCGAACAAGCCGATGCCAATTCCGATGATGAGAGAGGCCTGCACGAACCCGACCATGATGTAGGGAACGATCTTGCCGAGCATGATCTCGACCGGCGTGATCGGCATGGCCAAAAGGCTTTCCATGGTTCCGCGTTCGATCTCGCGCGTGACCGACAGCGCGGTGAAGATCAGCATGGTCATGGTGAGAATGGTGCCGACCAGGCCAGGCACGATGTTAAACGAGGTGTTGGCCGCCGGGTTGTAGCGGGCATGGGTGCGGATCTCGAACGGCGCTTCCGCGCTGTCGGGAATGGCGCGGTCGTGCACGAGCGCGGTTTGCACCAATGGGCCGAGCGCGGCGACCAGCAGCGCCGGACGGTCGCCGCGGCGCACCGCGCGCTCGAAGTTGGCAGGAATCTCGATCGCGAACAGCACCGCGCCGGAGGCAAGTAGACGATCGAACTCGGTTTCGTCATCGACAATGTGGGTGACGTCGAAATATGCGGTGTTCTGAATCGCCTTGAGGATGGAACGGCCGAGATCGCTCTGCTCCTGCAGCAGCACCGCGGTCGGCAGGTGCCGGGGATTGGTGTTGATGGCGTAGCCGAAGAGCAGGAGCTGAACGAGCGGAATCATGACGATCATGGCGAACGAGACGCGGTCGCGCTTGAGCTGAATGAACTCCTTGATCAGCATCGCCCACGTCCGGCGCCAGAACCCGCCGGATGCGCGCGGCGCGGGCGTTGCAGACAACATCGTCATTGCAAACGGTCCTGGGCGCGACCCATGAGATCGATGAACACGTCCTCAAGCGACGGTTCCGAGCGCGCCCAGGCGAGCTGCGGCCGCGTGCGATAGGGCGCGATGGCAGCCTCGAGTGCCGCCTCATCGCGTGCGCACACGTGCAGGCTGGTGCCGAACGGCGCAACCATGTCGACCCCCGCACGCCGGCTCAATTCCTCGCCGAGCGCGCTCAGCCCCTCCCCGTTGCGGGCGCTGACCGTGTAGGTGACGAGCCGCGAAGCCGCGATCACCTCGTCGACCGTGCCGTGCGCAAGCAGCACGCCGTAGGCGATGTAGGCGATCTCGTGGCAGCGCTCGGCCTCGTCCATGTAGTGGGTGGAGACCAGCACGGTGAGGCCGTGCGCCGCGAGCGCATGGATTTCGTTCCAGAACTCGCGCCGCGCTTTTGGGTCGACACCCGCAGTGGGCTCGTCGAGCAGCAGAAGCTGCGGGTTTGGCAGCGTGCAGGCGCCGAGCGCAAGCCGCTGCTTCCATCCCCCCGAGAGCTCGCCGGCAAGCTGCGCTTGACGATCCCCGAGCCCGAGCCGGTCGATCATCGCGCGGGCGGCCGCCGCCGGATCGCCGACGCCATAGAGACGCGCGACGAATTCCAAATTTTCGCGCACCGAGAGATCCTGATAGAGGCTGAAGCGCTGCGTCATGTAGCCGACGTGGCGCTTGATCTCGTCCGCCTGCGCGCGGATGTCGTAGCCGAGGCACGTGCCGCGGCCTTCGTCGGGGGTGAGCAGGCCGCACAGCATGCGAATAGTCGTGGTCTTGCCCGACCCGTTCGGCCCGAGGAAGCCGTAGATCTGCCCGCGCTTGACCCGCAGCGACAGGTTGCGCACGGCCTTGCGCCCGTCGAAGGATTTCGTCAGCCCCTCGACGTCGATGGCGATATCCGCCGCGCTCGTCATTCGCCCCCGCCCAACGCGACGCTCACCGGCTGGCCGACCCGCAACCGCTCGGGCCGTTCCGGTCGCGCTTCGATCAAGAACACGAGCTTTGCGCGTTCGTCCATGCTGTAGATCACCGGCGGGGTGAATTCGGAGGCGCGGGAAATGAAGCTGATCCTGGCGAGGATGCCGGTGTCACAGCCGTCGCAAGTGATGGCGACGGGGTCGCCGAACTTGAGCTTGGGCAGCATCGCTTCGCTGACGAAGAAGCGCACCTTGAGGTTGCCCGGAGGTAATAGCGCGAGGATCGGCTTGCCGGCGGCCACCAGCTCGCCGCCGCGGTAGTAGATCTGCTGGACCGAGCCGGTGACCGGGCTAAACACCTTGCGGCGTACGAGCTTGGTCTGCGCCGAGTTGAGCCTCGCCTGCGCGGTGCGCAGTGCAGCCTCGGCGTCGTCCAGGGACTTTTGCGTGCCGGCCTGCGTCTTAGCGAGCTGTTCCGCGCGGCCGTAAGCGGTCTGTGCGTTCTTTACCGCCGCCTCCTGCATGGCGACGTCGGCGAGCTGCAGATCGGGGTCGACCGTGAACAGGAGCGCGCCGCGTTCGACGTGATCCCCTTCGCGCACCGAAAGCGTCTCAATGCGCCCCGTCTCATCCGGACCGACGAAGATCAGCTCGGCCTCGACCCAGCCCTGGAAGATCGGCTCCTTGCCTTTGTCGCAGCCGGCGAGCAGCGCGAGCATTGCGAGCATTGCGATCGCCAGGCGCAAGACGCTCATGTCGCGCTCCTGTCCCCGAACAGCAGATCGAGGTGGGCGCGCATGAGTTCCCGAACCTCGAGCGGCGCGAAACGCCCGAACAATCCGTTCCAAATGACGGCGAGGAGCGCGGGCGCGACCAGCAATTGCGGAAAGCGGGCGAGCGCGTCGCGCGAAAGCTCGCCGCGTTCCACCGCCAGTGCGAGCCGGCCGCGGATGACCGGAACCACGCGCGCGATCACCTCGCGGTAGTAGATCTCGGCGAGCTTGGGAAAGCGCGGCCCCTCGGAGATGATGAGCCGGATGACGTCCTTGCGGCGCGTGCCGTAGATTTCCTTGATGAACACGTCGACGATCATCTCGGCCACAGAACGGATCGGCACATCGCACAGCGGCGCGGCTTCGATCGTGCCGACCAGGGGGCTGAGCATCGTGCGCACGAGCTCCTGGAACAGGCTCTCCTTGTCGCGGAAGTAGAGGTAGATCGTGCCCTTGGCGATGCGCGCGCGGCGGGCGACGTCGTCGAGCCGCGCTGCGGCAAAGCCGCGCGCAACGAACTCTTCCAAGGCGGCGTCGAGGATCGTTGCGCGCCGTTGCTCGCGCCGCGCGACGCGTCGATCCTGCCGGGCCGCGGCTTGGCCGGCGCGCCCGGTGCGACGCCTTCTGCTCTGTTTTCGGGCCGCCGCCATGTTGCCCCTAAAATGACTGACTAGTCAGTCATAATATGATGCAGAGCGACCGCGCGCAAGCCTTGGGGCTGGGGTTCCGGCTTGACCGGGCACAAACGAACGCACTGCGGGGATCGACTTGCGTGAGCTCCCGGGGCTATGCCGCGCCGGCCGGAACCCGCGAGTTCCGCAAAGCAAAATGCGGCGCAGCGGCCGGCGCCCTCATTTTGGCCAAACGGGCCCAGCAGAAAGAGCGCCTATGCTGAGCGCCCGTTTCGTTGGGGGCGCCACCTGAGGAGAACGAGATGGGACGGACTGTCGCTGCGTTTGTCGTTGCCGCTTCGTTGTTGGCCGTGGCCTCTTCCGAGGCTTCGGCGTGGGTTTGCTTTGCGACCGGGCTGGGCTCAGGCGGCTACGGCCGCAGCTACGACGTCATCGACGCCAAGCTCTTTGCGCTGCGGCGCTGCGAACGCAACAGCCCGGTGCCGATCTGCACGATCCTGTGGTGCCGTCCCGGCGGCTAAGGCTGGTGGTGCTGTCGCTGCACGAGTGCAGCGACCTGCTCGCGGCAGGACGACTTATTTCGAGAACGCACCCTCGATCGCCGCCTTGACGCCGACGAGTGCCTCCGGCGTGTCGACATCCACCAGCGCGGCGCTCCCCTCGAGCGGCACGTCGGCCACCGCCTCGCTGTAGCGGCCGATGAAGTGGCGTGCGCCCACGTCGCCCTCGATCGCCATCAGGTCGGGAAAGAACCGCCGCGACCACAGCACGGGATTGCCGCGCCTGCCCTCGACGGTCGGCATGACGATGAGAGCGCCGCGGTCCGGATCGAAGGCAGCGATGAGCCGATCGATCAGGGCTGCATCGACCTGCGGCATGTCGCCGAGGCAGACGATTGCCCCATCGGCCTCGGCCGGAACGGCGGCGATGCCGGCTCTGACCGAAGTACCCAGCCCCTGCGCGAAATCCGGATTGTAGACGACCTCAACCGACAGGCCGGCAAGCGCGTTCTCGACCTTGGCGCGCTCATGACCCACCACGACGATGACCGGCCGGGCGCGCGAGGCGAGCGCCTCCTCCACGACGATGCGCGCCAGCGGCCGGCCTGCGATTTCGGCGAGCAGCTTGTTCGGCCCGCCCATGCGCGTCGAGCGCCCGGCGGCGAGCACCACGGCGGCGATGCGCCGCCCTGCCGCCGGCGGCGGCTCGGCGCGCGGCTGCGGCCGCGTGACGATCTCCATGAGGAGCCCGCCCACTCCCATGCCCGTGATGGCCTCGCGCGGGACTTCAAGACCGGCAAGCAAGCGCATGAGAACCCAGTCAAATCCGTTCTCTTTGGGGGAGCGCGCACAGCCGGGCGCACCGAGCAGGGGGCGGCCGCGCGCTGCGGCAATCAGCAGGAGATTGCCGGGATCAACCGGCATGCCGAAATGCTCGATGCGTCCGCCGATCGCCTCGACCGCGGCCGGGATCACGTCGCGCCGGTCGGCGATCGCGGAGGCGCCGAACACGATGACCAGCTCGGCGCCCTCGCCGAGCACCTCTTCGATGGCGCGCGCCAGCGCGCGCTGCTCGTGCGGCACGCGCCGTTCGGCCACGATGCTGGCGCCCGCCGGCGCCAAGCGTTCCTCTGTCACCTTCAAGGTCTTTTCGATGACCTTGCCGGCGAGACCCGGTAGCAGCGTGGAGACGACGCCGATCTTGCGAATGCGGTATGGGAGGATCCGCACCAGCGGGCGCGCGTTACGCGCGACCGCGAGCGCAGCATCGCGCGCTTTGGCCGCGACCGCGAACGGAATGATCTTGACCGTGGCGATCATCTCCCCCGCAACCACCGGCTTGTAGGCCGGCAGCGTCGCGAAGGTGATGGATTCCTCGACCTGATTGAGGCGATCGACTGCGTCCTTGTCCACGACGAGCACGCCGGCGGTTTGCGCAAAGAGATTGGCGCGGCCGGTGAAGGCGCGCTCGACGTGCACCCCCTCCCCGGCGACCGCCGCCGCGATCTCGGCCGCGGCAGCGTCCTCGGAGACATCGCCGGGCTCGATCCGCGCCACCACGATCTCGGCAATCCCGGCAGACCTGAGCGCGGCGATCTCCGCCTTGCCGATCAAGGTCCCCTTCTTCAGCACGAGCCCACTTTGGCGGATCGAGTGCACCGCAACGCCGCCCTCGGCCTCGCCTACCGGCACCGCGCCGAACTTCATGCGCGCTGCTCCGGAGACTGTCGCAGCTGCGCCGTGATCTCGCCCATGATGGCGACGGCGATCTCGGCGGGGGAGACCGCACCGATTGCAAGACCGATGGGTGCGTGGATGCGCGCAAGCGCATCGTCCGACAAGCCCTGCGCCTTGAGCCGTTCGATGCGACGCGCGTGCGTCTTCTTCGAGCCCAGCGCGCCGATATAGAAGCAGTCGCGCGCGAGCGCATGGGTGAGCGCCGGATCGTCGATCTTCGGATCATGGGTGAGAGCGACGAAGGCGGTGTAGCGGTCGATGCCGAGCGGCGGCAACGCGACATCCGGCCACTCCGCGATCACCTTCACGTCGGGGAAGCGCTCGATCGAGGCGAAGGCGGTGCGCGGGTCAACGATGGTCACGTCATAACCCACCAGACGGGCCATGGGCGCGAGCGCCTGGCTGATGTGCACGGCGCCGGTGATGACAAGCTGAGATGGCGGAACGTGGACGGTGAGAAAAACCTTGCCGGCCGGCGTCTCCACCATGCCGCTGTTGCCGCGCCGAATGTGCTTCTCGATGACGTCTTTGAGCGGATCGCGCGCGACCTCGGCCGCCTTGACCAGGCGTTGCTCGCCGCTCGTCACGTCGGTGACGACGACGGCGGCGCGACGCGCCGCGCGCTCGGCATTGAGCGCTCTGAGGATCTCGAGCTTCATGACGACCCCTCTCCCGTGCTCGGTCGGTCCCCTCCCCAGCTGCGGCGGAGGGATCGGCAGAGCGAGGCGCGTCGAGCATGCCCGCGCATCCCCTACTCCACCTTCTCCACATAGACGCGGATGGTGCCACCGCAGGAGAGCCCGACCTTCCACGCGGTCTCGTCGGCGACGCCGAATTCCAGCGTCTTCGGCTTGCCGCTCTCGATCACGTCGAGCGCCTCGGTGACCACCGCGCCCTCGACGCAGCCCCCGGAGACGCTGCCGAGGAAATTGCCTTCATCGTCGATCACCAGGTTCGAGCCCACCGGCCGCGGCGCCGAACCCCAGGTCTCGACCACGGTCGCGAGCGCGACCCCGCGTCCCTTCGCCCGCCAGTCCTCGGCCGCCCGCAAGATGTCCTCATCGCGCGCCAACATGTGCACCTCCATTCTTACCGGGAGCGGCAAATAGCGAAAGCAGAGCGATCGAACGGCAATGAGATTTCGCTGCTCGCCGCTGCCACTCGCGCCCTTCCGGTTTCGCTAGGTATAGATGGATCGTCCGAGCCCACCCGGCAATAACCGTCATGCCACCTTGTCCAGCCACAGCTTCGGATCGCCGGCGCGCCCGCCGCTCGCCGAGAGTGCACGCACCAAGTCCTGCATCGACTCCAGGTTATGGATCGGCCGCAGTTCGTCGACGTGCGGCACCATGGTGCGAATACCCTTGGCCTTGGCTTCGAAGCCGGAGAACCGCAGCAGGGGATTGAGCCAAATCAGCCTGCGGCAGGAGCGGTGCAGCCGGTCGATTTCGAAGCCCAGCCGGTCGTCCGGGTCGCGCTCGAGCCCGTCGGTGATCAGCAGC
>Ga0070709_10002332_pt1 | contig 10288 bp, 8 predicted proteins | sample LARL51metaG_FD_65449 | JGI IMG/M metagenome (GOLD analysis project Ga0070709, IMG submission 65449) | Corn, switchgrass and miscanthus rhizosphere microbial communities from Kellogg Biological Station, Michigan, USA - LAR L5-1 metaG | ecosystem: Host-associated > Plants > Roots > Rhizosphere ...
GCGCGCCGCGATCCAGATAATAAATAATTGGCGCGACCGCTTCGCTGGCTGGTGCCGAAGAATCTTTTTTCTCCAGGCGGTGCCGCGCGATGAACCGCTTTGCGATCGGTTCGCTCACCGGAGTTGCATAATCCATGTACGAAATGCCGAAAAAGCTGGACCGCGGATCGTATTCGCGCGGCTTGTAGCCGGGCGGAGGCAATCGCACGAAGGAGTGATGTTCGCGCACGGTGATAGAGATCGGATCCGGGGCGACATCCTTCACCCATTTGCCGGGCTCGTCGCCAGCAAACGTAAGCGTGGCTTCTACTTCGGTGTTGAGCGGGAAGTTTTTGGTATTCGGCAGGTAGATGGCGCTGCGCGATCCATCGAGCTTGAATGCGCCTTGCTTCGTGCGTTTCAGCGCCGCGGCCACTCCGTGGGCGTCGCGCAGATAGAAATCCGTCGCGTCCACCAATACGTGCCCGTTTTCTTCCGCGGTTGCGGTGAATCCCCAAAGCACAGATTCCGCAAACGAATCGTGCACCGCGCGCTTTTCATCCGCGTCATTTGTCACTGCGCGAAAATTAAGATTCTCCTGAACCAGCAGAATCTTCGGACCGCTGCGTTCGAAGCGCACAATGCGGGTCGCGCCCAATTGCCCGCGATCGAGTCCAATGTCGTTCGAACCGACGCCCGCTGGGAGCGAACTCTGATACAGAAATTCGTTATCCCACTTGTCAATTTCGAGCCACAGTTTTCCGGCCTTTGCGTCCCAGTACAAATTGAAATAGCCGGCCAGCTTTTGCGCATCTTTCGTTTTGTCGGCGATTTTGTCGGCAATACTTGGCTGCGGCTTCGTGTCTTGAGCGAACAGCGCCAGCGCCATCGCGCTCGACATCACTGCTATCAACATCGCTGTCATCAACATTACCGCTTGGCGCGTCCGCTTCGTCATGTTCAAAGCCTCCGTAGGGAAACAAATGTTTTACACCATCAGGCGCTGCTGCGGACAATATTCGGCTCTGCTATAATCGCCCTTCCGCGCGAGCCTTTCGTGAGCAAACTTCGCATCTCGGTCGTGCAATATCTCAATACGGCGCCGTTGGTTCGCGGCTTCACTCATGGACCTGAGCAAGGCAAGTACGAGCTTTCTTTTACCGTTCCTTCGCAGTGTGCCGAAGCGCTGCGCACCGGCGCAGTCGATATCGCCATCATTCCGGCCATCGAATATCAGCGCATTCCAAATCTGGTAATTCTTCCCGATCTTTCCATTGCATCGAAAGAACGCGTGCGCAGCCTGCTGGTAGTTTCCAAATTGCCCATTCGCGGGGCGCGTAGCCTGGCTCTCGATCGGAGTTCGCGGAGCACGCAGGCGCTCACAAGAATTCTGTGCGATGCGCGCTGGCTCATCGCGCCACAATTTGTGGAAGCTGCTCCCGATGTGACCACTATGCTTGCTGATTGCGATGCCGCATTACTGATCGGCGATCCCGCATTGCGACTGGCCATTGGTGCGGAACAGAAGGTAACGCCCGGGGCTGACGGCGAGTGGATCTGCGCAGGAGCGCAAGTTGGCCTCCCGCAATTCAGCAAGCTTCATCTGTACGACGTTGTTCACGAATGGTGGCAGCTCACGGAACGGCCTGCCGTTCTAGCCGTGTGGGCCGCCCGACCAGAAATCGCCACGCCAGAAGTCGCCCGAGATTTCAGAGCATCACTCGCTTTCGGCCTGGCGCATCTTCCAGAAATTTGCGCCGAAGCATCGCGCGAACTTCAACTGCCCGAAAAAGAGCTCGCACTTTATCTCCGCACCAACATCGACTACTCCCTCGATGCCGAAAACTTGAAAGGCCTGGACGAATATTTTTCTCGCGCTGCTCGTCTTGGCTTGATCCCTCAGGTCACCGCCGTCGCAATCGCTCCGGCTGCCGGAATCTCAGCACATTAGAGCGATTCCGATTCGGTCAGACGCTCGCTGTTTGAGCGACTGAACAAAAACGCCCGCTTCGGAAAGCGGCCGCTACCACAGGCAAACCGCGCTTCGCTTCTTTTCTCAGAGTGATGTTTTGCTCTTAACCTGATACCTATTCGGTTTCTTCTCGGTGTGCTCTGTGACTCTGTGGCGGATTTCTCTTGTCTCCCATCTTCATCTCCAGCTCTTCCAACGTGCGCGGCCAGTCTTCCCGCAACAATCGCGAAAACGCCCGGTCTGCTAATAATTTCCCGCCAGTCTGGCACGTTGCGCAATAATTGGTTTCGTTTGAAGCGTACGCAATGCGCTGAATGTTGCTTCCACATCGCGGACAAGCCTGCTTGTACTTTCCGTGCACCGCCATCTCTGGACGAAACGCCGTCACATTTTCCGGGAACTTGTCGCCTGTCTCCGCCCGCAGCCGGCCGATCCACTCCGTTAGCGTATTGCGCGTCGCGCTATATAGTTGGGCGATTTGTTCATCGCTGATTTTTTGTGTGAGCGTGGTCGGTGATAATTTCGCCGACCACAAAATTTCATCCGAATATGCATTCCCGATCCCGCTAAACCATCTCGGATCGGTCAGCGCCCGCTTCAACGTATGATTCTCAGAGCGCAGCACCGCTGCGAACTCAGCCAAGCGGCACTCCAGCACTTCCACTCCGCCTGGATCCAATTTTTGCAGGCCTTCTTCCCCATTTGCCAGATGCAACGAGGCACGCTTCTGCGTCCCGGCTTCGGTCCATACCAGCGTCCCGTTCGAAACTTCGAACGCCGCCAGATTTTGCCGTCCACCGAGTTTCAATTTCTTCCCGCCAGCTTTATCGAACCAATGCAGCCGCCCCGCAATCATCAGGTGCAGCACCAGCCAAATGTCGTTTTCCAATCGAATACAAATGCGCTTTCCCAAGCGCCGCAGGGCGACTACGCTCTTCCCTTCAACAGAGGATATCGGCGGTTCCACGGTCCGTAGTAAAAATGGACTTACCATTCGGACATGCTCCAGCCGCTGCGCGAGAATCTTTTTCTCTAGCGCCTCGATGTAAACGGTAATATCCGGAAGCTCCGGCATGTTTCTGTCGTCCTGTGGCGGAGGTGAATCATACTAGCGGGATCGGCTATGGCTGATCTGTAAGCGCGACGCCCAGCACTCGCGTACAGAATAACTTCCAAAGCCCTAAGGCCTGCTTTAATTTTTCAGTGGAATGAATGCGCGCAGCCGCGGCTCGCGAAGATAAAGGCCAACCCACAGCAGCAGAACGATATACGCTGGGAATAAGGACGTGCGAAAATAATGGATCGTTGACGCGGACGTGTGTGCAGATTGCGCCGCCAAGGTAGCCTGTAAGAAGAATCGCGCCGAAAATCGAAGCGCGCGGAATCAGATAGATAATGGTGCACACGATTAGAGGTACGCCAGTTCCGATGATCTTTGTCTCCGGATATCCGAGGCGGACAAACGCCTCGCGAACCACCGGCGGGGCAAAAAGCTTCATCACGCCATCAAATAGCAGGAACGCAGCCGCTAATCCGCTCAAGATTCGCCCGGCCAGCGAACTTTTGTTCGAGACGGCAATCGCTTCTGTGGCTGTTTGCATTGCAGACCTGCTCCTGGTTTTGTGTGGTATTTAACGTGGAGCGGCGTGCTTGCGCTGCGCACTCCGCTGAAGCACGCCCGCACGACGCGCAACATCACTTAACTTGTTCGGCTCGCTTTATCCGCCGGCCATCGCGCCTACGATGAGAAAAGGCTCGTCACCCTTGACTACCGCGTTGGGCAACGGCGTCTCAGGAGGTTCAAGAGAGTAATCTTCCTGGCATGCGAAGAATCTGACGAAGGGACGCCGCTCATGCGTAACCTGATCGCGAATGGTTCCGCGCAACATCGGGTATCTCGCCTCAAGTGCATCTACTACGGACAGAAACGTTGGCTCGCCCGCAACATCGAGTTGAACTTCTCCGCTGACGCGCGCCAAGGTCCTCAAATGCGCCGGTAATACTACGCGAATCATGGCAGTGTCTGGGCCTCCACAGAAAGCACGGCGGGCAAATCGCGTACAATCGGCTTCCAGTTTTCGCCGGAATCCGATGAACCGTATACCTGTCCGCCCGTCGTTCCAAAATATACCCCGCATTTATCGAGGGAATCTACAGCCATCGCATCGCGCAACACGTTCACGTAGCAATCGCTCTGCGGGAGCCCGCGCGTCAACGCTTCCCATTCGTTGCCTCCGCTCTTGCTGCGATAGACGCGTAATTTTCCATCTGGCGGATAATGTTCCGAATCGCTTTTAATCGGCACCACGTAAATCGTATCCGGTTCGTGCGCGTGCACGTCGATCGGAAAACCAAAATCCGTTGGCAGGTTGCCGCTGACTTCGGTCCACATATCCCCGCCATTGTCGCTGCGCATCACGTCCCAATGTTTTTGCATGAACAGGACGTCCGGCCGCGATTTGTGAATGGCGATGCGGTGAACGCAGTGACCGACCTCGGCATCAGGGTCCGGCAGCTCGTGGGGCGACTTCAGCCCCTTGTTGATGGGACGGAAAGTCTTGCCCGCATCGTCACTTCGAAATGCCCCGGCCGCGGAGATCGCCACGTACATGCGATCCTTGTGCTGCGGGTCGAGCACGATGGTATGCAAACACATCCCACCCGCGCCAGGCTGCCACAGATCGCCTTTGGTGTGGCGTAAAGCAGGAAGCTCTTCCCAGTTCTGGCCGCCATCGCTGGTGCGAAACAGCGCAGCGTCCTCAATGCCGGCGTAGACCGTATCCGGATCGTTCAGGGACGGCTCCAAATGCCAGACGCGCTTGAACTCCCACGGATGCTGCGTGCCGTCATACCACTTGTGCGTGCCGGGTGTGCCATCATAAGCAAATTTATTTCCTACCGGCTCCCAGGTTTTCCCGCCGTCGTTCGAACGTTGAACCAGTTGTCCAAACCATCCACTCGATTGCGAGGCATAGAGGCGATTCGCATCGGCTGGCGATCCTTTCAAGTGATATAGCTCCCAGCCGGCGAAGTGCGGACCGCTGACATTCCACGTCTCACGTTTCCCATCCGACGTCAGAACAAATGCCCCTTTGCGCGTTCCCACCAGCAATCGAACCGTACTCATCATTCACTCCTTGTTGGCGCTCGTTTTTATTCGCACCTGCGAAGATGTACTTGCAAATATGCAATTGGCCGGCAGTTCATAAATTGCAGAACGCGTGATTTCGCTTCCTGCAGTGTGAACCGTGCCCGGCAAAATTTCTACAACGCAAGCCCAGTCTGCCAATGTCACTTGTGAATTGCAAGTGAAAATGCTATGTTCACTCTATGTCAGCAAAGAAGCTGTCTTTTGACCGTCGCTCGGGGTGTCCCTTGAATGCCTCCGTCGAAATGCTGGGCGATCGCTGGTCTTTGCTGATCATTCGCGACATGATGCTGCTCGGCTACCGCACCTTCAAGGAATTTCTGAACTCCCACGAAAAAATCGCGACCAATATTCTTGCCGATCGGCTGAAGCGCCTGGAAAATTACGGCATCATCTCTTCCGCGTCCGATCCCGTCGACGGGCGGAAGTCGATTTATTCGCTTACCCCAAAAGGACTCGGCTTGGCTCCTGTGCTGACTGAAATGGTTCTGTGGGCCGCGGCTCACGAAGACACTGGTAATCAGGCACTGGTTCGGCTCATCCGAAAAGATAAGGAACGTTTTCTGGCCGGAGTCCGCAAAAGATTCGCGCATCTTAGTGCCCGATCGAATTAACGAGTTCACGCCAATACTCTATAGATTAAGACAACCAGCACGCATACGTGTTTTTCTGGCGTATAGTCAAAGCTCAGCTCTCCGCATCCAATAGAAATCAATTATCATTCAGGAAATCAAGACGGAATGTCATCTCAATCCAGAGCAACTGCAGCCTCTCCCGCCATCGTGGCTGCGACACCCGTAACGAAACCGAAGAAGAGCGCCGCGGAAACGTGGAAAGCGCTTCCGGAAATCTGGGCACTTCTGAAGCCGCGCAAAGGCGTGATGCTGTTCGGACTGTTGCTGATGTCCATCAATCGCATCGCTGGCCTGGCACTTCCCTTTTCGCCAAAATATTTTTTTGACGATGTCGTCGGCAAGCACAAAACGAATATGTTGTTGCCGATCGTGTTGATCGTCATCGGCGCAACCATCGTTCAGGGCGTCACTTCATTTTCTCTCACGCAACTGCTTTCCAAATCAGCGCAGCGCATGATTACGGACATGCGCAAGCGCATTCAGGCACATATTGGCAGGCTTCCTGTCGGCTACTACGATGCCCACAAAACCGGCGAGCTCGTTTCGCGCATCATGAGCGACGTGGAAGGAATCCGCAACTTGATCGGCACCGGCCTGGTTGAGTTTCTTGGCGGTCTGATGACCAGCGCCCTCGCGCTCGTCATCCTGCTGCGTATCAGTGCTGTTATGACCCTGGTGGCGTTCGGCATTCTGCTCGTCTTCGGCTTCGGCATCAACAAGGCGTTTTCAACGATTCGCCCGATTTTTCGCGCGCGTCCAAAGATCAGCGCGGAAGTTACCGGGCGCCTCACTGAATCATTGGGCGGCGTCCGAGTCGTGAAGGGCTACCACGCGGAACAGCGCGAGGAACGCGTATTCGGAGCGGGCGTACAGCGCCTGCTCGATAATGTGCTCAAGACACTCACGGCCACGTCGCTGATGAGTTTGTCCGCCACGACTCTGATGGGTATAGTCAGCGCCATCATCATGTTTCTTGGCGCGCGGCAGATTCTTGCCGGCACCATGACGCCTGGAACCCTGGTCACGTATCTCGCTTTTCTCGCCATGCTGATCGCCCCCGTTTTCCAGATCGTCGCCATCGGCACGCAGCTGACCGAAGCCATTACCGGACTTGAGCGCTCGCGCGAAATTTTGAACGAAAAAATAGAAGACGAAGACGACGGCCGCAGCAAGACGATCGGCCGGCTCACCGGCGAAGTGATTTTCGAGCATGTGGATTTTTCGTACGAACCAGGCAAGCAAATTCTTTTCGACATTAATTTCGTTTCGCAACCCGGAACAGTCACGGCGCTTGTCGGCCCGTCAGGAGCCGGAAAATCCACGATCATCGGCCTGATCGCGGCTTTCTACAAACCAGAACGCGGCCGCGTTCTTGTCGATGGCATCGATCTCGCCACCATCAAGCTCAGTAGCTACCGCACTCAGCTTGGCGTGGTCCTACAGGATACTTTTCTGTTCGACGGAACCATTCGCGAAAACGTCGCGTTTGCACGGCCCGAAGCCACCGAAGAAGAGATTATGGCCGCATGCCGTATCGCGCGTGTGGACGAATTCGCGGAATCCTTCGAGAAGAAATACGACACCATCGTAGGCGAACGTGGCGTAAAACTCTCCGGCGGCCAGAAGCAGCGCGTCTCCATCGCCCGCGCGATCCTCGCCGATCCCCGCATTCTGATTCTCGATGAAGCCACTTCGAGCCTGGATTCTGAATCTGAAGCGCTCATTCAGGAAGGTTTGCGTTACCTGATGCGCGGCCGCACAACCTTCGTGATCGCCCATCGACTCTCCACTATTCGCCGCGCCGAACAGATTCTGGTCGTCGAAGGCGGACGCATCATCGAACGCGGCACTCACCAATCACTCTACGCGCTCGGCGGCCGCTACTACGATCTCTACACGCGGCAGCACGGCCTTGAAGCAAATCTCTTCCTTGCGCCCGGCGAAGGCGACGGTTCTCGCATCGAAGATTCCACTTCCAACGAAGCAACCGCGCGTTCGCGCGACGCCACTGTCGATCCTCTCAACCTGCTTCGCGGCACAAGCTAATTCTCAAACCGAGAAACTGTGCTACGCCGTCGGTGAACTGTCACGGAGCGAGGAAGAGAGAGCCTTCACTTCAATCCGGAGTCTCACCGCAGACGTTTTCCAGGAGCAAATGGTTTCACCATAAGCTCTACAAAATTAAATTTTACAGTTTCTTCTTGTTGACTAAATGTTTTCCGATCGTTCATCCATTTCCGCCGAACGTCGTGTGATTTTCATTCCTTCCCCTAGGGAGGGACCAATGAAAAGTAGCATCATGCGAAATCGTCTTGTAGCAGTGGCCGCTGTGTTGGTTTTCGGGGCCACTTCGACTCTCATGTCGATAGCAGATGACGATAAAGGCAGCGATTCAAGTAATTTTAAGTTCCAGTCCAATTCTCTGGTGCTCAGCCGTTCGGTCTACTCCGGAACGGCATCCACGGTTACGCCGGGCCAGACCTTGCCGCCGGGCTGCGCGGCCGGGACGATGCAGGTGCCGCTGATTGCTGGTGGAACCGCGAAAGTGACGGTCTTATGTTCTGCCGCGATCGAAAACGGGGAGTATCCGAATCTGCTGGACTCTCACAACGTTTGGAACAACGACACGGCAGATGGCAGCTTTGGCATAACTTCGCCTATTTTTCTGGACAACATCAATACGCAGGGTAAATTAATCAGCACCCTTCCGGTCCCCAGCAACCTTCTGATCACCAGCTTCAGCTCGAAATCGGAACTGGCGGTCAATCTTGCCGTGGACGGCAAGTCCATCACTTTCGTGGGTTACCACGGCGGACCGGGATTTCTAACCGCGCCGAATCAACTAGACGTTTCAAATTCCAACACTCCAGGCGTCGTTGACCCGACGAACCCGGTCGTGTCGAATTACTACCGGTCCGTTGCGGAGGTCGACGCCACCGGAAAGATTACCTTGACCGACGGAAATGCCTACAGCGGAAACAACGGACGCGCCGCAATGAAGGCTGGTCCGTACTACTACATGGCAGGCAACGACAACAACGGAGGACTGTCCGCGAGCCAACTCACCAAAACGCAAATCGGGTTGAATCTTGTTTCCTCCACCGGAGCTGAACTCCTCATTCCGGGCCAGGCACCGCCGTTTCCACCTGATATCAACATGCTGGGTGATTTCGAGGTTACTCGAGTCGGTTACGCGAAGGCGGACAAACCAGGCAAGGACGACAATTTTCGCGGTCTGACGGTCTTCAATAACACGCTGTTCGTCACCAAGGGCAGCGGCGGGAACGGCATTAATACCGTGTATCAGGTTGGGAATACCGGCGTGCTGCCCACTCCCACGGACCATGCGACTGTTCCGATCACAATTCTGCCTGGATTCCCCACGACGCTTGCAAGCGGGACCGCGCAAGACGGCACCACCGGTCATCCGGTCATGTTCCCGTTTGGGATTTGGTTCGCCAACGCCAATACGCTTTATGTCTGCGATGAAGGCGACGGCGCTCTTGTAACTCCGCGCACGATCAATGGTCAGACTAACGTGGCGGACGATGCTTCTCTCGCTACTGCCGGTATTCAGAAATGGGCGTTGCAGGACGGTATTTGGCGTCTCGTTTACGTTTTGCAGAACGGCCTCGACATCGGAGTTCCGTACAGCATCGCCAATTATCCGGTGGCTCTGAATCCCGCAACCGGAGGATGCCGGAATCTTACTGGTCGCGCCAATGGCGATGGGACCGTGGAACTCTTCGCAGTTACTTCCACCATCAGCCAGAATGGCGATCAAGGCGCCGATCCAAACAAACTGGTTACCGTCAAGGATTTGGTGAACTCGTCCTCTCTGCCGGCCAGCAGTAGTCGCAACGCTGACAATCACGCCTGGGGACATTTCGAGGTTCTTCGCACCGCCCAGGCTGGGGAGGTTCTTCGCGGTATCACGTTCTCACCTTCAGCTGGCGGCAACAATTAAAAGCACGGTCACACCGAAACAAAGAAGAGGGAGCAAACACATGTGCGCTCCCTCTTTCTGCGTAATTTGCTTCCGCAATTAGGGCCGGAGTGTCGGCGAAGCCCGCTGCAATCGCGAAATCAGCTTGTGCGCTGCTTCGGGTGCCTCGACCTTGGATTCGGTGATGATCTCCGCGGGCGAAACATCGCGCCCATATAGTTTGCGGTTTGCGTCTCCATCCGGACGCAGCGTGGAGCCTTCCAGCGATATGCCCGCGAATACGCCGCGGGAGCGTGAGTAGCTCAACATCTCAGCCCGCAGCGTGGCGTCTGTGTTGGCTTGCGCATCGCGGCCCTTCGGTCCTGCGGCAATCGCGGCGTCCGCGCCAAGCTTCACTTTGCTCTTCAAGATGCTTTCTGCGCCTCGATCATTCATGACTAGGATTACAAAGTCGGTTGCTTGCCCGCCGATTTGGAGTCCCACGCTGCCGCCTTCGAGGGCCATCATCACCGGCGCGCCCCAGGGACCGCGGAAGTGTTCGCCGGTGCGGCAAACCATCACGCCGCGCCCGTAACTGCCCCCTACTACGAAGGCCGCCTTCAACACGG
>Ga0070709_10002333_pt1 | contig 10284 bp, 9 predicted proteins | sample LARL51metaG_FD_65449 | JGI IMG/M metagenome (GOLD analysis project Ga0070709, IMG submission 65449) | Corn, switchgrass and miscanthus rhizosphere microbial communities from Kellogg Biological Station, Michigan, USA - LAR L5-1 metaG | ecosystem: Host-associated > Plants > Roots > Rhizosphere ...
TACGGAGAGAGCCTCTAACCGCTCGAAAGGAGCGGGACAGCTGATGAATGCGACAATTTTCATGGCGCTTGCCGCCGGCCTGACGTCGGCGCTGATGTTCGCCTCGGTCATTTCGGGCGCGCTGTTCTCGCTGCTGCTGTGCTATCTGGCGCCGCTGCCCCTGCTGGTCGCAGGGCTCGGCTGGGGAGCGTTGTGCGCGGCGATCGGCGGCTTGCTCGCGAGCGTCGCGCTCGCGGCGATCTTCGGTATCCCCTACGGCCTTGCTTTTGCCCTCATGGTCGCGCTGCCCGCCTGGTGGCTCGGCCATCTTGTCCTGCTCGGGCGGCCGGTCGCTCATGATGCGCCGTCGGCCGGTGCTGACGTGTCGGACGAGCCAGAGCTCGAATGGTATCCGGTCGGCCGTATCCTGCTCTGGACCGCCGGTTTTGCCGGCCTGGGCGCGCTCGGGGCTCTCCTGACGCTCGGCCTCGACGCCGCCACGATCACCGGCGTGCTCCATCGCGGTCTGCAGCGCTTTTTCACCGCGCAAGGCCTGGCCGCGAACGAAGACGTCGAACGTATCATCGACACGATCGTGACGCTTGCTCCGGCCGCAATCGTGTCGATCACGCTGACGACGCTGACGCTGAATCTCTGGCTGGCTGCGAAAATCACCGAGACGTCGGGCCGATTGCGCCGCCCCTGGCCTGACCTGCGCAACACCACCCTGCCCCCGATGACGCTCGCTGCGCTGTGCGTCGCCATCGCATTCTGCTTCACCGGCGGCATGTTCGCCATCATCGCGGTCATCGCCGTCGCAGCCTTGATGCTGGCTTACGCTTTCGTCGGCTTCGCGGTGCTGCACATCCTGACACTGCGCCTGAGGAGCCGGCCGTTCTGGCTCAGCACCACCTACAGCATCGTCGTCGTGTTCAGCTGGCCAATTCTGGCGTTCGTGGCGCTCGGGATCGCCGACACCCTGTTTGACATTCGCCGGCGCGCCCGGCGCACCAAGCCACCGCCGCTACCTGCGGCCTGATTTCGTAACGTCGATCAAATCCAACCATCCGAAGGAGAACTCAAAATGGAAGTCATTCTGCTGGAACGTGTCGCAAAGCTCGGCCAGATGGGCGAAGTCGTCCGCGTCAGGGACGGGTTTGCCCGCAATTTCCTGCTGAAGCGCGGCAAGGCGCTGCGCGCCACGGCCGACAACCGGGCCAAGTTCGACGGCATGAAAGCCGAGCTCGAAGTGAACAATCTCAAGGCCAAGGGCGAAGCCTCGAAGGCAGCGGAGAAGATCGACGGCCTCGATATCATGATCATCCGTCAATCCTCCGAAACCGGCCAGTTGTTCGGCTCGGTCTCGGTGCGCGACATCGTCGTAGCGCTGGAGGCGCAAGGCATCACCGTCAGCCGGCCGCAGGTCTGGCTCGACGCGCCGATCAAGGTGATCGGCCGGAAGACGGTCACGATCGCCGTGCATCCCGAAGTCGAGGCCAAAATCAACGTCACGGTCGCGCGTAGCGCCGATGAGGCCGAGCGCATCAAACGTGGCGAGGATATTTCCAGCCGCCAGGAAGATCAGGACGCCGCGGCCGAGGCGCTCGCCGCCGCCGGCGAATTCTTCGATCCGGAAGCGCAGCCCGACGATGCCGAGCAGCCGGCGCCGATGGCAGAAGAGAAGTAGGCCGCCTTCGAATGCCCGAACCCGGCCCGCTCAGGGCCGGGTTTACGTCCCGTCACGGAGCTCTTCCACAATATCATGACCGGCCAACAGCATGGACCGGCCGAGGATTGTTGAGCGCTATTGGGAGACCGGCGGTATCGGTGGCCCCGCGGGGACCACTGCCGCCGCCGGTGGCGGAGCAGCCGCAACGGCGGGCGGCGCAGACCCGGCGGTGGATTGGGTGGTCGAGGCCGGGTCTCCCCCGGACGCGGCCGCAGGAGCCGCCGACTGGGGGCTCGGAGATGGCGCGGGAGCCGAGATGGCCGGAGAGGCCTGATCGGACCGCAGCGCGGGCGCCTCGCTCTCCTTCGGGAGTTCGACCTTGGCGGCTTGCGGTGGAGTGTCGCCCGCAGGCTTCGCCGCGTCCGGCATCCCGGAATCGACCTTGGCGGAATCGCTTGCAGGCGGTTGGACCGGTGCAGGTTCATCCTTCGAGGGATCGGACTTCTGCCGCTCCCTGAAAAACTCCCTGAACGGATCCTTGTCGCGGTCTCGCGCGGCGTCCTCGCTGTTGCTCGGCCTGCCGCGCTTGCTCAGCTTCTGCTTGGCGGAATTCCTGCGGCCGTCGGCGCCACGTTCGCTTGACTGTGCGGGAACCTGACCATCCGCGTCGGGCTTGGCCTCTCCACCCGTTTCCGCAGGCCGGGCCATCCGTCTGGAATTACGGCCGTGACGACCGCCCGCGCCTTGCTTCGTTCCGTCTTGCTTCGTTTCCTCTTGCTTCGTTCCGTCGGCATCCGGCTTCGCCCCCGGCCGGGGCTCCGATTCGGGCTTGCCGGGCGCGTCATTCACAGAAGAGGCGCGCTGCCTACGGCCTGAACGCTCCGGCTGCTCAGGCCTCGCGTCCGATCTCGCCTCAGGCCTCGTTTCGGATCTGGTTTCCTTGGCGCCTTCTTTCGCGCCTTCCTTGGTGCCTTCCTTGGCACCTTCTTTGGCGCCGTCCTTGCCGCCCTTCTGGTTGCCGCCGTAGCGCGTGTCATTCGCGCCATTGGACGCCAGGTAAGACGACAGCACGTTCGCCATGTCCGGGCTGGTCGTGTAGTGCTGGCGCAGGAAGCCTGGCAGCGACCCCGCCGGCACGGTCTTCAGAAGTCCGCGCGGGCTCTTGTGACAAGCGCTGCAGGTGCCTGCAAATATCTGGGAAGGGCTTTTGCCGGCCTCGAGATTTTGGGCCTGAGCGTCTGCCTGCTCCGCCGCAAAACCGCCGATTAGAAGCGTCACCGTCGCGAGACTGAGCACTCGGCTCAACATTCTCAAACTCTCCAGATGGACCGTTCTCGTATCACAGATACTCAACTCGGCAGCACGCGACGCGCATCCATTAAACCATTATTGCGCTAATGGAAGCGCACATGCGCGCGCAACCGCGTGATCGCATTTTGGAATATCCGCTTTGTCCCCAGCGCAATAGCGCCTTTCTGCAACACTCACTATCTTGATTGGCATGGCGCAGGGGAACCAACAGGTTCTGCAAGCCTCATGATAACGGCCGGGAAAATCAGCCTCTTGCGGGATCGCTTTTGCGGTGATTTCGATGGACCGTCTGCTGCGTCGTTTTCTGAGTGCGTTCATTCGCCGCGGTACGATCATTTTTACGACCGCGAGCGGCGCTAAATTCAGTTGTGGCGATGGCTCCGGCCAGCCGGTTCTTGCCCGCTTTCGCACAACGTCATCCGAACGAAGGATACTCCTGAACCCCGAGCTTGCGCTCGGCGAGAGCTACATGGACGGCGACTTCGTGGTCGAGAAGGGCTCGATCGCGGACGTGCTCGCCATCCTGCTCAATCAGCCGGACGTGCTGCCGAGTTGGGCCAGGCCGCAATGGTGGATGCGCTACCTGGTGAGGCGTCTCCAGCAATTCAATGCGCGCGGCCGCGCGCAGCAAAACGTCGCACATCACTACGATCTCGACGCCAGGCTCTATTCGCTCTTCCTCGATGCCGACAAGCAATACAGCTGCGCCTATTTCGAGACGCCGGACGCGACTCTCGACGACGCCCAGCTCGCCAAGAAGCGTCATATCGCCGCGAAGCTGCTGATCCAGCGCGACCAGCGCGTTCTCGACATCGGCTGCGGCTGGGGCGGACTTGGCCTCTATCTCGCGGAGACTGCCGGCGCCGATGTCACCGGCATCACCCTTTCTGCCGAGCAGCTGCAGATCGCGAATGCGCGCGCGGAAGAAAGGCATCTCGCGCGCTCGGCAAAATTCCTGCTGCAGGATTATCGCGACGTCGACGGCTCGTTCGACCGCATCGTCTCGGTCGGCATGTTCGAACATGTCGGCGTCGACTTCTACGATGCATTCTTCAAGCGATGCGCCGAGCTGCTCGACGACAATGGCGTGATGCTGTTGCATTCAATCGGCCGCTCGACCGGGCCCGACGTGTCGAGCCCGTGGATCAGGAAATACATTTTTCCCGGCGGCTACATCCCGGCGATATCAGAGGTGATTCCCGCGATCGAACGTGCCGGGCTGCTGATCTGCGACATCGAAATCCTCCGCCTGCATTATGCAGAGACGCTGAAGGCCTGGCGCGAACGTTTCATGGCGCGTCGCGAGGAAGCGGTGCAACTCTATGACGAGCGTTTCGCGCGGATGTGGGAATTCTATCTCGCCGCCTCCGAGATGTCGTTTCGCAAGCAGAACCTGATGAATTTCCAGATTCAACTCACCAAGCGGCAAGGCGTCGTGCCGATCACGCGCGATTATATCGGAAGGCAAGAGGCGAGATTGCGCACCCTGGAACGCATCGACCGGCCCTCGCTCAAGATGGCCGGGGAGTAGAAAGGCCCGGCAGCCGATCAGTTGCGGCGACTGAACGCGGTGACCCCTTGGGGATGGAATGGCGCCGGACGCGCAAGCTGAGCCCGCAATCCGGCAAGCGTCGCGCGGTCGCAGGGCTCCGCGCGGCGTTCCGGCCGCACGGCATCTTCCATGGCGTCCACCAGCATCGACAGCCATGACGGCCCATTGTCCGTGGAACGCCCAGACCGAAACTCGGGAACCGTGATCGGCACTGCTCGCACTCGCTAAAATCTGCGAAAGGTCAAAAATATCGGCAAAAGGTCAAACATCCTGCCGTAAACAAACCGGGACATATGTGAATTAGGTCACAAACACTCAGCCCCCAGTTCTCCTAAACCACGAGCATGCCCGATCAGCCATTCAAACCGTCATTCGACATCCAGGACGAGCTGGGCACTGACTATGCCCTGATCCTGACCGGCGTTGGCTCCGCGCTGATCGCGCTCGTCTATCTCCTTTTGACCTGACTGCTTCGCAGTCGCGGAACCCAGAGATTCGGAGCGCTCGTCGCGCCGGACCCATGGCGCCGGACTTAATGCGCTGAACCCATGACGCTAGGCCATGGCGATGGGTGTCCCCGCGAAGTCATAAGGTTCAGTCCTCACTTCGATTTTTCGAACGACTCGCTGCAGCGTTGCCCGCGCGCCGCCGGATTTTTGCCAAATCCCGTCAAGCATGGCGCCTCGAGGCTTGAGGAATCATCCACATTTTTGAAGAACAGTGCATAGCGCCAAGCTTTCGCTTCCGGTTTGCGCGGGACAGGCGCTTTATCCCCGCCCCGCCGGAGACTACACACGCAGCCATGGCCTTGAACGATTCGAACGTCCTCAAGCTCGCTCCCGACGCAGCAACGCCGGCTTACCGGAGCGCACCGCACAATATCGAAGCGGAACAGAGCCTTCTGGGCGCGATCCTGGTCAACAATGACGCATTCTATCGCGTCTCGGACTTCCTGGAACCGAAGCACTTCTTCGAACCGCTTCACCAGACCATCTATGAGACCGCCAGCAGCCTGATTCGCATGGGCAAGGTTGCCACGCCGGTAACGCTGAAGACCTTCCTGCCCGCCGACGCCGATATTGGCGGCATGACGGTCGGCCAATACCTCGCGCGTCTGGCCGCCGAAGCGACCACCATCATCAACGCGCAGGATTACGGCCGCACGGTCTACGATCTCTCGCTGCGCCGCGACCTGATCCATATCGGCGAGGATATGGTCAACGTCGCCTTCGATGCGCCGGTGGATTTCGCGCCGCGGGCACAGATCGAGGATGCCGAGCGTAAGCTCTATGAACTCGCCGAATCCGGCCGCTATGACGGCGGCTTCCAGCGCTTCGCACAGGCGCTGACCGTTGCCGTCGACATGGCGGCCAAGGCCTTCCAGCGCGACGGAAAATTGTCGGGGATCGCAACCGGTTTGCGCGATCTCGACACCAAGATGGGCGGGCTGCAGCACTCCGACCTGATCATCCTCGCCGGCCGCCCCGGCATGGGCAAAACCTCGCTCGCCACCAACATCGCCTATAATGTCGCGAGGGCCTACCAGGGCGAATTGCAGCCCGACGGCACCATGAAAGCGGTCAATGGCGGCGTGGTTGGCTTCTTCTCCTGCGAAATGTCGGGCGAGCAACTCGCCACCCGTATCATCGCCGAACGCACCGGAATCCCGTCGAGCAACATCCGCCGCGGCGGCATCACTGAAAACGATTTCGAAAAGATCCGCGACTATTCCATCGAATTGCAATCGCTGCCCTTCTATGTGGACGAAACCGGCGGCCTTTCGATCGCGCAACTGATGGCGCGCGCACGGCGGCTGAAGCGGCAGAAGGGCCTCGATCTGATCGTGGTGGACTACATCCAACTGCTGCAGGGATCATCCAAGCGCGGTGAAAACCGCGTCCAGGAAGTCACCGAGATCACGACCAGCCTGAAGGCGCTGGCGAAAGAGCTCAATGTTCCCATCATCGCGCTGTCCCAATTGTCGCGCCAAGTCGAATCGCGCGACGACAAGCGCCCGCAACTGTCCGACCTGCGCGAATCCGGCTCGATCGAGCAAGACGCCGACGTCGTGATGTTCGTTTACCGCGAGGAATATTATCTCGGAAACAAGGAGCCGCGTCCGGGTACTCCTGAGCACGAAAAATGGTGCACTGAAATGGACCTCGCGCATGGCAAGGCCGAAGTCATCATCGGCAAGCAGCGCCACGGCCCGACCGGCACCGTCGACCTGCACTTCGAGGCGTCGGTCACGCGGTTCGGCGATCTCGCCCCCGACGGCCAGGTGCCGGACCGGGGTGGTGGGTATTAGGGCATGATCCGGAAAAGCATGCCCTCAGGCTACGACCCGACGGGCGTGTAGCGGTTTTCCGAAGAGATCATGCTCAATCAAAGGCTCCCATCTCTTGAACCGGTGCGCGGCCCCGCGTAAAACCGAAACATTATGAACATTGTCTCCAATCCGAGACTGACCGGCGAAGGGGCGATCCCTTCGCCCGAGACCGACCCGGCTGCGGCACTTGCGGCCGCCAACGGCATCCTCACTGTCGATCTCGACGCCATCGTCGCGAACTGGCGCAAGCTCGAGAAGACCGCCGTCCCTGCCGAATGCGCCGCTGTGATCAAGGCCGACGCCTATGGCTGCGGAACGGGACCAGTTGCACGCGCGCTGGCCGCGGCCGGCTGCAACACGTTCTTCGTCGCAACGCTCGATGAAGCGCGCGCCGCGCGCGAGGCGGTGTCGTCGGCGGCGATCTATGCGCTTGGCGGCTTCTTCCAGAACACCGGCGATGCCTACGCCAAAATCAATTGCAGACCCGTCATCGGCGATCTCAATGAACTGGCCGAATGGGACATGTTCTGCCGCCGCTCCGGCTGGAACGGTGGTGCCGGAATTCACATCGACACCGGGCTGCACCGGCTCGGCCTCACGATCGAAAACGCGCATGGACTGATCCCGCGCATCAATGCCGGCGACCATGGCATCACGCTCGTCATGAGCCATCTTGCCTCGGCCGAGCAGCTGCATAATCCCTTCAACGCCAGGCAACTCGCCGCTTTCCGGGAGATCGCGAGCCTGTTCGCGGGCGTGCCCGCCTCGCTGGCGAGTTCCTCAGCGATTTATCTCGGCCCGCAATTCCAGTTCGATCTGGTGCGTCCGGGCGCCGCGCTCTACGGCGTCAATCCTACGCCGGAAGCCGACAATCCGATGCTGCCGGTGGTTGACCTCAAGGCGCGCATCATCCAGGTCCGCAACGTCGAGCGCGGCGAGACCGTCGGTTACGGCGGCACCTGGACCGCGCGGCGGCCGACGCGGCTTGCGATTGTCTCCGCGGGCTATGCCGACGGCTATTTCCGGGCGGCCAGCGCCAATGACGGCACCCGCGGCGCCGAGGTGATGGTCGCGGGCAAGCGCTGTGCGGTCGCAGGCCGCATTTCCATGGACGCGATGGCGGTGGATGTCACCGACCTGCCGCCCAACGCGGCGCGACGCGGCCACATGGCGACGCTGCTTGGCGAGGGCATCACGGTCGACGAGCTTGCGCATCACTTCGGCACCATCGGCTACGAGGTGCTCACCAGCCTCGGCCCGCGCTACGCGCGCGTCTACAAAAGCAGCGCAGGCGAGGTCAAAAACGAAGCGATAAAAACCGACGCGGCGGCGCAAGGGTCGGCCGCCGCGCCGCGTGCTTGAATTTGCGTGCGCTTATTGCTTCTTGCGCGAGTCCACCACCTTCTTGCAATCGTCGCTCAGCTGATCATGCTTGCTGTTGAGGCACTCCATGATGCGGCCGCCGCCCGGCTTGACGTCGCCGCAGAGCTTCTGAAAATCCGGCTTGCAGGCTGCGCGCTGATCGGCGGTGAGCCTTTGCGCGAAAGCGGTGCTTGGCGCAAAGGCAGTGCTTGAGAATCCGACGGCGAGGATCACGACGGTGAAACGCAGCTTGAACATGTGAACTCCAACGTGGGTACTTTGGCGCCAGCCTCTCTACAATGAAGATCGCGACCTTCAACATTAACAATGTGAAACGTCGGCTGCCCAACCTGTTGCGATGGTTGCGCGCGGCGAAGCCCGACATTGTCTGTCTGCAAGAGCTGAAATGCACGGACGCCGAATTTCCGACACAAGCGATCGAACGCGCAGGTTATGGCGCGGTGTGGCGCGGGCAGAAGACCTGGAACGGCGTTGCCATTCTCGCACGCGATCGTGAGCCGGTGTTGACCCGAACCGAGTTGCCGGGCGACCGCGACGATCACGAGGCGCGCTACATCGAAGCCGCGGTGAACGGCATCATTGTCACGAGCCTCTATCTGCCAAACGGCAATCCGCAACCTGGGCCGAAATTCGACTACAAGATGGATTGGTTCAGGCGGCTGAAACTGCACGCCCGGAAATTCCTGAAACAGGATCTGCCGGTCGTTCTCGCCGGCGATTACAACGTCGCGCCGACCGAACACGACATCTATCCGACGCGGTCATGGGACAAGGACGCACTGATCCAGCCGAAGAGCCGTGCCGCCTTCAAGTCGCTAGTCGAGCAGGGCTGGCTTGATGCGATCCGCACGTTGCATCCCGAGCAGCCGATGTTCACCTTCTGGGACTACAAGCGCAACCGCTGGCCGCGCGACGCGGGCCTGCGGCTCGATCATCTGCTGCTCAGCCCGGCCCTCGCCCCTCGCCTCGCCAAAGCCGGCGTCGATCGCAAGTTGCGCGGCGAGGACGGCGCCAGCGATCACGCGCCAGCCTGGATTGTGTTGGATTAGGCCGTGTACTCCGAGCCGCCGGCATGGCGCACTGAAGCCGATGTTCGCTTTGCTCGCGAAGCGACGCGGTTGCTGTGCAGTGGCAAAATGACGCGATGGACCTTAAGCCGCATCAGGACCTGCGTTCTTCGGTACGAGACGAGAGTGACGCTGCGTTGGGACAGTTCGACTGCCGGATTACATCGCTTGCGCGGCCGGAACTTTGAGCGTTGAATTTCGGTGCGCCGCTGCGGTTGTCATTAATTTTGAATTTTGCGACGCGATTTTTCGAGCATTCATTCTGAAGCTCTTTGCCTGCGGCTCTTTCGAGCGCCGGGCTGATCGAGGGACACGACACAAGAACAAGCCATAAAACGACACAGCACCGTGGAGGAACAAATGTCACGAAAGCTTTCTCGGCGACAATTTGTAACCGTGACCGCCATGTCGTCCGCAGCGCTCATCGCTGCTCCGTATGTGCGTGGCGCTTACGCCGCCGGTAAACTGTCGATTGGTTTCTGGGACCACTGGGTGCCCGGCGCAAACAAGACTTCGAATGATCTCGTCAACGAATGGGCCGAAAGGGAAAAAGTCGAGGTTCAGATCGACTATATCACGGGCCAAGGCAACAAGCTGCTCGTGACCATCTCGGCTGAAGCGCAAGCCAAAGCCGGGCATGATATCCTGACGATGGCGGCGTGGAACCCGCACGCAAACAGCGATCTGCTCGAGCCCGTCAACGACATCATGGAGGCGAGCATTGAGCAGAACGGCGAGGTGAACCGAACGGTCCAATATCTCGGTCAGGCTGACGGCAAGTGGCTCGGCGTGCCCGCCTGTACCGGCAGCCAGATTCAGGCGCCGTGCTCCCGAATTGATCTGATGAAACAGCACGCCAACATCGACGTGCAGGACATGTATCCGGCCGGAAGCCCACCAAAGGCCGACAACTGGACACTGGACACATTCCTGAAGGCAGCGGAAGCCTGCCACAAGGGCGGACATCCCTTCGGCATCGGGCTGGGGCAGACCA
>Ga0070709_10002337_pt1 | contig 10273 bp, 8 predicted proteins | sample LARL51metaG_FD_65449 | JGI IMG/M metagenome (GOLD analysis project Ga0070709, IMG submission 65449) | Corn, switchgrass and miscanthus rhizosphere microbial communities from Kellogg Biological Station, Michigan, USA - LAR L5-1 metaG | ecosystem: Host-associated > Plants > Roots > Rhizosphere ...
CGCATCGCCACCCATGAGGGGCTGAAGGCGGTGCAGATGTTCGAGGCGATCGCGCGCGGCCAGATCAAGGCGCTGTGGGTGATCGGCACCAATCCGGCGGTGTCGTTGCCGGACGCCAATGTCGCGCGCGAGGCGCTCAAGAAGCTCGAACTGTTCGTGGTCTCGGAGAATGTCCGGTCCAACGACACCGTCGATGCCGGCGTGCATGTGCTGCTGCCGGCGCACGCCTGGGGCGAGAAGTCCGGTACGGTGACCAATTCGGAACGGCGCATCTCGCGCCAGCGCGCCTTCCTGAAGCCGCCCGGCGAGGCCAAGCCGGACTGGTGGATCGTGAGCGAGGTCGCCAAACGTCTGGGTTTCGGGCCTGCGTTCAATTTCAATTCGGCGGCCGACGTGTTCCGCGAACACGCGGCACTGTCGGCCTTCGAGAACAATGGCAGCCGCGATTTCGATATCGGCGGCCTGACGTCGCTCTCGGACGACGAGTTCGACGGGCTGGCGCCGGTGCTGTGGCCGCTGCGCGAAGGCGGCGAGCCGCGGCAGCGTTTCTTTGCGGACGGACGGTTCTACGCGCCGGATCGCAAAGCCCGCTTCGTCGCGCCCGAAGTGCCTGCGCTGCGCACCGAGACCCATGCCGGCCGGCCGCTGCGGCTCAACACCGGCCGTATCCGCGACCAGTGGCACACGATGACGCGCACGGGGCTGAGCCAGCGGCTCGGCGCGCATCTGCCGGAGCCGTTCGTCGAAATTCATCCCGACGACGCGGCCAGGGCCGGCGTCGTCGACGACAGTTTCGCGCGCGTCACCACCGACTACGGACAATGCATCCTCAAGGTGGTCGTCAGCGCGCGGCAGCAGCGCGGCACGCTGTTCGCGCCGATCCATTGGAGCGAGGCCAACGCCTCCGGCGCGCGCGTCGGCGCGCTGGTCGCGCCCGTGATCGATCCGTTCTCCGGCCAGCCCGAGAGCAAGGCGACGCCGGTCTCGATCACGCCTTATGAATACGTGTTCCGTGGTTTCATCCTGTCGCGCAGGCAATTGAACCTGCCGTCGAACCTGTGGTGGGCGCGCGCTGCCGTCGCGGGCGGCTACGGCTATCTGTTCGCCGACAATGCCGATCTCGCGCGCTGGCCGTCCTGGATCAAATCGAGCGCGGGCGATGATCTCGCCGAGTATCATGATTTCGGCGGCGGCGTTTACCGCGCAGCCTCCTTTGTCGGCGAGCGCATCGATACCTGCCTGTTCGTCGGCCCGGCCCATGACGCGGGCGACTGGAACGTGGTCAAGGGCCTGTTCGCCGCCGAATATCTCAGCGACGATCAACGCCGCATGCTGCTGTCCGGCCGTTCGAGCGAAGGGCTCGCTGCCGCCGGTCCGATCGTCTGCGCCTGTTTTGGCGTTGGCCGCAACACGATCTGCGACACGATCAAGGCCGGCGCGAAGACTGCCGGCGAGATCGGCGCGAAGCTGAAGGCCGGCACCAATTGCGGTTCGTGTATTCCCGAAATGAAGCGGTTGATCGCGGAGAATGCGACGAAGCTGCCGAAGCTCGCGGCGGTGAGTTGACGTTAAACGATTACTGCGAGTGATTTGACCCCGTCGTTCCGGGGCGCGAAGCGAACCCGGAACCTCGAGATTCCGGGCTCGATGCTTTGCATCGCCCCGGAATGACAGCGTGTGGATGAAGTCGCCCCCGGAATGACGGCGGATGGATGGCGATACCCCGGAATGACGGTGCCCCGGAATGACGTCGAGCGGACAGGGCTGACGCCGCTAGCAATCTCCTCTATGCTGCGCCTGCCAAAAACAAGAAAATGCAGGTTCATCAATAAAATGCTCTATCTGGAAACGCCGCCGAAGCTGATCGCAACCAAGATCTTCTCGGCAATGCCCGAGAATTTCCGCCGCAAGGGCGCCGCAACCGAATGGGCCGATGCCAACCGGCCGGGCCATCCGACCGACTGCTTCATCGAAGGTCCGTCGTTCGACGCGCAAGGCAATCTCTATATCGTCGACATTCCGTTCGGCCGCATCTTCAGGATCTCGGCGGCCGGCGAGTGGACGCTCGCGGCCGAATATGACGGCTGGCCGAACGGGCTGAAGATCAGCCGCGATGGCCGCATCCTCGTCGCCGATTACCGGCACGGCATCATGGAGCTCGACGCCAAGGCCGGTCGCATGCAGCCGGTGCTGCGCTCGCGCAATTCGGAATCCTTCCGCGGCTGCAACGATCTGCACATCTCATCCACCGGCGATATCTATTTCACCGACCAGGGACAGACCGGCCTGCATGATCCGAGCGGTCGCGTTTATCGGTACACGAAGGACGGCCGGCTTGATTGCCTGATCGACACCGGCATCAGCCCGAACGGCCTCGTGCTCGATCCGACCGAGTCCGTGCTGTTTGTCGCGATGACGCGCGACAACGCGGTCTGGCGTCTGCCGTTCATGAAGGACGGCAGCGTGTCGAAGGTCGGCCGCTTCTGCTCCATGTTCGGCCCGAGCGGGCCCGATGGCATGACCATGGACAAAACGGGGCGGCTGTTCGTCGCGCATGCCTCGCTCGGTCATGTCTTCGTGTTCGCGCCTAACGGCGAATTGATCGCGCGCATCAAGTCCTGCGCCGGTGCGAGCTGTACCAATGTCGCGATCTCCAGCGACAACCGGCTCTACATTACGGAGTCCGCGACCGGCACCGTGCTGGTCGCCGATCTCGGTGTTCTGGGCTAGTCATTGCGAGGAGCGTGAGGGACAAAGCAATCTGGTCTTTCCGGGGAGAGATTCTGGATTGCTTCGCTCGCGCTCGCAATGACGAGAAATGAACAGTTCGGCTTAAGAGGCACATCTTGAAACAGAAAGAATTTGGCCGCACTGGCCCCTCCGTGTCCGTGATCGGGCAGGGCACCTGGTATCTCGATCGCGGCGATCGCAAGGCGGCAGCCGCAACGCTGCGCCGCGGCATCGAGCTCGGCATGACCCATATCGACACCGCCGAGATGTATGGCGACGCCGAGCTGGTCATTGCCGACGCCATCGAAGGCCAACGCGACGAGGTTTTCCTGGTCTCGAAAGTGTTGCCGAGCAACGCTTCGCGGCGCGGCACGGTCACCGCCTGCGAGCGTTCGTTGAAGCGGTTGAACACCGACCGGCTCGATTGCTATCTGCTGCACTGGCGCGGGTCTTATGCCTTGTCCGAAACTGTCGCGGCGTTCGACGATCTCGTGCGCGCCGGTAAGATCCGCTCATGGGGCGTCAGCAATTTCGATGCCGACGACCTCGATGAGCTGCTCGACGTTGCCGGTGAGGGCAAGATCGCCTGCAATCAGGTGCTCTATCATCTGAAGGAGCGCGCGATCGAGCACGCGGTGATTCCGTGGTGTGAACAGCACGGCGTCGCCGTGGTCGCCTATTCGCCGTTCGGGCATAATGATTTCCCGGCGCCGCGCAGCAAGCCTGGTGAGGTGCTCGAGAAAATCGCGCTCAGCCACGGTGCCACCGCGCGACAGGTCGCGCTCGCGTTCCTGACGCGCAACGCATCCGTGTTTGCAATTCCGAAAGCCGCGAGCGCGGAACACGCCGCCGACAATGCGGCGGCCGGCACCCTCACGCTCAGCGACAGCGAGATCGACGCGCTCGACAAGGCGTTTCCGCAAGGGCCAAAGCCGCGCAGCCTGCCGATGCTTTGAGCGAGTTCGGCACTAAGACCACGGCACTTCGTCGAGCGTGATAGCGCCGGGCCTCATGGTTCGAGACGCGCTACGCGCTCCTCACCACGAGGGTTGGGCATGGTGCCGCCTGTGAGGACCTCATCCTGAGGAGCGCCCCCTTGCGCGCGTCTCGAAGGATGGGCCGCGGAGGCAAGCTCTCTTTCATCTGCAATCGCCTGAGGTGTTAACGAACCATTCATAATTCAGTATTCGTGCTGTGGCGCGCTGCCGCAGCCCATACGTGCATATCGGCATCCTGTTTTCGTGTGTTGCTGCAGCGGCGCAATTATCGTTTTTATGGCCATCCTGATTCGAAATTCGCCCGAGTATTGCCGTGACTCCGCCACCCGCCGCGGCCGCAAGGCTGGACAGCGCGTCGTTATCGTTGCCTGAGAAGAAATCCACCGCGCGTCGTCGGGCGCCTGCGCGCACCGACAGGCCATTCAAAGGGATCGCGCTGATCCTTGCGTCGACGGTATTTCTCGGCACGTCCGACGTGACCGCGAAATATCTATCGGGCACGCTGCCCTCGATCGAGATCGCCTGGATCCGCTTTCTGGTGTTCGCGCTGATCATGTCGCCGGCGATGGTGCCGGGCACGCCGCTGTTTGCGCTACGCAGCTCGCGTCCGGGATTTCAGCTCCTGCGCGGCCTCGCGCTGCTCGGCTCGTCACTGCTCTTCATCACCAGCCTGCGCTATCTGCCCATCGCCGAAGCCTCAGCCACCGGCTTCGTCTCGCCGGTGTTCGTCACCGCGCTGTCGATTATTTTTCTCTCCGAAAGCGTCGGCATCCGCCGCTGGCTTGCGACCGCCGCCGGCCTGATCGGCGTGCTGATCATCCTGCGCCCGGGCACCAGCGCCTTTCATCCGGCTGCGTTCTTTCCGCTCGTGTCTGCGCTGTGCTGGGCCGCGACGCTGGTGATGACGCGCGTGATGAGCGGCAAGGAGACGTCGGCCACCACCATGACTTACTCGTCGATCGCGGGCGTCGCCGTTCTCTCCGCGATGATCCCGTTCGCGTGGGTGACGCCGAGCTGGCACGACATCCTGTTCGGCATTTTGATCGGCGTCGCTTCGACTGCCGGGCAATGGATCGTGGTGCTCGCGTTCCGCTATGCGGACGCGTCCGTGCTGGCGCCGTTCTCCTACAGCCAGCTCGTTTGGGTCAGCCTTCTAGGCTTCATCATCTTCGGTGAGGTGCCCGACGTCTGGACCGTGGTCGGCGCGGCCTTCATCGTTGCAAGCGGCCTCTACACCGCGCATCGCGAGCGCGTGCGACGCTCGCAATTGCTGTTGGCGGTCGGCGAGACCTCGCCAAATCCCTGACAAGAAGCCGCTGTCGGCGGCGCCTGCCATAATTTAGAATATGGTCTAGAATGGCTCTGGCGCCGGCCTCCGTCCAAGAGAGGCGTGCCGCCTTTGAAGGAGGGACGCCATGCGCGCTGCGATCTTCAGGCAAGGCGAGATTGTCGTCGACACGATGCCGGAGCCCGTGCCCGGTTCGGGGCAGGTGCTGGTCAAGACGCTCGCCTGCGGCATCTGCGGCTCCGATCTGCATGCGCGCAAGCACGCGCATCGTCTCGCCGCAATCGCTGCACGCATCCCCGGCCGCAAGCCGATGGACCCGTCGCGCGATGTCGTATTCGGCCATGAGTTCTGCTGCGAGATCATCGATCACGGGCCGGGCACGCAGAAGAGGTTCAAGGCCGGCACGCGCGTCTGTGCGCTGCCGGCGCTGCTGACGCCGACGGGGCCGCAAGGCATCGGCTATTCCAACGAGAATGTCGGCGGCTATGCCGAGCGGATGCTGCTCAGCGAACCGCTGCTGCTGGAAGTGCCGAACGGCCTGCCGCCGGAGCACGCCGCGCTGACCGAGCCGCTGGCGGTCGGCGTGCATGCGGTCGAGAAGGCGCGGGTGCAGGGCGGCGAGGTGCCGCTCGTGATCGGCTGCGGCCCGGTCGGGCTGGCGGTGATCGCGGCGTTGAAGATCAAGGGTTTGCATCCGATCATCGCTGCGGATTATTCGCCCGCGCGCCGTGCGCTCGCCGAAAGGCTCGGCGCGGATGTGGTGATCGATCCCGCACATACGCAGCCCTATGCGAGCTGGGCCGAGCATGCCGCGATGTCGGCGGAGGAGAAAGCCGCGCGGCCGCCCTGGCAGTCGTTCCAGCCGGCGCTGAAGCCCGCGCTGATTTTCGAATGCGTGGGCGTTCCCGGCCTCATCCAGCAGATATTCGAAGGCGCGCCGCGCGATGCGCGCGTCATCGTGGTCGGCGTCTGCATGGAGAGTGATCACGCCGAGCCGTTGCTCGGCATCATCAAGGAGCTGAACATCCAATATGTGTATGCCTACACGCCGGAGGAATTTGCCGCATCGCTGCGCCTGATCGCAGAGGGGCAGGTGGACGCCGCCTCGATGGTCACTGCGCAAGTGGGCATCGATGGCGTCGCGCAGGCCTTCGAAGATCTCGCCAACCCGGAGCGGCATACGAAGATCATCGTCGAGCCTTGGCGCTAAAGCCGATGGGACTCGATGATCGCAGCCGTCCGCCCGTGCTGGCGCACCAGCGCTTTGCGGAGCAGCGGGGCGCCTTCACCGGCCTGACCCTGCAGCAGCGGTTCGAGCGCATTTACGATACCAATCTGTGGGGCGCGGTAGCCTCCGTATCCGGCCTCGGATCGGAGGCGGACGCCACGGCGACACTGCGCGCCGAACTGCCGGGCCTGCTGCACAGGCTCGGCGTCACATCGCTGCTCGACGCGCCCTGTGGCGATGCCGGCTGGATCAATGCGGTCGACCTCGGCGTGACCACGATCGGCATCGACATCGTGCCCGAGTTGATCGCGCGGTTGTCCGCCCGCACCGGTCAAGGCGAGATCAAGGGCGACTATCGCCTGGCCGACATCACGCGCGACGCATTGCCGCGCTGTGATGCGATCCTGTGCCGCGATTGCCTGGTGCATCTGAGCTTCGCCAACATCGACCGCGCGATCGAGAATTTCCGCCGCTCAGGCGCGGCATGGCTGATCACGACCACGTTCCCCGATTGGCAGACCAATGTCGATTGCGAGGACGGCGACTGGCGCGCGCTGAATTTCGAACGCGCGCCGTTCTCGTGGGGTGCGCCGGTCGCGCTTCTCGATGAGAACTGCCTGGAATCCGGTGGCGGCTGGCGCGACAAGAGCCTCGGCGTATGGCGGCTTTCGGAGCTTGCGGGTGTGTCGTGGCTCCGGTTTTGACTCCGTCATTCCGGGTTCGATGCTACGCGTCGCCCCGGAATGACGTCGCAAGCGGCTTTCCGCCCTTGGATGAGACCGAGCACGGTGATAGGGCTGCTGTGACAAGAAGCCTCGACCGGAGTCCGTAGGGTGGGCAAAGCGACAGCGTGCCCACCATTCAAGACACGGATTGAATTGGTGGGCACGGCGCGATGCGCCTTTGCCCACCCTACGCACCGGCGCGCGACGGGAGATGAAGGCAGCCATGATCACACTGACAGCCAAAGACGTTTTGCCTGACGACGGCACCAGCGGCACCTTGATCGGGCGGGTCTGGCTGCCGCAGGCCGGCGGTCCCGCCGTGGTCGCCGTTCGCGCGGACGGCGTGTTCGACGTCACCGCGCAATTTGCGACCGTCAGCGCGCTCTGCGAGGAGGATGATCCGGCGACCTCGCTCCGCGCCGTCAAGGGCGAGCGCATCGGCGATCTTGATCCTCTTCTCGCCAACACGCCGCCCGACCGCCGCGATCCGCAAAAGCCCTGGCTGCTCGCGCCGGTCGATCTGCAGGTGTTGAAAGCGGCCGGCGTGACCTTCGCGATCTCCATGCTGGAGCGCGTGATCGAGGAGCGCGCGCGCGGCAATCCGGCGTCCGCCGAGGCGATCCGGAAAGAAGTCGTGCGGCTGGTAGGGGACGATCTCTCCAAGCTGAAGCCGGGCTCTGCGGAAGCGATGCGGCTGAAGCAGGTGCTGATCGATCAGAACGCCTGGAGCCAGTATCTGGAGGTCGGGATCGGCCCCGATGCGGAGGTGTTCACCAAGGCGCCCGTGTTGTCCTCGGTCGGCACCGGCATGGATGCCGGCCTGCATCCGAAATCGACCTGGAACAATCCGGAACCGGAGGTCGTGCTCGCGGTGTCGAGCAAGGGAAGGATCGTCGGTGCTGCGCTCGGCAACGACGTTAACCTGCGGGACTTCGAGGGCCGCTCGGCGCTGCTGCTGTCGAAGGCCAAGGACAACAACGCCTCCTGCGCGATCGGCCCGTTCGTGCGCCTGTTCGACGCCGGTTTCTCGCTCGACGACGTGCGCGGGATGGATGTCGGCCTGACGGTGACAGGGCAGGACGGTTTCGTGCTCGACGGCCATTCCTCGATCAGCAAGATCAGCCGCGATCCCACCGACCTCGTCGCGCAGACCATCGGGACGGTGCATCAATATCCTGATGGCTTTGCGCTGTTCCTCGGCACGATGTTCGCGCCGGTGAAGGATCGCGACGCGCCGGGCGAAGGTTTCACCCACAAGCGCGACGACATCGTCACTATCGCCGCGCCAGCGCTCGGCAAGCTCACCAACCGCATGCGCACCAGCGACGAATGCGAGCCCTGGGCGTTCGGCGTCGGCGCGCTGATGAAGAATTTGGCGAAGCGGAAGGTGCTCTGAGGCACGCTCCACTCCCTCCGTCATTCCGGGATGCGCCGTAAGGCGCAGGCCCGGAATCCATACTCATCCGAACCCGCCACGATCGTCATTGCGAGGAGCAACGCGCACGAAGCAATCCAGGTTTTCTCCGCGGTAAAAGTCTGGATTGCTTCGCTATCGCTCGCAATGACGGCGTCGACATATTCCGCTCTTATCGCCGCATTTTCCCTCGTCATCGCCCGTGAAGGCGGGCGATCCAGTACGCCGCGGCTTATCCGCTCAAGCACGAGCTTCTCTGGAAGACTGGGTCCACGCCTTCGCGGGGACGACGAGTGGGGATGCCGCACTACACCGGCAATGCCGCCGAATACTTCACCTGGCTCAATGCGAAGCTCGACTCGATCGACGCAATGCCGTCGAGTCTTGTCAGCTTGTTTTTCAGGAACGCCTCATATGACGACAGGTCGGCCGCCACCACACGCAGCAGGTAATCGCGATTGCCCGTCATCAGATAGCACTCCAGCACCTCGTCCCATTTCGAGATCGCGCGCGCGAAGCGATCGAGGTCCTCTTCCTTCTGCCGCGCGAGCTTGATGGAAATGAAGACGCTGACATGCAGTCCCAGCGACTTCTGATCGACGGTCGCGATGTAACGCGTGATGACGCCGCGTTCTTCCAGCAGCTTGACGCGGCGGTGGCAGGGCGAGACCGAGAGCCCGACCTTGTCGGCGAGTTCCTGCATCGTGATGCGGCCGTCGGATTGCAGGTAGCTGAGGATTTTTCGGTCGATGGCATCGAGTGTTGGCATTGGAATAAACTGTATCCAGATAGGGTGATGTTGATAAAATATACCAATATCAACAGGCGTAGTGCAAAGATTTGAGATATTCCGCTGTGGCAACAGGATTAACATTCCCGAAAATCCACCGCTTGTCTGGGAGCGCCGCCATGGCGATCGAATCCAAACGTCTCGAGTTGATGTCCGCACTCGCGCGCAAGGCGCTGTGGCTGTCGTCGTGGACCATCCATCACGCCAATCACATTCGCCCCAGCAGCGACGGCCTGAAGGTCGGCGGTCACCAGGCGTCCTCGGCCTCGCTCGCGACCATCATGTCGGCGCTGTATTTTTCCGTGCTGCGGCCGGAGGACCGTGTCGCGGTGAAGCCGCATGCGAGCCCGGTGTTTCATGCCATTCAATATCTGTTCGGCCGGCAGACGAGAGAGAAGCTGGAGAACTTCCGCGGCTTCAAGGGCGCGCAGTCCTATCCGTCGCGCACCAAGGATACCGACGATGTCGATTTCTCGACCGGCTCCGTCGGCCTCGGCGTCGCGCAGACGCTGTTCGCCTCGCTGGTGCAGGACTACGTCACCGCGCATGGCTGGATGCAGGATCGCCGCGAGGGGCGGATGATCGCACTCGTCGGCGATGCCGAGATGGACGAGGGCAACATCTTCGAAGCTTTGGCGGAGGGGTGGAAGCACGGCCTGCGCAACACGTGGTGGGTTGTTGATTACAACCGCCAGAGCCTCGATGCGGTGGTGCGCGAGGGACTGTGGGAGAAATTCGAGACCATGTTCCGCAATTTCGGCTGGGACGTGGTGATCGTGAAATATGGCTCCCTGATGCGGGAAGCCTTTGCCGAGCCCGGCGGCGAGGCGCTCCGGCAATGGATCGATACCTGCCCGAACCAGATGTATGCCGCGCTGTGCTTCCAGGGCGGTGCTGCGTTCCGCAAGCATCTCGAAGATGATATCGGCGACCAGGGTCCGGTGTCGCAACTGATCGACCGCCGCAGCGACGATGAGCTGCTCGCGCTGATGTCCAATCTCGGCGGCCATGACATGGCGAGCATGCTGGAGGCGTTCGAAGCGATCGATCATGACCGCCCGGTCTGCTTCATCGCCTACACCATCAAGGGTGTTGGCCTG
>Ga0070709_10002340_pt1 | contig 10272 bp, 9 predicted proteins | sample LARL51metaG_FD_65449 | JGI IMG/M metagenome (GOLD analysis project Ga0070709, IMG submission 65449) | Corn, switchgrass and miscanthus rhizosphere microbial communities from Kellogg Biological Station, Michigan, USA - LAR L5-1 metaG | ecosystem: Host-associated > Plants > Roots > Rhizosphere ...
AAAAGGTACTTACTGGTTTCCTGCCTTTAATAGTACTGAAGGTGTAAAAGCAATGAATTTTATCAAACAGCAGGTAGATGCTGGAATTAAACCACAGAAAAATCATTTTTTCGGATCAGAATTTCTTGAAAGGAAGTTTGCAGTCATGATTGAAGGCTCATGGCTACCTGTACCATTTCTTCAAAGCCAGCCCGAGAAGAACTTTGAAGATAGAATTGGTTTTATACCAACGCTGCCAGTACCATATAAAAATAATCAAACTTCAACGTTAATGGGAGGTTGGGCATTAAGCATTCCTAAGACTTCAATCCACAAGGATCTTGCGTGGAAACTGATGGAATTAACGCTAACACCGAAGATACTTAATCCTTTTCTTCTTCAAGGAGGCTATCTTCCAACTCAGATATCCATGGGGACAAGCGATTTATTATATTCAACTGCCTCGTCCTATCCATATTATAGACAGTTAGTCTCCATGATCCCATCTGCAGGAACACGACCCTCAATTCCTGAATATCCTCAAATAGCTAATGACATTCGACAGGCAATCTACGAAGTTCAATTTGAAAATAAGGATCCTAATCAAGCGTTACAAGAGGCCGCCTTAAAATCTGCAAAGGCATTAGGATGGTAGTAGCTGACATATGCAGCACTTAGGGAGATTGAAATGGTGAGAAGCTCGTGATACTATCAATCAAAAGTTGATGCAGGAGACACTACCATCTAAAGAAACTCTTAAATCATCGAATTCTGATTGAATCGCAATGAACAAGAATACGCAGGTCTCATTTTTTGCTATTGGTCTTGCGGTCCTACTGTTACTAAGTATGGTGGTCAGTTCCGGGGTGGCTATTCCATTAGCATCACGGAAGAAACAAGTTACCCTTACAGCAGTAATGAGTGATTTGGGTGACCCTGGAAGATGGGCGCGTCTACTTCAACCAGCGCTCAAAGAATTAAGGATAAAACATCCGGACATGGATATCAAGCTAAAATATTTGGAGATTCCATCGTATTCTCAAACCAGGAATGAGACTTTATCATTATTGGCCAATCAAACTCCTGTAGATATAGTTAATCCGGATGTAATCTGGCTTGGAGAGTTTGCTCAAAAAGGATATCTGACAGATCTAACAAATCGTAGCATAAGTTGGGGAAGACTTTCTGATTTTTACCAAAATAACGTGGATGGAATGACATATAATCACAAAATTTACGCTATATGGGTATGGACTGACGTGAGGGGAATGTGGTATTGGAAGGACTTATTGAATGAGTCAGGTGTTAAGCCGGATTCATTAAAAACATGGGGCGGATATCTTGCATCTGCAAAGAAGCTTAATGCTGTACTGAGACCCCAAGGAATAGAAGGAATGCACCTTACTGGCGCTAGCCATTCCCCAGATTTGTGGTACCCTTATCTCTGGATGCTTGGAGGACAAATTCTCACCTATAAGAACGGACATCTGTTTCCAGCATATAACAGCTCAGCGGGAGTTAGAGCAATGGAGTTTATTAAAGCTCAAATTGATGCAGGCATAAAACCACAAAAACAACATTTTTGGGGTGTTGAGTTCCTTAATAAGGAATTTGCGGTGATGTTAGAAGCAGTACAACATCATGCGCATTTAAACACGACTGCGGAGAAACAGGCTTTCGAACAAAAAATTGACGTCTTACCATTTCCTGTGCCAGATCCAAGTTATAATAGCTCGACATTAAGTGGTGGATGGTTGTTAAGTATTCCTAAAGCATCAAAAAACAAGGACTTGGCATGGGAGTTAATTACATTAACGGTGGAACCTAAGACACTTGCTCCTTGGTTAGCAAAATATGGATATCTTCCAACACAGATACCTATAGGAAACGGTCCATACTCAGGTGTACTGAATCAATCGATACCCTATTTTGAAAAACTAATCTCTATGATTCCTACGACAGGTGCAAGACCAAGCATACCACAATATCCACAGATAGCTGAACATATAAGGCAAGCGTTAGACGAGGTTTATTATGGTATGAAAGGACCTAAACAAGCGTTAGACGAGGCTGCAGCAAAGTCTGCAAAGGTTCTGGGATGGTAGGTTACTATTAGCCCTCTAGCCATATTTGACTTATCAGGTTCATGGATCTAAAGTTAAATCAACTATTCATGTTGTTTTTTTGACTGATGGTTTCATGTGACAAAATTGTTTCTGGTCTATCGAAAGTTTTAACACATAAATTATAACGATATTCTTTAGCAGAACGTTTGAACGTTCGCAATCTGCACACCTACGGGAAGTCGGTCAGGATGCCTTGCTATAAGTAGGCGCGCGCGTGCGTTAAACTCTTCCGATATCGTCTATTATTGCACCCAGGATACCCGGGATAGTTTTGTATTCTAATTACACTCTATTATCTATATTCAGTAGTGTCCTAATTCTTCTCAAGTTGGAAATAACCCGGGTATCCCGGGTGTTAATGATACCACATCCAATTCTATGCAATACGCTATGCGACCAGAACATGATTTAGAAGACCCTATGTCGTCCAATAATAACTATAAGGCAAGGATACCTTTACTGTAGACTACATCATGACGTAACAAATGTACAGCTAGGATCGATAGAGCAATTATATCAATTACACAGAAGCTGGACACATAAATCAGAGCTATTAAAATTTTCAAGCTCACCCAGAAACAATCTGGAGTGCAAATTGGTGATATCTATAGATTTTATCAATTAGTCGATACGAATCGACGTATTTGTTTCCTTTAATACCCAATACGTATAACATATCGGACTTTTTAACGCATCTGGCATAATTATCCCGGAAATAATGTTATAACCCGATATGCGAGGTAACAGGTTATAGATATTATCAAAAAATAGTGCGTGCTAAGTGTAGACGACATCCCATTATGGTGTTAAATTTATTCCTGTACGTTTGAGGCGCGGGCCTAAAACCATATTGAGCCGTCAATATTATCAAAAGCGCAATCGTTCGCCCTGAATCAAAGTTGTCAAAGTATAGCTATTCGCTAAGATGCTTTACCAATTGGAATTTTCAGGTTCAAAATTGTTAATGTAGTTGTCACATATCATGAGATTAGGTTAGGGCATCATGAAAAATAATGCCGAGTGTATGTCGTTTCCCATAATGTACCTCACTCACGCCATGTCTCATTTGTGCACGATAATATCCTTTACTACCCTTTATAGGCATAAAATTTGTAGTGATAATCAACATATCTCCTTTACGCGGTTTTAAAACAATTGCTTTTGATTGTGCCCTTGGAATTTGCTGCGTTAATACAAATTCTCCACCAGTATAATCAACATCGGGCTCATTTAGGAAGAACACCACTTGAAAAGGAAAAAATATAGCACCATATAGGTCTTGGTGCAAGGTATTATGTCCTCCTTTACCATATTTTAGAATAAGCACTGTAGGCTGCTTCTGATTATTTTCATGGCAAAGAGTTTTAAGCTCATCAAATCTGTCTGGAAATTCTGTCTTCATGTTTAGCATCTTCATCCATGTATTTGCAATAGGTGAAAGCTTTGGATAAATCGCTTGTCTGAGGATCTGAATTATTTCAGGCAAAGGATATTTGAAATATTTGTATTCGCCTAATCCAAAACGATACTTTTCCATCGTTATTGTCTTTCGATACAGATTGGAGTTATCATATTCGGCAATAAGTTCATTGCAATTTTGAATCGGTAAAAATTGTGACACCACGGTGTACCCCTTTTCAGCTAGGACTTCTGTTACAGCTTGCCAATCAATATTTGCAATTCTCTGCAGTAAATCATTCATTAGTTATTATCACTCTTTCTAAGATAGTCTCCTACTTTTTAGTTCAGACCAGTATTCTAATTATATTGACGATACATACTATAGTTCTGTTGTGAATCACTCCTATCTATCAGTAGTATTAAATAAATCTATCTTACCACACGGGTGCCCGGGGATACTTTATTTTCCTGTTCTTGAGTGATTCTTTGTCCGTCTCCAACATCCAAAATATCTCCAAGTGGACCAAATGCCTGTTGAAATCCACCTGCTTTTTCTGCTTCGTTAGCAAACGCTGCTAGTTGACCATTCACTACCTTGGCCTTACCCACTACCCCGACACTGTTAGAAACCTGATTCAATACTTATAGTTAGTCTATAAAGGGTATAATCCTTGTAGATTTACAAATCATACCGTAGCTACCGCCATGCGCGCCTGGGAACTACTGACGTTAAATTTGGAATCACTTAGGAAGATGGACAAAATGCTTTGTTTTGGATATACACTAAAGATCTAAATGGAGTAACTAGAATCAGAAAAGAGCGACAAGAATATCCTAATAAAAGATTTGATGAGGCAATAGATGAAAAACTACTCACTGTCATCAAGATGCGCGGGGTGCCTAGTGATACCTAAACGATTAGTTAACCGTGAAGAACGAGGCAAACTCATTGCCAAAACAAGTGGTGCTATTTTGATTATCAATGAATCAAATTATATAGTCAAATCGACATCTGGCAGCAACAACACATATACCGTCATTGCAACTCAATCAGGCTGGACCTGTTCATGTCCAGATTATACGTGCCACAATGCCAAGTGCAAGCACGTATATGCAGTCGAATTTAATCGCCGTCTAAGCCCGAGATTTTAGCTTGTTCAATTATGTGCTGTAATTACTATTTTTACTAGGCGCTGAAAACGATGGAGTCACTATATTAGCATTATTCAATACATGTCTATACATCCAAAGTCCGCTAAATTCATAACGTTACTAAGGACTGCTGCAGAGAACGGTGAAGATGTCTTAGATAAAGAAGCAACTAGTCATGACGATCTGCTGAATGCCTTCACATTATCGTTGATGTTTGGCATTAGTCTCGGATAAGATCCTTCTTTTCAACTTCGATGAGAATGTCTCCCACATTGTCCTCAACTTCAATCAGCTTAACTTTGCCTAATGCTAGGATAGTATCCAGTTCATCCATCCCTATACGGCGCGATGGATTGCCTTCCCTTCTAGATACCTTTAGTAGGTAACTGTAAGGATAATTCATAGTGAGTATTCCTCTATCCTTCAGAAATTCCGTGGCTTCCTCAGTATTCATTTTTCAGAGGGTATCTGGCTTATATCGTTTAAAAACACTATGGACTTGAAAAATGCCATACTCCGTTTGTCTGTGCAGTTTGCAATAACTATTTAACAAGAGTAGTAGGCATAAGTAGGTATAATGTAGAGGGGAGGTTTCTCCTTTTCCACATACAAATCACCTATCGATATTCGCGAGGTTAGAAGGAGCGCGTTCATTCCATAATACTCTCATCTGTACTCGCAGGAGATTTATCTTAACTCAACAACTGATCCATGTCAGAGAAAATCCGATTTTGTTATCGGATCTGGCGTAGCTATATCGGAAATAGAGTCTTCTATTAATGTTGTGAAACATGTCAAATTAGAAAAGTTTTCTACCGTCGTTGAAACCTTATCTATCTCCAAACCAATGGCTCACATTTGAGGTTCCATGGACGATACTTCATGATTATCCGCAAAAAATGATGACTAGATCTCTGGCCTTTTATCTCCCGTGTTCTAGCGTAGTAGCAGTAGCAGTAGTTGAATTGTATGTTCTTCTCTGATGACCCGATACAGCATATACAACACTTTGTATCCCTATTATTAGTAGGCTAATACCTAATATTAGTGTCAAAAGAAATACACCAAATGCTGGGTATGCAAATACGGTAAAAGATACTGCCAAAGACAAAATACCTACACCTACGAGAAAGCCCTTTGACCATTTTGAAATATTTTTATCCAAGACGCCATGAACAATTCTTGCAATTCCTATGAAAAGCAGACCAAGAGCTAGCAAAGTAACTAACACGCCTGTTGTAAACAGAGGAAATGCTAAAACTGCAATTCCTAATAAAGCAGCTAAAGCACCTAGACCGATATTTCCATATCTAGATGACTTAGGTTGTTGTTCTGATCGTGCAAATCCTGTAACTAACCTTTCAATTCCTACAACTAGTAATGTAGTAGAGAGCAGGATAGTTATAGTTGCAATACCAACTCTAGGACTTGAGATAACTGCAAGCGATAGCGCTATGGCAATAGCTCCAAGTACAATTTGTGAGATTCGAATACCTTTAGTAGATTTCATCGTGGTTTCAGTTTTCAAAGTTATTCATATGCAAAAATTATGCAACTCCTTAATCATTAACATCATATAAGTATACGTGACTGTTGTAATTAAACATTCCTAATTGTTGGTATCAAACCTTCTCAGTTTAGCCTGGTCTTTGTATCTAGGTCCACATGTTGCTCGCTAGCAAGATCTTCGTATTTGCTTTAGGTACATAATAAACCGAGTCGGAATGAGAGTAATAAAGTTATAAATTAAAAATTTATTCTGTGTCGGAACCTATTACATTAATTTTATTATTTGATCCAGTCAGAAATAATCTGTAACCTTGTCAATTTGCTAAAGCTGCAATGGAGATTCTATGGTCAATAAACTATTAGGTAAAATGGCTATTTATTTTCCAAAACCAGCTGCCGACTCGACAATTTGTGTGGTTCAGGTAATAGGCAGGGCTTGGGATCAAAAGGTACTTTCTATACTGGAACAGATAGAAGTAGATATCCATGTCAAAAAATTAGAGAATAGAGTAGCTGTCATTACAGGAGCGACCAGCGGTATGGCGCTTGCTACCATGAAATGAAATTATTCGTCGAGGAAGGTGCATATGTCTTCATCACCGGCCGCAGCCAAAAGGCTTGGTAATGCAGTCGAAGAAATCGGCGAGAATATCACCGGCATGCAGGGTGATGCCGGCAACCTGGATGATCTCGATAGGTTGTTTGAGACGGTCAAAAAGGAGAAGTGTCACATCAATATCCTCTTTTCGAGCGCGATTTTCTATAAGTCTTAGTGTTAGTATATAAAGAAAATACATAATTAAAGGATTATATGGCATAGTCTTCCATAGAAGAATGGTATATCAAATTGACAATACAATGCCGACACTGCCATGCACTTATAGATAACGACAGATTGAATTTGGACTTGATTGAAAAATGTCCTTATTGCGAGGGACTTTTGCTGGAGACATCATCTATTTGAGTTTGTAAATTTAGTGTATCACAGCTGAATTGCTCGTCTGAGTACCGGCGTTGGCGAGCTCAGCAAGCCGCCTGACCCCATTACCGAGAAGAGCTGACGATACGTTAACGTCAACGTTAGCAGATATGGCGATATTCGATACTCCTCAAGAAATGAAGGACGGCTTCGCCTCTATACTCCCAATGTGTCGAATAGGCAAGCCGCTGGAGATTGCGACTGCTGCGCTCTTTCTCGCATCCGATGATTCTGGCTTCGTTACCGGCATAGGGCTGTACGTTGATGACTGCAACGCAGCAAAAGTCTAATTGAGCTTCTCCTATAGAAAGTAGAAAGCCCGTCAACTATTGTGCTATTGTAAAACGTCCTTGTGTTCTGTATTTTTTGATTTGATAGTTGTTTGTTCATGTCAAACGAAAATCGAACGTTTACTGGTCTGTTCATTTTATAGAAGATACTTCAAGAATGTGCTGTCATTGCTGGACCAGAAGAATAGGTTCATAAGAGGCTAAGCCTCTACGAAGAGATGGAAAACAAGGCAAACTTTCAGAATCGTAATGTAAAATCATCCAATGTATTAAAACCTTTAGGGTTCCCACGTTCATCAAATAGCTGCAAAGAAGGCCATAACTAAGCCTTGGAAAAAATATTTACCTCTTTAAGAGCTTATACTACAGCTAAGGATTCCCACAAGCACAAGAACAGATTGTGTATAATTTGTGCCAACATAGCTACTACTGAAGCATTATTCGATGTCGGCGAAGGTGTTATTGTAATAGAGAAGTACTGTAGTATATGCGCAAAACAAGTAAGATAGCGCACAGTAGTTTTCTATAAAATACTTATATTTTTGATTCTTAAAAATCGGTGACAACATATCTTACTGATATGGTTATACTTTTTGAAAGAAGCTTATTAATATATAAATCAAAACTACGTCAATCTGAACACAATTGGACTTAACTACACCGAATCTGAGATTGAACGTATCTATCGTTGGAATAACGTAAAAATAATGGGAAATGAACAAATTCATTTTAATTTAGTTCGATTCAAGTAAATTGATAATACAATAAACGATAGCCTTCATTTAGATAATCCTGGCTTCATGTAAAGATTGTGCGAATTAGAGAAATATTTTCGGCAGCGACCTATAAAGACAAGAATTAATGGTATTAACTCCTGGGCCACACTCTCGTTAATAACTGAGTTTGATTATCTAACGTATTCAATCGATATATTATTTTCCGGGATCAAATACTAATTTTTTCTAGTCGAGTCAAGAGAATAGTCTATAATGATTACTACAGAGCATTAACAAATAATTGACTAACGCTTTATCTTATTACATTCCTTATTCGTAAATTCCCTACATTTATTATCATGCATCCAACGACCATTCATAAAAACTTCCAGGTGTTTGATGCTATCTCTATCTTGCACTACCCTTTGGTGTCCATTCTTGGGATTCACTCCCGAGCGGTCAGCATATCCAATTATCATGTCAATATTATGTAGATATTACTTAAGAAACTACTCATATTCCCTTCAGATTATAAAATAAATGAATTCCTTTTTGGGGAAAATTCGTTTGATCGCACGCCCCCTTGGTAGTCAGAAATTAAATGAGGTTGAGCAGAATCTAGGCTTCATTCTATCACATTTCCAGGAGCCCAATTTTTCAAGGAGGTGAACTATGGCCATACATCACTCGTACATCAGCCACCTACTTTCAACATTATACTTAGTCACCAGAAAAAACCACCCTTATTACACTCAATCCAAAGCAGTACAGAGTAGACGACAACCTAGAGATACTCTTATTCCATTTAGTCCATTATTTATCATGTCCAATCAGGACGAACCAGTTGACGGGCCAACCGGTGAATACAGAAAGGAACTAGCCGAAGTCGAGGAAAATACCAAAAAGAAAACAATCAGGAAATCGAAAGAGGACGCTAGCGAAGATACTAGTAATGAGTCTGTCACCGATTATGGGGTTGGGGAGGCAAGTTGAACAAGTCGACCCAGCTTTAGGAAGCTAACCACTGACTAAGACACCTGTTATAGCAAATGTGGCTGCCTGATGTAGCGCTTGTAAGTCTAGCCTTAACCAAAAAAGTGCCATCCAAATTTAACATTTGCTGAAGTTACTCGATAGTAAATGCTATTTTTAAGGCGGCATTAATCGAAAATAAAAACTCATAAATTATCTTTCAATTTATTTCTGAATCCAAGGCATTACAAGCTTTGTAATACTTTAATGCCAAGGCCATCTTTTAATATCCAATTTCATCGGCAAAAATATTGGCAAAAAGCTTTAGCTCACCTGATGAGAAAAGACTTTTGAGAAGGTGTGATTGTTTAGATGCCAAGCATATCTCCAATACCACCACCACTACTGCCACGAGCTTGTTGACTCCGGTGCCTCTCGTGTGTAGGTGGGGAGGTCGGTGCCGGTCATGGCTGCGAACTCGCCTGGGTCAAGGCCTGCTCGATCGTGGTCTTGATGGCCCTCTGAGTCTGCGTCCGAGCCTGGGGTCGCGCCGAGCGCGCTGTAGTTGTAGTCGATGCTACCAGAGCGTTGCTGTTCTTCGGTAAAGGACGTGTTGAAGTCGTAGTTGAAGTCACTGTACAGCGATGATGCCCACGTAAATGTCCAGACCATGCGGCGCTTGTAATCCTGCAACGCGGCGATCGGGGCACGTGAGACTGCGATCATAGCGATGTCACGGTGCTCGAGATGCGTGGCAAAGCCATTGAAGCTGTCCGCGATCGCCGAACACGCAGGGCAGCCTCCTGTGTACTCGGAGCCGTAGTTAACACTAACATTCGAACAATCTAGTTATTCAATTTTTCTGAATAGTAATATTGGAATTGAGGGGTCCAGCTAAGTATGACACATGCCTCCCATAAATAACACATAAAAAAACGAGACAGATATTCAATACATCACTATAAAGTGATGTCGAGCCGTGCATAGATTTGGTATGCAGTTATCTTTGAGTTGGGCTGCACATCGCAAACGATGTCCAGTTCTGTGAAGTTCTTCGAGAAAAGATTTAAGATCGTTCGAGCGTCACTTGGATCTGTTACCATATCGCCGGCGATCTCCTTATTTAATATCATCTGATACTATCATGG
>Ga0070709_10002343_pt1 | contig 10265 bp, 8 predicted proteins | sample LARL51metaG_FD_65449 | JGI IMG/M metagenome (GOLD analysis project Ga0070709, IMG submission 65449) | Corn, switchgrass and miscanthus rhizosphere microbial communities from Kellogg Biological Station, Michigan, USA - LAR L5-1 metaG | ecosystem: Host-associated > Plants > Roots > Rhizosphere ...
TATTGATCCGCGCGCGAACCGAGGCGCTCGCGAACATCCTGGGATCCTACCGCCAAGCTTGGCTAGAGCATGATCCGGAAAAGTGCGTAGCGGTTTTCCGGAAAGATCATGCTCAATCAAGAACCTGAAGCGCGATGACGATCTAACCTGATCTCATCGCGCTTTAGACCATGCGCGTCACAGCAAGACCGACCGCCGCCTGCTGCACCCGTGGCGCCGCTTCGAAGAGCTGTAAACGCGACCCTGCAAGCCCAATCTCGTCAATCGAGCTTGTCCAACGTGATCGGGAGATCGCGGACACGCTTGCCGGTCGCATGATAGACGGCATTGGCGACCGCCGCAGCGACGCCGACGATGCCGATCTCGCCGACGCCCTTGATGCCAAGCGCGTTGATGGTGCTATCGGGCTCATCGACGAAGATCACCTTGATGTCATGGATGTCCGCATTCACCGGTATGTGGTACTCGGCGATGTTGGCGTTCATGATGCGGCCAAAGGCGTGATCGGTCAGCGCTTCCTCGTGCAGCGCCATGCCGATGCCACCCACGACGCTGCCGATCACCTGGCTCGACGCTGTCTTGGTGTTGATGATCCGCCCCGCGGCGACCGCATTGACGACACGCGTCACACGGATGATGCCGAGCTCTTCATCTATTTTGACCTCGGCGAAGATCGCCGAATGGGTGTTGTGCGCGTGCTTGTCATCTTCCTTGAAGTCGGAGGAGCGTTCCTTCTCGACGCGCTCCAGCCGGCCATGCCGCATCACATCCGCAACCGGGACGGCGCGGCCTTTATCCTGCTTGTCGGAGATCGCGCCATCGGCCAGCACGACGTCATCGAGCTTGAGGCCTTTCAGCGGTGAGCCCGGCATCTCCCGCGCGATCGACAGCAACTCTTTTTTGATGTCGTCGGCCGCGTTGACGATCGCATGCGCCACGGACGCCGCAGTCCACGATCCGCCTTCGACCTGCGCCGTCGGCAGCGTCGAATCCGCGAGCTTCACGCTGACGCTGTCGACGGACACGCCGAGCATGTCGGCTGCGATCTGCGCCATGATGGTGTAGGTGCCGGTGCCGATATCCGAGGCCGCAGAAGACACCTCGGCGTGACCGTTGGCCGTCAGCACGATCCGCGTCGAGAACGGCATTTGCAGCGCCTCCCAGACACCGGAGGCCATGCCCCATCCAACGAGCTCGCTGCCGTCGCGCATCGAACGCGGCTCCGCACTGCGACGCGCCCATCCAAAGGCTTCGGCGCCCTGCTGGTAACACGCCTTGAGCTGCTTGCTGCTGTAAGGCAGGCCGCTGACCTGATCCCGATCGGAATAGCAGCGGAGCCGCAACTCCACCGGATCGAGCTTCAGCGCGACGGCAAGTTCGTCCATAGCGCTTTCCAGTGCATAGACACCGGTGGCAGCGCCCGGCGCGCGCATGTCGCCCGGCGTTGCGACATCGAGCGAGGCGAGCTTGTGCGCGTAGCGCGCGTTGGCGGAGGCGTAGAGCTGCTCCGCCCAGCCGCCGTCAGTACGAGAGAAGTCCTCATACTGCGACGTCATCGCGATCGCCTCATAGGTGATCGCATCGAGCGTGCCGCCGCTATTCGCGCCAAGTGCGATACGTTCGATGGTCTCGGGGCGGTAGCTCAGCCCGTACATCTGCGCGCGGGTAAGCATGAGCCGCACCGAGCGCTTGAGCTTGAGGGCGCCGAGCGTCGCCAGCGCAACCTCGTATTGCGGACGCAACCCCGAGCCGAACGCGCCGCCGACATAGGGCGAGATCACACGCACGTCGTCGGGCTTAAGCGCGAACACGCCACAGATATAGCGCTGCACGTTCTGCACGCCCTGTGTCTTGTCATAGACCGTGAGCTTGCCGCCGCCATCCCAGACGACAGTCGCGCCGAACAATTCCATCGGATTGTGATACTCGCGCGGAATGACATATTCGGCCTCGTGCCGCACCGCCGCCTTCGCAAATGCCTTCGCGGCGTCGCCGCGCGGCTTGTGCGGCTTCTCGATCACATGAGCCTCCTGGCGGCGCGCCTCCAGCTCGGTGGTAAACTTGTCCTTCTCGTATTCGATGTTGACCAGCGTGGCCGCAAAGGTCGCGGTCTCAAAATCCTCGGCCAGCACCAGCGCGACGGGCTGACCGTTGAACCTGATCCGGTCGTCAAAGAGCGGCCGGAACGGTGAGCCGCCCTCCGGCGCGACGTCATCGTGATAGCCCTTGTCGGTGGAGGCCATGTCCGGCCGGTTATCGTGCGTCACGACGTCGAGCACGCCGGGGAAAGCAAGGGCGTGGCTCACATCGATGCGCGCGATGCGGCCCTTGGTGATGGTGGAGGAAACGACCGCGCCATGGACGAGATCAGGCGCGTTGAATTCTGCCGCGTACTTGGCGTGGCCCATGACCTTGGCGCGGCCGTCGACGCGGGAAGTGGGAGTGCCGATTGTGGGTGCCATGACGTTCACCGGACCTTCTTGACGGACTGGATCTGCGGCGTTGCGTTCGCCGCCTGCGTCAGCGTGCGGATCAGAGCGCGGCGCGCGAGGCCGATCTTGAAAGCGTTGTGCGAGTATCCCTTGGCGTCCTTGAGCAGGATATCGGCCGCTTTCGCAAATGCCGGCTTGTCCGGCGCCTGACCGCGCAATGCGGCTTCCGCATCACGGTTGCGCCACGGCTTGTGCGCGACGCCGCCGAGCGCGAAACGCGCGTCCTTGATGCGGCCGCCGTCGATATCGAGCGCAGCCGCGACCGAGACCAGCGCGAAGGCGTAGGATAGCCGGTCGCGGATCTTCAGGTAGCTGTGGTGGGCGGCAAATCCCCTGGCCGGCAGCTCGATGGCGGTGATGATCTCATCGGCCTGGAGATTATTGTCGAGATGCGGCGTATCGCCGGGCAACCGATGGAAATCCTCCAATGCGATGGTGCGCTCGCCCGACGATCCCGTCACATGGACCTTGGCCTCCAGCACCGCCAGCGCGACGCACATATCGGATGGATGTGTGGCGATGCAGGACTCGCTGGTGCCGAGAATGCCGTTGATCCGGTTGATGCCGGTGATCGCCGAACAGCCGCTGCCGGGCTCGCGCTTGTTGCACGGTGTTGCGACGTCGTAGAAATAGAAGCAGCGCGTCCGCTGCACCAGATTGCCGCCGGTGGACGCCATGTTGCGGAGCTGCTGCGACGCGCCGGCCAGGATCGCGCTGGAGAGCAGCGGATACCGCGCTTCGATCAGCGGGTGATAGGCGAGATCGCTGTTCGGCACCAGCGCGCCGATGCGCAGGCCGCCGTCCTTCGTCTCCTCGACCGTCTTGAGCGGCAGATGCGTGATGTCGATCAGCCGCGCCGGCCGCATCACGTCATATTTCATGAGATCGACGAGATTGGTCCCGCCTGCGATGAATTTCGCCGCCGGATCGGCTGCGATCTGCCTGACGGCATCCGCGACGTCGGTCGCCCGAGAATATCCGAAATTGTTCATCGCTTGCCTCCCATCTCGCCCATCGCCTGCTGGATGGCGGCGACGATGTTGGGATAGGCGCCACAACGGCAGAGATTGCCACTCATCAATTCGCGGATTTCGTCGGCGCTCTTTGCCTTGGCCTCGGCGATCAGGCCCGCAGCGGAGCATATCTGCCCGGGCGTGCAATAGCCGCACTGAAACGCGTCGTGATCGATGAACGCCTGCTGCAGCGGATGCAGGCTGTCGCCATTCGCGAGTCCCTCGATCGTCGTGATGTCTGCGCCGTCCTTCATCACGGCGAGCGTCAGGCAGGACACGACGCGCCGGCCGTCGATCAGCACCGTGCAGGCGCCGCATTGGCCGTGATCGCACCCCTTCTTCGTCCCCGTCAGGTCGAGCCGCTCGCGCAGAAGGTCGAGCAGTGTCGTCCAGGGCGCGATCTTGAGCGAGCGCTTCTCGCCATTGACCGTCAATGTGATGGATAATTGAACAGGCGTCGACGTGCATTGAGAGCCGGAACGGCCCACTGGAGATAGGCTCATGCGATCCCTCCGGAAAGCAAAACGGCAGTTCAAGTCTGGACTGACGTCAAAGATCGGGTTGAGTTATAATTCGTGATCTCGGCAAAGGTTCGATGACAAATGTCGCACGCGTCAATTCTACGTGCGCTGAGAGAAATCACCGTGCATTCAAGAAAAAAGTAGAAGATGCTGCTGCCGCGCATGGGAATGTACTCGCTGTGAGACCTATTGCCGCATGTGACGCGGCCTCGATTAAGGCTGCCTCATTCACGCGCAGGGCCAGCGCTCACTTTGTGCGCGTCCTGCTTCCGCTCGGCGCAAGTGATCAGCGCAAGTGACAGGCCACCCAATGGCCCTCTGCACTCTGCTTGAGCTTCGGTATTTCGGTGGTGCAGACCGACTGTGCCAGCGGGCATCTGGTGTGGAAGTGGCAACCCGACGGCGGATTGATCGGGCTCGGCACCTCGCCCTTGAGGCGGATGCGCTTGCGCTTGACGGTCGGATCGGGGATCGGGACTGCCGACAACAGGGCTTCGGTATAGGGATGCTTTGGCGACGCATAGAGGGCGCGCGCGGGCGCGGTCTCGACGATGCGGCCGAGATACATCACAGCAACGCGGCGGCTGATATGCTCGACCACGGCGAGGTCGTGGGCGATGAAGAGATAGGCAAGCCCGAACTTCTGCTGCAGATCCTCCAGAAGATTGACGACCTGCGCCTGGATCGAGACGTCGAGCGCGGAGACCGGCTCGTCGCAGATGATGAGCTTCGGCTCAACCGCGAGCGCGCGCGCAATGCCGATGCGCTGGCGCTGGCCGCCGGAGAATTCGTGCGGATAGCGCGTCATGTGATCCGCCTTGAGCCCCACGGTTTCGAGCAGCTCGGTGACGCGCTCCTCGAACTGACGCCGGCTCTTCGTCAGCCGGTGAATAGTGAGCGCCTCGCCGATGATCGCGCCCACCGTCATGCGCGGGTTGAGCGAGGCATAAGGGTCCTGGAAGATGATCTGGATATCGCGACGAAGCGCGCGCAATTCGTCTCCCGAGAGCGATAACACGTCCTTGCCGCCAAACTGAATGTCGCCGGATGTCGGCTCGATCAGGCGCAGCACGCAGCGGCCGGTCGTCGACTTGCCGCAACCGGATTCGCCGACGAGCCCCAGCGTCTCGGCCGCCGCGATCTCGAAATCGACGCCGTCGACCGCGCGGACCGCGCCGGTCTGCCGCTGCAACAGGCCGCCGCGGATCGGAAACGCCTTGGTCAGACCGCGGACGGCGAGCAGCGGTTCGCTCATTGCAGCATGGTCTCCTCGGCGCGGATACAGGCCACCTTGTGGCCCGGCTCGATCTCGCGCAATTCCGGCTGCGCGCGACGGCAATCCTCAATCGCAAAACGGCAGCGCGATGCGAAGCGGCAGCCCACAGGCGGATCAATCAGCTTCGGCACCGAGCCCGCGATGGTCTCGAGCCGCGTCTTGCGCACGGCGTCGAGATCAATGCGCGGGATCGAGCGGATCAGGCCTTGTGTATAGGGATGGCGCGGATTGGCGAACAGCCGGTCGACCGGCGCCTCTTCCACCACCCTGCCCGCATACATCACGACGACGCGCTGCGCGACCTCCGCGACCACGCCCATCGCATGGGTGATCAGCATGATCGACATGCCGAGCCGCTCTTTCATGTCCTGCAGCAGATCGAGGATCTGCGCCTGGATGGTGACGTCCAGTGCCGTGGTCGGCTCGTCCGCGATCAAAAGCTTCGGGTTGCACGACAGCGCCATCGCGATCATCACCCGCTGCCGCATCCCACCCGAAAAGTGATGCGGATAATCATGGACGCGGGCTTTCGGATTGGGGATCTGCACCAGCGACAGCATCTCGATCGCCCGATCCAGCGCGGCGCGGCGGCCGAGGCCCTGATGCAGCCGGATCACCTCGGTGATCTGCTCGCCGACCGTGTAGACCGGATTGAGCGAGGTCATCGGCTCCTGGAATACGATCGCGATCTCGCTTGCGCGCACGCGGTTCATCGCGTCCGCGTCGAGCTTCACGAGATCGCGGCCCTGCCACAGGATCTCGCCGCCGACGATCCGCCCCGGCGGCATCGCGATCAGCTTCAGCACCGAGAGTGCGGTCACCGTCTTGCCCGAGCCGGATTCGCCGACGACGCACAAGGTCTCGCCGCGCGCGATCGAAATATCGACGCCGTCGACCGCCTGCACCCTGCCCTCGTCGGTGTCGAAATAGGTTTTCAAGCCCCGGATATCGAGCAGCGGCGCGGCCCGGGGTTCCATCTGCGCGTCCATCACATCACCCTCCGCGGATCAAGCGCGTCGCGCAGGCCATCGCCGATGAAGTTGATGGTGATGACGGTCAGGAAGATCGCGCCGCCGGCGAACAGCGCCCAGTGCGGCGCGATGTCGAGATAATCCTTGGCATCAAACAGTAGCCGGCCCCAGGTCGGAATGTCCGGCGGAAAACCGAGACCAAGGAACGACAGCGTCGATTCCGCGATGATCGCCGCCGCGACATCGATGGTGCCGGCGACGATCACCGGCCCCAGCGCGTTGGGCAGGATATGGCGGACGACAAGCCGCAAATTGGACGCGCCGAGCGCCCGCGCGGCCTCGACAAACTCTTTTTCACGCAGCGAGAGAAACTGCGCCCGCACCAGCCGCGCCACGGGCATCCAGCGGAAGCCGCCGATGACTAGCACGATCAGGATGAAGACACCTCCCTCCGGCCCGACCAGTCCTTTGAGGAAGTCGCGAAACAGATAGATCACGAGCAGCAGCAGCGGCAGTTGCGGCAGCGACAGGAACAGGTCCGTGACCCACATCAGCGCCGCATCGACCACGCCGCGCGAGATACCGGCGATGGCGCCGATGATGGTGCCGGCGAAGAGGCCGACGCCCATCGCGGCGAAGCCGACGGCAAGCGAGATCCGGCCGCCATAGATCATGCGCGCCAGGAGATCCTGCCCGAGGTCATCGGTGCCGAACGGGTGGTCCCAGGACGGCGGGGCAAGCCGCGCGGTGAAGTCGATGTCGTTGATCGACACCGGCCAGAGCCAGGGTCCGATCAGGATCGCGAGCGCCAACAGCGCCAGCACGACGACGCTGACCGTGGCCAAGCGATGCCTGACGAAGCGCCTGACGGCGTCGCGGCCCGGCGAAAATCGCCGTCTGCGGTTCGTCGCGGGCGCGACCGCCGCCTCAACGGAAGGAGATACGTGGGTCAAGCCAGCCATAGAGTATATCGGCCACCAGGTTGAAGAGGACGACGAGGCAGGCGAACACGAAGGTCACCGCCATGATCACGGGTGTATCGTTGGCGAGAATCGCGCTGATCAGCAGCGATCCGATGCCGGGAATGCGAAAAATCTGCTCGGTGATGATCGCGCCGCCGAACACGGAGGGCATCTGCAGCGCCACCAGCGTCACCACGGGAATCAGCGCATTGCGCACCACATGCTTGATGATGACGTTGCGCTCGGCGAGGCCCTTGGAGCGCGCGGTGGTGACGTAGTCGAGCCTGATGACGTCAAGCACCGCGGAACGGATGTAGCGTGTATAGGATGCGGCCTGGAACAGGCCGAGCACCGCGACCGGCATGATCGCCTGCTTGATGTATTCCCAAACCCATTGCCAGCCGGTGGCGTTGATGTCGGCGCGATAGACGAACGGCAGCCAGCCGAGATTGACGCTGAAGATCAGGATCAGCAGCAGCCCGGTGAAGAAGGTCGGCAGCGAGAAGCCGATAAAGGCAACGGTATTGGCGATCTGGTCGAACACCGAATAGGGTCGCATCGCGGCATAGACGCCTATCGGCAGGGCGACGGCGAGCGCCAGGAGTTGCGCGGTGCCGATGACATAGAGCGTGGTCGGAATCCGCTGCAGGATCAGCGTGTCGACATTGATGCGGCTGGCGAAGGAAAAACCCCAGTCGCCATGCATCATGGCGACCAGCCAATGCAGGTAGCGAACCAGGATCGGATCATCCATCCCGAACTTCACCCGCAGCGCTTCGCGCACCTCGGGCGGAATGTTCGGATTGCTGGCGAGCTCGCCGAACGGATCCCCGGGCGCCAGCGCCAGCAAGACGAACAGGATGAGGCTGATGCCGAGCAGGCTCGGCAAAGCGACGATGAGGCGCCTGAGAAGGTAATTTCCCATCGCTAGCCTACGATACGGGGCTGATCATACGGGCCAATTCGGCGCGTCAGGTCTCGCGATACCAGCTTGCGATCTGCCAGAGATCGTTGTCCCAGCCGCTCTTGTCCGCGACCATGCCGTTCTTGAGCCCGATGCAGTTACGGCGATTGATCTCCGGCAGGATGTAGTTGTCGGTGACGACGAGGTCGTTGAGCTTGATGAACAGCGCAGCGCGCTTGACGGGATCGAGTTCGCTCTGCGCCTGGCGGTAAGTGTCGTCATACTCCTTGTTCTGCCAGCGCGAAATGTTGCGGCCCTGCCACTTGTTGTCCTTGGTCGCGACTTCCCACGAAGTGAACTGGTTCATGAAAAACTGCGGGTCGGCCTGCGGCATGGTGGTCTGGTACATTTCCATGTCGCAGTAGAAATGCGGATAGGTATCCGGATTGGCAGCGTCCGACGAGAAGAACACGGACGCGACCACCGATTTCAGCTCGACCTCGATGCCGGCCTTCTGGCAGGCCTGCTTGATGATGGCCTGGTTCTTCTGCCGCGGCGCATTGATCGACGTCTGGAACACCAGTTTGAGCGGCTTGCCGTCCTTCTCACGGACGCCGGACGAGCCCTTCTTCCAACCGGCCGCCTCGAGGATCTGGTTGGCCTTCTCGATACTGAATTCGAAGCTGGTGTTCGGCGAGCGGAAGCGTTCGGGGTTGTTGAGGAAGTTCGCGGTCGCAAAGCCGGCGCGGCCGTAGATGAACTTCTGCACCGATGCGCGATCGATCAGGAGATTGATGGCCTTGCGCACCGCCGGATCGGAGAACAAAGGATGCTTGGTCTTGACGCTGGAACGTTCGCCGTCGACCTCCGTCCAGGGATCGGTGACGTTGAGGGCGATGTATTCGATGTTGCCGGTTGTCGTCAGCGCCGCCTTGCCCTGGCCGCCCGCCTCCAGCTTCAGCAGGATTTCGTCCTCGACCTGGAGATTATAGGCATAATCATATTCGCCGGTCTGCAACACCGCACGGGCCGCCGACACCGCGTCGCCGCCGCCCTTGACTTCGACCGCGTCGAAATACGGCTTGTTCGGCTGATGATAGTCGGGATTGCGCTTGCCTGCGACGGTGTCGCCGGGCTTGAAATCGACAAACATGTAAGGACCGGTGCCGACCGGTTTCAGGTTCGTCGGCGCATCGCGCGACTTGCCGCCGGCATAGTCCGCGAACAGATGCTTCGGGATGATCATGCCATAGGCGGCGACGAAAGCATCGGCCCAGAACGGGGTCGGCTGCTTGAAGATCAGCTTGACCGTATAATCGTCGGCCTTCTCAACCGATTTGATCTCTTTGTAGCTGCCGATCGAGACCGCCGCCGTGTCCGGATTTTTGGCATATTCCCAATTGAAGATGACGTCATCGGCGGTGAATGGTTTGCCGTCATGCCATTTGACGCCCTGTTTCAGCTTCCAGATGACCGTCAGGCCATCCTCGGCAAGACCGCCATTCTCCTTGTTCGGAATTTCAGCGGCAAGGATCGGAACCAGATTGCCATCCTTGTCCCATCCGGCCAGGGGCTCGTAGAACAACCGGCAGCATTCCTGATCCTTGGTGCCAATGGCAAAATGCGGATTGAGCAAGGTCGGGGCCTGCCAGAACAACAGCTTCAGCGGACCACCGCCACCGGCCTTGGTCGGCTTGTAAGGGGTCTCCTCGGCGGCCACCGCGACGCCTGAATGGGCGAGCATTGCACCGGCCATCGGCGCGGTGAGCCCCACGGCAATCATTCGCTGCACAAATTCGCGGCGTGACAGGCGGCCGGCTTTGACCTCAGCGATCTGGTTTCGAAGATCCCGCTCGTTCATTCGTTCGGCTCCAAGGTGATGCTGAGTGCTCAGACTTCAGCTCCCCGCTAGGGCCAGGAGGAGCAGGAAATTGGATCAGCCTTCGGCCCGACTGTCAAAGCAGAATCCGGGCCAACTTTGGAGAAACGCTTGCGACGCACAAACCGTCGTCCGCCGCCTCGGCGCGACCTTCGGAACTTCGCCCCGATCGTATCGCGCAGGGCCAAAGATCTATTGGATCATGGGATAGACGGGACCGATAAAGCCGTCGGGACGCACCAGCACC
>Ga0070709_10002345_pt1 | contig 10258 bp, 10 predicted proteins | sample LARL51metaG_FD_65449 | JGI IMG/M metagenome (GOLD analysis project Ga0070709, IMG submission 65449) | Corn, switchgrass and miscanthus rhizosphere microbial communities from Kellogg Biological Station, Michigan, USA - LAR L5-1 metaG | ecosystem: Host-associated > Plants > Roots > Rhizosphere ...
CGCGAAATGAGCGCATAAGGATAAAGAGTGACCGGATTCGTGCCCTTGTTGGTCACCTCATCCTTGATGGTGAAGAGAAATCTGTCGTCGACCGCGATCGTGCGACGAAATTCGAGCCCTTCGCCGTTGTCGTAGGTCAACGTCACCGGATTGCCGACGCCGAGCGTGCCTGAACCGGTCCGCGTCCACACCGTTTCCGATGTCGGCAGCTTGAGGTCGGAGCTCCCGCCACCAGTCCAGCCGAATTCGGCGTAGAAAGGATCCGCCGTGCCCGACGGCGACAGCAGGGTGATCGGCGGAGATTTCGGATCGACGGTTTCGCGGAACCGAACCAGCGCGATGTCGTCGATGCGGCCGCCCTTGAGCGCGATCGAGCCCTGCACGTTATCGGTCGCGATCAGAACGCGCGGTGAAGCCGCGAGCGCCGCGGTGCGATTGACCGGGGCGGCTGGCGAGGGTGCGGCCGCCTGGCCGGGAACCTGCGGCGCTCCGGATTGTGCGGGTGCCGCCGGAGTCTGGCTCGGTTGTGCGGGTGTCGGGGCGCTCTGCTTCTGCTGCTGCTGGGCCTGCAACTGCTCCTGGCGCGCTTTCTCTTGCGGCATGCCGACAAAAAATTGCCAGCCGATGAGCACGAGCGCCGAGAGCACGATGGCGAGGATGGTATTCTTATTGTCGGTCATCACTATTCCGTTTTGCCACTGCGTCTCGCGTGTGCACGCCGCAACGCTCCTTCGAAGTCCTGTGTCATTGCGGCAAAGGGCTGATTGAGCGCCGCGCGCCGTCCGACCAGTACATAGTCATGCCCGGCCTGAAGCCGGCTTGCGGCCGAGAGCCGCACGATCTCCCGCAAACGCCGGCGAACACGATTTCGCTCGACCGAATTCCCGACCTTCTTTGACACGGTAAAGCCAAACCGTGCCGGCCCCGTGTCACGGCGATTACGTGCCTGCAGCACGAATGCCGGTGCCGGCACCTTGATTCCCGATGCCGCTGCCAGGAAATCCGCCCGTTGCCTCAATCGCTCCATGAAAGCCGCGCGGCGGTTTTCGTCGCCATCAGGCGGACAGGCGCTTGCGGCTGCGTCCCCTGCGCGCCGACAGGACTTTGCGCCCACCCTTGGTGGCCATGCGCTTGCGGAAACCGTGACGGCGCTTGCGTACAAGCTTGCTCGGTTGATAAGTCCGCTTCACGTTCAGTTCTCCGCTACGCTTGTGGGGAAGAGAGGACGTCGTCCTCGAAAACGCCTCAAAGCCCGAATTTTCGGGCCAGCACACGATTTGCGCGGCTTATAAGGGAGGGCCCTTGACCCGTCAATGAGACGCTGTCGTGCGGGTGTCACGGTCAAAACGTCTCACAAGCCAGTGACGGAGCCCGGTCCGCTCGGGGGCTCGTGTATAAAGCGGCCATGCCAGAATCGGTCCCCGCCCTCGATTCGCGCGGTATCGCCCGCCGGATCCTGCCTTTGGCAGCGATCATCGTGGTTGTCGGGGCGGCCTGGCTCGCCAGTGGCGGTGTTTCGCTCGAAGCGCTGGTGCACCATCGCGCGGCGATCGATGATTTCGTCGCCACGCACCGGCTGCTGGCCGTTCTCTCCTACATGGGACTTTATATTGTCATCGTTGCCCTCTCAGTGCCGGGGGCCGTATTTCTGACCGTCACCGGCGGCTTTCTCTTCGGGCTTGCGCTCGGCGCCGCGGCCGCGGTGATCAGCGCCACGATCGGCGCCACACTCATCTTCCTCGCAGCCCGGACGGCCCTTGGCGATCCGCTGCTGCGGCGCGCCGGGCCGCGCGCGAACCAGTTGGCCCGGGGATTTCGCGACGATGCATTCAGCTATCTGCTTTTCCTTCGCCTGGTGCCGGCGTTTCCGTTCTTCCTGGTCAATCTGGTGCCTGCCTTCGCAGGTGTGCGGCTGGGGCCGTTCATTGCCGCGACCGCGATCGGTATTATCCCGGGCGCCATCGTCTTCGCTCTGGCGGGGGTCGGACTGGACAGCATGATCGCGGCACAGAAGAATTCATACGATCAATGCATCGCGGCGAGCGGGACCGATTGCCGGCTGGCATTTGATCCGGCGGACGTGCTGACGCCGCAGCTGATCGCGGCGCTCGTCGCGCTCGGTCTGCTCGCGCTGATGCCGGTCGTGGTGAAATACTGGCGGGCGCGCTCGCGCACCGCCGCATGATGGGCGGGCGAGGCCGGGGGCATGGCAGACACACTGACACCGGATATTTGCGTGATCGGCGCGGGCCCCGGCGGCTTGTCGGCCGCCGCGGCCGTAGCCGCGCTCGGCGTGCCGACGGTGCTGATCGAACGCGAGGCGATGGGCGGCGACAGTCTCAACACCGGATCCGTCCCGTCGAAGGCGCTGCTCGCGGCGGCGAAGCGCGCCGAGGCCATCCGCGGTGCTGCGGTGTTCGGGCTCGACGTTCAGAACATCAGGGTCAATTTCGCCAAGGTAGGCGAGCACGTGCAGTCGGTCGTCGCGGCGGTCGAGCCTGCGTATTCGATGGAGCGGTTCACCGGGCTCGGCGTTCGCGTCATCCGCGCAAACGCGCAGTTCAAGGATGCGCGGACGGTGACGGCGGGCGACTTCGAGATCCGCGCGCGCCGTTTCGTTGTCGCGACGGGATCAAGGCCAACAATTCCCGCGATTGCCGGATTGGATAGTGGACCTTTTCTCACCAGCGAGACCATTTTCGAACTGAAAGAACGACCGGAGCACCTCATCATTGTCGGTGCGGGAAGTATCGGCCTCGAACTGGCACAGGCGTTCCGCCGGCTGGGAAGTTCGGTGACGGTGCTTGAAGCGGCGCGGCCGCTCGCCGGCGATGATCCGGAATGTGTCGATATCGTTCTCGACCGGCTCGAGCGCGAAGGTGTCGTCATACGGAGTGGCGTGAATGTCGTCGGCGTTACTTATGTCGGCGGCACGGTCACGGCGGCGATCGAGTTGGCCGGCGCCGAACAGACCATCACCGGCAGTCATCTGCTGATTGCCGTCGGACGCACGCCCGCGCTCGATGGTCTCAATCTCGACGCCGCGGGAATTCGCCACGACCACTCCGGCATTGTCGTTGATCGCAAACTGAAAACGACGAACGCCCGCGTCTATGCGGTCGGCGATTGCGTTGCGGGTCAGACGCCGCTCGCGAACGCGGCCGAATATCAAGCCGGTCTTGTCGTCCGCAATGCGCTGTTCCGCATGCCAATACGCTTCGACGGCAGCACCGTCCCCCGCGCAACTTATACGGAACCGGAACTCGCCCAGGCCGGCCTCACCGAAGCGCAGGCAGCTGGTATGAAAATCCGCATAGCGCGCTGGCCCTACAACGATAATGACCGCGCGCATACCGAACGCGACACGCGAGGTCATATTAAAATCATCACGACAGCCAAAGGTAAGATAGTAGGAGTGACCATTGTCGGCGCGCAGGCGAGTGAATTAATAGGCGTCTGGGCGCTGGCGATCCGGCAGGGGCTCAATATTCGTGCTTTCGCCGATATTGTGTTGCCATATCCGACACTGTCAGAAATCGGTAAGCGTGCCGCGATAGACTATTTCGGCCCGAGTTTGACCGGCATTTGGGTGCGACGCATCATCGGGTGGATGCGAATCTTCGGCTGAGGTGAATTTGGACGCGACCAGCGAACCAGTTGCAGTCGAGAGTGTTTTGCGGCCGCCGCGGAAGCCGCGCGTCGGCCTTTCCGGAAAGCTGCTGTTGCTCACCGTCCTCTTCGTGATGGTGGCGGAAATTCTGATTTACGTTCCATCGGTCGCGAATTTCCGTCTCAACTGGCTGAGCGATCGCCTTGCCGCCGCGCACACCGCCGCGCTCGTGCTCGATGCCGCACCGAGCGGCATGGTGCCGGAAAGCCTCGCCAAACAAATTCTCAACAGCATCGGTGCGCGCGCGGTCGCCATGAAGATGGGCAACCAGCGTCGCCTGCTCGCGGCTGCCGACATGCCGTCGGAAATCGCGCAGGACATCGACATGCGGCAGCGGTCCTGGCTGCACTCGATCTACGACGCATTCGAGACCTTGCTGACATGCAAGCAGGGTGACGTGATGCGCGTGGTCGGTCCCGCGCCGATGGGCGGCGACTTCCTCGAGATCATCCTCAACGAGGGACCGCTGTGCAAGGCGATGTGGACGTTCTCCGTCAACATCCTGATGCTGTCGCTGGCGATCTCCTGCATCACGGCGATGCTGCTGTTCTTTGCGATCCACTATCTCCTGGTGCGGCCGATGTGGCGCATCACCGAAAATATGATCGCCTTCCGCGCCGATCCCGAGAATCCCTCGCGCATCATCGCCGAAAGCGGACGGCAGGACGAGATCGGCACCGCCGAAGAAGAACTGGCCTCGATGCAGCGCGAGCTCGCCTCGATGTTGCATCAACAGAGCAGGCTCGCCGCGCTCGGTCTTGCCGTGTCGAAAATCAACCACGACCTGCGAAACCTGCTGGCCTCGGCGCAGCTTTTCTCCGATCAGCTCTCCACCTCGCCCGATCCGAAAGTGCAGCGCTTCGCGCCGAAGCTGATGCGCGCACTCGAACGCGCGATCGCGTTCTGTCAGTCGACGCTGTCGTACGGTGGTGCACAGGAAGCACCGCCCGAGCGCAAGACCATCGAAGTCGAACCGCTGATCGAGGAAGTGCACGAGGCGCTCGGCCTCGGCCTCGATGTTCCGATCCGCTGGATCGTCGCCGTGGAGCGCGGGCTGACGGTCGAAGCCGATCACGATCAGTTGTTCCGCGTGCTCGTCAACCTCGCGCGCAATGCCATGCAGGCACTGGAAACGCGCGGCGCGCGCGATCCCGCCCGCGATCAAATTCGTATCACCGGACGACGCGAAGGCAGCGTCGCGGTCATAGAAATATCCGACACCGGCCCGGGCGTGCCGGAAAAAGCCCAGGCCCATCTGTTCCAGGCGTTCCAGGGGTCGGTGCGATCGGGAGGCACAGGTCTCGGCCTGGCCATCGCGGCGGAACTCGTTCGCGCGCATGGCGGCGAAATCCGCCTTGTGCCGGGGACGATCGGCGCCACATTCAGCATCTCGATCCCCGACCGCGCCGTCGACCTCAATTCACGACGCGGTGAACGCGCCAGCGCCTGACGACCGGAAGAGGTAGCCGCCGGCGGTGTTCTTCGCCTAGGGGCGGGCATAACATTTCGCATAAAGGAAAATTTATATGGTGCAGCCGGTGAATCTGCTTGCGGTTGCGACTGCGGTGCCGCCGCACAAGCTTGAGCAGACGGCCGTCACCGCGGCGGCGCGGCACGCCTATGCGCGCACATTTGCGCGCTATCCGAAACTCGCCGACGTTTTCGTCAATGTCGGAATCGACAGCCGCTATTCGGTGCGGCCGCTCGAATGGCTCAGCGAGCCGCACAATCTCGCCGAACGCACCAACGTCTATCTCGAGAGCGCGAGCGAACTGTTCGTGCGGACGGCTCGTGCCGCGCTCGATCAAGCTGGCATCTCCGCGCGTGACGTCGATGTCGTCGTCACGGTGTCCTCCACCGGCATCGCGACGCCCAGCATTGAAGCACGCGTTGCGCCGGAGATGGGATTTAGGCCGACGGCGATGCGCGTACCGGTGTTCGGCCGCGGATGCGCTGGAGGGGTGTCCGGATTGACGCTCGGTGCACGGCTCGCGCGCGCGGAGCCGGGCGAAGTCATTCTCGTGGTTGTGGTGGAGCTGTGCACGCTGGCGTGCCGCATCGACCGCGGATCGAAGGCCGATGTGATCTCCTCGGCGCTTTTCGGCGACGGCGCGGCGGCTGCCGTGCTGCGCGCCGGCCCGCCGACGGGAGAACTGCGCATCGGCGCCGCGGCCGAACATACCTGGCCGCGCACGCTCGACATCATGGGCTGGATGATCGATCCGGTCGGCTTCCGCGTGATGCTGTCGCGCTCACTGCCGCGCTTCGTCGAACAGAAACTGGCCGCGCCGGTGCGTCGCTTCGTCAAGTCTGCAAAGCTGCAGGCGCCGCATCTGATCTGCCATCCGGGCGGCGCGAAAGTTCTCGACGCGATCGAAGTGGCCCTTGAGCTGCAGAAGGGCACCTTGCGTGACGAGCGTGACGTGTTGCGCAACTACGGCAACATGTCGGCGCCGACGGTGCTGTTCGTTCTCGAGCGCGTGTTGCGGCGCGGGTTGCGCGGCCCGGCCATGCTCTCGGCGCTCGGACCGGGCTTCACCGCAAATCTGCTCGCGCTTGAGGCGGCGCATGGGTGAGGGGGCGTGGCTGGTCGCGTTCCTCGTCGTACAACGGCTCGCTGAACTTGTTTTCGCGCAGTCCAACACCGCCCGCCTGCGCGCGAAGGGCGCCGTCGAGTTCGGCGCGTCGCACTATCCGCTCCTGATCCTGTTGCACGCGTCGTGGCTCATCGGTCTTTGGGTGTTCGGCCACGACAGGCCGATCGTCTGGCCATGGCTTGCGGTGTTCGTGCTGTTGCAGATCGGTCGCCTCTGGGTGATCGCGAGCCTTGGCCGGCGATGGACCACGCGCGTCCTCGTGCTGCGCGGTGCCGAGCCGGTCGCGCGCGGTCCTTACCGGTGGATCAGGCATCCGAATTATCTGATCGTCGCGCTGGAAATCGCCGTGGTTCCGCTGGCGCTGGGGATGCCGGTGTTTGCGCTGATCTTTTCCCTGGCGAATGCGGCGCTGCTTGCCTATCGCATTCGCATCGAGAACGAAGCGCTGGCCTGGGCCGCGCAAACCGCGTGATCCTGCGGCCTGAGCCGAAGGCATCAACCTTTGCCAAACCCTTGCCAATGGCGGGTCAAACCGATAGCTATGCCCGGTTTCCGCGGGTCCGGTTCCCGGCAGCGGAATCAGCGCCCGTAGCTCAGCTGGATAGAGCACCAGACTACGAATCTGGGGGTCAGGAGTTCGAATCTCTTCGGGCGCGCCAGCAACCTTTTGATTTTGATTCAGAATCTTTGCCCGATTTTATGCCTCTTGACATCGCGGCCCTTCGGGGCTGCACCGGGGCAGCACCAACCGAAAATAGGCTTCGCGAATGCCAGCGCGTGGCACAGCTCGAAAAAAGAAGACCGGAAAACCTAAAGCCGCCTCTCAACGTAGGCCGGACATTGAAAAGGCTATTGCCCCGTATATCGCCAGCTTGGTCCGACTCTACAAGTCAACTGATCCTGCCGCTGGAAGACGCTCCGAACGAGACAAGATTGAGCGTGCAAGACAGGCGGTGTCGATTTGGTGGTATCTATACGCCGAGCTGATGCTCTGGGCGCAAAGCCACTTGGCCGGCTATGAATTTGGCCGATCCAACCCAGATCTGATCGATCGCATCTCTGAAGAGTTCGATGAGGAGATCACGCGAGATTCTCACGTACTCGAATATATCGGACTTCAGTGGTCGTGGAATCACGTCAACTACGACGATCCTATGAGTGAGCGCGTTCAGCAAGTCTTGGAGTCCAACGAAGGAACTGGGCTTGATGAAGTGGCGGTGCGCCGACTTATCAGAGAGTTGCTCATGTCGCGGTCGGCGAATAGCTCTTTTTGGAGATTTGAACTCCAATCCGCCCTGTTCAACTTAAACATCGGCCACGTTGATGACTTGGTAGCGCCGGCTCAGATTCGGCGCCAAGGGCATGCTGCTGAGCTCTATCATTGGAAAACTTGCGCTCTCCGGCACGTCTACTTTCATGTGGGAAAGGGTCTAAAAAAATATCGCGCCTTGGAATTGGTCTCAGATGCTATCGGACAAAGCGTAGAGACGCTGCGGAGTTGGGAAAAGGCGATAGCAAAAGAAGATGACGACGATTTTACGATGGAAGCAAACTCCGCGATTCTTGCAGGGCAATTTGAGGTCGAACTTGACGGCCGAAACTCTGTAGCCGCCATCGCAAAAGAATATGGCGCCGCTTATCACCGACATAGCTCTGACTTCGAGTACGCACAGGTGATGCTGAAAAATATCCGTTCGACATCCCTGGAAGACATTAGAATCGGCCTTAGAACCGCGCGAACGAAAAAATCTGGTGTGTGAGCGAATTGTTCGGATACCAGATTTTTTGGTATTCGATCACGCTCAAGCCTCACCGCGTATTGCGAAACCTTCCGGGTGTATTTCCAAGGTGTTCGGACTTTCCGGCGGTTGGAGGGATAGCCCATGGGCATCTCAAAAGTTCTTAGCGCGAGTGAAGCGGCGCAGTACGTAGGGCTTTCCGAAAGTACTCTTGCCAAGCTCCGTTTGAACGGCAAGGGGCCGCTGTACTGCAAACTAGGCCGCCGGGTTTTGTATCGGCCGCCAGATCTCGACCAATGGCTCCAGTCGCGAACGACCCATGATACTTCCGACGCGGACGCCCGATTTTTAAAGGCTTTGACGGCCGCGCACCGGCCTTGAGAAACATGGGGTATCGGCATCCCAATCCGCGCCTGTTGAAAATCCACCATACGTACTCGGCGGACGAACTCGCGCGTCTTCTCAAAGTGCATAAAAACACGGTGCGCAACTGGTTCAGACAGGGCCTGCCACCTATCGACGGGCATCGCCCGATCTTGGTTCGCGGTCAGGCCGCGCGCCAATTTCTGATTGAGCGCAGGGCGCGATCAAAACAAACCTGTGGTCCTGGCCGGATTTACTGCCTGCCTTGCCGGGCGCCTAAGGTCCCTGCCGGCACGATAGCCGAATGCATTCAGACGGGAGAGACCACAGGGTCGCTCCAAGGCATCTGTCCGGACTGCGATCGGATGATCTATCGCCGGGTCAATCCCGAGAAATTGGAAGCCGTGCGCGGCAATCTCGATGTCACGATCAGACAAGCGATGCTGCGCATAGCAGAGATAGGTATGCCCAACGTGGATTGTGACTCTGCGCACGAGGATTGATGATGATTAGCTACAATCCAGCCAACGAGCGAATCAAGCGCCGATATTTCACGTATTTGGCCGAGGCGCTTGGACATAGCCAGCAGACCGTCGATGCGGCTGCGAAGGCGATTGCCCGCTTTGAGGAGTACGCCGGCCGGCGCGACTTCAAGAAATTTCATATCGAGCAGGCCAAGGGTTTCAAGCAACACCTTTCGGATCAACGCGCCGCCCGTAGTGGCAACCCGCTCAGCAAGGCGACGCTTTACGCGACCCTGGCTGCTCTGAAGCGGTACTTCATCTGGCTCGCTGGACAGCCAGGCTACAAATCTCGAATCCGATATTGCGACGCTGATTACTTTAGCCTTTCGATCAGAGAGACTCGGATCGCCAAGGCTGTCCGACCTGCGCGCGTCCCGACGGTTGAACAGATTTGGCATGTTATCCAATCGATGCCTGCGCGGACCGATATTGAGCGGCGAAATCGCGCTCTCATAGCCTTCACGCTTCTGACGGGCGCGCGCGACGGAGCGATTGCGTCATTCAAACTGAGGCACATCGATCTTGCCGAAAGCAGGATCGACCAAGACGCGCGCGAAGTCCGAACAAAATTCTCCAAATCTTTCGTCACGACCTTTTTCCCGGTGGGTGAAGAAATCCAGGCGGTGGTGATTGATTGGGTGAACTATCTGCGACGAGACAAGCTATGGGGTCTCGACGATCCGCTGTTCCCGGCGACCAAGGTTGCGGTAGGCGCGGATCTTCGTTTCGTGGCCATCGGTTTGGAGCGCAAGCACTGGAGCGGCGCCAGTCCGATCAGAAAGATATTCAAGGAGGTATTTGCGAGAGCCGGGCTTTCCTATTTCAATCCGCACAGCTTCAGGAAAACTTTGGCGCTCTTAGGTGGCCAAATCTGCAAAACACCGGAACAGTACAAGGCATGGTCGCAAAATCTTGGCCACGATCAGGTCCTTACGACGTTCTCCAGCTACGGCGAAGTTGGCAGCCGTCGCCAGGCGGAAATCATTCTCTCTTTTGCCAAGCAAGGCGAAGAACCTCAGTAGGCAACTTGATGGTTTTGTTTTGACTCACGTATCAAACAATGAGGTAGCGGAACTTCACGCTTTCGCTGAGCAGAAAAAGAGGAGGGCTTAGAATGAGATCTAAAAAAATATGCGTCGGTGAGATCCGAAAAGCATGTGAGGAGCTCGCCGAGATGGGTTTAATTGAAGACAGCGGGCGACGGCGCAACGGCCGAATTGTATGGGTGATAACGCCGATGGGTAAATTATTAGCGGAAGAGCAGCCCGATGACAGCATAACACAGGGGCATTAGGTTCTTGAAGCTAAGTCGTTGATCTTCCTACAGTTACGACGTTTATTGTCCTACACCCGAGGAAACGTTAA
>Ga0070709_10002346_pt1 | contig 10256 bp, 8 predicted proteins | sample LARL51metaG_FD_65449 | JGI IMG/M metagenome (GOLD analysis project Ga0070709, IMG submission 65449) | Corn, switchgrass and miscanthus rhizosphere microbial communities from Kellogg Biological Station, Michigan, USA - LAR L5-1 metaG | ecosystem: Host-associated > Plants > Roots > Rhizosphere ...
AGCGTTCCGCAGCGATCGAGCTCCGAGCGGCTGTCGAGCTCAGAGGCAAGTTCGCGCCACAAGCCGAGCGAGTAACGCGTGAGCGCGAGCTGCTCCGGCGAATCGTCCATGACGACGAGATGGCCCATACCCACCGACGTCGTGCCCGAGCTCGCGAATGACTTCTCGAGCACCGTCACTCGCCAGCCGTCGCGCGCCAGCGCGGCCGCGCACGCCGCTCCGACGATTCCCGCCCCGACGACGATGGCGTCCGAGCGGCCGGCGGTCACTGTGCCGCGATGCCGAATTGAAACGGGTCGGCTGGATCGAACCGCAACGTCGCTTCTCCGGTTATGAACGCCGTCCCGCGAACATGCGGGATGAGCTCACCCTTCGCGCCGCTGGTCAGCCATCCCACAAACCGACTCCCGGTGATGCTCTCCTGCCGCCACTCCTCGCCGAACGCGAGAAGGCCGCGCGCGTGCCGCACGGCCATCACCGCCGACGTTCCCGTCCCACACGGTGACCGATCGTACTCGCCACCCGAGCACAGCACGAAATTCTTCGCGTCGGCGTCCGCTCGCGTCGGCGCGGCCGATACCTCGATGTGATCGATCGGCACGCCGCCGGCGACGCGTTGCTCGATGATGGCGTCTTGAACCGCCCGCGTTACACGCGTCAGCTCAGCGACATTCGACATCTCTAATGCACGATCGAGATGCGTGATGAAGAACCAATTCCCTCCGTACGCGACGTCGCCGACCACGTTCCCCACGCCCGCGACCTCGACGGCGACATCGAGCGCGTGACAGCGAGCCGGAATGTTCTCGATCGTGACCGATCCATCCGCGTTGAGCTCGGCCGAGACGGTGCCTGCCGGCGTATCGAAGTGCGCCACACCTGGCGAGAGTCGTCCGAGATGTTGAAGTGTGCGTACGACGCCGATCAGCCCGTGTCCGCACATGCCCAGGTAAGTCCCGTTGTTGAAGAACACGATTCCCGCGAGCGAGTCGGGATTCACCGGCGGTGTGAGCAGTGCGCCGACGATCGCCGCGTGGCCGCGCGGCTCGCACACCACTGCGCGTCGAAGATGATCATAGTTCCGCCGAAGATCGGCGACCCGCTCTTGCATCGTCTCACCGGTCGGCTGCGGCCAGCCGTCGACGATGACTCGCGTGGGCTCTCCTTCCGTGTGCGAGTCGACGACGCGAATGACCGTGGGACACGCGACGGCCGACTCGCGCCGCGCGCCGTCCTCAGGCATTGATCTGCACGGTCTTGATCTCGGTGTAGAACTCACGCGCCGCCGGACCTTGCTCGCGACTCCCGGAGCTCGAGGCCTTCATGCCGCCAAAGGGCGCATGAGGGTCGACGCCGGTCGTGTCGCCGTTGACGCGCACCATCCCCGCCTCGATCCGATCGATGTACTTGAGCGCCGATCGAAGGTCCCGCGTGTACAACGACGCGCTCAACCCATACGGCGTGGAATTGGCCAGCGCGATCGCGTGCTCGAGATCATCGGCGACGAATTCGGCGAGCACGGGACCGAACAACTCGCGTTGGGCGAGTTCCGAGTCGATCGCCGCGCCACGCACGACCGTCGGCGCGACGAAATACCCGTTCAAGAAGTCGGCCGAGCTTGGGATCGTGCTTTCAATGATGCGTTCCGCATCCACTTCGTCGAGCGCCTTTCGAATCGAGCGACGTGAATGATCGCTGATCACTGGTCCCACGGCTGACGCTGCGTCCGTGACCGGCCCGATCGGGAGAGCGGCGACCTGAGTCCGCAATTCGCCGAGAAACGCATCCTCGACTTCGCGCGCCACGACGACCCGGCTCGTGGCCGTACACTTCTGACCTGCGTAGCGCATCGCCCCGGCGGCGGTGAGCACGGCCGCCTGTCGCAGATCGGCATCGGGCAGCACGATCGCGACGTTCTTCCCTCCCATTTCCGTCTGGTAGCGAATGTTTCGGTGAGCCGCCGTCGCCGCCACGAGCGCGCCGATGCGCCCGGAGCCAGTGAAACTCACGGCGCACACTTCCGGATCCTCGATCAAGGCCGGGCCAACCGCATCCCCGGCGCCGAGCAGCACGTTGACGACGCCGGACGGAATCCCCGCCGCGAGCGCGCATTCCGCCAGCACGACTGCCGATTGCGACGACGATTCAGCAGGCTTGAGAACAATCGTATTGCCGAACGCCAATGCCGGTGCGGCTTTCCACAGCGGAATGGCAACGGGAAAATTCCATGGCGTGATGAGCGCGACGACGCCCAACGGCTGTCGCATCGTGAACTGCAATGCGCCGGTGGCTTGCGCGGGGATCACGTGCCCGATTTCGCGTACCGCCTCGCCCGCGTAGTAGCGCAAGATCATTCCGCAACGTGCAACCTCTCCGCGCGCCTCGCCGATCGGCTTTCCGACTTCGCGCGTGACGAGCTGCGCTAACTCTTCCTGGCGCGTGGCGATCGCGCCGGCCCACTTGTAGAGGAATTCGGCGCGCGCCGGACCCGTGAGCGCCCTCCAGGCAGGATACGCCGTCGATGCCGACGACACCGCCAAGCGCGCGTCATCGATCGTGCCCCTCGGGACCTGACCGATGACGTCGTTCGCGTTCGATGGATTGATGTCGGCGATCCACGCGTCCGACTCGCTCTCCTTCCAACCGCCTCCGATGAAGCTCCGGAGGTGCGCCGGCGCCGTCACCGGCGCGCGCGCGAAACGGCCGCGCCGTCGCCGCCACGCTGCTCTTGGAGCCAGGCAACGAGTGAGCGACCAGCTCCAAGGATGTGTGCGTGCATCAAGTCGCACGCCAGTGTGATGTCCTTTTTTCGGACCGCGGCGGCGATAGCCCGATGTTCCTCGTTCGCTCGCTCACCGCCACGTGCCAGCAACACCTGCATGCGGAAGTACCGGTCGCTGTGTTGGTGAAGCTTCTGCAGCACACCCATTGTGAAATTGCGTGACGCGGGCGCGTAGAGTGCCGCGTGGAAATGCCAGTTCAGCGGACCCCACCGAGCAGCTTCGCCCGCTTTCAACGCGGCTTCGAATTCATCGAGCACGTCGGTCGCGCGGTCCAGTTGCTCTGGTGTCATCTTCGGAATTGCGCGACGCAGCAGATCGCATTCGATGTCGGCGCGCAGCTCGAACAACTCGTCGATCTCGCCGAGCGAGAGGCTGGAAACGACAGCCCCACGATGCGGGTTGAACGTGACCAAGCCTTCGGCCTCGAGTTGTCGCAGCGCTTCGCGCACGGGGATTCGGCTCACGCCAAGCTCATCGGCGAGCGCGTCTTGGCGCAGGGGTTCACCCTCCGGATAATCGCCGCGGAGGATTCGCTCCCGGAGCGCCTCGACCGTCATGCCTGCGATGGTTTGACGCTGGATCGGAATCACTCGCGGGTGAACGCCGATCGGGATCGGAGTATATGTTGGCGTCGGATTGGTTTCCGTCGACGAGCGTCGTGTCATGGCTTCGCTGATTGGAAAACGGTGGGTAGGGCGGATACAGTATCCTTGCGTTTGGACCCCCGCAAGGCGCGAAAGGATTGCCTCGGCCGCGTATCCACCCTACCGAATCTATCGTCCAGACGACATCCTGTAGGCTGTTCCGGCCCCTCCAATCACGCCCGTTCACCGCCAACACGCCGACCTCATGCAGCTGCCAACCGACCCTGGGTCGCTCACCGCCAGAAATGTGTTGTTCGTCGCCCTCGGCGTGGTTACCGCGGGATACTTCGCCGTGCTCGCGCACTCGTTCAAGGCGCTCGGAATCTCGATCATCAGCTTCGTGGCAAATTTCTTCGATACGCTCGGTATCGGATCGTTCGCCACGACGACGGCCATGGTTCGCCAGTTCAAGCTGGTTCCCGACGAGTACCTCCCCGGGTCGCTGAACGTCGGGTACGTCATCCCGACCGTCGTTCAGGCCTACATCTACACACAGCTCGTGCCGGTTGACATCACGACCTTGATCGCCTTGATCGCCGCCGCGGTGCTCGGCGCCTGGCTCGGCGCCGGAGTCGTGGCGTCCTGGCCGCGACGAAAAGTCCAACTCGGCATGGGCGCGGCGCTGTTCATCTTCGCCTTCATTCTCGTCGCCAAGCAGCCGCAGATCGGTTTGATGCCCGCCGGCGGTGACGCGCTCGCCCTGACGGGGAGCAAGCTCGCAATCGGCGTGGTTGGCAATTTCATCCTCGGCGCGCTCATGACGGTCGGCATCGGCCTCTACGCGCCGTGCATGATTCTGATCTACCTCCTCGGGATGCGACCGACCGCAGCGTTCCCGATCATGATGGGTTCGTGCGCGTTCTTGATGCCGCTCGCCAGTGTTCGGTTCATTCGCGCCGGCAGCTACGCGCGCAACGCGATCATCGGCATGCTCATCGCCGGTATTCCGGCCGTCTTCATCGCGGCGCTGCTGGTGAAGAGCATGTCGTTGAGTATGGTGAGCTGGCTCGTTGTCGTCGTCGTGACGTACACCGGGGTCAGCCTGCTCCGCGCCGCGCGCCGTGAGCGCGATCTCGCAAGCACGGCGACCGCGGCCGAGGCGCAACCGGCGGCGTCCTAGGCGCGCTTCATCACGCGGTTGATCGCCAACATTACGCGATCGAAGTCGGTAATCTCTTCGCCCAATTGCTTCCGGCCGCTCGCCGTGATCGTGTAATATCGCGCGCGACGGCCGGTCGGCGTTTGTCCCCACTTCGACGTGAGCCAGCCTTTGCGCTGGAGGCGCTCGAGCGCCGGATAGAGCGATCCCTGCTCGACCTGCAACACACTGTCCGACAGCTTCTCGATGTGCTGCGCTATCGCGTAGCCGTGCAGCGCTCCCAACGTCAATGTGTACAGGATCAGCATGTCCAGCGTGCCGGGAACGAGATCGGCCCGAGACGATTTCGGCATCGTCATTCTCCCCGCATCGCAATCGTCGGATCGAGGCGCGTCGCGCGGCGCGCCGGGATGTACGACGCCAGAAAACCGATCCCAAGCAGCATCACGATCGTAGGAGCGTAGACCGTGAGGTCGGCAGGCGTCGTCTGAAATAAGAGATCGTGTATCAACCGCGCTCCGGCCCAGGCACCGAGGCACCCCACCACGATTCCGATGCCCGTGAGCACGAGCGATTCTCGAATGACAAGCGATGCGATCATTCGCTCCGTCGCTCCCAAGGCTTTTCGGACGCCGAGCTCGCGCGTTCGCTGCGTGACGCCGTAGGCAACGACGCCGTACAGTCCTACGGCCGCCAGGACGATCGCGCACGCCGCGAACGCGCCGATCAGCGAGAGCGAGAGTTTCCGCGGCTCGAGCCGACTGGCGATCGCAGCGTCGACGAAGCCAAATTTTGCCAGCCCGCTTGACCCCTTCTCGACTAATCGCGCGTCGACCCCGGCGATCGCATCGCGCAGCGCAGGGATCGAGTGCGCGCCGCCTCGTGTCCGGACGACCAGCGTTCCCCAGGGCCAGGTCTCTAGCGTGTACGGGACATAGATCTCTGGAGCCGGCACCACGTCTTGCGCGACTTGGTGGACGTCGTTCACCACGCCGATGACCACACCGGGGAGCGGCTGACCGAAGTCCGCGCGGGCCTGCGAGGCGCGATGGACCGTGATCCGCTTACCGATCGCGCTCTCGTGTGGCCAGTACAGTCTGGCCGCGGACGCATTCAACACGAACTGACCGCCCGGCGATCGCAGGTCGGCGTCGCCGAACCAACGACCAGCCGCGAGCGTCATCCCGACCGTGCGCAAGTAACTGTCCGAGACCGTTCGATACAGAATCTGATTCGACGATGTGTCGATATCCAATCGTCCGTCGATCTGTATCGATGTATAAATCGACGCACCCCCGAACGGGAAATGATTGATGAACGCCGCATCGACGACACCCGGTACCGCGCGCGCCGCATCGATCAATCGTGCGTATAGCGCAGCCGCTTCACTCGGCTTCACATACGCTCCCGGAGGTGGAGCAAGCCGCAACGTCACGAGCCCGCGGGGATTCAGTCCGACATCGACTGCGGCCGCGCGCCGAAAGCTTTGAAGCAGCAGTCCGCCGCCGACGAGCAACATCACGGCGAGCGCGAACTGCACCGTCACCAGTCCGCGTCGCAGCCGCGACTCCGACCGGACACCGATGGACCCGAGCGCACCGGCGCGCAGCACTTCACCGCTCGTCGGGCGCGTCGCCCGCAACGCCGGCCAGAGGCCGCACACGAGAGCAGTCAGCACAGAGGCCGCCGCCGCAACGAACAGGACGCGATGATCGACCGCGAGCTCTTCGACGCGCGGCAGTTTTTCCGCCGGCAACTTGCGCGCGAGCTGAACCGCGGCCGCGGCGAGCAAGGTGCCGAGCGTGCCGCCCGCCAGCGCGAGGACCAAACTCTCGGTGAGCTGCTGACGCACGAGACGTCCACGCGACGCGCCCAACGCGCTTCGCACGGCCAGTTCGCGCGATCGCGCCGCCACACGCGCCAAGAGCAAGTTGGCGACGTTGGCGCACGCTAGGATCAACAGCAATGCCGCGGCGCCGGCAAGGGCGAGCAACATCGGCTTCACGTTCCCGATGATCTCGTCTCGCAGCGGAAGCATCGCCGCATTCCAGTGCGCTTGCTCGGCGGGATATGAGTCCGCGAGCCGCGATTCCACCGTTCGCATGAGGGCAACCGCCCTCGACGAGTCGACACCGGCGCGCAGTCGTCCGATCGTGCGGCTGTCGGCGTGGAGTCCACGCTTCGTCATGACTTCTTTATGCCGATTCTGTGAGCTCGCCTCCCACGCCGATGCGAAGCCCGGATAGACCGCGCCGTTCGGCATGACACCAATGACGGTCACGGGAACACTGTCCAGACTGATGCGTCGTCCAAGAATGCTCGGATCGCCACCGAAGCGCCGCTGCCAAAGGTTGTACGTGATCACCGCGACCGGCGGCGCATCGGGGCGCTGGTCGTCGTCGTTGAGCACGCGCCCCAAGACCGGGCGCGCGCCAAGTAATGGGAAGAACTCGGGGCCGACCAGTCCAACGCCGATGCTCTCAGCGTCGTCGCCAACGCGCAACGTCATCCCCTCGCCCCGAATGAAGGACACCGCGTCGAACGCTTTGGCGACACCGGGATCACGACGCCAATCTTCGGCCGTCGGCGCCGACGGCGTGCGAAACCCGCCTTTGTCGCCCCGCTCGAGCAGCATGACGAGGCGATCGGCGTCACGGAACGGCAGCGAGTGGATGAGGACGTGGTCGACGACACTGAGCATGGCAGTCGTCGCTCCGATGCCGAGGGCCAGCGTGAGCACGGCGACGGCGGCGAACCCGGGCGATCGGCGGAGCGAGCGAACGAGGTGACGCACGTCGTTCGTTATTCCGTCGAAGTAGTCGAGGCCCGCGGCGTGTCGCGTCTCCTCTCTGTGATACGTCACGTTGCCGAACCGGCGCCGCGCGTCGGAGCGTGCGTCGCCGTTGTAGGCGCTCCGCCGCTGCTCTTCGTCGAGGTCGAGATGGAACCGGAGCTCGTCGTCGATACCACGCTCGTAGTCGCCTCGCCGGCGCCAGACGCGCACGCGATGCCGGAGTCCGTCGATGAATGACATGGATGCGGAGATGAGGCGTATATGTCGACTGCCTGCCTATAATAGGTAGGCTATCTGCATATGCGCAAGACCTCCCTCGCCCGACGAGTCCGGGCGCGGGCCGCCCGGCGAGCAGTAGCTCTTGATCTGATCGGCTACGTAGGGTCGCAGCTTCGCGACGTAGTCGAGATACGTCTTCGCCACGTCCGGTGCGGCCGAGCCACCACCCACGAGGTTGATCTCGGCCTCCGTCAGTGACGAGTCGGCGAGCTTCGAGAGATCGCAACTCTTCGACTGCGGCGCTTCGTTTGCCGCCGATTGGCTGATCGACAATGCCGACGCTCCGACGAGGAACTTGGCCTCGGCGGTGGGTGCGAGCTGCGCGGCCAGCGCGAGAAACTTCATGGCGCGCTGGAAATCGTCTCGTTTCTGCGACGTGGTCGCCGCCTTGTACAACGCGTTGCCGCGCGCCAACGCGAACTGCGCCACGATCTTCGTGTCCTCGCCGAATTTCGACGCCATCTCGATCGCCGCGTAGGCGCTGTCGGTTTGTCCCACCTCGATCTCCAGCTGCGCGAGTTGCAGATAACCGTGTGGTAGTCGCGGATTCGCCGCGAGCGCCCGCTTGGTCTCTTCCATTGCGCCCGCCGAATTGCCGCTCCCTTTCAATGATTGCGCGGCGAGCGCGTGAACCTCGGCATTGTCCGGGAACGCCGCCAGCACACGAGGCATTGCCGCGTCCGCCTCGGCCTTTAGCAACTGTAAATAAGCGATTTGGAGAGGTGCGCTCGCGGGGAATTTGGAAACGCCAAGCCCCGCCGTCGCCAGGGCTCGGACCGGCTGAGAATCCGCCCGGTAGGCGGCGGCGAGGCGTACGTAAAAGTCAGGATCCGATTGCGTCGCCGGGTCGCGGAGGAGTAGCCGCTCGCCGTTCTCGGCGGCGGCCTTCCAGTCGTTCGCGGCCAAGTGCACGAGCCATCGCAACTTGAGCAACGGCAGGTTGTCCGGGTGCGCATCGCTGCCGTGATCGATCAACGGGACGGCCGTCGCGGCGTTCCCCTCTCGCGACAGCGCGTTCACGACGCGCTCGATCACGTCTTCGTTCGTCGAGTCGGTCGCCAAGAACCGCGTCCAGAATGGCGCGGCGGCTTTTCCTTCGCCCTTGGCGTCCAATGCCTGCGCCATGCGCTCGAGCGCGATCGGATTCGACGCCGAGAGTGCGAGCGTCGCTTGGGCGACGCTGATGATCGAGTCGGGCGAGGCCTCGAGCCGGCTCAAGGCATTGAGCAGGCACGCGCGCGTTGGAATGGCCTGCGCGTACGCAGCAATGCCGACGGCCGCGGCGCTGGCCGCCTCCGCGGATTTGCCCTCACGCGCGAGGTTCTCGCATTGACGAAGCGGAACGAGTTGCCGGCGCGCGGCAATCGCCTCGCGTGCTAGTGCATCGGCGGCTTCGTTAACCGAGGCGCCGTCGCTTGATAGGGGTTGCGAAAGTCTGAGGTCACGGATGAGCGTGAGCGCTGCATCGATATGGACGCGGCCGACCGTGCGTGTCGCGGTGCCGGTAATGCGTTCATCAGCGCGGAATTTTCTCGCGAGCTCGCGCAACTCGATCTCCGACAGCACCGTGGATTCGTCGAAGCCCGAGAGACGAAGCCAGTCATCAATCTCGCCACCGGAGATGACGCGAAGCTCACTTCTCGGAAATGCGCCTGCTACCCGGCCGCGGATGATATCCGACGCCTTCGCGGCGAGCCCGCGCTCGGGCCCGCGGAACGCGGGGACGATCATGACCTGCGTGGTGAACTTCTGCTGCGCCCATGCGCCTGCGGGCAGCAGCAGCAATATCGGTACGAGGCCCTTTTGCGAAATGATCGACCGAAGCAGCATCGCGGAGAATCAGCTCGAGACGGGACGCGTTGCGAACACAGGCGGGAGCGATCTGGAAAGGTAACGCGCGGAACCTGTGTCGTCGTTGACCAGCCGATCACGCCGGCCCCGTTTCTTACAAGCAAGAACGCTCGCACGGCAATGCGTGCGAGCGTTCGATCGAGCTGAAGCAGACCATGAGGAGGTGGCGCTATTGCACGATGACTTCGCCGCTCATCGACGCTCCGTGGATCGTGCAATGATACTTGAAACTCCCCTTGCTGCTGAACGTCCGACTGAACGTGCCGGAATCCTGCGACGCGGACATGACGCCACTTCCGTCGTCGAACGCGATCTGATGCGTCACGCATGTCGCGCCGCCGCCGCCGTAGCCGTCACCGCCGCTGCAGTCGCTCCACTTCCAGTTGACGGTGGTTCCTGACGGCACCGTGATGCTGTTCGGTGAGAACGATGAGTTGACGAGCGTCACGGTGTTTGCGGGCGGCGGCGTCGTGCCGCCACCGCCGGGGTTTGTCGTTCCGCCGGGGCTGGTACTGAGACTGCTACCGCCGCCGCCGCCGCAGGCGGCGAGCGAGGCCGCAAGGCCCAAACATGCCAAAAGTTCTAACTGTCGCATTCGTCCTCCGGATCACGTGCGGCCTCGCCGGGGAAGTCGGGGCCGTGCTTTGTGGGTTGTGAGAGCTGGTAGTACCTCGTCGCCAGCCTTATCCGGTGGGCCCCGAAATGGTTCCCGCGTCTTCGCGAGGACGACCTACGGCATGACCATCGCCGGGCTCGATGATCGCAGTGAGAACAGCGAGCTTCGGAAGTCTGCTGGCTGCGCCACC
>Ga0070709_10002347_pt1 | contig 10255 bp, 10 predicted proteins | sample LARL51metaG_FD_65449 | JGI IMG/M metagenome (GOLD analysis project Ga0070709, IMG submission 65449) | Corn, switchgrass and miscanthus rhizosphere microbial communities from Kellogg Biological Station, Michigan, USA - LAR L5-1 metaG | ecosystem: Host-associated > Plants > Roots > Rhizosphere ...
TGCGTCGTCACCGCCGCGGGCGCGGGCACGCTGGAGCTGAGCGTCCTGGCCCGGCGCAGCGAGCCACGCCCTGACCCGGTTCTCGTGGTGGCGCAGGCCCTGCCCAAGGGAGATCACGGCCCGCTGGCGGTGGACCTGATGACCGAGGGCGGCGTGGATGTGATCGTGCCCTGGGCGGCGCAGCGCAGCGTGACCCGCTGGGAGGGCGCCCGCGGGGAGCGCGCCCTGGCCCGGTGGCGGGCGACGGCCGCCCAGGCCGCCAAGCAATCCCGCCGGGCCTGGCTGCCCGAGGTGACCGCCCCGGTCAGCACCGGCGAACTCGCCGGGCGGGTGGCCACGGCCGCCCTGGCGGTGCTGCTCGACCCGGCCGGGCCGGTCGCGCTGAGCGAAATGGACCTTCCCGCCAGCGGCGACATTCTGGTGATCGTCGGCCCGGAAGGCGGTGTCAGCCCGGCGGAGACCGCACAGCTCGCCGAGGCGGGCGCGGTAGCCGCCCGGCTGGGCCCCACCGTGCTGCGGACCTCCTCGGCAGGCCTGGTGGCGGCCGCCGTCGTGGCGAGCCGCACCGGCCGCTGGGGCTAGCCAGGACCGCTACGGCGTGGGCGCCTGGTTCGTCGGGCTCGCGGGCGCGCCCGGGGTCTGCTCGCACATCACCAGGGCCATCGTCCCGATGGCCTCCTGGGTGGGGCCAGCGATGCCGCCGGTAATGGGAGCCTGCGAGGTGCTCGGCGTGGGGCTATCGGTGGGCGACGGCGTCGGGCTTTCGGTCGGCGACGGCGTCGGGCTGGAAGACGTCGGCGACGACGACGGCGACGGGCTGCTCTGCGCGGGGGAACTGGGCGCCGCGCACGGCGTTGACGACGGGAGGGTCCCGTTGTGCGCCGCAGAGGCGCCCCCCGAGGGCACCCTCGAATTGCCCTGAGACGCCGTTCCAGAGCCACGCAGGTGGGAGCCGCTGCCGTTCGCGTTGCCGGGCCCGTTCCCGGGCCCGGAGTTCGTGGTACTGGTCCCGGTGGCGCCGTCCAGCCCGACGACCGTGCGGATCGACCCCAGGGCGAAGACCCCCGCCACGACGAGCACCACGGCGCCGGCCACCGCGAGAGCCGGACGGAACCAGGCCATGGCCGGGCCGACCGACCTGTGCGGCCGCTTGCCCTGGGTCAAGGTGGCGATGCTGAGCAGGGACTTCAGCGGCCCGCCATCCGGTTCCTGGGCCGCGGTCGCGTCGGGGGCAAGGTCTGTTACGTCGGACCGAGACCGGATCTTGCTGAAGAGGGACTCGCATCGGACAACGACGAGCCAGCGGAGCACCATCAACTGACTGCGCAGCAGCCACCACTGCCGCTTGAGCCACGGCTCGCTGAGCCGTGTACGGATCTTCGTCAAGCCGTCGCCGACAGGCTCCAGCTGATCCGTTGTCGTGTGCAACACGCGGCTGAGGATCGCCTCGTAGTCGCGTTCCTGTCCCGTCATGCCCCTCGCTCCAGGCCGCTTACGGCCCCCCTGAGCCTGCTCACGTCTCCATCTCCAACACGACCCGCAGTGCCGCTACGCCCCGGGCGGTGTGGCTTTTGACCGCGCCCCGGCTGATCCCCATGGAGGCGGCGATCTGCGCCTCCGAGAGATCGGCGTAGTACTTCAGCACGAGCGCCTCGCGCTGCCGTGGCGGCAGCGTGCGCAGCGCGGCGATCACCGCCGACCGCTCAAGCAGGGAGATCGCGCCCTGCTCGGCGCTGGGCATATCCGGCGCCGGCTTCGGGGCGTTCTTGTCCACCACCACCCGGTGCCGCAGCACCGACCGGGACCGGTTGACCACCGATTGGCGCAGGTAAGACAGCGCCTTCTCGGTGTCCCGGAGCCGGCGCCATGCGGCATGCATGGCGATGAACGAGTCCTGCACTACTTCCTCCGCGGTCGCGACGTCACGTACCAGCAGGACCGCGAGGCGGACCAGCGAACGGTAGTGCGTCGTGTAAATCGCAGTGACTGCCCTGGCGGCATCCCACTCCGCAGGAACCGGCTCAAGCGAAGCGCCGGCCAGCAGGGTGTCGGTTGTCACGGTTATGGGACGCGCAGATCCCGCGTCCGGTTCACCTGTGGTCATGCTGGAATTGCGAGAAGATTCCACGGCCGCAGCCTGACCTCAACGATTCCGACCCCCAACAACGGACCTTGAGTGTGACGCGCTGCCATGGCCCCGTCCAGACGTCACCGCCGCGAGCACACAGGCGAAACACTCACATGCCGGGACATGCATCTCGGAGGCGTGCGCCACAAACTTCGCAACGTGTCAACGATATAGGTCGAGAGCCCGTCATGGGAGTCATATGAATAGAGTCGATCGGGGTCCGGAGCTAGCCTGCGCGCTAGGATCCGCAGGTGGCCGACTGCCTCTTCTGCAAGATTGTGACCGGTGACATCCCGGCCGAACGGGTGGCCGAAAGCAGCCGGACGATCGCCTTCAGGGACATCAACCCGCAGGCACCCACGCACGTCCTGGTGATCCCCAAGGACCACCACCCCGACCTGGCCGCGCTGGCCGCCGCGGACGGCAGCCTGCTGGCCGAGGTGGCGGCGCAGGCGCACCAGGTGGCGGTGGCCGAGGGGATCGCCGGCGACGGTTACCGCGTCGTCTTCAACACCGGGCCGCGGGCCGGGCAGACGGTGTTCCACGTGCATGCCCACGTGCTGGGCGGCAGGGATATGACCTGGCCACCGGGCTGACCCCGCGCATGGCCCGGCTCCGGCGGATAGCATGGGCTCAGCGATGCGCGGGCGGGGGCCCGCGCCAGGCGGAGACAAGGAATTGACGGACACTTCCCGCGAGTCCCGGCGGCGCCCCCAGGGCGGGACCCCGGCTGAGGAGCCGGCCGCTGGCAGTACCCAGGTCAAGGTCGTGATTCCTGACGACCACTCGATGGTCAGCCTGCTCGGGTCCGGCGACGAACTGCTGCACGTGATAGAGAGATCCTTCCGCGCGGATATTCATGTCCGGGGAAACGAGATCACTATTACCGGGACGGCGGCCGAGACGGCTCTTGTCGCGGAGTTGTTCAAGGAAATGACCGCGCTGGTCGGCGGCGGGGCGGAACTGACTCCGGCCGTTGTTGAGCGCATCATTCCTATGCTCCGGCGTAAGTCGGGAGTGCGCCCGGCCGAGGTGCTGTCCCTGGACATCCTGTCCTCCCGCGGGCGGACGATCCGGCCCAAAACGCTCAACCAGAAGCGCTACGTGGACGCGATCGACGAGCACACGATCGTGTTCTGCATCGGCCCGGCCGGCACCGGGAAGACCTACCTGGCCATGGCCAAGGCGGTCAAGGCACTGCAGGCCAAGGAGGTCAACCGGATCATCCTGACCCGGCCCGCGGTGGAGGCCGGTGAGCGGCTGGGATTCCTGCCGGGCACGCTGTACGAGAAGATCGACCCGTACCTGCGCCCGCTGTACGACGCGCTGCACGACATGCTGGACCCGGAGTCCATTCCGCGGCTCATGGCGGCGGGCACGATCGAGGTCGCGCCGCTTGCCTACATGCGCGGGCGCACGCTCAACGATTCGTTCATCATCCTGGACGAGGCGCAGAACACCTCGGCAGAGCAGATGAAGATGTTCCTGACCAGGCTCGGCTTCGGTTCCCGGATGGTGGTCACGGGTGACGTCACCCAGGTGGACCTGCCGGCCGGGCAGGCCAGCGGGCTGCGCCTGGTGCAGGAGATACTCGAGGGCGTCGAAGACATCCAGTTCACCCGGCTGACCAGCCATGACGTGGTCCGGCACCGGCTGGTCGGGGACATCGTGAACGCCTACGACGCCTACGAGGCACGGACCGGTGGCGTGGCCGGCCCGGTGCGGGACGGCAGCCTGCGTGGCCGGGCGGCCGAGCGCGGCGATGGCCGGGCGGGGCCCCGGGGACCCCGCAAGCGGGCCCAGTGACGCGGTCCTGCCGATGAGCATCGAGATACGCAACGAGTCCGGGGTCAGCGTGGACGAGCCCGCCCTGGCGGCGCTGGCCCGGTACGTGCTTGACGAGATGCGGATCCACCCACTGGCGGAACTATCGATACTGCTGGTGGATAGCCCCACCATCGCCGACCTGAACCAGCGCTGGATGGGCGAGGAAGGTCCCACGGACGTGCTCGCCTTCCCCATGGACGAGCTTCGCCCGCCGCTCCCGGGCGCCGACCGCACCGACCGCACGGGGTCGGCCGCCGGTGACGCCGGGCCTGTCACGGTGCTCGGCGACGTGGTGCTGTGCCCTGAGGTGGCCGCCGAGCAGGCCCGCGAGGCGCACCGCCCGGTCACCGATGAACTGGAGATGCTGTGTACCCACGGCATACTCCACCTGCTCGGTTTCGATCATGCCGAGCCCAGGGACCATGCCACCATGTTCGGACTGCAGGACCAGTTGCTTGACTCCTGGCGCACCGCCCGCGGCCCGGTAAAGGACGCCGTCGGGCGGGATGGGCCCGCCGGCGGGGGAGAATCCGGGTGATGCTGCGATGGCATGGCTACTTGCCGCCGCGGTAGTGCTCGCGGTGGCGGCCGGGCTGTGCGCCAGCGCCGAAATCGCCCTGTTCCGCATGGTCAGGGCGGGCGGCAGAGAGCGCGCCAGGGACGGCTCGAACGGTAACTCGTCCGCGGTGCAGGCGATCCTGGCGGAGCCGCGGCGGTACCTGAGCGTGCTCCTGGCGATCCGGATGGGTGCCGAGACCGCCGCCGTGGTGCTCGCGACCGCGGCACTGGTGAAGCTGCTCGGCACCGGCTGGCACACGTTCCTCATCGCCTTTGCGGGCATGGCTGCGCTGCTGTACCTCGTGGCCGGGATCTGGCCGGTTGCCCTCGGCCGTCACTACGACCGGCGACTGGCCGGGGCCACGGCGGCGGTGCTCGTTCCCGCGGTCCGGGCTCTCGGGCCGCTGCCGCGGCTGCTGCTCGCGGTGGGCAACGCGCTCACACCGGGGCGGGGTGGCAGGGAAGGTCCCGCCGAGTCGGAGGAGGAACTGCGCGGGCTGGTGGACCTGCTGGGCGAGCGCCGGCTCATCGAGCCGGGCGAACGCGAGATGATCCACTCCGTATTCGAGTTCGGCGACACGATCGTCCGCGAGGTCATGGTGCCGCGGACCGACATCGTCTTCGCGGAGCGGGACAAGAACGTGCGGCAGGTGCTGTCGCTGGCGCTGCGCAGCGGCTTTTCCCGTATCCCCGTGGTGGGCGAGAACAAGGACGATGTCATCGGCATCGCCTATCTCAAGGACCTGGTGGCCCGCAGCCGTGAGCACCCCGAGGCGGAGACGGTCGAAAAGGTCGAATCGGTCATGCGCCCCGCCACGTTCGTGCCGGAAAGCAAGCCGGTTTCCGTGCTGCTGCAGGAGATGCAGGCGCGGCAGATCCATCTGGCCATCGTGATCGACGAGTACGGCGGCACGGCCGGGCTGGTCACCATCGAGGACATCCTGGAGGAGATCGTCGGGGAGATCACCGACGAATACGACCAGGAGCGGCCGCTGGTGGAGTGGCTGGCACCCGAGCGGGCCAGGGTCAACGCGCGGCTGCCCGTGACCGACCTGGAGGAACTGTTCGGGGTCAGCATCGATGCCGAGGACGTGGAGACCGTCGGCGGCCTGCTCGCGCACGCGCTCGGCCGGGTGCCCATCGCCGGGTCGACGGCGACCGTGGCGGGCCTCAGGCTGACCGCGGAGAGCCTCGCCGGGCGGCGCAACCGGATCGGCACGGTGACCGTCGAGCGCGCGGCGCGGTCCCCGACCGGCACGGCCCCCGGCCACCCCGACCGTGCCCCTGATCCCGCGAACCAGCCAGAATCCTCGTGATCATCGGTGCCAGGGGCGTAATGCGCCTCTCGTGATTGCATGGGGAGGGGATCCGGGGCGCACCGGGGCACTGGGGGTAAGGCATGCCCGCTATTTCGTTCAACAGCGTCCTGATCATCGCCGGGGTCGCGGTGCTGGTCCCCGTCGTGCTCGGCATGATGCCCCGGCTGCCGGTGCCCGGCGCGGTGCTGGAGGTCGTGGCCGGCATTCTGGTCGGCCCTTCGGTGCTCGGCTGGGTGCGTGTGGACGCACCGGTCCAGGTCCTGAGCGATCTCGGCCTGGGCATGCTGCTGTTCCTGGCCGGGCTGGAGATCGATATTGATCAGCTGCGCGGGCCGCTGTTCCGGTTGGCGGGCTTGGCGTTCGCCGTCTCGGCCGGTCTCGCGCTGCTGTGCGGCTTCGCGTTCCACCTGGCGGGCCAGGCGACCCAGCCGCTGCTGCTGGCGATCATTTTGATGTCGACGTCGACCGGGCTTCTGTTGCCGTTGCTGAAGGATGCGGGAGAGGACGCCACCGAATTCGGCCAACTGGTCATGACCGCCGCGGCGCTGGCCGAGATCGTGCCCATCATGCTCCTGTCACTGTTCTTCTCGGCCGCGGCGAAAACGACTGAGGATCAGCTTGTTTCCCTCGCGATCTTCCTGGTGTTGCTGGTGCTGATCGGGCTCTTGCTGGCCCGGGTGCGCCGTCTGGCAGGCCTGGACCGGCTGATCAATCACCTGGCGGACCGGAGCGCTCAGCTGCGCGTGCGGGCCGCGCTCACCCTGGCGCTCGGCTGCGGCGTGCTGGCCTACCGGTTCGGCTTCGCGTCGATCCTCGGCGCGTTCGCTGCCGGCCTGCTGGTGCGATTGATCGAGATTTCCGGGCGCACCCCGCATCCGCAGTTTCAGATCAAGCTGGAAGGCATCGGCTTCGGTTTCCTGATCCCGATCTTCTTCATCACCACCGGCGTGGAGTTCAACCTCAAGGAGTTGCTGGCGAATCCTGCCGCTATCGCCGAGGTACCACTGTTCCTCGCCGCCCTGCTGCTGGTGCGCGGATTGCCCGCCCTGCTGTACCGGCGCCGCACCGGCATCCGCCGGGCCGAGGCCGCGGGCCTGCTGCAGGCGACGACGCTGACGTTCGTGATCGTGGCGACGCAGATCGGGCTGGCCACGGGGAAGATATCGTCAACCTCTGCCGCCTCGCTGCTCGCCGCTGGACTGCTCTCCGCGGCCCTGTTCCCGGCCGGGGGGCTGCGGCTCCTGTCCCGGGGCGCCAAACCAGTGGCCGAGCAGGCCGAGGAGAAGACGTGATCGGGGCGGAGGGCGCGCGGGGGCCTAGACTCGGCGCCGTGGAGGGCCTCGGCGAGGAAGACCAGAAGATCATCACGCTGGCGCGGTCGGCCCGCGCCAGGACCGGCGCGGCCGAGGGCGCGGCGGTGCGGGATGAGACCGGCCGCACCTACATGGCTGCCACCGTGGACCTGCCCTCGCTGCGGCTTTCCGCGCTGCGCCTGGCGGTGGCGATGGCGGTCTCCAGCGGCGCGACCTCCCTTGAGGCCGCCGCGCTGGTCAGCGAGGCCGACGCGGCCGACCCCGAGGACCTCGCGGCCGTGGCCGACCTCGGTCCGCGGGCACCCGTCTACCACGCCGGCCCCGATGGGCGGCTGCGTGCGGCCCTTGAGCCCTAGGACAGCGGCCGGGCCGCGGGTACGGGAGAATCTGCCCGTGGAGGCCGGCCAGCACCCAGCGGAAGGACCGGAGTTCCGGTCCGGGTTTGCCAGCTTCGTGGGCCGGCCCAACGTGGGCAAGTCAACGCTGATGAACGCGCTCGTCGGTACCAAGATCGCGATCACGAGCAGCCGCCCGCAGACCACCAGGCGGGCCATCCGGGGCATCGTGCACCGCAGCGACGCGCAGCTGATCATCGTGGACACGCCGGGCCTGCACCGGCCGCGCACGCTGCTCGGGGAGCGGCTGGACAGCCTGGTCCGCGCCACGCTCACCGAGGTGGACGTGATCGGGTTCTGCGTGCCCGCGCCCGATCGCATCGGCCCGGGGGACAAGTACCTGGCCGCCGAACTCGGCGCGGTCAAGGGCACGCCCGTGGTCGCCATCGTCACCAAGACCGACCTGGCGCCGCCGGAGCGGGTCGCCGCGCAGCTCGCCGCGGTGGCGGACCTCGGCGACTGGGCCGACATCGTGCCCGTATCGGCCGCCACCGGCTTCCAGTTGGACGTCCTGACTGACGTGCTGGTGGCGCACCTGCCGCCGGGACGGCCGCTGTACACCGACGGCGAGCTCACCGACGAGCCCGAGCAGGTGCTGGTCGCCGAGTTGATCCGCGAAGCGGTGCTGGAAGGCGTGCGGGACGAACTGCCGCACTCGATCGCGGTGGTGGTGGAGGAGATGGGGCCGCGGCCGGGCCGGGAGGAGCTCACCGACGTGCACGCGCTGATGTACGTGGAGCGGCCCAGCCAGAAGTCCATCGTCATCGGGGCCAAGGGCGCCCGGCTGAAGGAGGTCGGCACCAGGGCCCGGCAGCAGATCGAGGCGCTGCTCGGCACCAAGGTGTACCTGGACCTGCGGGTCAAGGTGGCCAAGGACTGGCAGCGTGACCCGAAACAGCTGCGCAGGCTTGGCTTCTACGACTGAGTGCCGGGGTCCGCGGGCCAGGGAATGCGGACGGTGTTCAGCTCCCAGGACAGCTGCCGCTCCAGGACCGTGAATCCCAGCTCCGTATTGATCGCGATCATATGCTCGTTGCCCTCGGCGCTGAGCGTCAGGATCTGGCTGAGATGCGGCTCGTGCGCGGCGAGCAACTCCAGCATGGCCACCTTGACCAGCAGCCCGAGCCGGTGCCCCCGATGTGGCCCCGCTACCGCGGTCAGCGACTGGATACCCCAGCCCGGGTCGAGCGGGTCGACACCGAGCTGGGTGATCGCCACCAGTGTCCCGGCCCGTTCCGCCCGGGCGGCGAGACTGTAGAATCGCCACCCCTGATCGGCCAGCCGCTGGTCGGCCGCCCGGACCCGGGCCGCGTCCCAGCCCTGCGGCTCCTCCCCGGCGGCGCGCGGCGCGTCGGCCTCGATGCCGAGAAGCGCGGCGACGTCCGTCAGCCGGTGTTCCGAGGTCGGCCCCTCCCAAGACACCAGCGAATACCCGGCGGCCGCGGCCGCCGCCTTCCGGCGCAGATCAGTCAGGTGACCCGGCGGAATGGCGCCGAGACGGAGCACCGAGAAGGTCCCTACCAGCCGCTGCTGGGCACCGAGCGAACGGGCGAAGGCCGTCCCGGCGGAGAACTCGTCGCTGCGCCCGGTCAGGATCGTCCGGCCGGCTTCCCGGGCACGGTCTGCCGCATGGTCGGCCAGTGCCGTGCCCAGCCCGGCCCGGCGGTGCGACGGCGCCACCACCAGGTGGACGTCGGCCAGGTGCCGGTTCTCCCGTTTCGGCAGGGTGAGCAGGTACCAGCCGGACACCTCACCGTCGTCGTCCCGCGCCAGCCACACCTCCGACGGATCTTCCGTCCACCCGTAACGCAGCCAGGCCCGGAAGGTTCTGGGAGACATCGCCGGCCGCCGCATGCCGTCTGCGCGGGCCGCGGCCAGATATATCTCGTGGCACGCCCGCACCGCCACGGTGTCGCCAGCGGGGTCGAACCGTTCGGTCCGCATGTACCTACCCAAGCCCTGGCGGGGTCGGCCCGCCACCCTGTTTCACCACGGAATCCGGCACAGGGGCGGACGGGGTTACCCGGGTGCGGAGTTCTGCCCCGGCAGGGTCATCCCGGCCGTCCCCCTAGAGCCAGCCCTTGCGCTCGGCGATCTGGACGGCCTCGGCGCGGTTGCGGGCGCCGAGCTTCTGGATCGCGGCGGACAGGTGGTTGCGGACCGTGCCGGAGGACAGGTGCAGCGAGGCCGCCAGGTCCGAGATGGCCGCGTGCCCCCGCGCCGCGGACAGCACCTCGGTCTCCCGTGCGGTCAGCGGGCTCGCGCCCTCGGCGAGCGCCGCCGCGGCCAGGGCAGGATCGACGACCCGTTCGCCCGCGTGCACCCGCCGGATGGCGGTGGCAAGCTCGGCGGCCGGTGCGTCCTTGAGCAGGAAGCCGCTCGCCCCGGCCGCCATCGCGGCGGCCAGGTAGCCGGGCCGGCCGAACGTCGTCACGATGACGATCTTCCCGCCGAACCCGTCCCTGGCCAGCCGCCTGGCCACATCCAGCCCGTCCGGCCCCGGCATCTCGATATCGAGCACGGCCACGTCCGGCTGGTAGCGGTGCGCCATGGCGAGCGCCTCGTCGCCGCTGGCGGCCTGGGCCACCACGGTGATGTCGCCCTCCAGTTCGAGCAGGGCCACCAGGGCCTGCCGGACCATGGTCTGGTCCTCGGCGATCATGATCCGCACGGTCACGAGGGCATCCGCTCCCTGTTGGGTGGGGCGGTGGGGTC
>Ga0070709_10002348_pt1 | contig 10255 bp, 8 predicted proteins | sample LARL51metaG_FD_65449 | JGI IMG/M metagenome (GOLD analysis project Ga0070709, IMG submission 65449) | Corn, switchgrass and miscanthus rhizosphere microbial communities from Kellogg Biological Station, Michigan, USA - LAR L5-1 metaG | ecosystem: Host-associated > Plants > Roots > Rhizosphere ...
GGCGCAAAGCAAAGCCGTCGCCGCGCCGGCAATCGCACAAATATGTGGTCGCACCTTGAAACCTGCCAAAAGTCCCAGCAGAACCACGATGGGAAGGGCCGCAACCAGGGTGGACAGCCACCAATGGCCAAAGGGATCGTAATTCTGCGTCCAAGTCAAAGCGAGCCTCGCAGACTGCGGCCGGTCGGCCGCGTCGGTTTTCAAGAAACGTGGGATCTGCCAGCCGAACGCGCCGAATTCGGCTAAGTTCGGTTTGCCCTGCGAACCGCAAACGAGCGTAGTGGAATTACTGTGCCGGGCGATAAAAGTCAAGGAAAAGAGTTACTTGGAGACTCAATGACAGAAGTCCGATGATACAAGACGGCCGGGCCTAGTCGTCGGAAGCAGCAAGCGAGATCGCGCGTGTCGATTCGCGTATGACGAGCTCCGGTGCTACCCGATGATGCGTAATGTTCCAGTCGCGTTTTTCCTGCGCGGCGTTGATGCCTTCCATCACGATGTTTACCGCCAGGTTACCCATGGCTTCGAGCGGTTGGCGAACGGTGGTAAGCGATGGCGCGGACATCGCGGACATAGCCACGTCGTCAAATCCAATGACTGAGCATTGTTCAGGAACTTTGATCCCGGCCTTAGTGAGGGAGCGGATTGCTCCCAGCGCCGTCAAATCATCGAATGCCAGCAGTGCCGTGAACTTGCGCCGCCGCTGCAGCAGCTCCTCCGTGAAGCGCAAGCCGCCCTCAAATCCGGAGTTCGGGTCGAACTCCTCCGGCAGCTGCATCGCGAGACTTTGATCGATTTCAAGCCCTGCAGAGTGCGCAAACTTCTGAATCCCTTTCCAGCGTGGACCGGAATCGATCAGCGTCTTGGGGCCACGAATGAACGCGATTTTGCGGTGGCCCAGTTTATACAGGTGCTCCAGGGCCAGCCGTCCGCCCGTTTCATTATCGACCATGACGGAACTCACGGTGTCGCCGGGAAGCTCCCAGCCGATCGTAGCCGCAGGAATGTTGCGCTTCGAAAAATCCGCCAGCAGGTGAATGTCGACGAAAAGCCAATTAGCCACAACGATCAGCGCTTCCACGTGCCGATCCAGAAGCATTTCCAGGTATCGTTCGAAGCGATTTCGCTGGTTGTGCGAATCGGCAAGAATGGGCAGATAGGACGCCTGATACAGAGAATTTTCTATACCGCGCAAGATCGGCGTGCAAAACGGATCGGTAATGTCGAAAAACATTACGCCCACGCTGTTGGTTCGCTTGCTGCGCAGAAAACGCGCCATCGCGTTTGGCCGGTAGCCCAGCTTCCGCGCGGACTCTTCGATCTTTTTCTTGGTGGTCGAGGCGATGTAACGCGCAAGCGGCGCGTTATTCAGAACGATGGAAACGGTCGCGGGCGAAAAACCGCTCAAGCTCGCGACATCTCTCATGGTCACTGCGTCGGATTTGCTCGATGAGCGCTTCACGATTTTATTCGTGGCAGCATCATCCGGCACATCCTTGCCCAATTGCAATGGCGCGCTCTTCACCTGGCCTCTACTCCGCTGGAACATCAAAAGATAACTGCTCACGGAAGCCATGCGTCTTCCAGAATCCGAACGCGATGCCCAACGCCATCCAAATGCTCCCCACAATTTTCGCGGGCACGCTAAGACTCCACCACAGCGCCAGGCAAATTAAGAAGCCCAAAACCGGAGGGAAGAAGTTAGCCATCTTTTTCTCCTGCCTGCGCACGAAATAGTGCACAAAGGCTGCGGCGTTGACTCCCATGAATGCGATCAGCGCGCCAAAATTCAGCAATTCGATTCCGCGGCCGAAGGTCAAAAAGAAAGATCCGATCAGGACGATTATTCCGATGAAGATTACATTGTTGCGAGGCACATGGTTTTTCGGATCCACTTTTCCGAAAAAGGACTTTGGCAGCGCGTTGCTTCTCCCCATGCCGTAGAGCAGGCGTGCCGCGCCAATCTGAGCTCCCATGCCCGATCCAAAATTTGCGATCAGCAGAGTCAAACCCACAATTTTGAAGAGCGGCGCCCAGGTAAGTGCGGCCGCATAAACGTACCCTGTGTCCTGGTCCGGAAATGGCCGCGAAGCTGGCCACACCAGCTGTGCCGCGTAAACTTCCGCGGCAGAGAGCAGTCCAATGACCAGACATGTTCCCACCGTTGCCAGCATGATATTGCGTTTCGGATTCTCTGCCTCCTCAGAGAGCGTTGAGATGGCGTCGAACCCAATGTAGGTCAACACCGCCAGCGACGTGCATCCGAACAAATTTCCAACGGTAAATGTCTGCGGGTCATAGAAAGGTCGTGTGAAGAATCCGGGATCGCTGTGCGGGTGGCCGAGGATATACCGTATCGCGCACACAAAAACTAAAACCACGACGCCGCTCATCGCCGCCGCCATTCCTGCATTCACGCGCGCTGACGTCTTAATCCCCTGCAGATTCAATAGCGTAAACACCACTGCGAAAAATATCTTCCAGCCCCACACCGGAAGGCCCGGCGCGAATTCGTGTGCCTGCCCGGCGCACCAGATGGTGCAGATCAACGGATTTACGATGTAGTCCATCACCATGCTCCAACCAGTGATATATCCGGCAGCCGGATGGATTTCTTGTGCTACATACGTAAAAGCGGAGCCGGCGCTCGGATAGACTCGCGCCATTCGTCCATAGCTGATTGCAGTGGACAGCATCGCCACCATCGCGATCAGAATTGCCGTCACCACGTGACCACGGCCGCGGTCGCTCAGCGCTCCAAAGGCGGACATCGGCGCCACCGGCTGAAGCACGATCACACCGTAAAGAATTAAATCCCGCAGCGTCAGCGTTCGTCGTAAACGCGGCGCAACTGCAGCGGCACTGTTGGTCGTAGGGATCGCTCCCATTGCGCACTCACCCCTTATTACGCCGATTCATTGAAACGATTTAATCCGATGATTGTGCGCAACTTAAAGCCTCCATGCAACTGCATTTTCGCCGCTTCGGTTGGTCATTTGGACATTTTTCGGCTGGTCTTTGTGCCAGTTGCGCCCGCCGAAACATACAGTGAAATCCCGGAACGCGAAACGTTACAAGACAGTCTAATTTAGTGAAGGGCGCCCAGCGCCGCGACGGGTGACCTGTGTATGGGCGAGGTATCTCTCAACTCGGAACGATGGGAAGCCACACCAGTTTTTTGGCACGTGGTGGCATTGCTTCTCATCGTCTTGTTTGCATTGTGGCTGCGTCCCGTTCCGTTCCAGGCTGACCCTTCTTTACAAGGCTATCTGCAAGTCGTAACCGGCGTGCTGGCCTTTGTTTTTTCCGCCGTCACCCTGGTTCGCTTTCAAGGCACGCAGGATCGCATCTCGCTGATTCTTGGCGCAGGGTTCCTATTATCTGGCGCGGTTTTGGCAGGTTCGAGCGTCCTCTTTTTCCAGATCCCATCGCAAGAGCAGTTCCGCATTCACTGGGCGCCGTTGGCATTGTGGGCCGGAAGAATGATTCTCGCCCTGCTCCTGGTGGTGGCGCTGTTAGTGGAGCGTTTCCTACCCCGTTCGCGCCGCCCTAAGAAGGAAATTGCCGGGGCACTCCTCGGCGTCGTGGCGTTGACCTATCTGCTGACGATTGTGTTGCGCAGAATGCCTACGGAAGTCTCTCCCCATCCGGGAGCCTTCATTCCATCACCATACCAATTGGTCCCGGGCGTGATTTTCTTGATCGCCGTCGTTTGGTACCGCCGCCGCTTGAACCAGGTCTTCACCGCTTTTGACCGCTCCATTTACGTTGCCGCGTGGATGAATTTGGCGGCTCAGCTTGCGGCTTCCCAGTCCCAGCGCCTCCTCGATGCCCCATTTGTGGTATCGCAGGGCTTTGGCGTCATGGGTTACGCGATTGCTCTCGGCGGCGCGCTCCTGGACAATGCGCGGCTCTTTGAACAGGTACGCCACCTCGCTGTGAGCGATCCGCTGACCGGTTTGGCCAATTACCGCCGCTTGCTGGACGTTCTGGAAAGCGAAACCGAGCGCACCAACCGCAGCAGTCGGCCATTTTCCGTTCTATTGCTGGACCTCGACGGATTGAAAAAAATTAACGACACCTACGGCCACCTCGTTGGCAGCCGTGCGTTATCTCGAGTTGCGGATATATTGCGCATTCATTGCCGCACAATCGATACCGCTGCCCGCTATGGTGGGGACGAATTCGCTTTGGTACTGCCTGAGACGGAAGAAACGGAAGCAGAAAGCGTCGCCACCCGTATCCGTCACGTGATGGAGATCGATCCGGAAATGCCGGCGCTCTCCGCAAGTATCGGTATCAGCGTCTATCGCGGCCACGGAGAGCGCATCGAAAAATTGCTTTCCGATGCCGATGCGCAGCTTTATAAGGAAAAATCGCGGCGAGGCCGGCGAACTGCGAACGTCGCTCGCCGCAGGCATTCTCGGCCTGGCTCGGCTTAGTTATTTGTGAGCTGCGTTACGGCTTGGCGCCCGGAGTAAATGGCGCAAGTTGCTCTGAGATTTTCGATTTGTCGCCAATCACCACAATCGTCATTTGGTCCGGCCTGATGTATTCCGCCGTTTGCTTCTGAACGTCAGTAGGCGTCACCGCGTTCACTTTTTGTACGTACGTCTTTAAGTACTCTTCGCCCAGTCCCTGGAAATCCACGTACCGCAGCTGATTGATCAGCGCGCTACGAGAGGAGTTCTGGATCACAAACAGCCCTGACAGGTAGCTCTGGATTCCCTTCAACTCCGCGTCCGTGGGAGCTTCCTTCGACAACCGCTCGATTTCCCCGAAAATTTCCTTCAGCGACGGCCCCGTAAATTGCGTGGTCACATCCGCCGATTCCGCCCAATACGCGTCGTGATAGCGGCGTGATATCTCGCTCCTGGGCGAATACGTGTAGCCCTTTTGTTCGCGAATATTGGAAGTAATGCGCGAACCAAACGACCCGCCCAGCAGGGCGTTCGTAACCGCAAGTGGAATTGCGTCAGGACTCGTAGGGCCCGGAACGGGCATTCCTACCAGCAATGTTGATTGCGCGGCGCCGGGCCTTTCCGTAACGTCTAGTATGTGTTTCGGTTCTACCTTCGGCTGATTGATCAGGGCAGCGGGGCCTTTTGTCCAACCGCCAAAGCCCGACGCGATTGCCTTCTTCATTTCGGCGGAATTAAATCTGCCTGCAACATACAAGTGAGCCCGCGCCGCGCCGAAATTTCCGTCGTAATATTTCTTGATGTCCGCTACGCTCGTCTTGTTAATACTTTCTGGTGTTGGAAAAACCGTGCCGTAGGGATGATCGCCATACAGGATTTTGCGAAAACGCTCCAATGCCATGCTCTGGGGAACCGATTTCGCAATGGTGAGCTGCCGAAATGCATCATTCTTCAAACGTGGTAGTTCCGATTCGGGGAATAGTGGATGCTCCGCGACATCGGCCAGCAACGTCGCCGCGCGAGGCCCGAATTCGCTCAACACATCCGTATCCACTGCGCTCTCGTCCGGTCCGACCGTAATGCTGATTGCGCCGCCCATGCGCGCAGCGTCTTCCGCAACTTGTTTGGAGCTTTTGCTGGTTGTTCCTTCCTTCATTAATTTCCCCACCAGGTCGGCCAAGCCCGGCATGTCAGCCGGCTCATTCAGGTTTCCAGTTCGCACCACAAGGCTTAACGTCACTTTCGGTAAGTTGCCGTAGGGAACGAGCGTAACTTTCATTCCATTCGGCAGCGCGTAAGATTCATGCGCTGGAACGTTAAACGGCTTTGGCGGACCTCCCACCGGTGGTGTCTGCTTCTCTTGCGCGAAACAAGAAATTGCCGACAATGCGAAAACTGCGGCGGCTGTGACGAAATCTCCCAGAATCGTTTTCATGTTCAGCTCTCGATTCATGTCCGCTCCCCTAATTCTTCGCCGGCGCGGTAGGCGCTTCGGCAGATTTGGTTTCCAGTGCCAGAACGGTGCGATCCTCCGGCCGCAGATATTCCTGCGCTGTCTTCTGGATCAACGCAGGAGTCACTTTGTCGAATTCCGAAACCAGCGTATTGATACGCGCGGGATTGTCGTCAAAGAGCGCAAAACTCGCCAGAAGGTCCGCAAGCCCGAATCCGCCAACGGCTCCCATGCTGTCGTAGAGGCTTGAACGCAGTTTCACGCGAGCGCGATCGAGAGCCTCTTTATCGACCGGTTTAGTGCGAAGCCCTTCGATCGGGTCGTCCCAAGCTTTTATAATTGCGTCCGGCGAAGTGGCGGGATCATGCGTCAAATCCGCCATGAACAGCATCGGGCCATTGTAGTTGAACATGTTGCCCAGGTAATTGATGCCGCCGTTCACGGCCGCTGTCATCCCTCGCTTTTGCACCAGCTCCTGATATTCCAGGCTGTCGTCGCCTTCGATCAGAATCTGATCAATCAAACCCATCGCGTAATATTCCGGGGAGTTACGTTGCGGCATCTGGTATGCGATTGCAAGCGCCGGCCGCTTGGCTAACGCGTCCACCTTGGTGGCACGTTTTTCCTTTTCTTGTTTCGGTTCGGTAAGGTCGGGAGTAGCGGGAAGTTGCGAAGATTTCAGCCCGCCGAAATATTTCTCCACCATCTGGCGCGTCTGCACCGGATCGAAATCGCCAACGATTGCCAGCGCCGCATTATTTGGCGCGTAATATGTTTTGAAGAACGACTGTACGTCCGTCAGCGTCGCAGCTTCGATGTCTTTTAAATCGCCATAGAAATTGTGCGCGTTGTACCAGTTGGTATTCGCATATTGCGGCATGTCCAGCCAGGGAAAGCCGCCATAGGGCCGGTTGATCACGTTCACCTTCACCTCGTTGCCGACCACGCCCTGCTGGTTCTTCAAATTGTCTTCGGTAACCGCAAGTCCACCCATTCGATCGGCTTCCGCCCACAGCGCGGTTTCCAATTTGTTCGAAGGCAAAATCTCAAAATAGTTGGTGAAGTCAAACCGCGTGGACCCATTCAGGATTCCGCCGTTCTGCTGCACGAGCTTGATGAATTCCATTTTTCCCAGGTTCTGAGAACCCTGGAACATCATGTGTTCAAACAAATGCGCGAAGCCGGTGCGGTCCTTCGGCTCCACGCGAAACCCGATGCGGTAGTACACCGCGACGCACACCGTGGGGGCGGTGTGGTCCTGGGAAAGCACCACACGCAATCCATTCGGCAGCTTGTAGTATTCGACGGGAACTTTTAACTCCGTCGCTGGCGGCGATGCCACCGCGATTTGCAAACTCATCACGAAAATACTCGCGATCACCGCAATCCATCGAACGGCGCACTTAACGCGCAATGTCATGGTTCCTCCCGCTTGGCTTGCTCAAGAATGACATGCAGAAAGGGAATTTCGGGCAACACACACCGACACCCTGTACAGACGTATGCCAATAGAATAAGTTTCAGGAAAGATTATCGCCATCCAGAGTTTCTAATAAACGGCTCGCCGTCGCACGGTTTCTTTTTTCTCCAAAAGAAATCGCGGCTCCGGTTTGGCGCCATCTAGTATCTGCGCTGCCACGTACTCCCCCACCGCTGGCCCATGCTTGAATCCGTGCCCCGAACCGCCGCCGGCGAACCACACATTACTCAACGCCGGGTGCCGGTCAATCAGAAAGTCGCCGCTCGAAGTATTCTCATATTGGCAGACTCGCGTCTCGACGATTGGCTCGGAAGCGAGCGCCGGAAACCTGTACGCGAGCAAGCGCCGGATCGCTTCCACTTCTTCTTGCGTCACAATTCGCGATTGTTTATCCGGATCGACCCCTTCGCCATGACGATCCAGCGCAATCTTCAGCCCGCGGCTTTCCAGGTCCGGCATCCCGTAACATTCGTCATTTTTGATGAGCCAGGTCGGTAACGCAGGCGCGGAAAAGTGATCGTCCCCAGCCGGGATTCCGATGTAAAAAACCGCCTGCCGCGTTGGAAAAATTTTGTTGCGTAGATATTCCGGGAACAGTTTTGCCAGCCACGCGCCCACTGCGAACACAAACTCTTTCGCAATGAATCTTTCGCCGCTGCCGCTTTCGACGGAATCGGTTGCGCCCGCGCCCGCAGGCTCGGCGATCTCAGCTAATTTGAATTCCGCTCCATGCCGGATTGCCTCGGCAACCACCACGGCCACGCCCCGCCGCGCCATCAGTACGCCGCTCTCCGGTTCGTAAATTCCGCTGGCAATTCCATGGAGGTTGATTTGCGGATAACGCGCGAGCAACTCATCGCGATTCAATTCCTCAAATTGCACGCGGTTCCGTCGTAGAACTTCAACTGTAGCGCGCATCTGCGGATTCCCGACTTCCGCCAACCACAGAACGCCCGTCTTTTTAAATAATTCTCCCTTTTGCGAATGTACATAGTGCGTGGCCGCAAATAATTCTTTCCACTGTGCCAGCGATCGCTGCGCCCAGCGCGTGTAAATTTCATCCGCGCCGTATCCCATCCGAATGATGCGCGATTCATCGCCTGAACTCGATCGCGAGTGCCCCGGCCCATAAGCATCCACCAGCAGCACGCGCTTTCCGCGTCGCGCTAAATGTAAAGCCGTCCACGCGCCAAAAACACCCGCACCCACAACAACCACATCGTAAATTTCGGTCGCCATCGCCCGCTCATCCTATCGCAACGTACACCCGCTACGCACTCGCAAGTCTTAGATGAATGGCCTTTTCTCTGCCTTGGTGTGCGGCGGGTTTATCCCGCCGTCTTTGTTGTCTTGTTAATTTTGCGGGCTTGGACGTAGCGCTGGCTTGATTTAATACCCTCTACCCACGATTCACTACTCTCTATTTGCGCGCGAACGCCGCGAACTGCTGTGCCCAATGCGCAAGGCTAGTCAACGATTTCGTATCGGTAGGATCAAGATGCAGCGGCGTAATGCTGACATCGCCGGCAAAAACCGCGGCGTAATCCGTATCGGGCTCGATGTCCTTGTCGATTTTCTGCTCGAAAATCCAATAATAATCGCGCCCCTTGGGATCTTTTCCTTCGCTCAATTGATTCCGCGTAATTTTTTTCGATTGCCGCGTGAAGCGCACTCCGCCACTCCACGGTTCCGGCACATTGATATTCAGCAACACCTGGTCGGGCAATCCTTCTTTCAAAATTATTTCTGCCGCGGAACACGCAATCCGCGCCGCATTCGTAAAATTCCGCTCATTTTTTCCGGCGCACAGCGACATCGCCACCGCCGGAATGTGATGCAGCGCCGCTTCCCGCGCGGCTCCAACGGTTCCCGAGTAGTAGACATTCTCTCCCATGTTCGCGCCGTGATTAATTCCAGAAATCACCAGGTCCGGCCGCTCCGGAAGCAATTTGTGCAGCGCCACAATCACCGCATCCGCGGGAGTTCCATCGACAGCCCAGTGCCGGTCCTGTTTCGGATGTACCACAATCGGTCGCCGCAACGTCAGTGATTGCGCCGTCCCGCTCTGCTCCGTATTCGGTGCAACAATACTCACCGTAGCGAAATCTTCCAAAGCTTCCGCCAGCACGCGCAGCCCTTGCGCCGTATACCCATCGTCATTGGTCAGTAGAATGTGCGGTTTGCTCAAGCGTATTGGCCCGTACTGGCCGAAGTGTGAACTTTACGACCGTTGCAATGCGGTCAGACTCAGAATTGCAGAAGAAACCTGGTCGGGGCGCCCGGATTTGAACCGGGGACCTCACGCACCCCAAGCGTGCGCGCTACCAGACTGCGCTACGCCCCGACGCACCTTGCAAGGCTATCACCGCCGTTCGAGAAGGGTCAAGAAAGCGCGCAGCGAATCGCGCATATCCAGCAGCATTTTGCGGTTCAAAAGTTGCGTCGCACCGTAGCCCGGAGAAATCACCACGCCCGATTCAGACTCGCCTGCCGTGCCGCCTTCGCGCAAGTGCCGACGCGCGCCCGCAATCGTGAATCCCTCATCGTAAAGCAGGCGCTTGATTTTCAGGATTAGGTCAATATCTTCCTGGCGATAAAGTCGTCGCCCATTGGAGCCTTTCTCCGGCTCCAGCATCGGAAATTCCGTTTCCCAGTAACGCAACACAAACGCCTTTACGCCCGTCATGCGGCTGACTTCGCCGATTCGATACAACCCGCTTTCCAGCTCCAGTGAAGTTTGCGTGCCCGTGCCGTTGTTAGCCATATCTCAATCCGCCTACGCGAAACCAGCCGATTCTAACAATTTGCAGCAAAGAACTGTAGCCGCGGGTTTATCCCGCGGTCTTTCTTGCCTTTCGCTTTGCCACGGCCCGACCCGGTCGGGGGGCTTTCTTGTTCCTC
>Ga0070709_10002349_pt1 | contig 10249 bp, 7 predicted proteins | sample LARL51metaG_FD_65449 | JGI IMG/M metagenome (GOLD analysis project Ga0070709, IMG submission 65449) | Corn, switchgrass and miscanthus rhizosphere microbial communities from Kellogg Biological Station, Michigan, USA - LAR L5-1 metaG | ecosystem: Host-associated > Plants > Roots > Rhizosphere ...
CGCGGCCGGTGTGGCGGCCAGGAATGAAGCCGCGTTGGCCACGCCGATAGATCGGGCCGCCAGGGTCCTCGCCCGCGTTGGCCGGGTGCCCTGTTTCGGTCGTGGCCAGCGTAACCCTCCCCGCGCCGCCAGCATCACCGAGCTCGCAGAGGTGCTCTCGAAATCATTGCCCAAGTGATTGCCGCGTGGCTGTCCCCAGGCCGGAGATCGTTCGGCTCACCGTCAACGACCTGGCCGCAGACGCCGGCATCCACCGCGCCACGCGGCAACCGGTCGCCGCTCGGCCGCCCGGCCGCGCCACGCGGCCGACCGCTACCGTTCATGGGGCCAACCCGCACCATCAGAATGCCAAGAGGGGCTCAGACATGACGAACATGTTCTCGCTGGAAAACAGGGTGGCATTCGTCACCGGAGCGGCCCGGGGCATCGGCCTGGCCATCGCCACCGGCTGGGCCGAAGCGGGTGCCGACATCGCGTGCTTCGATCTGGACCAGGACAACGCCGACCGGGCCGCCGCGTCGATCCGGCAGCTCGGCCGCCAGGCCATCGGCATCGCTGGCGATGTCTCAGACACCGGGTCGGTGGCCGACGCCGTCGCGCTGACCGCCCGAGAACTTGGCGGCTTGCACATCGCCCTCAACAACGCGGGCATCGCGCACTCGGCTCCCGCCGAAGATCTCACGGCCGCCGACTGGCGCCGCATGATCGATGTGAACCTCACCGGGGTATTCCTCACAGCGCAAGCCGAGGCCCGCGTCATGCTGGCCAACGGTGGCGGCTCGATCGTGAACATCGCCTCGATGTCCGGCACCATCGTCAACCGAGGCCTCACGCAAGCCCACTACAACACCTCCAAAGCAGGCGTCATGCACCTGACGAAGTCCCTGGCAGTCGAGTGGGCACGACGTGGCGTGCGGGTTAACTCACTCAGCCCCGGCTACACGCTGACGGCCATGACGCAACGGCCTGAAGTCGCCGCCCTGCGCGCGGACTGGGAATCGCAGACACCGATGGGCCGCATGGTAGAGCTGAGCGAGCTCGTCGGGCCGGCCACCTTCCTCGCCTCCGACGCCTCGAGCGCATGCACCGGCATCGATCTCATCGTCGACTGCGGCTTCGTCTGCTGGTGACGAGCGGCGTCGTCAGGGAGCCGGCCGAGGCGAAGGCGCCGGGCGCGGTCAAGGCGCCAGGCCCGCTCCGCCGGCCCGGCCAGGCTGTCTCACCCAGCCGGGCCGGCGGCAGGCCGCCGTCCTCCGCCCGCCACCGGTAGCCGGTCCCGCGCCCAATCCCGACGATCTCGCAGCCTGGAACGTACCGAGCCCGGACAGCGGCAGTCCCCGATTGCTGCGTCTGCAGCTTCGCCGTCGCTTTCGGCCTTGTCTCGATATCAATACGCCTCATGTCTACCGGGTCCGTGTGGCAACGACTACGAGAACTCCGCGTGCGGCGCCCTGGTCAGTGGTCAACTGCCGCCGACAACCCATGTATCTGCGGCGATCATGCCGACTCCTAACCGTGAAGGCATCTCGCGGAGATGCTCAGGCTCAGTTGGCTCCTGGGATCTACAAACGTTGCTCCTAGGCATCGAGAAGGGATCGCGTCATGTCCGGACACCGTATTAGTCAGGCCGTGTGGCGGCGATGGGTCGTCTACATCTCGGCTGTGGCCACGTTAGGAGCGGTCAGCGCCGCAGTCTCCATGGGTAGCGCTGGAGCCTCTCCTGTTCGCAGCGCCGCGGCTGTCTCGGCAAATCCGCCGGCAGCCAAGGTGCCGGCGGCGAAGATGAAGGCTTCCCGGGAAGCGATCATGTCCTATTGGACCCCGGCCCGGATGGCGTCCGCCAAACCCGCCCAGCCCGCGCTGGGCGCCGCTTCTGGCCAGGGCTCGAAGGCTGATAACGCGGGCACTACCGCGACGGGCAGCCCGGGCACTGCCGGAGGCTACGTTCCCGGCGGCCTGCGAGCGGGGCAGGCCCAGGGCGGCACCATCAACGCAAATGCCCAGAGTTCCAGTGTCCTGCCCGCCGACGGCGGCTACCCGGGCCCCAACGACACGTACAACTGGATAGGGCCCCAGGGCACCTACCCGGTCTCGACCGTTGGCAAGCTCTTCTTCACCGAGCCGGCCGGGAACTTCGTCTGCTCGGCCGCGGCCACCTACGGCGGCGGCACCAAGGACATGGTCTGGACAGCGGGTCATTGCGTCGGCGCGCAGGGTGGCCGGAGCTATTACAGCAACTTCCTGTTCTGCCCGCAGTACAACAATGGCGCGAATCGCAAGGTTGGATGCTGGTCCTGGGCCCTTGCTCAGCAAACAGGCGGCTGGTACTTCAACGGCTACTGGAGCGCCGATTACGCCTATCTCTACATGCAGCCGACAGGGACCGTGAAGGCCAACCACGTTGTCGCTGTCACCGGAGGCATGGGGTTCGGGTGGAACTGGAGCCGTGACCAGTTCTGGCAGGACTTCGGGTACCCGTCGGCGAGCCCGTACAGCGGGGGCAAGCTCGTCGTCACCTCTGCGGAGCACCGCTACGACGTGACCAACCCGGGAAGCGACCCGGGGCAGCAGGACAACTCGATCGGTTCTTCGCAGACTCCCGGCTTCAGCGGTGGTCCGTGGGTGTTGAGCTTCGGCCATGGCTCGAGCGCCGACCCGATCGCGCACGGCGACTGGATCAACGGGAACAACAGCTACTACTTCACTTCCGGCGGCCCCGGGGGTGGCAACGAGTATGGCGTGGAGATCCAGAGCCCGTACTACGACACCAACGCATGCAACTTCTGGAAGGGCGGCAGCGGCTGGACCGGAACCTGCTGATCTCATCGATCGCGACCGGCCAGCGGCAACGGGGGATCCCGGGTTTCGGGGTCCCCCGCGCCGTCCGCCCGCCAATCCGTACGGGACCCCGGCCCGGGGTGGAGCCGTCAAGTATGCGCGGCCGGGCGGCCAGGCGGCCCGCAGCACCTGATGATCCGCCCTCCGGCCGGACGCGATCAGGCACGCGGCCGTTAGGGTCCTAGAGGCTGCCGCTCAGCCGCAGGCCCTGCCGTTCAGCGCGAAGGCCGGCGTTGAGGTTTTGCCGCTGGTGAAACTCCCGGTAAGCCGACCGTGACGGTGCCGCCCGGCGCGCCGTGAAGGCCACCCATCTACCATGGCGACCGGCGGCACACATGCTGACCATTTTGTCGCCACCACCCACGTCGTCGCAGTTCACGGCGGCAAAGCGTCCGCGATCCCGCACGAGATGCCAACCCGGCGCACCATGATCGTTGATGCACGACCGTACGTGCCAGGTCGAGCGTTGCCCAGACAGATACTTGCGCGCGGCTGGGCAGGTGGGATGTGATCAGCGCCGCGTGGAAGAGTCCTCCCATGCGGCCGGCGCGGTCACCGGACTCAATCGCTGGCATATTCATGGCAGATATGGGCCAGATGCTGTATTTGGAGCGGATAGGGGATTCAAGAACATGAATATGCCCGGCTATGCCGCCGATGTCTTGGTCAAGGCTGAGGCCGGAGGCGTTCACGGCGCCGAGCTGGCCGCCCTGCGCAGGCGCCTGCAGCAGCTAGGTGATCAGCAGGCCGGACGCCTGCCCGGTGAGGCCCTGGAACCCCTTGCGGACCTGCCCCGCCTGGACCAGTTGCCCGATCCGCCCCCAGACCAGGCCCGTGACGTGCTGAACCGGTTGGTGATCGTCAAGCTCAACGGCGGGCTGGGAACGAGCATGGGCCTGTCCGGGCCGAAGTCACTTCTGGAGATCAAACCGGGCACCAGCTTCCTCGATGTGATCGCCAGGCAGGTGCTAGCGCTGCGCGAGCAGCACGCTGGCCGGCTGCCGCTGGTGCTGATGAACTCTGTAGCCACCCGCGATCCCTCACTGGAAGTGCTGCGCCGGTACGAGCGCCTGGCCGTGCCTGACCTGCCGCTTGACTTCCTGCAGGGCCGCGAGCCCAAGCTCCGCGCCGATGACCTGCGGCCGGTGCGGTGGCCGGCCGACCCCCAGCTGGAGTGGTGCCCGCCCGGACACGGTGACATCTACCCCGCGCTGACAGCGTCCGGCACGCTGGATGCCCTGCTCGGCGCCGGGTTGCGGTACGCCTTCGTGTCGAACTCCGACAACCTCGGCGCGCTCGCCGACGTCCGGATCGCCACGTGGCTGGGCGCGGAGCGGGTGCCGTTCGCACTGGAGGCGGTGCGCGGCACGCCGGCCGACCGCAAGGGCGGTCACCTCGCCTGCTATCAGGGCCGGGTGGTGCTGCGGGAGACGGCGCAGGTGCCCGACGGAGACACCTCGTTCACCGATGTCGAGCGCTGGCGCTGGTACAACACCAACAACATCTGGATCGACCTAGGCGCGCTGAAGGACCTGCAAGCCGCCGACCCGTCGGCACCGGATCTGCCATTGATCGTCAACCGCAAGACCGTCGATCCACGCGACCCGGACAGCCCCCCCGTAATCCAGCTCGAGTCGGCGATGGGCGCGGCGATCGCGGCGATACCCGGCGCCCGCGCGATCCATGTCCCCCGATCCCGGTTTGCCCCGGTGAAGACCACCGACGACCTGCTGGTGGTGCGCTCCGACGCCTATGAACTCACCAGTCAGGGGCAGATGAGGCCCAGCTTCGACGGCCCCGAACCGGTCGTGTCATTGGATGGCAACTTTTACAAACTCCTGCCCGATTTCGAGCAGCGGTTCCCGGCCGGTGCGCCCTCGCTGCGTCGCTGTCGCCGACTGGAGGTCGACGGCGACGTCACCTTCGGCGCGGGCGTCGTGGTCGAGGGCAATGTGCGGGTAACCGGCCCGCGCCGCATTCCGGACGGCGAAGTACTCAGCGAATGAGACAAACCGGAGAGAATTCCGATCACGAAGATGTCAGAGCGACCCTGTGCGCGGCCTTGCCCGGCAGGCCCGCTAGCAGGCGCAGAGTCAGGACTCAGTGGCGCGGCGGGCTGGTGGCCGGGTAGGAATGGGCCAGCCGAACGGGAATGGCCCGGGTGGCGGGGTTGATGCCATATCCAGGCGGCAGCAGGACCCACCCGCGGACTGCGCGGTAGATCACCGGGCTGTAGTAGTAGCCAGGCAGGGCGTTGGGGTCGGCGCGCAGCTGGCGAGCATAGCGCCGCACCGCATCGACATATCGCCAGCTCGGGTTGTAGGCGTACAAGGCAGAGCCGATGCTGGCCGGTGCGCCGTGGGCGGCCAGGTACCGGGCCGCGGCGAAGATCGCGTTGCGGGGGCGGTTGATATCGCCGTGACCGTAGATAGCCCAGGTGGCGGGGAGGAATTGCATGGGTCCTCGGGCGCCGGCGCTGCTGGGGCTGATGATGCGGCCGAAGTCGCTTTCCACGAAGTTGATCGCCGCTAGGTAGGTCCAGCCCACCCGGGTGGCGGCTTGCGCGGCCCGGTAGTCGGCGCGCAGCGCGGCCAGGTTCTCGGCCGGGATGATCCGCCAGGGAGGGCTGGCCTTGGCCGGGGTCAGCGCGACCAGGTCCGCGGTGGCCGCGATGTGGGCAGCGGCCGCTGCCCGCTGCGCGGGTGCGATCCGGCCGGTCACCGCCTTGGCCCAGCCGGGGTGGGCGGCGATCCGCAGGCAGGCCAGCTGGATGATCAACGCCTGCCTGGCCAGGGCCGCCGGGGCAGTACCGCTTTCACGCAGCAGCGCTTCGGCCGTGCTGAGCTGGCCGGCCAGCCGCGCCGGATCACCGCCGAGAGCCAGCGCGATACTGGCCGGCGCCGACCTGCCAGGAGAGGGCCGAAACTCAGAGGAGGACCGAGACCGTGGCGAAGCCGTGCCGCTGTGCCCGGCACCAACCCGGGCGGAGCTGCTCTGCCCGGCACTGACCCGGGCGGACGGCAGCGCGTGCTGGCCGGCGGCCATGCAGCCAGCGGCCGAACAGACCACCACCGAGCCGCCAGCCGCTAGCAGCCCCAGCCGGGAGAGCAGCGAGGTGAGCATTGCATTCAAGCTAACCCCGGATCGTTCTAGCCAGGCGGCCCCGCATTGGCCTCGCACAGAAGGTACGAGCCCGGCAGGCCGGGCCAGCCGGTAGGGGACCTGCTTCCGGGTCGGCCAGGCGTTAGTGCCGCATCAGGAAAACGTTCGTCCTCGTGGCTAACCGCTGAGGTCACGCAGACCGACTGCGTCGTGCCGCCAGAACGGCTCTGCATAGATCAGTGTCCCTGTCATCCACGGCTCGTATACCGGAAGCTTGATCGCCTGGAAGGCACCATCCGGGATGCGCAGGGATGGCTTCCGGAAGCCCTGGTCGCCACCGGACATAAACCCGAAGCGTGAGTAATAGCCGGGATCACCCTCCAGGAAGACCAGGGGAACAGCCCGCCCGCTAAGTGCCGTCAGCCCGTGTCGCACCAAGGCCGAGCCGATACCACGCCCCTGATGCTCGGGCAGGACGGCCAGAGGACTGAGCACCTGCACCTCAACCAGCCGCAGAGGAGCATCGAGCAGACTGCGGGTGAACATGACGTGCCCCACGATCTGCCCGTCGTGCTCGGCAACCAGCGAGAGGGCATCCGTGGGCGTAATGGTCTCCCGCAGGGTATCGACCAGGTCGGCCACGACAAGGCCGTGGTCACCGAACGCCCGGACGTGGATGTCTCGCACCGACTCCCTGTCGGCCGGACGTTCTTCGCGGAGATCCATGCCCGGATGGTAATGACCCCTCCCGGTAGCTCGCACCCGGTTTTGCAGCCCGAGGGACGCGCTCAGTGACCGCCGAGCCGCACCGGGACCAGCATCCAAACGGCGCGTCACGTCGGGCTCAGCCGGCGACAGCGCAGCTCGCAGTTCCGGTTGTGCCGTCGGCCTGCTGGCCCTCATCAGGAGGCAGCTTCGTGGGCCTCAGGCCCTGGTTGGCGCGGCCTTGGGGCAACGTTCACCAGATCGTCCCGTGACACGTAGTCGGCGTCCGGGTGGCTGCGGGAAGCTGGCGCTGGTATCCGGTGACAAGGAGAGGGGCACCAAGTGACGATGAAAGCGCACTGGGCCACGAAGGCCCTGGCCGCGATCGCCCTCCCGGCGAGCCTGTTGATCGCGGGTGGCGCGACAGCGGCGGCTTCTGCCGGCGGTGGGACACGGACCGCCCAGCTCACTGTGCGGCATGTCCTCAACGGCATGAAGCTGCACCACAGCTTCACGCCGCCGGGCGGCGGGAAGAAGACCGAGCCGCTGACTCAGCCCGACGACATCACCGCGATCGGTCTCGACCTCTTCACCGCGTTCCAGAACGGCGTCGGCTCGCAGGGCGAGCCGAGCTCGGACGGCAACACCGACAGCACGGTCGTGGAGTTCAGCCTGTCCGGACAGGTGCTGGGGCAGTGGGATGTCAAGGGGAAGGTGGACGGCCTGACCGCCGACCCGGCTCGCAACATCGTCATCGCCACGGTGAACGAGGACCTCAACTCCAGCCTGTACACGATCGAGGCGACCCGGCGCACCGCTGCCGTCCAGCACTACACCTACAACAAGCCGCTGCCGCACAACGGCGGCACCGACGCGATCTCGATCGTGGGCGGGCAAATCGTGGTCAGCGCTTCGGCGCCGGGGACAATCGGCAAGCCCGCACCCCAGCCGACCTATCCGGCGGCTTACACGGTGACGCTCCGCCGCAGCCATGTCGCCGCGGTGGCTCCGGTGTTCTTCGACGAGGCGCAGGCGACGGTGGCCAACACCGGCCCGTCCCACGGCAAGAGGGTCAAGCTGGCCCTCACCGACCCGGACTCCAACTCGGTAGTCCCGGCCTTCGCCCCCAGGTTCGCCGGTGACTTCATGCTCACCAGCCAGGCGGACAAGCAGCAGATCTTCGCCCAGCGCACCGCGGCAGGGGAGCTGAAGCTCCAGGTCCTCAACCTGTCCCAGTCGGTGGACGACACCGCCTGGAGCGGCGCTGCGAACGAGCTTTTGTTCGCGACCGATGCCACCGCCGACTTCGTCGACGTCGTGACCGGCCAGTTCGCACCGAGGTCGGTCATTACGGCGGTCACGCCCTGCGACGCGGCCAACGCCCCGGCCACCTGCCCAGCGCCCGACTTCCCGCCGAACTACCTCGGCTCGCTGAACCCGCGGACCGGCCATGTCAGCCATCTCACGCTGACCGGCCCGCGGCTAGAGCCCAAGGGCCTGGTGTTCATCGCGCCGCCCGCGTAACGGCGCAGCCCCGGCCCGGGCCCACCTCCCCGGGACGGGCCTACCACGCCGCGCTGCGTGCGGTCAGCCCATCTGTTGGAGGCCTTGCGGGTAGACGTGCAGGCGCTGCGGTCCGTGTTCGGTGACCAGTAGCAGTTCGCCGGTCTGGACGCCGGCCCGCCCGTCGGGGGTCACGATGTTGGGCTGCACGACCACGGTCATCCCCGCTGCGAGCGGGAAGTCGGGTGCTGGCAGTGACCGGCCCGGGGCGGGCACGACCGGTGGGAGGTAGCCGCCGCCGAAGCCGTGCACCAGGTCATCGATCGCCGTGAAGCCAGCCTGCTCGATGAGGGATGCGGCGGCCGCGAGGTCGGCGGCGCGGGCGCCGGGCATCAGGATGGCCGCGATGGCGTCGTACGCAGCGGCCGCGACAGCGTGAAGCTCGCTGTACGGCGCGGTGGGTGGCGCGCCGACCGTGAACGTGCGCAAGACCTGCCCGGCGTAGTCGGGCACGGCTGCGGCGCTGATCTCGCAGGTGATGACGTCGCCGGAGCCGATCACGCGGCCGGTGGGCCACTGGGCGGGCACGGCCAGGGCCGGCTGGTCCATGGGGGTGATGCCGAGGTAGTGGACGTGGTGCAGGCCGCCTTGGGCGGTATAGGCCTGCTCGGTGGCGGCGAGGACCTTATGATCGGTCGCCCCCGGACGGAGCGCGCCGGCCAGCGCCGTGATCGCCGCATCGCTGAGTGCCGCACCGCGCCGCAAAGCGGCCATCTCCTCTCCGGACTTGACCAGGCGCAGCCTGGTGCACGCGGCGTTCAGGTCAACCACATCGGGGACCTGCCCGGCCAGCAGCCGGTACTGATCGAACGGCAGCGGCCCGGCCAGGCCGATCCGGCTGGGCAGCCTGCCGCGGGCGGCGATCAGGTCCAGCGCCGTCGCGACCGCGCTCGTGCCTGCCCATTCGACGCGAGCGGCGGACAGGCGGCGGGCCTGCGGGACGTGGTTGAAGAACGACACCAGCAGCACGTCATCGTCCTGTCCGGGGGCCATGACCAAAAGCGCCTCGCGGGTGACCGGCCACCCGGTCAGCCACATCACCGCGCTGCCCGACCGGTTGGCGCCGTACACCAGCGCGTAGGAGATCCCGCATCGTTCCAGTTCCCGGCCCAGCACCGCCCGGCGCCGCTGCATCTCCGACGCGGAGAATCGCGTCCCGCCCGCTGACACCCTCCGATGCTGGACCGAAGGCCGCCCGGCCCGCAACCGTGGCCTAGCTGCAGGCCATGCTGGACGCCTTCACCAGCTATTACAACCAGCAGCAGCCGCATCGGTCGCTGCCGCGCCGCGCCACTCCCGCTACCCCTGGAGGGCCAGGCCCTGGGGTGTGCCCGCGGCTACAGTGCTGTGCGGGAGGAGATGACCGATGCCGGTGGGCGGGTGGCTGCGCGCGGTGGCCGTGGTGGCGCTCGTGCTGGCGGCGGCGGTGGTTCCCGGCCGGGCGCGGGCTGCCGCTGCGGGGTGCGATCATGTGGTGGGGCCGTTTCATCAGGCGAAGGCGCAGATCTGGCAGGCGGACGGCCGCCTGTTCGTGCCCCGGGGGATCACGGTGTCGGGGCTGGAGCACCCGAATTGGGCTGATTACGTGGCCCGCGACGATGACCAGATCCGGGCCGCCGCGGCGGCCTGGTGCGCGAACGTGGTGCGGTTGCAGGTGGGGCAGTGGAACCTGAATAACTCGCCGGGGTTTGTCCGTGCGATGCGGGCTGAGGTCGGCTACGCCGAGCGCCTGCGCCTGGCAGTGGTGATCAACGACCAGGCGGAGTGGGACCCTACCAGTGACCCGATGCCCACCGACGCGTCCAAGACGTTCTGGCGGACGGTGGCGCCGATGTATGCCCGCGACCCGCTGGTGATCTTCGACGCGTTCAACGAGCCCACCCTTGGCTCGTGGGCGTGCTGGCATGACGGCGGCGCGGCCTGCCCCCGGCCCGGGTTCACCGGAATGCAGGCATTGGCGGCGCTGATCCGGCGGCACGCGCCGAACCTGATCTGGGTGGATGGGCCGTCGGTGGCGACCACGCTGACCCGTACCGGCGGC
>Ga0070709_10002351_pt1 | contig 10247 bp, 10 predicted proteins | sample LARL51metaG_FD_65449 | JGI IMG/M metagenome (GOLD analysis project Ga0070709, IMG submission 65449) | Corn, switchgrass and miscanthus rhizosphere microbial communities from Kellogg Biological Station, Michigan, USA - LAR L5-1 metaG | ecosystem: Host-associated > Plants > Roots > Rhizosphere ...
ATAGACCTTTCCGAGTTCGCCGTTGGCTTTGATCTGGTCGAGGAACGCGTTTATCGAAGCATTCATTTCCTTTTCGCCAAGCCGGGTACACGCGCCGTTATAGATGCGCTGGAATTCGATTTTGTTTTCCCAGTAACCCGGTTTCGCTTCCTCCAGGCGATCAATATAGAACATGTTGCCGCCAAGCCCCTCGACCTGTCCGGAAACGAGCGCCTGGATCGAAGCAGCGTCGCCATCGAAGCGAAGGATGTTGGTGCCGGCCGGCGCGTTCTTCGTCACTTGCGTATCTTGCGCGGCGGCGCGCGCGACACCGATACTCTTGAGCTTCGCCATATCGGCGGGCGATTTGACCTCGACCGACTTGGGCGCGATGAGGAGAATGATATTCGCGGCGTAAGGCTTGCTGAATTGCACCGCCTTCGCTCGCTCCGGGAACATTGCCATCGTTGCAAAAAGGACGTCGACCCGGCCGGAGGTCAATGCCGGGATACGATTGGCAACCTCGAGCGGCATGAACTCAACGGGCACACCCAGATACTTGCCGTAAAGCAGACCGACATCGGAATCGAGGCCCTGTTGTTTGCCGCTTGAATCGACGTATCCCCACGGGGGGTTATCACCCTGGATGCCGATGATGACTTTGCCGCGTTTTTTGATTTCATCCGGCGTGATCGCAAAGGCTGGTGCGCTCAAAACCGCGGGCGCCACTATCGCGGCCGCACCGGTCAGAAGAAGCCGGCGCCGATCCAACTTTAGTTTTCCGTCCTGCATCTCACTAACTCCCTGGGGTTTTTGGTTATTACAGACATTGCCGACGCACGATCATCTCGTGGCCGCGGCAAACTTGCTTTCCAGCCGACTGCCGAAGAATGACAGCGGCCAGCAAAGGGCGAAGTACATCAGGCCGACGATTCCGAAGACCAACAGTGGTTTGAAAATCTGGTTTGAGACCATCGTGCCGGCTCGCGTCAGTTCGGTGAAACCAACGAAGGCGGCGAGCGAGGTGCCTTTGATGAGCTGGACGAGGAAGCCGATCGTCGCCGGAAGCGAGATGCGAAAGGCTTGCGGCAGCACGACGTCTTTCGTCCGCCAGAAATAATTCAGGCTGAGTGCCTTGGCGGCCTCGACCTGGCCCCGTGGTACAGCCTCGATCGAGCCGCGCCATATTTCGCCCAGGTAGGCGCTGGCATGCAGCGTGAAGCCGATTGCGACCGCAATCCACGCATCAATTTTCAGGCCGTACAATGCAAGTGCGTAGTACACGACGAACAGCTGCATCAGTAACGGCGTGCCTTGGAACAGCGCAATATAACCGGCTGTCGTTCGCTCTACTGCCGGGTATCCCGAAGTACGAAGGAGCGCGATGGCGAGCCCCGTTACGGTACCGCACAAGAAGCTCACGATGGCGAGTACCACCGTCCACTTGAGGCCCTGGAGGAGAAATAGGAACTCGCCTTTGCCCATATGCTACTTCACCGGATAGGTGCTGATGTATCGCGATGAGATGAAGTTCAGAATGTTCATCACGATCCATGACATCACGAGGTACATCAAGGTTACGACGCCGTAGACTTCAAAGCTCCTGAACGAGTCTGACTCGACGCGTTTTGCGACCGACGTCAGCTCGTAAGCAGAAACTGCAGAGGCGATACTGGTGGTGAGCGTGAGAAGCACGAACTGGCTGGCTAGCGAGGGAAACACCGCCCGCAGCGCAGGCTTCAAAACGATGAAGCGGAAGACCGACAGCTTGTGAAGCCCGAGAGCCAATCCCGCCTCGACCTGTCCTTTGTTGATCGACTGCACGCCACCGCGAATGATCTCAATTGCGTAGGCGCCGCCGTTGACGCCCAACGCGATGATCGCAGTCGGCGTCGGATCGAGCCGCACGCCCGCGAGGGGCAAAGCAAAGAAAATGAAATAGATCTGGACGAGGAACGGTGTGTTTCTGATCAGCTCGACAAAACCAATAACAAGCCAGCGAAATAGCTTTATCCGAGAGTCGCGCAGGACCACGCCGCCAATCCCGATCACGATAGCCAGCGCCATTCCGGCCAGGGCCAGCCAAAGCGTGCCAAGGCACCCCAACAGCAGGGCGGGAAGTGCATCAATGACGGGCGCGAAATCAAGCTTGTAGTTCAAAGTCGCTCCCACTGACCTATCGCGTTGTCGCGTGGTCATTCTTTAGTGGCGTTTCCAACCTAGACCGTAGGTCAATGATAATCGTGGAGTCAATTGAGACTCTTCTTTCCGTATGGTGATATGGTGTTTGTCTGATAACTTCTTTTAGATCGACAAGGATTAAGCTCGTGCTTGAGAGGGTTGGCGAAACTGACACCGTTGGCGACGACGGCTATCGTCGTATTCGAAGCGACATTATTTTTGGTCACTTGCAACCTGATCAAAAACTGCGACTTGAATCTCTTAAAGAGCGCTATGGCGTCAGCATCAGTACGCTTCGTGAGATCCTCAGCCGGCTGTCATCGGAAGGCCTCGTGGTGGCAGAAGCGCGGCGCGGCTTCGAAGTCGCGCCGGTCTCGGCGACCGATCTCAGGGAGCTGGCTGAGCTCCGCATCTTGCTGGAAAGTTACGCCATCGAGAAATCATTCGAACGCGGCGACACCGAATGGGAAGGCCGGGTCGTATCGGCACACCACAAACTCGCGGTGGTGGAGCAGCGTTTGGGCTCATCGAAACGCGACAATGCTCTTTGGAAACGCTACGACGAGGAATTCCATCAGGCACTGATCTCAGATTGCGGCTCGACGGCTCTTATGGAAGCCCATCGGCGGGCATTCGATCGGTATTTTCGATATCCAATGATCTGGGCAGACCGTCGGGGGACCGAACCGATCAAGCAGCATCGGCAACTGATGGAAAGCGCATTGGATCGCGATTCAAAGAAGGCAAAGGCTATTTTGGTCGTACACGTGAACAACTGCGTTGAGCACGCAATCGCCGGGGCGAAACTCCGTTAGGGTTTGGACGGCGGCGCAAATGATTGATGGCAACACGATTCTCATTGCGCATCTAGGGTATCCGACCACAACTTTCAAAGCGCCCATGATCTACAACCCGTACTTTCGAAAGGCGGGCATCAATGCCGCCGTGATGACGATGGGTGTCAAAAGCGAAGACTATGCGGATGTGCTGCGCGCGCTCTTCAAGTTGACGAATATCCGGGGCGCCCTGGTGACAATGCCTCACAAGGTTACAACCGTTGAGCTTCTCGATGACGTGACAACGGCCGTGCGGGTTTCCGGCTCTTGCAATGCCATCCTGAAGAGACCCGACGGTTCGTTGCTTGGCGATATGTTCGATGGCGAAGGATTTGTCCGGGCAGTAAGGCGCAAGGGCTTTGTTCCGGCCGGCAAACGCATTCTTGTGCTGGGGTCTGGAGGCGTGGGTTCAGCCATCGCCGCATCTTTTGCGGCTGCCGACGCGGCGGTGATCGCTCTGCACGATGCCAGCAGCGGAGCCATGTCCGGCCTCGCCGATCGCTTGCGCATGCACTATCCAAAATTGTCAGTCACGACTGGTTCTAATGATCCGGCAGGATATGACCTTGTTGTAAATGCAACGCCTTTAGGCATGAACGTCGGCGATCCGATGCCCATGGATGTCACGCGAATTTCGCCAGCAACATTTGTCGGCGATGTCGTTATGAAACAGGAGATGACGCCATTCCTGCTGGCGGCAAAAAAGCGAGGTTGTGAAATTCAGGTGGGCGTCGACATGTTATTCGAACAGATCCCTGCGTATCTGGAATTTTTTGGATTTCCGACCACAACACCGGAAGAACTCATCCAACTGGCGGAAATCCGGTACTGACCAGGTCTAATGGTTAGACGTCCGAATGTGGCGTCGGGTTCTTGGACCCCTGAGCCGGGTCATTCTAGTGAGCGAGCCCAGAAGTCTGTCTCTTTTTTGAGCAGACGGGCTGACCCACAGCGTGGCTCTCTGGTGCCTAAAAGCTAATCCGCCACGGTTCGAAGATGCATCACAGGCAACGCTACAGACGGCAGTTTGATGATGCTCAAATCGGCGGAATACGAAAGCATAAGAACCACGACAACAATCAGATAAAGAAAAGCCCACTTTCCTTCCATCGACGCCCCCGATGACTGTGCCTCAGCACGCATTCAGGTTGCAAAAAGCAGGCCACAGCGCCGCTTGTAGCTGTTTTTCCCACCATCATGTATCAGGCAGTCGCAAGTTGTTTTGCTGAGTTACTGAGCGCGCGCCGCTACCTTTGTATCCGCGTTGGGTCAAAAGCCGACATCCACAGTGCAACAGCCAATGTCTGCTAAGGGCCAATAGCGGACATGACGCTATTCAATCACCTCGTCGGCGCGAGTTAACATCGTGGGAGGGATTGTTAGGCCAATCGTTTTGGCCGTCTTTAAATTGATCACGAGTTGATAGGTGGTCGGTTGTTCCACCGGTAAATCTTCAGCCTTCGCTCCTTTTAGGATCTGGTCGACGTATCCGGCGGCTCGACGAAAAAAAGCGACAAAATCGGGTCCATAAGAAATCAGGCCGCCGTCGACAGCGTACTCCTTGAGCCTATGAATTGTTGGTAGTTTTTCTTTAGTGGCGAACCCATTGATCGCAATGCGATTGGTAAAAACCAAGGGGTCGGACACAATAAACAGTGCGCCTAATTCGGAGCGTTCGGAGTGCGTGGCTATTCGTTCGAGATCGTCTATTTTACGAAACTCAAACACATCCACCACTATGCCCAGCGCAGGAGCCACTTTGCTCGTCGCCGCAACTTCTTCTGGATTTGCGTCGGGGTTAAAAAGAATGCCAACGCGACTGAGGCCAGGAACAGCCTCTTTCAGCAATTCTAATCTTTTTCCGATCGTATCAATGGCCGAAAAAGTCAGCCCGGTAACGTTGCCACCGGGACGCGCCAGGCTTTTAACAAGACCGCTCGCAAGAATATTTGCGCTCGCGGCCATAACGATTGGGACTGAGCTAGTAGCTTGCCGCGCAGCTTTGGTAGGCGCTTCCCCAGAGGTCACAATAACGTCGGCCCCGGCTGCAACCAGCTCAGTCGCCAATTCGAGAAATTTTGCTGTTTGACCCGCAGCCCAGCGATATTCGATTTTGAGGTTTTGGCCTTCAACCCAGCCAAGTTCTCGAAGTCGGGTCACGAATGCAGTTGTGAGGTGACCGGCCGCTGCCGGAGTATTCGCTCCAAGAAAGCCAACGACCGCCGTCGAACGACGCTGCGCATTGGCGATGAGCGACCACGAGGCTGCCGCCGCACTTCCAGCAAGAGTGATGAACTGGCGTCGTTGCATGGCCCCCAATAGGTGCATCCTACCTACAAACTCCAGCGGACTGGAAGCCATCAATATCCGCTTTGGGTCATTAGCGGACGTGTGCGATGCAATGTCTGCTAAGGGCCAATAGCGAACATCGCTGCACTTATTCGATCACCTCGTCGGCGCGGGTTAGTAGCGATCGCGGCACGGACAGCCCGAAGACCTTCGCCGTCTTCAGATTGACCACCAGTTCATATTTATTCGGCGCCTGCACGGGCAGATCGGCCGGCTTTTCGCCTTTGAGGATGCGATCAACATAACTGGCCGCGCGGCGGTACTGGTCGAGAAAATCTGGCCCATAGGAGGCCAAACCGCCTCCAGTTACGAAGACCCGTTGGAAATAAATCGTCGGCAGTTTGTATCGTGCCGCGAGTGCGATGATCAGATCGCGATGGACAATCGCCAACGCGCTAGCGGCCACTATCATGCCGCCATTTGAGAGCCGGGCGAATGCTTCGACACCGCGTTCAATCTCAACAGGGTCACGAACGTTAATCGCGCGGACCTCGACGCCCAGCGATGGCGCCACGGACTGGATGATGGCGAATTGGCCGATCCCTGCGAGGATGGCAGGATCCCAAAGCATCGCAACGTTTGTGACGTTCGGTGCGATTTCCTTCAAGAGCTCCGGCCATTTCCCACTCAGATTGTATTCGAACTGCACAAAACCAGTGGCGTTGCCGCCCGGGCGCGAAAGAGTCTCGACAAACCCGGACCCAACCGGATCGGGGACATTCGCGAACACAATCGGAATAGATTTGGTCGCCTGCAATAACGGCCCAACGCTCGCGCCGCCAGTAGCCATCAAAACATCCGGCGCGAGGGCCACCAATTCCGCCGCATATTTGCGCATGTCGTCCGCATTGCCTGAGCCCCAGCGGTAGTCGATCCTCGCGTTGCGGCCGTCAGCCCAACCCAACTGCTGCAAGCCTTCCCGAAAGGCAGCGACGGTGGCTTCGCCTTGAGGATCGCTGGCAGCCAGCCCACTCAACACGCCAATGCGACGCGTGCGCGCGACCTGCTGCGCATGTGCTGCGAACGGCGACGCTACCGCACCTCCGAGAAACGTGATGAATTCGCGCCGCTGCATACAACCCGAGCCTCACGACGAGCCATCGTAAGGAGTAAGCAACAGCGCTGGAAGGGGGCGATGTCCGCTTTGGGTCAAAAGCAGACAGGTGCATTGCAACAGCTAATGTCCGCTAAGGGCCATTAGCAGACGTCGCACGGTCTATTCAATCACCTCGTCGGCCAGCAGCAAGAACGACTCACGCATCGAGATACCAAGCGTTTTGGCCGTTTTTAGATTGACGACGAGCTCGAACTTGTCCGGTGATTGCACTGGCAGATTGCCTACGCGCTCACCCTTGAGAATGCGATCGACATACGAGCTTGAACGTCGAAAAACGTCGGCAGTATCGGGTCCATAGGACATTAAGCCGCCGTCATGGATAAATTGTCTATAAGGGCAAATCAGCGGTACTCGATGTTGCTCTGCTGATTTCAAAATTATTGCTCGCGTGGCGACGGTGAAAGGATCGGCCCCAACGATCAAGCCGGAGCGCTGGTCGCGCGCCAATTCAGCAATCGTCTGTTCGACTTCGGCCGCATTTCGCACGTGCGCCGGATTCACTTCGACTCCGGGCTGCTGCAGCGACGCTTTGAATGAACGAAGATACGCATTGTAGTACGGTGCGGTGTCCGGATTAAACAGAAGTGCGAGTCGCGCCAGATCGGGCTTCACGTCGCGCAGTAGGTTTATCCACTTGCCAACTATTTCGGGCTCGATGAACGAGAAACCTGTCACATTGCCGCCAGGGTTCGTCAGATTTGAAATGAAGCCCTGTCCGACCGGATTGTTCACCACGACAAAAACAATCGGAATCGTGGTTGTGGCCGCACGGAGTGCGGCCATGACGGGGGTGGAATTCGCGACGATGACATCGGGTGCCACCCGAATCACTTCGGTTACATTTTTGTTGATGGCGTCGCGATCGGTCCCAGCGTACCAATATTCAATTTGAACGTTGCGTCCTTCTATCCAACCCGCATCGCGCATTCCCAATCGGAAGGCTTTGATGCGCGATTTCGTTTCGGGGTCATTTTCGGGGACCCCGAGCAAGACGCCCACACGCCGCATTCCGGCAGGCTGCGCGTGCGCTGTCAGCGGCCACGCAGCCACTGAGCCGACCAGTCTGATGAAGTCTCGTCGCCTCATAGTCGCCCCCGAGGCTTAGACAAGTAATGGTAGCAATTTGCGCTAGCTCTCGGGAGGGGGTCGGGTTCCGGGCCGGCCACGTCCGCTTTTCAGCTATTCGATCAGATCGTCGGCACGCGACATTAGCGCGGGAGACACAGTCAATCCGAGCGCCTTCGCCGTCTTCATATTGATCACGTATTCGAATCTGGTTGGCTGTTCCACTGGCAAATTCGCTGGCTTTGCCCCTTTCAGAATTTTGTCTACGTGAATCACGGACAATCGAAAACTCTCGACGATATCCGGACCGTAGCTCATCAAGCCGCCACCAGTCAGGTATGCTTTGTTGGCGAAGATGGTTGGAAGGCGACTTTGTAGAGCAGCACTGCCAATTTTCGCGCGATTGCCTATGGTCGAACTGTCGGAAACGATAAGGATCGCGCCTGCACCAACTTGTATCGCCCGCGCCATCACCGCATCCAAGCCATCGGGAATGCTTACGGGAAGCGATTCGATGACAATGCCGAGCGCGCGCCCAGCTGTCTCAGCTTCTCGCAATTGGCCCGCCGCACCGGTGTTGTCTTTATTCCAAAGAACGCCAACCTTGGTCAGCGTTGGGATCATTTCCTTTAGGATTTCCATCCGTTTCGATGTCAGTTCTGGCGCATAGACAGAGCGACCAGTCACATTGCCGCCGGGATGCGCCAGGCTTGCTACTAATCCGTCACCAACGGCGTCTTGGCTGCTAGCCATCACAATCGGAATCGTCGAGGTGGCCATCTTTGCGGCCCGCGTAGAATCCGCGCCGGCGACGACGATGATATCGACGTTGGCAGCAGCAAGTTCACGGGCAAGAGCCGGGAGACGTTCGCTTTTGCCTTCGGTCCAGCGGTAGTCGAGTGCGACGCTTTCTCCGATTACATAACCGTGGTCACGCAGGCCAGTTAGAAATCCTTGATCGAGAACGCCCGGTGGGCCGGAACGGTCCATGAGATAACCAATGTGCGGGATTTTTCGGTTCTGTTGCGCATGCGCCGCAATTGGCGACAATGCCACCGCGCTGGCGAGCAGGGTGATAAATTCGCGCCGCTTCATCGGTAACCCCCGACTGGCTTTGCTCGCCGCATATTAAAACAGTAAGCGAGCGCGGCGAAAGCCCTCCTCAACCAAAGCAATGTCCGCTTTGGGTCAGAAGCGGACATGTGCAGCGCAAGTTGCGATGTCCCCTAAGGGCCAAAAGCGGACATCGCAACCTGCTGGCTAAAGTGCTCCTGAATGTCTCGTGAGGATGGCCATGGTTAGGGCGCAACCATTTGCGCTGGTCACGCAAAGGCGCAGAGTTTCAGCGCCACACGCAGCTTTTTTGTGAACGCCCGACGGCCTGTACCTCAAACTGCGTGCCACCGCAGAAATTGTTATCGCCGGTCTTCCGGCCGCGCACCCTAACCGGGGTGTATAAAGGAACCGACGGAGCCAAAGCCCCTGAGAGCACATAGGTGTTAGAGCCGGAGCCCATAACGATGCCGCACACCGGCACCCAGTACGGGCAACCTTCAAGCGTGGTGGGACCTGCGGCTTTCCGTTTCGCGGCTTCGGCTTGCGTAGTCATGCCCGTTGCCGCGCAGACCACCACTGCAATCGCAACTTTTCGAGCGATTGTCATACTGTCCCCCATGGTTGGGCCCGTTTCGGGCGGGCTCACAAATAAAACAGGCAGCATCGATGTTGCGCAACCAAAAACGACCCGGAAGTGGACAGCTCAAATCGACGGGTGATGTGCCAGGTGCGAGCCGCATGTCCGCTTTGGGCCATTAGCGGACATATGCAACGCAAAAGGCCATGTCGGCGCAAACGTGGCGATAGTTCGGTCCCGACCGAACTATCGTACGCAAGAATTTTGCTAAAGATAACGACCACACGCGAGAGGACCGGCCATGATCGAACGCATGCGGGTTGAGCCGATTTCGACCTATCTAGAGCGCTATCGCAAAGGTGGGGTGGCGTATCCTGTCACCATCGCCAATGGCTTCGTCTATCTGTCCGGCCTACCGCCGTTTGATCCGAAAACCGGCGAGATCAAGCCGCAACCTTTTGAGCGGCAGTGCGAGTTGGTGTTGGAGCAGCTCAAGCATTGCCTGGAGGCCGCCGGCTCGTCACTGCTGCAGGTGATCAAATGCAATGTCTATTGCGTGCCTGGCCCGACGCACTTCGCGACCTTCAACGCCGTTTATGACCGCTATTTCCCGAAAGACGCGCCATCGCGCATCTTCATGTTCATTCACTCGTGGCCGGGGCCGTTCGACCTGGAGATGGATTGCGTGGCGACCGCATCTTGAGCCACACCGCGTCGACCCGATGTCTGCTCTGGGTCAGAAGCAGACATGTGCGCCGCAATTAGCCATGTCCGCTTTAGACCCAAGAGCGGACACCATGGAGCCGATTTTCAAAACCAGGGAAGAGTGGTGGTCAACCGGCGGCAGCCAGCGGGCCAATATATCGCGGCGGCATCGCCCTGAATGCGGCAACGGCGGCCTCGGTCGCGTGGCGTTGTTCGTAGACCTGCAGGTTGGTTGGCGCGACGTTGGCAAAGATGCGGCCCAGCGCGTACAGCCAACGCGCCTTACGGGTTGCAAGGCGACGCATAGGACATCCCTGACGGCCGTCATAAAAACCATCACGGAATGCACGACGACGAATAATTGATTCGATTGTCATGCCTG
>Ga0070709_10002353_pt1 | contig 10245 bp, 10 predicted proteins | sample LARL51metaG_FD_65449 | JGI IMG/M metagenome (GOLD analysis project Ga0070709, IMG submission 65449) | Corn, switchgrass and miscanthus rhizosphere microbial communities from Kellogg Biological Station, Michigan, USA - LAR L5-1 metaG | ecosystem: Host-associated > Plants > Roots > Rhizosphere ...
ACCAGCATGTGCTGCCACAGCGGCACCGGCCGGTGCTCGTCGACGATCACGTCGGTGCCGCCGCGCACCTGAGACAGCCATTCGCCGAACTCCTCGGCGTTGCTCACCGTCGCCGACAGCGCCACCACCCGCACCGACTCGGGCAGGTGGATGATGACCTCTTCCCACACCGCGCCGCGGGCGCGGTCCGCCAGGTAGTGCACCTCGTCGAGCACGACGTAGCCGAGGCCGCGCAGCGCCGGCGAGCCGGCGTAGAGCATGTTGCGCAGCACTTCGGTGGTCATGACCACGATCGGCGCGTTGCCGTTGACGCTGTTGTCGCCGGTCAGCAGGCCTACGGTATCGGCGTCGTACCGGCGTACCAGGTCGTTGTACTTCTGGTTGGACAGCGCCTTGATCGGCGTGGTGTAGAAGCACTTGCGGCCCTGCTGCAGCGCCAGGTGGACGGCGTACTCGCCCACCACGGTCTTGCCCGACCCGGTGGGCGCCGCGACGAGCACACCGTCCCCGGCGGTCAGCGCGCCGCAGGCGGCCACCTGGAACTGGTCGAACTCGAAGTCGTAGAGCTCACGGAACGAGGTGAACTCCGGGGCCGCCTGCCGCTCACGGAACCTGGCGTACTGCTCAGCCGGGCTCACCGCCGGTGTGCTCATGATCTCAAGCCTAGGTGACCTGGCGCTCCAGGTGCGTCAGAGGCGTTAGTTGAGCGAGCTGTCCGCGTCCACCCGCTCAGGCTCGTCGATCGGCGACAGCTCGTCGTCGGCCAGCCCTGCGTACGGGTCCGGGTGGTTGCGGGCGTAGCGCTTGTCATTGAAGTAGATGATGAGCTCGGCCGCCTCAACGAGCACCACGACGACCCCGCCGAGCAGCAGCATCGTCACCGGGTCTGGGCTCGGCGACGCGATGCCGGCGAACACGAAGACAAGGAAGATGATGAGCCGGCGCCACTTCCTGAACCGCTCATGGGTGACGACCCGGGCCATGTTCAGGATGACCAGGAACAGCGGCACTTCGAAGCAGAGCCCGATCCCGACGATCATCGCGACCCAGTAGCCGATGTAAGAGTCGGCAGTGAACAGGGCCGTGAGGCCGCCCGCCATCGAGAGGAAGAACTTCAGCCCGCGGCTCATCGCCAGGAAGGCGAAAAAGCACCCCAAGGCGAACAGCGGGACCGCGCTGCCGAGGAACGCGTACGTCCAGCGCTTCTCCCTGGCGTACAGCCCCGGGGCGACAAAGGCCCACAGCTGATACAGCCATATCGGGCTGGTGATGACCGCGCCGGCGATGATGGAGACCTTGATATGCAGGTAGAAGCCGTCCATCACGTTGCTGATAAACAGCGAGTGTCCGAGCGTGTTGACCTTGCAGTACCCAACGGCCTGGCAGTAAGGCCGCTGCATGAAGGTCCAGATCCTGTCGAAGAACACCCACGCAACGATCCCGCCCGCGATGATCGCAATGGCGACCTTGACGACGCGGTTACGCAGCTCGCGCAGGTGATCCATGAGGGGCATCCGCCCGTCCGGGTTCTCCTGGCGCTTGGAGCGCAGGTAGCGCCCGCCCACGACGCGAGCGCCAGCGAGCGCGGAGGGCTTGTCCGCCATGACCGTCTCTTCCGCAGCCGGGGTGGGCTAGGGGGTCAGCGAGTCTGCTGGCTGTCCGTTGCGGTCGTGCCATTGGCGCCGACCGTCTGCTGAAGGCTGTTGAGCTGCTCCTGCAGCGACGCGATCTGCGCCTGCGCGTCAGGCGCCGCCGGAGCCGCAGCCGGGTCGGCCGGGGCACTCGCCGCCGCCTGGAGCTGCGCCGGAGTGGGCTCCGTCACCGGCACGGGCGGGGCATCGGACTCATCCTCGTGGAGGCTGGTCATTTCCTTCTTCAGGATGCGCATGGACTGGCCGAGCGAACGCGCGGCGCCGGGCAGCTTGCGCGACCCGAACAGCACGATGATCAGGATGGCGATGATCGCGATCTTCCACGGGCTGTCGAACAGGTCACCAATCATTTGCGTCCTCGATAACAGATAGTGAGTTCAGCACGCCGAGACTCATTTCGCGTCTGAGTCTACACGTCATTCGTGGTGCGGCCAGGTCCGGATTGGCCGCGGCCACTAACTCGCCTTCGGCTCCCGGCGCGCCTGTACGTAAATGGTGCCGCCGGCCCGCGCCGCCACCTCTACGGCGGTGCCGATCAGGGCGACCGGAAGGGCGACCACAGCCGCCGCGAGCGCATAGAGGCGGAAGACGGTACTTTGCGGGGCCTGGCGCGCCTCGTCGCGGCGGATGGCGTCATAGAGATCCGGATGGCCGGGCAGCCGGCCGACAAGGCCATGAAGCCAGCCGAAGAGCACCTGACCGCCGCGCAGGTAGCTCACCCGCTCGACCCGGAACCCCAGTGCCTCAAGCTGGGACAGGAGGGCCGGGGGACTAATGTGGATCAAGTGACGGGGCAGGTCGAGCGCGAGCCAGCGATCCCCGAACAGCCGCGCCTGCAGGCTCGTCGCGTTCGGCACCGCGACAATGAGCATGCCGCCGGGGACCGTGAGCTCGGCGGCGTGACGTAGCGCCCGAACCGGCCGTCGCAGGTGCTCGAGCGAATGCCAGAAGATCACCGCCGACCAGTCGCCGGTCATCTCCTCGAACTCGATGGCACGCACGTGCGGATTGGAGCCGGACGCGTAGGGATCGACGCCGACCGCCTCCCGGCCATGCCCGCGAAAAGCCTCGACTAGGGTCCCGTCACCGGCTCCCACATCGAGGACGGGCCCCGCCGGCAGGACCCGCTGCAGGCGGCTGGCCAGCGTTGACCGGGTGCGTTTGAGCACGGCGTCGCCCAAGCCGGAGAACCGGCCCGCCGTGGGCCGGTACCAGACCGCATACGCCTTGCCGAGTTGCTCGTCGTTCGGCCACGGCGAGGTGGTGGCCACCCCGCATCGCGCGCAGCGGATCCGGCCGGGCCGGCGCTCGTCAGCACCGTCGAAACGATGCCCGCACCAGGCGCACTCATCAGCCGGGGGCGCTGCGGTCAGCGAATATGCCACGGCGGGGTTGGCGCCTGCGGTATCGCTTCCGACTTGCAAAAGATCAGCCTCCTTGGCGACTGGTTGCATAAGGCATATTGCCTGATTCGCAGTCTGCGCAATGCCCGTTGTGCAAGGTACCATCCGCGGCGCCGAAATGTACCCGAGCCGTCAAGCCTCCTGTGACACCTCGAGTATCGTTCCGGTATGCACCCCGGAGAGCAGCATCCGCTCGGTGCTGATGCCGCCGGAACCCGTGCGACCGGGCCGTCCCCGGAGCTGGTCGAGGGCTGGCCGGGAGAGGCGGACCGGGCCGAGCACGGGGAGCAGCCGGCGGGCCGGGCGATCCACCGCCCAGTCATGGCGCTAGCGTGGATCGCGGGCGGGGCGGGACTGTTCGTCCTGTTCCTGAGGGTCTCGCTGACGATAGGAGTCAGCTCCGACGCGGCCAACAACGCGCTGCAAGCCTGGGACATGGCGCACGGTCACCTGCTGCTGCATGGCTGGCTGATCGGCGATGCGACCTACTGGACCTTCGACCTGCCGGTGATGGCGCTCGTCGAAGTCGTCTTCGGCCTGCACACCATCTCCGTACACGTGGCCCTGGCACTCATCTACCTGATCGTCGCCGTATGTGCCGTCGCCATCGCCGTAACGGGCGCCAGCGATACCGCGGCCAGGCTGTCCCGGGCCGCGATCGTGGTCGCGGTCCTGGCCGTCCCGTCCCTGCTCTTCTCGGACCGGTGGGTGACGCTAGGGCTGCCCGACCACACTGGAACCACCGTCTTCCTGCTCGTCTCGTGCCTGCTCGTCGACCGGGCGGCCAGCAGGCGCTTCACCGCACCGCTGCTCTGCGTGATCTTGTGCGCCGGCCAGATCGCCGACGTCACGGTGCGTTACGTGACGGTGCCCGCAATCTGCGTGATGGCGGCCTACCAGATGCTTGCCGCGCGCAAGATCAGGACCGGGGACACCGCGATCCTGCTGGCGGGCATCGTGTCACTGCCGCTGGCGACGGTCGTCCGCGCGCTCATGCGGCACTTCGGGTCCTACCTGATGGTGTCGCCGAAGGTCAAGATCGCACCAGTCAGCCTGTGGTCCCAGAACGCGAGGCTGGCGTGGGCGTCGCTGCGCGAGCTGTTCGGCGCGCACGCTGCTCCGGGCTACCCGCCCGCCGGGGCCTGGGCCGTCTTCGGGTCCGCCTGCCTGGTGGCCGTGGCGGTCGGCTTCGTCACGGCGGTGGTGCGCTGGCCGCGCGCCCGGCGGGCCGAGCAGGTGCTGACGGTGGCGATCATCGCCAACATCGGCGTGTACGTGCTCTCCACGCTGCCCGCGCCGAACACACCGCACGACCTCGTCGGCGTGCTGCCCGCCGGCGCGATCCTCGCCGCCCGGGCACTGGTGCCCACGCGGCTCGCCAGCCGGCTTCCCCGGCTGGCCTCAGCCGGAGTGGCCGCCCTGACGGCGTGCGCCGCGCTGCTGCCGCTGTCACTGATAGCGGCCCTGCCGCCAATGACCGCGTTCCCCGCCGCCAACCAGCAGGTCGCGGACTGGCTGACGGCGCACGGGCTGAGCTACGGGCTCAGCGGTTACTGGACCGGACCCGCGATCACCCTGCAGGACAGCAACGGGGTGCAGATCCGCACGATCAGCATCACCGACGGGGCAGCCCGCCCGCACGCGTGGGAGAACGACCTTCTCTGGTATGACCCGCATCGTTACTATGCGAACTTCGTCGTCCTCCAGGCCAACGACCCGGGGACGGTGCCGGCCGTCGAGCGTGTCTTCGGCAGGCCGGCCCTCACGCACATGGTCGGGGCCAGAGAGATCCTCGTCTACCACAAGAACCTGCTGACCGAGGTCAGGCGGCCGATCTCCAACCCGGTCAGCTGACCCCGCTCAGGATTTGACGGACAGCACCACGATGACCAGGCCGGCCACGACAAGGAGCGATCCCGCCCAGGTCAGCAGGTTCGCACGCTCGTGCAGCACGACGACGCTCGCGGCCAGGATCACGATATAGCCGAGAGCGTTGAACGGGTAGGCGACGTTCAGCGGAACCCGGGACAGCGCGCCAAGCCACGCTACGGCGGACACGGCGAAGACCACGAGGCCGAGCAGCACCCAGGGCGTCGTGGCCGCCGCGATCACGAGAGATCCGTGCGAGCCGCGCGCCCGGGCGGTGGCGAGCTGCATGCCGTGTTTGAGCATGAGCTGTCCCGTGGCAGCCAAGGCGACGGCGGACAGCACGAGCAGCAGGTTCCCGGCGGTCATGTGGCGCCCCCCTCCGGGGTGTTCCTCGGTGGCCTTGACCTTCACGTCAAGAGGGTTCCGCATGTGCATAACTTACGGGAACCCTCGCCCGAGTCGGCCGGGGACTCCTCAGGAACTGCGTCCGCGACGGCCGTCAGGGCGCGCAGGTCTGACATCTTGCCTGGCTCGAAATCGAGGTAACCGGGGTGCCCGAGCCCGTGCCTGGCGAGCCGGTAATCCACGCAGGTGCGCAGCACGCCAAGACCGTAGCGGATGCTGCGACGCAGGTTGATCGACGACGAGTCGGCCGCGTAGCGGGTGGGGCAGGAGATTTCACCGATCCGGGCGCCCGCGGCGGCGGCCTGGGCGATGATCTGGTTGTCGAAGACGAAGTCATCTGAGTTGCGTTCGAACGGCAGGCCACCGAGCAGGGAGCTGCTGAACGCACGCAGTCCAGTGTGGTACTCCGACAATTTCTCGCTGAGCGCGACGTTCTCGACGAATGTGAGGACCCGGTTCGAGACGTACTTGTACCTGGGCATGCCGCGCGCGACGGAGTTCTGTGCGAGGATCCGGGAGCCCAGCACCATGTCGTACTCGCCGTAAGCGATCATCGACGCCATCGCGGGGACGAGGAGCGGCGAGTACTGGTAGTCCGGGTGCACCATGACAATGACGTCCGCGCCCAGGTCGAGCGCGGTCCGGTAGCACGTCTTCTGGTTTCCCCCGTACCCCTTGTTGCGCTCGTGGCAGATCGGCGTCAGGCCGAGCTCGCGAGCCAGTTCGACGGTCCGGTCGCTGCTGGCGTCGTCGACGAGCACCACCTCGTCGATGATCTCTCGGTCAAGCTCGGATACTGTGCGCGACAGCGTCGCCTCGGCGTTATAGGCGGGAAGAACAACGCTTATACGTCGGGAATTGATCACGCCAGGCAGTATATGGACTGGAGACCGAAGCGGCCGCCATGTCGGCCTATCTCATGAGGCCCATTCCGGGAACCCGGTACCTGGCTGGCCGCGAGAAGCATTAGGTTGTGGTCATGCGAGCATTGGTTCTGGCCGGAGGTACCGGGACGCGGCTGCGCCCGATCACCCACACATCCGCTAAGCAACTGCTGCCTGTGGCGAACAAGCCGGTGCTTTTCTACGGCCTCGAGGCGATCGCGGAGGCCGGCATCACGGACGTGGGGATGGTGGTAGGGGACACCGCGGCCGCGATCGAGGCGGCCGTCGGCGACGGCTCGAAATTCGGGATCCGCGTCACGTACATCAGGCAGGAGGCGCCGCTCGGCCTCGCACACGCGGTGCTCGCCGCCAGCGACTTCCTGCAAGACGACGACTTTGTGATGTACCTCGGCGACAACTTCATCGTCGGCGGGATCACTGCGCTGGTGGAGGAGTTCAGCGCGGCACGCCCGGACGCGCAGATCATGCTGACCAGGGTGGCCGACCCGCACGACTTCGGGGTGGCTGAGCTCGACGACGGCGGTCAGGTCATCGGGCTGGAAGAGAAGCCGCGGCAGCCGAAGAGCGACCTGGCACTGGTCGGCGTGTACATGTTCACCGCCGCCGTCCACGAGGCTGTGCGCGATCTCAAGCCCTCCTGGCGCGGCGAGCTTGAGATCACCGAGGCGATTCAGTGGCTCATCGATCACGGCATGACCGTGCGCTCGACGACGATCACCGGCTACTGGAAGGACACCGGGAACGTAACGGACATGCTGGAGGTCAACCGGCTGGTCCTCGAAGCCGCCGAGCTGCGGCTCGACGGCACGGTCAGCCGGGATTGCGAAATCATCGGCAGAGTCGTGGTCGAGACGGGCGCGCAGGTGTCCGGGTCCCGCATCGTCGGGCCGGCGATCATCGGCGCGGGAACGAAGGTGACGGGGTCGTACATCGGACCGTACACCGCCATCGGGACCGGCTGCGAGATCGACGACAGCGAGATCGAGTACTCGATCCTGCTCCAGGACGTGTCCATCCGGGGAGTCCGGCGGATCCAGGCATCCCTGATCGGCAACAGCGTCGAGGTGACCCCGGCGCCGCGGGTGCCGCAGGTCCACCGGCTCGTCCTCGGCGACCACAGCAAGGTGCAGATCAGCGCATGAGGCTCCTGATAACGGGCGGAGCCGGGTTCATCGGCTCGCAGTATGTCCGCTCGCTGCTAGGCGGCGGCTACCCAGGCTATGAAGACGCCAGCATCACCGTGCTCGACTGCCTCAGCTACGCGGGCAACCTGGCGAATCTGGAGCCGGTAGCCGGACGGTTCACCTTCGTCCACGGGAACATCTGTGACGCGCGGCTGCTGGCCGACGTGCTCCCCGGCCACGACGCGGTCATTAACTTCGCCGCCGAGACGCACGTCGACCGGTCGATCGCCGGCGCGGCGGAGTTCGTCACGGCCAATGTGACCGGCGTGCAGGTGCTGCTCGACGCCTGCCGGGCGGCCGGGGTGGCGAAAATCGTGCACGTGTCCACCGACGAAGTCTACGGATCAATAGCTGCCGGGGCGTGGGCCGAGTCCGCCCCGATCGACCCGAACTCGCCGTATGCGGCGGCCAAGGCCGGCGGTGACCTGATCGCCCTCGCCTACGCCAGGACCCACGGCCTGAACGTGTCCATCACCCGGTGCTGCAACAACTACGGGCCCTACCAGTATCCGGAGAAGGTCATCCCGCTGTTCGCCACCAACCTGCTCGACGGCAACCCCGTCCCGCTGTACGGCGACGGCGGCAACTCCCGCGGCTGGATCCACGTCGATGACCATTGCCGGGGCATCCAGCTCGTGCTCGAGAAGGGCGAGGGCGGCCGGGTCTACCACATCAACGGCGACGCCGAGCTCACCAACCGTGAGCTCACCGCTGCCATCCTTGAGATCTGCGGTGCAGGCTGGGACATGGTTGTCCCGGTGACTGACAGGAAGGGGCACGACCGGCGTTACTGCCTGGACGACTCGCTGCTGCGGTCGATGGGGTACGCGCCCCTGGTACCGTTCGCCGAAGGCCTCAAGGCCACCATCGAGTGGTACGCCGGTAACCGCGGCTGGTGGGAGCCTCTCCCACGGCCTGCCCCGCCTGGCCGCCCGGCGGCCGGCGGGACCAGCGTCCGATGACCCGCTGGCTCGTCACCGGCGCGGCTGGGATGCTCGGCCAGGACCTGACCGCGCTGCTGGCCGCTGAGGACGGCGAGCAGCTCATCCCGCTGACCCGGGCCGAGCTGGACATCACCGACCCGGCGACGGTCTGTGCCTCCTTGGACAGCTACCGGCCTGACGTCGTGGTGAACTGCGCCGCCTGGACGGCCGTGGACGAGGCCGAGACACAGGAGCAGGCCGCGATCCAGGTCAATGGCAAGGCAGTCACCCTGCTCGCCGGCGCGTGCGCCGACCGGGGCATCACCCTGGTCCAGGTGTCCACCGACTACGTCTTCGACGGCACGGCCAGGGAGCCGTACCGGGAAGATCACCCGGCCGCGCCGCGCACCGCCTACGGCCGGACCAAGCTGGCCGGCGAGCGCGCCGTGCTCGCCGCGCTGCCCAGCACCGGCTATGTGGTGCGGACGGCCTGGCTGTACGGCGCCCATGGGAATAGCTTCGTCGCCACGATGCTCGGCCGCGCACGCACGGCGAGCCCGGTCAGCGTCGTCGACGATCAGCGCGGCCAGCCCACCTGGACCGCCGACGTCGCCCGCCAGATCCGCGCTCTGGTGACCGCCCGGGCCCCCGCCGGGATCTACCACGCAACGAGCTCGGGCGAGGTCACGTGGTTCGGGCTGGCTCGCGAGGTGTACGCCCGGGCGGGCGTGAACCCGGCGCTGGTGTCGCCGGTCACGAGCGACGCCTACCCGCGCCCGGCGCCGCGGCCGGCTTACAGCGTGCTCGGGCACGACGCGTGGGCGGCCGCGGGCATCAAGCCGATCGGGGACTGGCGGGACGCGCTCGCCCGGGCGTTCCCCGCCATGCTGGCCCGTAACCGCGAGCGCAGCGCCGCCACGTAGGCGGCGCAGTCCGCATACCGAGGTAGCGCCCCGGTCCTGAGCGCCTCTTCGAGCGACGGCGCCGCCGCGTCCTTAGCCGAGAGCACCGGCTCGCTGGCCGCCTCTTCAAGTGGCCAGCCGATCCCGAGCGTCGTGTCCAGCGGATGCACGCCATGCTCCCTGCCAGGCGCGTAGGACGTCGAGCACAAGTACATCACGGTGGCCTGGTCGCTGACCGCGATGAACCCATGCCCGAGCCCCTCGGCGAGGAAAACCGCACTGCGGCTCACGTCATCGAGCCGCACCGCCTCCCACTTCCCGAAGCCAGGCGACCCGGCTCGCAGGTCCACCACGACATCGACAACCGATCCGCTGACGCAGCTGACGTACTTCGCCTGGCCCGGAGGGACGTCCGCGTAGTGAATGCCGCGGATGACACCGCGCCGCGACACCGAGCAGTTGACCTGGGCGACGTTAAACCGGTACCCGAGGTCAGCGGCGAACTCCTCGCCACGGAACGCTTCGAGGAAGCTCCCCCTGTCGTCCCGGTACACCTGTGGCGTGTAGACCCAGGCGCCCTCGATGCCGAGCGGTTCCATCATTGTTCCTCCGAGTGGACGGTGAGCAGCAGGTTCTTGTCCCAGACCATGATGATGTACTGGTTGACGCGGTACTCGCGCTCGGGCTTGCCGAAGACTCTCCTGACCCCTGCCTCGGGGAAGGCGTACGCGTTGCCGGATCCCGGCATGGCGACGACGAAGTCCGCCCGCGACGTAGCGGGATCGTACCAGGCGGACTTGGCAACCCACGTGTACGGGAGCTGCGCGAGGCCGGTGACGGGGTAGACGCGGACCCGGCCGCCGGCGGACAGCGTGGTGCTGCTCGCCGCCCAGTACTTGGCGAGCCCGCCGGTCAGGTGGTGGGCCACCAGCCAGTCGGCGAGGCCCTGGGTCTCGGCCGGCAGGGCGGGCTGGGCCACCCCGTATCCCAGCGCCGCCAGGT
>Ga0070709_10002357_pt1 | contig 10235 bp, 14 predicted proteins | sample LARL51metaG_FD_65449 | JGI IMG/M metagenome (GOLD analysis project Ga0070709, IMG submission 65449) | Corn, switchgrass and miscanthus rhizosphere microbial communities from Kellogg Biological Station, Michigan, USA - LAR L5-1 metaG | ecosystem: Host-associated > Plants > Roots > Rhizosphere ...
AACGTCCAGTCTCCATGTGCAGCCGGGAGTGAGCACGTCCTCGACATCCCGCATGATTCGTAGCGCCTCACGCCAGGCTCGCGCGTCGTCTGGAAGGTCCTCGCCCAGGTGGTCACGATGCAAATGGCCGTTGTGAATGGCGAAGAAGTACCGCCCGGGTGAATGGCCCGTTCCGTTGCCCGCAAACGGCCATATGTTGCGCCCGCGCGGCTGCTATATGATATTTCGTCGGTGGACTTCTTGCGTTGGTGGGGCGGGGGAATGCCGATCAGTCGTTTGCTCCGGGGCAGCAATCTTCCGGCCGCAGAAATCGAAATTCTCAATAAAGCCTTCGATCGCGCGCTGAAGCAGCTAGGGTTGGTGGATCGGAATGATCCGGTCACGGAGATTGTCGCAGCCAAGATACTGGCCGTTGCGAACCGCGGGCTGCGCGATCCGGTAGAGATTTACGAGACCGCACTGAAGGAGCTTCGAGCGTAAGGGAATGGATGGAATGAGCAGACGCGCTGAGCCGTTCCAACAAAGCTTGGCTGCAATAGCACAACAGTTGAGTGTCCGCTCGGGATGAGGCCGCTCTGCTGCGAGACCCTTGTGTTTCGCGACACGCTTGCAGCAGAAAGGAGCGCTGGTCGAAAGCCCGGTTGATTGGCCATGGACCGCATGAAACCGAAGCGACCGCCGCTTCGCCCACGCCCATGACAGCCGAAGAGCTACGCGAGTTGCAAGATCAGATTGCTGCTTCTGACGGTAATGAATGGATCGATGGCGCCACGAGCGAGCGGGTCGAGCAATACATGCCCGATCTGGCAGCTCGTCTGCCTGCGAAGCGCACCGAGACGTTCGATCAGGCGTTCGGCCAAATGAGGGCCAAGGCGAAGCGAAAGGTCACGGCCAAGCAGGGGCCACGTCGTCGTCGGGCGTCACCGATCTGCGACTGGAGCCAATGATGGTGCTTCATGAAGAGCGCCAATCGGCGCCATCCTTATGGGCCCAAGAGCAACATTCATGGGTGACGTTCGCGATTTCGCCGGCTCCGCCCGAGGCGGCGCCGGCGAAGGCCCTTGTCAGGAAGTGAAGGACGGACGCGAGCTTGACTCAATACGGGTCGTAGCCGGGACCGTAATAGGGACGGCCGTAATAGCCATAGCCCGGGCCGTACCCGTAGTTCTCATAGTATTCGCGGCGCTGCTGCGCTGCGATCGCGCCGCCGATCAGGCCGAAGGCCGTTCCCATGAAGGCGGCGGCGGCGCGGCCCCCGTCACCACGATAGTGATGGCGCTGATGATGGCGGGCGGACGCTGCGGCGGAAGGTGTCAGCGATGACGTGACCGCCAGCGCGGCAATCGTCGCCACGACGATACATTTGCCGGCGCGAGAGGCCATTGCCTGACGCTTGAACATCAAAACCTCCTCTGATGGCACGACATCAGTCTATCGCGCCGAGACATATTCGGATTGATGGATATCAACTCCGTCCACGGCGCGGCGTTCCCGCAGGTAGCGCGCGGCAGGCGCTGTCGTCGACGCATCGTTGTCGGAAAAGCGAGGATAGTCGAAACGGGCCTGGTAGGCCCACTGGCATGATGTCGCGGGGTGGGCAGGGCCTTGCGACATGACTGCGGCGCAAGATGCGTCAGGATCTGCTCGATCTCGGCCGTGGTGAGCGGATCCTCCATCAGGTCAGGATCGGCCAGGGCCTCGATCAATTGGTGTCTTGCGTCCGCCAGCGAGCTGAACATGGGTGCATCGTCCCCCGCGATGTCTGTTGCGGCTCCCTGGTCGGTTGCTGCGGCCGGACGGTTCGACGACCCCCGCCTCAATCCTCCGGCAGCGTAAACACGGCGCAGGGCGAGGCGATGCCGCGCAGCTCATGCATGCCGAGCGCGACCAACCGCGCGTCGGTCTGTTCGGCGAGCGTGCCGGAGACGAGCACGGTCCGGCCAAGCGGCCGGCACAGCCCCTCCAGCCGGCTGACCAGATTGACGGCCGGGCCGATCGCGGTGAAGTCGAGCCGGTTGGCGGCGCCGATATTGCCCCAAAACATCTCGCCGAGATGCAGCGCGACACCGAACGGCAGCGGCGGCAAGCCCTGGGCGCGCCGTTCGTCGTCCAGATGCGCCATGCCGGTGCGCACGGCGGCGACCGCGCGCAACGCGGCGTCGCAGGCGGCGCGCGGGGCGCCGTCCGTCACCGGGAAGATCGCCAAAATGCCGTCGCCGATGAATTTCAGCACCTCGCCGCCGAACACATGGACCGAGCCCGCGATGCGGTCGAACCAGGCATCGAGCGCGGCGATCACCAGCGCCGGCGGATGATTGTCGGACAGCACCGTAAAGCCGCGCAAATCGGCGAAGAGCAGGGCGGCCTGGATGGTCTCGCCGACATTGCGCCGGAGCGGGGCATTCAGCACGCGCGCGGTGCTGCGCCGCCCGAGATAGGCTTCCAGCGCGGCCATTAGCGTCGCGCGGGCCCCGATCGCGGCGAGCGGCGCCGCGGCGAAGCGCGCCGCCTGATGCAATTCAGTGGCCTCGGCCATCGTGAACGCGCGCGGACCGATCCAGGCCAGCGAAGGTGCATCCGGCCTCGCGCCGATCGTGTCCTCATGGATGCGGCCGTCCGCCGCCAACCCGGTCAGCCAGCGCCGGCCGGGATCGTTGGCACCTCCCATCGGCGCCAGCGCGAACGCGCCCGGCGCAAATCCCAGGGCCTCGATGACCTCGGCGCTTTCGGCGCGCCACAACCAGGTGCGCCGCGCGATCAGCGGGTGCGGCACGTCGAGTGTCAGCGTGCCGCCTGCAAGCGGCAGGCCATCGGCGAGCAGGTAGGCGCCGAGCTCCGCCAGCAACCGGTCGGCGCTCGCGGTCTCGGCGGCGGCATCGACAAGCCAGGCGAGCGTCGAGGACAACTGCATGCACCCATCATGGCGGTCTCGCGCCAGCTTTGTCACTCCCGAACCAAAGACCTTTTGCGCTATTGTCCAGGGAACAGGATCTGGCGGCATGGCCGCTGGCGCACCCTTTATCAGCCCCATGGGAGGCCCCGATGACCGAACCGCTTCTGGTCCGACGCGAGACCCAGATCGCAGCCACGCCTGCCACCGTGTTCGCCTTCCTGACCGATCCGGAGAAAATCATCAGCTGGATGGGCGCCGAAGCGATGACGGAGGCGCACCCCGGCGGGCTCTATCTGATCAAGGGCGTCAACCGGGCCGGCAACAATGCGCGCGGGACGTTCCGGGAGGTGGTCCCGGTGCATCGCCTGGCCTATAGCTTCGGCTGGGAGGGCGGCGAGGAGGTGCCGCCCGGATCGAGCCTGATCGAGATCGACCTGATCGACAAGGACGGCGGCACCTTGCTGCGGATGACCCACAGCGGTCTTCCGAACGAGGCGCAGTGCGCCAATCATGCGCGCGGATGGGCGCACTATCTCGCCCGGCTGGCGATCGCCGCGGCGGGCGGCGACCCCGGCGCCGATCCGCTGACGTGAACTTGAGACCGAACTTGGCCTCGCGACCGACGCAACCAATCCGGGAATCCTGACCGATGACTGAACCGCTGCTGGTCCAACGCGAAACCCATATTGCCGCTCCGCCGGCCACCGTGTTCGCCTTCCTGACTGATCCGGAGAAGATCATCAGCTGGATGGGGGCCGAAGCGGCCACCGAGACCCATCCCGGCGGACTCTATCTCGTCAAGAAAGTCGGCAGCCCGAAGGTCGCGCGGGGCGTGTTTCGGGAGGTCGTTCCGGTGCACAGGCTGGCCTATAGTTTTGGCTGGGAAGACAGCGAGGAAGTGCCACCGGGATCGAGCCTGGTCGAGATCGACCTGATCGAACGGGACGGCGGCACCTTGCTGCGCATGACCCATAGCGGGCTTCCGAGCGCGGCGCAGTGCGCCTACCACGAACAGGGCTGGGCGTATTATCTTGAGCGGCTCGCCATTGCGGCGCCCGGGCGCAATCCCGGGCCCGATCTTGGTCCGGTAGCGCGGGAGATATGAGCCTTGCCATGGACCGTCTTGCCCAACTCCCGCTCATGTTTCATCGATCTTTTCGGGCAGGACGACCGGCAGCCTTGCGCGTCACCGCTCCGCCCGGAACGGGCCCTGTCGTCGCGCGTTCGGCTGTGGGAGTCCGGGGCGCTCGGGTGGTCGATACGGCCTGATCGGCGCTTACATTGCAACAAGGAGGGTCCATGAAGCGGCTTTTTGTGGCGGTTCTGTTGGCTGGTACGGTCTCGATCTCCGGGACGGCGGGTGCGCAGGACGGATGTGGTCCGGGGTGCCATAGCGCGATCAATGGCGGCTGCGTGGTCGATGGCTGGGAGGCCGGCGCCCGCGTCTTCAACGAATGCCCTGCGGGAGCGAGGCCGCACCGCCCGTGCCCGAACCGCGCCAACGGCTATGTCTGGAAATTCAAGGCCTGCTTCCCAAGCAACTGATGCCTGAAGGCACGGCGCAAGCCGTGATCAGATCGACGTGCTCCGCCGGTCGCGCCGTGAAGACGCCGGGGCTGGGCCAGTTGACGAGGAGAGCGGCCGCGCCGGGATGCTGCGCCGCGCGTGCCGGGAGCGGCGGAGTTTTGCAGCCCGCCGCCGCGGCGCGTCGTCGAACGTCTTCAGGAGGTCGAGCCAGATGCCGAGCAGGTCGGCGGGCTTGCGAGCCCTGCTCGTGACGGGGGTGCGGGAACGGCCTGACCGAATCCTCATGACGACAAGCATACGCGCCGGACGTTGAAGATTCGTTGCGACCGCCGCCTCGTCACTGCGACTTGCTTGACCTCGGTCAGAAGAAGCCCGGACTGAGATCGATGCCGTAGCTCAGCATCATGAGGCTGGCGAGCAGCCCGGCTCCGCAGAAGATCAGGATTGCTCTGAGCGTGTCGGTATCGATCTCGAACCCGGACGCGCGCGAAAGCACCTTGGCAAGAACGGCCATCACAGCCTCCAAAAGCAGCCGTCAGCCCCTTGCCTGCATAGCCGCTCCCGCAACAAAGCTCTGTGAGGCACTTCACCCCTAGCGCGTTTGTGAAGTGCGGCGATCGAACGCACGAACCGCGCATCTCAATACAGCGTTCGCGGTCCTCGCGCCGTTTCGATCGTTGCGACGTAACGAAAGCGCGGTCCTTCCTGCACGCGGGGTGCACTGGCGATGCCGAGTTCGCCGTAGAGTGCAGTCACCTCCGCAGGTGAGGGATGTTCGATCACGATGTCGCGCAAGCGCGCGCCGAGGTCGGGCATTTTGGCAGAAGGCGGACTCTGTCCGGCCCGATCGATGACGCAGGGCGCGACGCCACCGCGCGGCAGGCGCCCATCCGCAAGCACCGAGAACTGAAGCTGCCCGCCAATCCGCATCTTGCCCCCCAGGAGATCGCCGTGGGCCGCCAGCACCGCATCGATGTCGTCAGTGCTCGCCACCCATGCGCGCAGGCGCTCGCCATTCTGCCAATGGCGGCGAACCGCGGCGGTGTCGTCGAGGGTGAACCAGCGTGGCCCTGACGGGCGTGGCGCGTCGGGATCGACGGCGATGATTTCCAGATAGACGGTCTCGCCGAGCCGGAGCCGGTGATTGTGGGTGCCCATATCGGGATGTTTGGTCCCGAAGGGGACGTCGATATCGAGGCACGCGCGGACGTGATCGACGCCCTCGGCGAGCGACGGCGCGATGATCGTGATGTGGTCGAGGCTGAGCACGTGGTCTGGCGTGAAAATGCGGACCGAAAAGAAACTGACCGAAAGAAAAAAGGGCCGCCTGCAATGAGCAAGAGGCCCCAAGTCTAGGGAGGAAACGCCCACCAAGGGCGGCGAAAGCGCGAGGCGCCATCGCACCTACGATATGGAATCACACGACCAAAAGTTCAAGAGGCCTGAGATCGCCGGGGTCGGAATCCCGGCAGGCTGTGACAGACAGTCCACACCTCGTATTTGCACGGGGGCTAATGCTGCCGCTGGCGCCGGGCTCGGCGCGCGGGCATCTCAAGCGCTCTCGGCATTCCGCGGCCTGGATATGAAGGAACCGGCCCCGCCACCGTGATAATGGTGATGCCAGCCGAAATGGCCACGGCCGTGGTGGTGCCACGCGGCGTAGCTGCTGCTCGCGGTTGCAAATGGCAAGGTCGCGATCAGCACGGCCGCCGCGCTCCATCGCATCAAACTCGTCATCGTCGTCTCCATCTCGCGCTTGACCGCTGATCAATTCCCGCCGCCGGCGGTCGTTCCTCTTTCGCATCTGCTCGCGTGGCAGCCAGCAGTTCAGACCGCAGAATTACGGAGCGGCTGCGGATGCGCGTGGCCGTGCTCCTGATTTGATCGACGTGAAGCCGGAGAGGTTGGTGAATGCCAGCCCCGGAGCACATATACCGACTATGCGGGTGTACCATGCACCCGAATCTCATGGAGGTGATGTCATGCGCCGGATTCTTTCCGCGGGGCTGACCATTTTCGCCCTCGCTACGATCGCGATTCCAAGCTCGTCTGCGCTCGCGCGCCGACATGCGTCGCCCGTCGCGGCGCCATCCGGAATACAGGATCGGTTCTGCCTGCAGGGACGCAGATGGGGCTATCCCGGCAATTGCCTGTTCTCGACCTACGAGCAGTGCATGTGGAGCGCTTCCGGTACACCGGACTACTGCGGAGAGAATCCGCAATATCTGTTCAGGCAACAGGGCCGCGGCTACTGGGCGCCCTACTGACCGACATCCGGACGTCGGGCGGACGCCTGTGGCGGTGACACGTCGCGCGGATGATGTCCTCGGTTCGCTCGAGCTTTGCGCCCTTCGAGGTTCGGTGGGCAAGTCGGCGGACACGTCACGCGGGCAGACCTTGTCCCGCCCGGGCTCACTCGCGTTCGTTGCGCAGCGGCTGCTTTTCCCATCTTTCCGCAAGGCCCTTGATCTGCTCGAACTTGAGCGGGCGTCGCCTGCCTTCCCTGACGATGGTCGCGTGGACGCGGTCCTTGGGGAGCAGCACCATGGCGCGCCTCACCGCGGAGCGCAGTTTCATGATGCCATGGTCGGTCAGGGTGACGAGTTCGTCGGGGTCGAAGGCCATCTTCACGCGCCCAGATTTGCAGCCGGCTGCCAAGCCGGCGCACGCGCCCCCAATGCCCGGATCGAAGGTTAGGGCAATGTGATTAATATTCATTGAAAGATGGAAGGACCTGCGTCTGTGCAACTGCTAGAGCCCGAGCGTCAAGACGGCCTCCGGTCGCGCGCACGGCGCACGGTCGCAGCAAGTCGCCCGCATGAGCGCCGCGACATGCGGGACTCATGTCATCCAAGTCCTTTCATCCATGCCCTTTCACCCAAGTCCTTCCGATATCGCCGCGGCGATCCCGGCAGAACAGCGCCGCCGTCCGGGGCGATTACAACGTCGGTGGCCAGGCGTGCGGGTGCTTGCGCGACAGTTCCCGATCGACAAAACCCCGATCGTCCAGCCATTGATGGGGGCAGAATTTCCAGGAACCCGGATCGATCGCAAGTTTCTCCCGGCGAATGGCGTCGCGTGTGCCCATCCGGCCGGTCCAAACCATGTCGCCGCTCACGGCATCGAAGCGCATCGCATCAAAAACTTCCGTGTCGTTCGCCATCTCGGTCATCGCAGGCCATCCTGTTCAACAGTGCGACGAGTCGGTCTTACGCGTCAGCGCGTGATCCGGAGCATGGCGCCAAGCCGGCGATTGGTCGATCCGTAAGGACCACGGGACAGCCGAAGATGCGATAAGTCTGTGCCTTTGCTGCAACGGTGCCTGTTCAGATCCCAGGTCTTGGTCCACGGTCAACTGGCGGCAACGATCGAGACAGCGCGGGGACGCTACCGAATGAGATACAGGAGATCGTGATGCCCGATGAAGACGGAGGGCGGGCGTCAGCGTGATGAAAGACGGCTGGGCGCCTGTGCTTGCGCCCTTACTTTTTGAGCGACGGCGGACAGGTCGGCCCAATCAGGCGACGCTGGACTCTGGGGCTATTGGAGGGTTCCCGGGAGATTGAAATGCAGGTCGGCGATCGCAGAGCGCTCCTCCGAGAGTCTCCGTTCGAGATATTGCAGCTCGAGCTCGGTCAACTCCGTCTTGAGCAAGGCTTGATAACGCTCGATGTTTTGCAGATGGGCACGCAAACGACTACGCTCGTCCATTGCCATCCTCTCGAAAATGCATTTGACTCGAAAAGCTTCAATCAGCAGTTGAAGGTAGGAATGTAGCTAAATTCAGGCGATCGGCGAACTTCGCTGTTCAACGGCCGGCTTGATCCACGACGACCAGCGCTGCGTCCGCCCAGATAATGCAAAGCATGTGGCCCGCATGAGCGTAGCGACATGCGGGTTTCTCGCCTTCCTGTCCCGGATATCGCTTCGCTCATCCGGGCTACGCAGCTTCGGCGAACAAGTCGGCCACGAACTGGTGGCAAGGCAGAAACAGGACGAACTAGCTGCCCTTGACATCAGCCGCCTCGATCCAGAGCCTGAGCGCCGTCCATTCGCGGCTGTCCTTGGTTTCGATCCGCTCACCCAGATAGTAGCCGACGGCAACCCAGACGCTCCTCGACCTCTGGTACACGATCACGGTGCAAGCCGTGCCTTGAACCGTGACGGGGTGCTCGCGCCGGACAAAACTCATGCTGCAACTCCCTGCTTCCGGACAAGGAGCTAGCAAGGAGAAGGCACTGACGAATATTGTCAGGATCACAAAAGCAGGACGACCAGCGCTTTTTCACGATTGGCCGCACGCGCCCAAGTGCGCGCGGCCCTGGTTCCGCGACCGGAGCGTCGGCCGCTGGTCGACGCCGACGAACCGGCAGACGTCGGCGCAGTTCGAGCAGACCATCCAGGACGTCGATCGTCTGCGCGAGGTCGTCGAGGTTTTTCGGAGATCGATTGATCCGCGTGGCAGCATTGCCGGTTTTCGGGCATCGAATCTCGCGACCATGTTCGGCCTGCCGGAAAACGCTTCGGGCGGGAGCGGATGCTCTCGACGAAAATCAAGATCGATAACGTCGCTCGCGAGTTCGTTCCACGGAGGCGATATTTTGCGCGTGTGAAAGAGAGCGTCGCCAGTTTGTCAAAAGCTATCCCGAGGTTTCCAGGCGTCGCGATTGCATCGCATGTGCGCCATGCCTCCGTGTGGGCTACACCGGAGTCTTTCGCTTTTTAGCTATGCGCTTCTCACGATCCGTCCCATCGATGTGGAGGCTGGATAGACTCGCGAGAGGGAATGAAAGTGGAAAGGGATTCTGTCTCGAGCATGAAAGAGATCGGCTGTAAGGAGAGCAGCAACTCTGCCGTGGAGTGGATCACGCCCAACAATTTGATGTGCGTCGCTCGAAACACCCCTGGGTGGGAATCTTCGGACCGCCGAAGAATGCCACTACATTCATCAGGGCTGCTTTGGCGCGGGTGCTGGAGGCCGAGAAGCTCATGTTCAATATCGTGGATCCCGATGATCGAGGCAAACAGCTCCTGCACGAGCTTGATGCGCACGAGATGCAGGCGCGGATGCGAGGCGCGTCCTATCGTCTTTCGCCTGCACGCGATGGCATCAGGTAACATCCTCACCTACCTGTTCGTCCGCGACGACCCCGCCGATGTGGCTCAACTGAAGAAGAACCGCGACGAGAGTAATTTGAGCGTCGGGCTGGTCGGGCGCGGCAAAGCCCTCATGACCGGCGCACAGGTCGATCGCGTCAACGCCATTGCCGAAACTCTCGGCGCGACCAAATGCATCAACGGAACCTGATTCAGCGCGGGGGTCTGGCTGTTCGTCGACACCCGGACCTAATGCTTTGCTGGGAACAGAGCGTGGTTTCCGACGCCGAGATCGACACACAGGGTGACATTGACCGGCTTATCTGTCCGACAGGACTCGATGTCGCTATTTGCGGTGACCGATGGTTCATAGAACCAGACGACAACTGCAATAAATGCAATGGCTGCGATGACTTGCCAGCCCTGAAGACCTTGCGGCCGACGATCGTCCGGCGCTGATTCCGCTGGCCGTTCGTGAGGGGTACCCACACGTTCAAGGGGCTGCCGGACGATCGTGTCAGGAATTAGCTCTGATTTCAACAGCTTGCGCATGATATGGGTATCGTATCACCATATTTGCGCCAAAATCCATCAAAACAACAATCGTTTGTCTCATTCCAACCATAAGTGTCGCATCGCGGTCACAAAGGGTGCGTTTTCCGCTCGGAAAACGTGTGTGACAGATGATTGGGCAACCAGAGGATGGGGCGCTCCCGCC
>Ga0070709_10002358_pt1 | contig 10231 bp, 10 predicted proteins | sample LARL51metaG_FD_65449 | JGI IMG/M metagenome (GOLD analysis project Ga0070709, IMG submission 65449) | Corn, switchgrass and miscanthus rhizosphere microbial communities from Kellogg Biological Station, Michigan, USA - LAR L5-1 metaG | ecosystem: Host-associated > Plants > Roots > Rhizosphere ...
GGGCCGATGACGGTCGCGACGCTGCTCGCGAATACCCTTCGCGCCGCGGAATTGCAGGACAAAGCTGCGCTCCAAGGAAGGTCATGAAGTTTCTCTGGCCGCAGATGCTCTGGTGGTTGCTGGCGGTGCCAGCGCTCGTCGCGGCATACGTGCTGTGGCTTCGCCGTCGCAGGAAAGGCGCCATCCGGTATTCGAGCCTCGCGATGGTGAAGGCGGCGATGGGGGCGAGCGGCCGGCTGCGCCGCCATCTGCCGCCGGCGATCCTGCTCCTGTCGCTGGTCGCCATGATCGTCGCGCTCGCGCGGCCGACCGCGCTCGTCACGCTGCCGTCGCAGCAGCAGACGATCATCCTCGCCATCGACGTGTCGCTCAGCATGGGCGCAACCGACGTCGACCCGAACCGGATGACGGCGGCGCAGGCGGCGGCGAAGTCGTTCGTCGACGAGCGCCCGCCCAATGCGCGCATCGGCATCGTCGCGTTCGGCGGCAACGCAGCGCTCGTTCAGCCGCCGACAGAGGACAAGGAGGCGCTCCTGGCCGCGATCGACCGCTTCGAGCTGCAACGCGGCACGGCCACGGGCAGCGCGCTGTACGCGTCGCTTGCAACACTCTTCCCCGACGCCGGCATCGACCTCGAAGCGCTCACCTTTCCCGGCGGCTTCTACCGGGGCACCGAGCGCAGCCAGCGGCTCGATCAGAAGCGCAAGGTCGAGCCGAAACCCTTTACACCGGTGCCGCCCGGGTCCAATACGACGTCGGTGATCATCCTGATGAGCGACGGCCGCCGGACGACCGGTCCCGATCCGCTCGACGCGGCAAAGATCGCCGCCGATCGCGGCGTGCGCGTGTTTACCGTCGGCTTCGGAACGGCGGCCGGGGGCTTGATCGGCTTCGAGGGCTGGTCGGTGTACGTGCGCCTCGACGAGGACACGCTGAAGTCGGTCGCCGACGTCACGCGCGGGGAATATTTCCACGCCGGCACGTCGGCCGATCTGCGCAAGGTCTACCAGAACCTCAACTCGCGGCTGGTGCTCGAGCGCAAGCACGTCGAGATCACGTCGCTCTTCACGATGGCGGCGGCGCTGCTCGTCTTGCTCGCGCTCGGCCTGTCGCTGTGGTGGTCGAGCCGCAACCTGCGATGAGCAAGCGGAATTTTCGGCTTGCTCACTGAATTCGCTCTGACCCCATTTATCCAGCGCCTTCTGATCGGGCACTCCGCAGGTGCCACGCCTTCGGGCGCGTGAACGTCTGGATGCCCATCGCCGATAGCGTGAGGCCGATGCCTGAGTGCTTCACGCCCGACCACGGCAGCCGCGGGCTCACGCGATCGCAGCAGTTCCAGTAGACGCTGCCCGCGTTCACGCATGAAAGCATCCGGCGCGCGCGTGCGGCATCGCGCGTATACACGCCCGCCGTCAGGCCGTATTCGGTGTCGTTCATCAGGTCGACCGCGGCCGCATCGTCCGCCACGGCCTGGATGCCGATGATCGGGCCGAAGCTTTCCTCGCGCATCACCAGCATCGAATGATCGACCTCTGCGAGCACCGTCGGCGCGAACCAGTTGCCCTTGCCCTTGATCGCCGAGCCGCCGAGCAGCACCGACGCGCCTTTGCGGCGCGCGTCCGCCACCTGGCGCCGCAGCACGTCGAGCTGCGGTCGCCGCGTGATCGGGCCGATGTACGTCGACTCGTCCATCGGATCGCCGATGCGAAAGCGCTTCACTTCGGCGACGAACGCCTCGACGAACGCATCGTGGATCGACTCGTGCACGTAAATGCGCTCGACCGAGCAGCAGGACTGGCCGGTGTTGTAGAACGCGCCGTCCGCGATCGATGCCGCGGCAACCTTCGCGTCGACGTCGTCGCAGACATAGACGGGATCCTTGCCGCCGAGCTCGAGCTGCACCTTGATCATCCGCTTGCCGGCGCTCGCGGCGATCTTCGCACCGGTCGCGTACGAACCGGTGAAGAACACGCCGTCGACCGGCTGGCGCAGCAACGCCGCACCGGTCGGGCCGCCGCCCAGTATTGGCGAGAAAACATCCTCGGGGACGCCCGCCGCGTGCAGCAGATCGGCGATGTGCCGCCCGGTGAGCGTGGCGAATTCGGAGGGCTTGTACAGCACGGCGTTGCCCGCGACCAGCGCGGGGACGAACACGTTGCTGCCGACGAAGTACGGGTAATTCCATGCCGAGATGTTGGCGACGACGCCGAGCGGCTCATGCGTAATCCGCTCATCGATGCCTTGCGACGCATCGGCGAATACCTTCTGCTCGCGCAGCGCGCGCGCCGATTCGGCGATGAAGAAATCGAGGCGCGCCGTGAGGCCCTTCAATTCGTTGCGCGACTGGCGGATCGGCTTGCCGACTTCCTGCGTGAGCGTGTGCGCGAGCGTCTCGGCGCGCGCCACGACCTGCTCGCGGAACCTCTCGATCGTCGCGATGCGCTTGCGGATCGGCGTCGCGGCCCAGCGCGGCTGCGCGGCGCGCGCCGCCGCGTAGCGCTGCGCGACCTCGCGCGGACCGTCGGCGGCCACGCGAAGAATGACCGAGCCGGTGGCGGGGTTGACGATCGACAGCGTCGATGCGGGCATTACGGCATGCGTTGCGATCTCGGTGGCCGCGGCGATGGCATCAGACGACGCAGAAACTTGCGCTTCGCCTTTCGCGCGCGCGCGGCATCGAGAAATTCGTTCAGGATCGGCGCGCCGTCCAGGTGCTCATCGCCAATGCCCGGGCCGAACATGAATTCCGGATGCCATTGCACACCGACCACGTAGCTCGGACCGCGCCACCGTATCGCCTCGACGATGCTGTCCTGCGTCGAAACTGCTTCGACGACCATCCCGCGACCGAGCTTGTTCACCGCCTGGTGGTGGATCGTGTTGATCGTCGCCTCGCGCCGGTTCGGATAGAGCTTCGCAAGCCCCGTGTCCGGGACGAACTTCAGCGTATGGAACTTCTTCTCGTATTTCGTGATGTCGCGATGGTCGATCGCATCCGGCACCTGCGTGGCGATGTCCTGGTAGAGCGTTCCGCCGAAAGCGACGTTGATGAGCTGGCAGCCGCGGCAGATGCCGAGCACCGGCTTGCCTTTGCCGACGAACGCCTCGAAGAGCTCGATCTCGTACCGGTCGCGCACGCCGTCACCGACCCATGCCGGGTCGCGCGCCTTTTCGCCGTAGGTGGGCGGCGCGATGTCGGCGCCGCCCTGCAGCACGAGGCCGTCGAGCGCATCGGCGTAATGGTAGAGGCGCATTTCGCTGCGCTGGACGAGACCCTCGCTCTCGATCGCGGGAATCATGAGCACCAGCACGTTTTTCGACATCACCCAGTGCGTGACCGATTGCTCGAGATAATGCAGCGTCTTCGTGTAGACGCCGCCGAGCTTGACGACGTTGTCGCTCGGATGATGGATGCGCGCCGATATTCCGATCAGCAGGGGGCCGGCCATTACAGGGACTCCACGAAGATCCGGCGAAAGTCGTCCGCCGAGCACGGCCGCGGATTCGTCCGGTGACAGGTGTCCGCGACCGCGATCTCGATCAGCTTCGGAATGTCGTCGGATGTGACCCTGCGGGCGCCTTCGCAGTGCGAGAGCTTCGCCGGAATGCCGATCTCCTGCTTCAACCGGCCAAGCCAGTCAATGAACGCGCCGGCCCGGGCTTCTTCCGATCCGGTGTGGCCGCCCGGCACCTTTGCGACGCGCGCGAGCTCCGCGAGCTTCGCCGTCGCGGCAGGCAGGTTGAAGCGCATCACATGGTCGATCATGATGCCGTTCGCGAGGCCATGATGCAGGTCGGCGACGGTGGACAGCGCGTGCGCGCACGAATGCACGGCGCCAAGATCCTTCTGGAACGCGATCGCGCCCATCATCGAGCTCATCAGCATGTCGGCGCGCGCTTCGAGGTCGCGGCCGTTGCGCACGGCGATCGGCAACGCGGATGCCGCGATGCGCACCCCCTCGACCGCAATGCCGTCGCACAGCGGATGCCACGCGGGCGACAGGTACGATTCGACGTTGTGCGTAAGCGCGTCCATGCCGGTGGCGGCGGTGATCGCCGGCGGCAGATCGAGCGTCAGCTCCGGATCGGCGAAAACCGCTTTCGCCAGCAGCGCCGGCGAGAAGATGATCTTCTTGACATGCGTCACGTCGTCGGAGATCACCGACGAGCGGCCGACCTCGGAGCCCGTGCCCGCGGTGGTCGGGACCGCGACGAAGCAGGGAAGCGCACCCGTGATCGGACGAACGCCGGGATGATCCCACGCATAGTCGAGGATGTCGCCGGGGCGATCGGCCATCAGCGCGATGGCCTTCGCGACGTCGAGCGCCGCGCCGCCGCCGATGCCGATGACGCTGTCCGCGCGATGCTCGCGATACGCATGCGTGCCGTGCGCCACCTGGCCGCGAACCGGATTGCCGCCGATGCCGGAGAACACGGCGTGCGCGACGCCTTGCAGGTCGCGCAGGAAGCCGCCGAACATCGGCAGCGCGGCCACGCCGCGATCGGTGACGACGAGGGGCCGCGAGCATCCGGCCGCAATCAGGTGGCCGGCAACTTCCTTGCGTGCACCCGCGCCGAAGACAATCGACGTTGGAAAGGCGAACCGGTGCAACCCGCTCGAATAGCTGCTCATATGATTTCGAAGTAGCGCTTCCGCTCCCAATCGGTCACGGCGTCCTGCCACTGCCGCCATTCCCATTCGCGTGTCGCGGCAAAATGGTCGACGAACTCGTCGCCGAACCAGTCGCGGGCGCGCTCGGATTGCCGGAAGATCCGCGTCGTCTCGATCAGCGTCCGCGGCGCGCGCGCAATGTCCTCGCCGCCCCGATTCGTGCCCTCGATCGGCTTCGTCGTCAGCGGCCGCTTCTGCTCGATGCCGTCGAGCCCCGCCGCGATACAAGCCGCCACGGCGAGATACGGATTGACGTCGGACCCCGGACAGCGCGTCTCGAGCCGGGTGGACTTCGGCGATCCCGCGAGCACCCGGAAGCTCGCGGTGCGGTTGTCGATGCCCCAGGTCGGTTTGACCGGCGCCCAGAAGCCATCGACAAGCCGCTTGTAGCTGTTGATCGTGGGCCAGAACATCGGCGCGAATTCGAGCAGCGTCGCAAGCTGCCCGGCGAGGTAGCTCTCGAAGAGCCTGCTCATGCCGTTGCGGGCTTTGACGTCGAAAAAGAGATTCTTCCTGCCGTCCGACAGCGACTGATGGCAATGCCCCGAGCAGCCCGGATATTGCTGGCTCCATTTCGCCATGAAGCTCGGCATGATCCCGAAGCGCGCGGCAATTTCCTTCGTGCCCGCCTTGAACAGCACGCCGCGATCCGCCGCCTCCAGCGCTTCGGAAAACACGATCGCCGCCTCGAATACACCCGGCCCGGTCTCCGTGTGCAGGCCTTCGATCGGCACGCCGAAGGCCGCCATTTCTTCCGACAGCGCCTTGAAGTATTCGCGTGAATGGTGCGCGCGCAACAGCGAGTAGCCGAACATTCCCGGTGTGAGCGGCGTCGGCGCCACACCCTGCTTGTCGGCCCACGTCTGCGGCGTCTCGATGAAATTGAACCATTCGAACTCGAGCCCGCACATCGGCATCACGCCGAGTTTCTCGGCGCGCTTCAGCACGCGCTTCAGCACCTGCCGGCCGTCGAGCGGAAACGGCTCGTCGCGGCCATTGCTGCGAATGATGAGCTCGCCGAGGACGAAATCGACGTCGTCGTCCCACGGCACCTTGCGATGCGTGCCGAGATCGAGCCGTGCAAGCGCGTCGGGAAAGCCCTTGTGCCAGCCCGTGAACGTCGTGTTGTCGTAGCACTGGTCGTGACAATCCCAGCCGTAGACGACGTCGCAGAAGCCGAAGCCCCCTTCGACGGCCGCCTCGAACTTGTCCTTGTGCAGATACTTGCCGCGCAGGATGCCGTCGATGTCCGAAATCGCAACCTTGACGCGCGTGCCGGGCGATTTCCGGATGGCCGCGAGGATGTCGGCGGCAGCGGCAGGCATCGGCATGATATCTCCCGGACGGATTTTCTTGTTCCTTCGCGTTGTACATTGCATTCTAACGCACGCTTTCAACACCTCTCGATTCCATTGACGATCCGCGCGGCCCTCTTCGCGTTGCACGTGTCCGTTGCGCTGTTCGGATTCGCCGCGCTGTTCGGCAAATGGATTGCGCTGCCGGCCACCGCGATCGTGCTCGGACGAACCGCGATTGCTGCGGTGGCGCTGGTCGCCGTTGCGTGCGCGCGCCGGCAGCGGATGGGCCTTCCCGACACGGCGCTGGCCATGAATGGTGCGATCCTCGCGCTGCATTGGGTGTCGTTTTTTGCGGCGGTCAAGGTCGCCGGCGTTGCGGTCGGCCTGCTCGGTTACGCGAGCTTTCCCGTCTTCGTTCTGCTGCTCGAGCCGCAATGGATCAAGCGAGCCACGCCGCGCCTCGAATATGTCACCGCGCTGCTGGCAACGGCCGGACTCGTGTGGCTGGTTCCGGATTTCTCGTGGTCGAGCCGCGTGACACGCGGGCTTGCTTTGGGTCTCGTGTCGGGATTCGGCTTCGCGTGGCTGACCGTGCGCAATCGCCGGCTCGTCGGTGATCACTCGCCGCTACGTCTCGCACTCTGGCAGAACGTGTTCGCGGCGGTCGCTCTGCTGCCGATCGTCGCGATTGTCGATCGCGCATCGGCAAGGCCGACAGGGGCCGAGCTCGGTCTGATCGTTGTCCTCGGCGTCGCGTGCACGGCGCTCGCGCATACGCTGTTCATCGCCAGCATGCGTCGCGTTTCCGCGCATTCGGCGAGCGTGGTGGCCGCGCTCGAACCGGTCTACGGCATAGCGCTCGCTGGCTTGCTGCTGCACGAGATTCCGAGCGGTCGGACGATCGTCGGCGGCACGCTCATCGTGGCCGGGGCGCTGCTCGCTTCCTTTTTACCGACATTGGCGACCCGCGCCGGGATTCGGTAGCATCGGGTCAACGGAAGATCGACTGAACATGATCATCGTGCTGATGGGCGTCTCGGGATCAGGCAAATCGACGGTGGGTGTAGCGCTCGCCAAGGCGCTCGGCTGGCCGCTCGTCGAGGCCGACGATCTGCATTCCCCCGCCAATGTCGCGAAAATGGCCGCCGGCATACCGCTGACCGATGAGGACCGATGGCCGTGGCTCGATCGGATCGTCGATGAACTGCGCCGCGTAACGGCGTCGAAAGGCAACGCCGTGCTCGCGTGCTCGGCATTGAAGCAGGCATACCGCGATCGGCTGAAGGATGCCGGCGACGTTCGCTTCGTCTATCTGCGCGGCGATCGGGAGACGATCGCCGCGCGGCTCGCCGTGCGCCACCATCGCTACATGCCGGCGACGTTGCTCGGCAGCCAGTTCGACGCGCTGGAGCCGCCCGACGACGCGATCGACATCGATATCCGGGAAAGCGTCGAGTCGCAGGTGCGCGCGATCATCGAGGCATTGCCCGCGAGGTCAAAGCCATGACGGATCGGCGGCGCTACCGGCCCGCCACCGAAGTCGCGCATCTCGGCCGCGATCCGCGGCGTTTTCTGGGCGCGGTCAATACGCCGGTGTTCCGCGCGTCGACGATCCTGATGCCGAACGTCGCCGCGCTCGAACAGGCGGCGCGCGGCGAGTTTCCCGGGCTCTCGTACGGCCTGCATGGGCTGCCGACCGTCGCCGACCTTCAGCACGCGCTGGCAACGCTCGAAGGTGGCCACGCAGCGTTGCTGGTGCCCTCCGGACTCACGGCGACGACGTTCCCGTTGCTGGCGCTCGCGAAGCGGGGCGAGCATGTGCTCGTCACCGATGCCGTCTACGGACCGACGCGCCGCTTCTGCGACAACCATCTGCGCCGTCTCGGCATCGACGTGAGCTACTACGATCCGTTGGTCGGCGGCGATATCGAGCGCGAATTCCGGTCGAACACGACGATCGTGTTCACCGAATCGCCCGGGTCGCTGACGTTCGAAGTGCTGGACATTCCCGCGATCGCCGCCGTCGCGCATGCACGCGGCGCGCGCGTGATCCTCGACAATACCTGGGCGACGCCGCTCGGCTTCCGGTCGTTCGAGCATGGCGTCGACGTGTCGGTGCACGCGCTGACCAAGTACATCGGCGGCCACTCCGACGTGTTGCTCGGCGCGATCATCGCGAACGCCGAAACGCATGGCGCGCTGCAGCGACTCTGGACCGACATGGGCATCACGCCGTCGTCCGACGACTGCTTCCTCGGTCTGCGCGGGCTGCGCACGCTCGGCGTGCGCCTCGCGCGTCACCAGGCGAGCGCGACGCAAATCGCGAGCTGGCTTGCGCGGCGGCCGGAAGTGCGCGAGGTGCTGTATCCGGCGCTGCCCGGCGATCGCGGGCACGCGCTGTGGCAGCGCGATTTCCGCTGCGCGTCGGGGCTCTTCGGCGTCGTCCTTCAGCCGGTCGACCCGGCGCGCGTCGCGAAGATGCTCGACGGCATGCGCCTCTTCGGGCTCGGCTGGAGCTGGGGCGGATTCGAGAGCCTGATGATTCCGACGTGGCCCGAGCGCGCGCGCACCGTCACCACGTGGAATCCGGGCGGTCCGGCACTGCGCCTGCAGATCGGGCTGGAGGACCCGCAGGACCTGATCGAGGATCTCGAAGACGGACTGAAGCGCCTGCGCGGTTGACCCGCATTTCCCACGCCTCGCGTCAACCCTCGCAGCGTGCCGACGAGATGCCAGCCGTCGATCGCGAGCATCGCACCGGTCATGTACGCTCCGACTGTCAGTGTGAGCTCCACGGCTAGGGATGCAACGCCTTGGGATTCGAGATGGCGACCCGGTCAGCGGCCGTGCGCAGCAGCTCGGCTACGAGGCGGCATTCACTCGCGCGATCATCGAAATGGCCGGCGCGGATCGCAGCAGCGATCGTCCGCCGAAGTGCGGTCAGGTCGGGGCACGACGCTGCGGTTGCGCTGGAAGCGACGAGTGATCCGCCGGCCGAGAGCACATTGCGCAGCCGCGCGGCTTCGGTCCTCTCGGTATCGGAGCCGAGGCGGTGCTCGCGCTCCGCGATCGCCATCGCATTGGCGATCATCAGGCCGAGGTAGCGGCGCTCTTTCGGGAGCGCCGGCAGCAGCTCGGAAAGCAATGCCTCGCGCGCGGTTGCGATCAGATCGGCGGCATCCGAAATGTCCGTCATGCGTCAACTGCCGAGATGAGCCGCAGCGCTTCGTATTCCAGTTCGTCGACGATGCGCCCGGTGAGCGCCAGCTCGAGCGAGCGCTCTCCGCCGCTGCGATGCCGCTGCGCCTGCTGCAGCGCGATGACGGCCCAGCGCAGGTGCGCCATCACCTGCCAATAGTCGAGGTCCGCGCGCGATGGGCGATGTCCGGCAACCGATTCATAACCGCGCAGAAACGGCTCGAGCGGCGCGATGCCGCCTGCCTCGCGATCGACGCCGCCAAAGCGCCAGCACCGCGCGGTGAACCAGCCCAGGTCCTCGCGCGGATCGCCCCAGCCGGCGAATTCCCAATCCAGCACGCCGCTGGTCCGTCCGGCGTCGACGAGATAGTTGCCCGTGCGGTAATCGCGGTGGATGAGCGCCACGTCGAACGTCGCCGGCGCGTGGCGCTCGCACCAGCGCAGCCCGAATTCGAGCGCGGGATACGCGTCGTCGAGCCGGTCGAGACACGACCGGTAACCGGCGACCGCTGCCAGCGCCGGGTTCGCTGGTGGCGGCAACAGCGCGTCGAGCTCCGCGCGCGGCGGGCGAACGGCGTGAAGTCGTGCGAGATTCGCGCCAAGCGCGTGGACGAGTGCGTCGGGGTCGGGCACGAGTGCCGGCTCGCGCGTCAGCCGGTGGCCGGCGGCGATGCCGGGGAGGCGCTCCAGAATGAAAAAATCGCGCGCCAGCACCGAAGAATCCCGGCAAAGGAAAAGCGGCTTCGGCGCAATGACGCCGCTTGCGTGCGCAACGCGCAGCACGGCGAATTCCTGCGCGCGCGTGAGGCTCGCCGCCACCTTCGACCGTGCGTCGGCGCGCAGCACCCACGCGTGCTCGCCGTGCCACGCGCCGCCCTCGATGTGCGCGTCGAGCGCCCAGTTGTCCTGAATGGCCCCACCGGAAAGCCGCTCGCAGCGCGTGATGCGCGCGGAACTGGCGCGTGTCTCGGCGCGAAGCCAGCGCTCGATCGCCGCCGTCGCAGTCGCCGCCATCGCCGTATCGTCGAGCGTGGCTTCCATGCTCGCTCGCCTCATTCGC
>Ga0070709_10002364_pt1 | contig 10208 bp, 8 predicted proteins | sample LARL51metaG_FD_65449 | JGI IMG/M metagenome (GOLD analysis project Ga0070709, IMG submission 65449) | Corn, switchgrass and miscanthus rhizosphere microbial communities from Kellogg Biological Station, Michigan, USA - LAR L5-1 metaG | ecosystem: Host-associated > Plants > Roots > Rhizosphere ...
CGCAACCTGCGCCGCTTCACCGAAGCGCAGCACGCGCACGAATATCCGCTGTGCTCGCGGCTCATCGCCGACTTCGAGGGCCGCGAAGCGCTCTACCTGGCGGCGCTGTTCCACGACATCGCGAAGGGGCGCGGCGGCGATCATTCGACGCTCGGCGCGCGCGATGCGAGGCGGTTCTGCCTGCAGCACGGTCTCGCCGACGACGACGCCGATCTCGTCGCCTGGCTCGTCACCGAGCACCTGACGATGTCGCAGACAGCGCAGAAGCAGGACATCACCGATCCCGCGGTCGTCGATGCGTTCGCCGCCAGGGTCGAGTGCGAGCGACGGCTGATCGCGCTCTATCTGCTGACCGTCGCCGACATCCGCGGCACGAGTCCCAAGGTGTGGAACGCGTGGAAGGCGAAGCTGCTGGAGGACCTGTTCCACGCGACGCGTGCAGCACTCACGTCGGGCACGAGCGAGCGGACGATCCAGGACAGCATCGCGAAGCGGCAGCAGGAGGCGCACCGGCTGCTGCGACTGTACGCGGTTCCGGACAACGCCGAGCTCGCGCTGTGGCGGGAGCTCGATACGCCGTACTTCCAGCGCCATACGGCGGACGAGATTGCCTGGCATGCGCGGCATCTGTATTGGCGTGTCGCCGGCCAGGCGCCCGTCGTCAAAGTGCGGCTCGCGCGCGATGGCGCCGGCCTTCAGGCACTCGTCTACCTGCCCGACCAGAAGGCGCTCTTCGCGCGCATTTGCGGATTCTTCGGGCGCGCCGGCCTGTCGATCCTCGACGCCAAGGTCCACACGACGCGTCACGGCTATGCGCTCGACACGTTCGCGATGCACGAGCCGGCGAATCCGAATCCCGCCTATCGCGAAACGATCCAGTTCATCGAGTACGAGTTGACGCGCGCATTGACATCGCCGGGGCCCCTCGAGCCGCCCGGCGAAGGCCGCATTCCGCGGCAATTGCGTCATTTCCCGCTGACGCCGGAAATCAGCATCTTCCCCGACGACAAGGGCACGCATTTCATCCTGGAAGTCGTTGCCGGCGATCGACCGGGCCTGCTTGCGCGCATCGCGTACTTCCTCGCGCAGGCGAACATCAACGTCGCGAGCGCGCGGATCAATACGCTGGGCGAGCGCGCCGAAGACGTGTTCCTGATCGATGGCGCGCGCCTCTTCGACGAGCAGGCGATGCTGCGCTTCGAAACCGCGCTGTTCGAGCAGCTGAGGCTCGACAACACTGCGCGGGAAGCGGTTTCGGAGGCGTAATTCCGAATTACTCCTCCGCCTCGGCGATCCCCGGAAACAGCACGTCGGTGAACCCGAAACGCGAGAAATCGCGCACGCGCATCGGATACAGGATGCCGTCGAGATGATCGCATTCGTGCTGGACGACGCGCGCGTGAAAGCCCTCCACCTCGCGCTCGATCACAGCGCCACCCGGGTCGAGTCCACGATAGCGCACGCGCCGAAAACGCGGCACCACGCCGCGCAAGCCCGGTACCGACAGGCAGCCTTCCCAGCCGTCCTCGAGCTCATCGGACAGTGGCGTCACGACAGGGTTGACGAGCTCGGTGTACGGCACCGGATCGACATCGGGATACCGCGCGTTGCGCTCGACGCCGAAAATCACGACGCGAAGTCCGACGCCGATCTGCGGCGCCGCCAGTCCGGCGCCGTCTTGTGCGCGCATCGTGTCGCGCAGGTCTTCGAGCAGCACCGCGAGCTCGGAAGTGCCGACGCGTTCGAGCTCGAGCGATCGTTCGGTGAGGCGCGGGTCACCCATGCGCAGAACGTCACGAATCATCGCGAACAGCCTCCCATCATCAATTTACGAATCATCGCGGGCGACGCCCATCGTCACGACCTTGTCGGGCCGCGGCGCTTCGCGCGACGGCAGCCGCACCAGCGGAACGATGTGCTCGATCAATGCGCGCACCCGGTCCATCGCGCTCTCGAGCACGTTGGCGATCGTTTCCATCGAGACACTCGCGACGCTGTCGCCGCGTCCGGCCGCATGGTTGACCACGACGCAGACCGATGCGTAATCGACGCCGAGCTCGCGGGCGAGTGCGGCTTCCGGCATGCCGGTCATGCCGACCATTGTCGCGCCGTCGCGGTCCATCCGGTCGATTTCGGCGGCGGTCTCGAGGCGTGGCCCCGAAACTGCGCCGTAAACGCCCCCATCCTGCAGGGCAACCTTGCCGTGCCGTGCGCCGGCGAGGCAGATCGCGCGCACGCGTTGCGCATACGGATGCGTGAAGTCGACATGGACCACCTGCTGATCGCCGCCATCGAAGAACGTTTGCGGCCGTCCCCACGTGTAATCGATCAACTGGTGCGGCAGCACGAGATCGCCCGGCCGACAGGCGCGAATCGCGCCCACCGACGCGACCGCAAGGATGCAGCTTGCGCCCTGCTCCTTGAGCGCCCACAGATTCGCGCGGTAGTTGACGCGATGCGGCGGTATCGTGTGACCATGCCCGTGGCGCGCCAGGAACAACGCGCGATGCCCGGCCAGCTCGCCGAATACGAGCGCCGCCGACGGTTCCCCGTACGGCGTTCGGATCACCTGACGATGCGTCACGGCAAGTGTTGACAGGCGCGTGAGGCCGGTACCGCCGATAATGGCGAGCATGGAACTTGCTTTATGGTCCTGAATCGTCCAGCATTCTAGCCGGAAAGGCCGCCATGTACCTCGACCGACTCTTCAAGCTGATGGCCGACAAGCAGGCGTCGGACCTCTACATTTCCTGCGGCGCGCCGATCAACATCAAGGTCAACGGCGTCGTGCACCCCGTGTCGAGCCAGTCGATGGACGTCGAGACGGTCCGGCGCATCGCGTATGACCTGATGACCAAGGAGCAGGCGCGCGAGTTCGAGAACGAGCGCGAGATGAACCTCTCGCATCTTGACCGCGCCGTCGGCAACTTCCGGATCAACATCTTCCGCCAGCGCGGCTCGATCGCGCTCGTGATCCGCTACGTGCGCAGCGACGTGCCGCCGTTCGAGGCGCTCCACCTGCCGCCGGTGCTCCTCGACCTCATCATGGAGAAGCGCGGCATGGTGCTCGTCGCCGGCGCAACAGGTTCCGGCAAATCGACCACGTTGGCGGCGATGATCGATCATCGCAACACGAACACCACCGGCCACATCCTGACCGTCGAGGACCCGATCGAATACCTGTTCACGCATCGGCGGAGCATCGTCAACCAGCGTGAAATCGGCGCCGATACGCACAACTATCACATGGCGCTGCAGAACGCATTGCGCGAGGCACCCGATCTCATCATGATCGGCGAAATCCGGGACAAGGAAACGATGCAGGCCGCGCTGCTGCACACGCTGACCGGCCACCTGTGCCTGTCGACCATTCACGCGAACAACAGCTATCACGCGCTCTCCAGGATCATCAACCTGTTTCCGCATGATGCGCGCTCCGCCGTGCTGTCCGACCTGTCGATCGGCCTCCGCGCGATCGTTTCGCAGCGGCTCGTGCGCAACGTCGAAGGCGCGCAGCAACCCGCCGTCGAAATCCTGCTGAACACATCGCTCATCGCCGAACTGATCAAGAACGGCGAGTTCACCCAGATCAAGGAGGCGATGGAGCAATCGCTCTACCCGGGATCGCAGACCTTCGAGCAGGCGCTCTGCAAGCTGTTCCTCGACGAGCGGATCACGTATGACGAAGCGATGATCGCCTCCGATTCGGCGACCAACCTCGCGTGGCTCATCAACCAGAATTCGCCATCGTCGCGGATCGACATGGGCGAGGGGGAGCGCAAGACACCGAACGTGCGCCCGAGCGCCGACTTCGCGAGCATGACGATCAATCCGGAAATGCTCGAACGCTCGAGCTAGCGGTTCCGGCAGCATGGACAGCGCGGCAACGGCGACGCTCGATCTTGCCTGTGAGCTGATCGGACGCCGGTCGCTCACGCCCGACGATGCCGGGTGCCAGCAACGGATCGCCGCGCGCCTCGCGCCGCTCGGATTTCGCTGTGAAACGCTGGTCGTCAATGGCGTGACGAACCTGTGGGCGCGGCTTGGCCACGCGCCGCCGCTCGTCTGCCTCGCCGGGCACACCGATGTCGTTCCGACCGGCCCGCTGGCCGAGTGGACAAGCGACCCGTTCATGCCCACGCTGCGCGACGGTTATCTGTACGGACGCGGCGCGGCGGACATGAAGGGATCGCTCGCCGCGTTCGTCGTCGCGGTCGAACGACTCGTTGCGCGCGCGTCTCCAGCCGGCTCGATCGCGCTGTTGATCACGTCGGACGAGGAAGGTCCCTCGACCGACGGCACGGCGAAGGTCGTCGAAAAGCTGGCGCGCGAAGGGACTCGCATCGACTATTGCATCGTCGGCGAGCCGTCGTCGTCCGCGCGCCTTGGCGACGTGATCAAGAACGGGCGGCGCGGCACGCTTTCCGCGACGCTGACGGTCAAGGGTATCCAGGGCCACATTGCGTATCCGCAGCTCGCGCGCAATCCGATTCATTTCGCTGCCGCGGCGCTTGCCGAGCTCACCCGCATGCATTGGGACGACGGCAACGCGTACTTCCCGCCAACGTCGTTCCAGTGCTCGAACATTCACGCCGGCACGGGCGCGACGAATGTCATTCCCGGATCGCTGGATGTTCTGTTCAACTTTCGCTATTCCACCGCGAGCACCCGCGAATCGCTCGCGCGACGACTCGAAGACGTGCTGCGCAGGCACGGGTTCGACTACGCGCTGGCGTGGACCGCGCACGGCGACCCGTTCCTGACGCCGAAGGGCCGCCTCGTCGACATCGCGTGCGAAGTGATTCGCGAGGTCACCGGCATCGTTCCCGCGCTTTCCTGCGATGGCGGAACGTCCGACGGACGCTACATCGCGCGGATCTGTCCGGAAATCGTCGAGATCGGTCCCGTCAACGCGACGATCCACAAACTGAACGAGCGCGTCGCCGTGGCTGATCTCGAAACGCTCACCGCCATTTATTCGCGCATCCTCGAGCGTCTGGTACAAGAATGAACGTCCCGGCGGAGCTCGAGACGCTGCGCGACTGGCTGCGCTTCGCCGTGTCGCGCTTCACGCAGGCGGGCCTTTCGTTCGGTCACGGCTTCGCGAACGCGTACGACGAAGCGATTTATCTCCTGTTGCATACGCTGCATTTGCCGCTCGACCGGGTCGATCCTTTCCTCGACGCAAAGCTTACGCACGCGGAGCGGAACGAGCTTGCAGCGCTCCTGACGCGCCGGGTCGACGAGCGCGTTCCCGCCGCCTACCTGACGCGCGAGGCATGGCTCGGCGAATTTCGCTTCCACGTGGACGAGCGCGTGCTGATTCCGCGCTCGTTCATCGCCGAGTTGCTGGCGGACGGACTTGCGCCGCATGTCGCCGAGCCTGGCGCCGTCAGCTCGGCGCTCGACCTTTGCACCGGCTCCGGCTGCCTCGCCGTGCTGCTGGCGCACGCCTTCCCCGCGGCGGACATCGATGCCGCGGACCTGTCGTCAGATGCCCTCGCTGTCGCGCAGCGCAACGTGAGCGACTACGGCCTTGCCGGCCGCATCAACCTGATCCGCTCAGACCTCTTCGACAACGTTCCTGAAAAATCGTACGACGTCATCATTTGCAATCCGCCGTACGTCACGACGATGGCGATGGAGGAACTGCCGCGCGAGTATCGCCACGAGCCGGAGCTGGCGCTGGCCGGCGGCGACGACGGCATGGACGCGGTACGCACGATCCTGCGCGAGGCGCCGCGTTTCCTCGAGACGGAAGGCGTCCTCGTCGTCGAGGTCGGAGACAATCGAATCGGCGCCGAAGCGGCGTTTCCTCGCATGCCGTTCCTGTGGCTTTCAACGCCCTCGTCCACCGATAGCGTGTTTCTTTTGAAGCGCGAGGAAATCGTCGCGGGCCGATAATGGGGTCCGCGGGCCGATAATGGGGTCAGAGCGAATATTCAGCGCAATGCTCGCGTCGAATATTCGCTCTGACCCCATTTTCCTAGTGCGCCAGGCCGAAGAACTGCTGGATCTTGCGCATCAGATCGGTAGTCCGTCCCACTTTCTGCCGTGCGCGTACCTCGGCGTCGAGCGCCTGCAACGTCGCGTCGTTCGCCGCCTGCCGTTCGGCCAGCACCTGAGCGAGCACCTCGGCCAATTCGGGACGCGCATGGATGATCGCGTCGAATCCCTCCTTGTCCAGGCGATAGCAAAGCGTGTCGCCGCTCGCGACGACGGTGGCGGCGCGCGGTTGTCCGAGCAAGAGGCCCATTTCACCGAAATACGCGGGTGCGTGCAGGGTGGCGAGCTTGTGCCGGGCGCCATCGCTTTCGCCGATGATGTCCGCCTGTCCCTGCGCGAGCAGGTACAGCGAATCGGCGGGCTCGCCCGTGCGAAACACGATCTCGTCGGCAACGTACGCGGATGTCGTGAGCTTCTGCGCGAGCGCTGCGCGCTCGACATCGGTCAGCGGCGAGAACAGGTCCATTGCGCCGAGCGCGGCGATGCGATGATCGATTTCGCGCTGCGCCATTTCGGGTCGCTCGTCGCGACGCACTTCGACGACGCGCCGGGGGAACGGAATGCCGAGGCCCTGGCGCATCAGCGCCGCGTAGACGTGCACGCGAATCTGCGAGTCGGTCGACCAGTAATGCGCGGCGTCGATCAGGTTGTACGCGACCGCGTATTCGACGCCGCTGTCCTGAAAGCCGATGCACGCGACCCGAGGACGCGGACTTTGCGACACGTGCGGAATCTGCGCGTGGGCGAGCGCCCGTTCCACCTGCTCGATCACGCGCGCGGGCGGGTGCTGGTACTCGACTTCGAAATTGATGTAGCGGCGCCATGCGGCACGCTCCTCGCCAAAGCGCCCGATCACCGTGACGCGGTGCTGCATCACGAGGCCATTCGGAATGACGATCGTCTCGTTGTTGATCGTCGCGATCGCCATGTAGCGCCAGCGGATGCTGACCACCTGACCCGTGACGGTGTCGATTCGCACCCAATCGCCGATCCGGCACGTCTTCTCCAACTGGATCGCGATGCCGCCCCACAGGTTGCCGAGCGTTTCCTTCGCCGAGAATGCCAGCGCACCCGACACGACCGCCGACGTCGTGATCAGCCCCGCGAGGTTCACGCCGACCGCATTCATCCGGTAGATCACGTAGCCGATGAGCGCCAGCGCCACGACGAATTCGTTGAGGATGCGTGGAATCCTGCGCCGCGCGAGGACCGCCTGGAACAGGAAGAGAACGGTGATCTGGATCACGCCGAACGTGACGATCGCGAGCGCCGTTTCCCGCGCCATCATCGACGCCGTCGCCGTATGCATCAGATTGGCGTGGCCCTCGTAGACCCATAATCCGAGGACGCCGACCGCCACGACGACGAGCATCGCCAGCATCGTGTTGCGCGCGCGCGAGCGGAACAGCACGGCGATCAGCACCAGCGCGAGCGCAAACGCGGCGAACAGCAGCGCGTCGTTCAGGTACGAATCGAGCGACATCGAGACCCCGGGGACGGTGAAACGCCGCGATTATAGGGCCCGCCCGCGCTTCGACGCGTAGAATCGCCCCCGAATTCATCCGGCCACTTGATCGGAACGGGAAGCGCAATGACCATGCGGACAGGCGGACAAATCCTCGTCGCAACCCTGCTGGCGCAGCGGGCGACGCATGCTTTCGGCGTTCCGGGCGAGAGCTATCTCGCCGTACTCGATGCATTGCACGACGTGGCCGACCGACTGCGCTTCGTCATTTGCCGGCAGGAAGGCGGCGCCGCCTACATGGCCGAGGCGTTCGGCAAGATGACCGGCCGGCCGGGGATCGTGTTCGTCACGCGCGGTCCGGGCGCTTCGAATGCGGCGGTCGGCATCCATACCGCGAAGCAGGATTCGACGCCGATGATCGTGTTCGTGGGCCAGGTCGGCACCGACATGAGCGACCGCGACGCGTTCCAGGAAATCGACTATCGGCAGATGTACGGCAGCGTCGCGAAGTGGGCCGCGCAGATCGACCGCGCCGAGCGCATCCCCGAATATGTCGCGCACGCGTACCGGGTCGCGATGTCCGGGCGCCCCGGGCCCGTGGTGCTTGCGCTGCCCGAGGACATGCTGACGACGCGCGCCGAGGTCACCGACGCGCCGTATGTCGAGCCGATCGCGGCGGCACCGTCACGCGATGACGTCGCCGACGTCGAGGCGCGGCTGCGCGGCGCGCAGCGGCCACTCGTGATCGTCGGCGGCAGCCGCTGGGACCAGGATGCGCGCAACGCGCTCGAGCGCTTCGCCATTGCGTCGCAATTGCCGATCGCTTGCGCGTTTCGCCGGCAGGACATTTTCGACAACCGGCATCCGGGCTACGCCGGCGACGTGGGGATCGGCATCAATCCGAAGCTCGTCGCGCGCGTGCGCGACGCAGACGTCCTGCTGGTCATCGGCGAACGGCTCGGCGAAACGATGACGTCGGGCTATACGCTGCTCGATGTACCGGTGCCGAAGCAGACGCTGATTCACGTCCATCCGGGCGCGGACGAGCTGGGGCGCGTCTATCAGCCCGCGCTTGCGATCGCGGCGACACCGGGTGCTTTTTTGTGCGCGATCGATGGTGCCGCTTGCCGTTCGCGCGCCGTTGGCGGCAGCGCCGCGAGCGCGCATGCCGAATACGAAGCATGGCGTGCGCCGCGTCCGGTCCCCGGCGCCGTCGACCTCTGGCGCGTCGTGCAATGGCTCGATGAGCGCTTGCCGAGCGACGCGATCATGACGAATGGCGCGGGCAATTTTGCGACGTGGATGCACCGCGTATTCCGTTACGGTGGCGGTCGCGAGCAGTTGGCGCCCTACTCGGGGTCGATGGGCTACGGCGTTCCCGCCGCGGTCGCGGCGAAGACGCTATTGCCCGAGCGGATAGTCGTATCGTGGAACGGCGACGGCTGCTTCCTGATGAACGGACAGGAGTTGGCAACCGCCGTCCAGTACGGACTGGCCATCGTCTTCGTCGTGATCGACAACGGCATGTACGGAACGATCCGCATGCACCAGGAACGCGAATATCCCGGGCGCGTTTCCGGTACCGATCTCGTCAATCCGGATTTCGCGCAGTTGGCGAGCGCCTACGGTGCGCACGGTGAAACGGTCGTCACGACCGATGAATTCGCACCGGCTTTCGAGCGCGCGCTCGCCGCGCGCGGTCCCGCGTTGCTGCATGTCAGGATCGATCCGCAGGCGCTGACGATGGGTGCGACGCTCGACGAATTGCGCGAGCAGGGACGCGAAAAGGAACGGCGCGCATCCGCTTAAGCGAAAGCGCGCCTTTGGCTGCGTGCACCGGGTCGCTGGATTGCCGGTGCCGTTCAACGTGATGTCAGTCGTCGTCCCAGTGGCCGCCTTCGAAATGCCACTTGTTGCCTTCGTGCTCCCAGCGATGCTCCGTGTACCGGTGGCCTTCGCGGTCGGGGATCTCGCGGCCCGAGTTCCACGTGTAGCGGTCGTTGTCCCATCGCCAATAGCCCGGTTCCCATCGATATCCCTGACGCGGAGCCGGCACGACCTCGACGCGGTCCGGCGGCGGCGCGACCTGAACATCGAACTCGACGCGCGCCTGCGCGAGCGAGGGCAACGTGCACATGCCTGCAGCAAGCGTCAACGACAACAATGCGGTGCGTGCTTTCATATACGCTCCTTGTGCGCAAACGGGACCTCGCCTTCGTCCCGACGCTGCTACGACCATCCACGACTCACCGAGTTTGGCCGCACCGTTGGTCGACGCAAAAATGAGCGCTCGTCCTACGCAGGTTGACGCATCCCACGCTGCGTTGAGCGGCTGATCAAACGCAGCCGTCATCCAAAGGCGACACTCCGAAACACCGGCGCTCGACTTTCCTACACCGTTTGACGACTTGATATTGCGCATCGACGCGCCATGCTGCATATTGCCGCGGCGCGTTGATGGCTGTCGCACCAATTCGCGTCTTGTCGCACACAACATGACCATCGAGTCGAGGGAGCCCTTCATGCATCGAATCGTCGTTACAGCATTCGCCGTTTCCTGTCTCGCCGCCATGGCGAGCAGCGCAGTCGAAGCCGGCGTCGTCGGCGGTGGCAACGACGACGAACTCGTGCCAACCGGCAAGGGCTGGGGAGAACGACCGGCACCGGGGCCCGGGCCGGGCCAAGGCGCGGGACAGGGCCAGGGGAATCCGCAAGGCCAAGGAAAGCCGAGCCATGG
>Ga0070709_10002369_pt1 | contig 10198 bp, 11 predicted proteins | sample LARL51metaG_FD_65449 | JGI IMG/M metagenome (GOLD analysis project Ga0070709, IMG submission 65449) | Corn, switchgrass and miscanthus rhizosphere microbial communities from Kellogg Biological Station, Michigan, USA - LAR L5-1 metaG | ecosystem: Host-associated > Plants > Roots > Rhizosphere ...
AATTGATGTGAAGGAATTCGTGTCGCGGATGGTGATCGGAGATTTCCTGGGCGCGGCGGCAAAGATTCGGGAAGCCAACGTGCTGCCCGCCATCACCGGGCGCGTTTGCCCGCAGGAGGATCAGTGTGAGGGAAAGTGCCTTCTGTCCAAGAAAGTGAAGCCGCTCGGCGTTGGGTACCTGGAGCGTTTTGTCGCCGACTACGAGCAGCGGATGGGCGTGAATGTTGTGCCAAGTGCGCCTCCCACTGGGAAGAAGGTTGCAGTCGTTGGAAGCGGCCCCTCCGGGCTCACAGTCGCCGGGGATCTCATTCAGAAGGGACATAAAGTCCGTGTATTCGAGGCACTCCACGAAATCGGCGGCGTGCTTGTCTATGGTATTCCCGAGTTTCGCCTGCCGAAGCAGATCGTCCGCGAACAGATCGAATACATGCGCAAGATGGGTGTGGAATTCGAAACCGACGTTGTCGTGGGCCGCACCGTGACCATCGACGAACTGCTTGAAGAAGAGGGTTACAACGCGGTTTATATCGGGACGGGTGCAGGCCTGCCGCAGTTCATGAACGTTCCCGGAGAGCATTTGAACGGCGTTTATTCGGCTAATGAATTCCTCACGCGTATCAATCTGATGAAGGCTTACAAGTTCCCTGTGTATGACGAGCCCATGCTCGATCTGAAAGGGAAGTGCGTGGCGGTGATCGGTGGCGGCAACACCGCGCTCGATGCGATTCGTTCCGCGCTGCGGTTGGGCGCCGGCAAGGCGTACGTGATCTACCGCCGCAGCGAGGCTGAAATGCCGGCGCGCGCCGAGGAAGTGCATCACGCGCAGCAAGAGGGAATTGATTTCCAAATGCTGACGGCGCCAGTGGAATTCCTTTCCGATGGCAAAGGTTGGCTCACCTCTGCGCGTTGCGTGCGTATGGAGTTGGGCGAGCCGGATGCATCCGGCCGCAGGCGTCCGGTGCCGAAGTCGGGATCGGAATTTGATTTACCGCTATCGGTGGCGATCATCGCGATCGGAACCAGCGCGAATCCGATTGTGCAGAGCACGACACCTGGCTTGGGCACAAACAAACGCGGATACATTCAAGCCAGCGAAGAGAATCAACGCACAACGCGCAAGGGAGTGTTCGCAGGTGGCGATATCGTGACCGGTGCGGCAACCGTGATCCTCGCCATGGGCGCGGGGCGTCGCGCGGCGAATTCGATTCACGAGTATCTGACGACCGACGAGTGGTAGCGCTCCCATAGGGAGCAACGACAGTAGCCCGCCAATTCATTGGCGGGTAGAGTGCATATATTTCAGATCTCGTGCCGTAGGCACGAATGAACCTGTCGGTCAGTGCCCGAAGCAGGAATTTCAAACAGCATTCAGACCTTCACCGCTTGCGGGCTACGAACCTTAGCCGCATGTAATCTGCGGTCCAGCGGCCTTTTTCGTCGCAGAGCACGGGCCTCAACATCTCCGTAACATCGTCGAGAAAATCTCCCCTTTGGTCTTCCGGCAACGCCGCACAGAACGGATTGCCGAATGTTTCCAACCAGCCGCGCATGCCCGTTGGCAGCGGAGTGGGACGCGGAATCAGCTGAACACTTTCCGCGAAAAATCCCGCGTGCTCGAGCCTGGCAGTGTAGTCGGCCACAGTCGGGAAATACCAGGGACAGAAACTGGCGCCGTTCTGGATTCCACGTTTTTCCAGACCAACGATAAGGGCTAAATTGACGGCGGCGACGCAGCCATGTCCGCCCATCTCGCCAACGAATCGGCCGGGACGGCGCAGAGCGCGGAAGGCTCCCGAAATAGCGGCATCCGGATCATCCTTAATCCAGTGCAGCATTGCGTTGGAGAATACGGCATCAAACTCCCCGTCGAAGGTCAGCTTGGTTGCGTCCATCACCCGGGCGTCAAGTCCACGCTGGATGGCAGCTCGAACCATGTCCGCAGAACTGTCCACGCCGACGACTTGTGCGGCGGTTGCGGCAAGTTTTTGGGTCAACACACCATCGCCGCATCCGAGATCGAGAATGCGATCTGTTGCCAGCGGATTGAGCAGGTCGAAAACCGCTTGACCCAGCGCGGGGACAAAGGCAGCGTTCGCGGCGTAGCGGGATGCATCCCAAATTTGCGTGGACATTGGACTATTTTAGTCGGACCAACTTACCCAAAAGTGATTTCGAAATACGTATCGGTCCTCGACCAGACCAAGGGAATTCTCGCCATCCAATATTTGCGGTTGATGGATTCGCGAGCAAGTTGGTGTTCTTCGCGAGGAAGGATGTGGGCTTGCGCGGAGAACTCCGATCCCGTGACTTTGCCGCGCATCGTGCACGGGGCGACCTTGACCTGCGGATTGTTGCGAATACGCTTCGTTTTCCCCATGTCACTGCGCGTCATCACGTAGAGTTTGCCGTTTTCCTCACCGAACCATACTGGAGTTGGAACTCCCGCGCCGGATTTTCGGAAGGTGGTCAGCGAGATGTATTTTTGTCCCGCGATCGCGGAGGGAATCTGGCTTGCCATGCTGCCATTGTATGAGTCTTCCGGAGAAAGTTGGAAGTCGAGTTCTGTGCCTTTCGCGTGGAACGCAACGAACCAGGCCGCCCATCAGGTTGAGACCCGATCAGGAATTGGGTCTAGCGGGAGGCGTAGCTAGCGGCGGCGGGGGCCCGTCGGGATGATCGTGCACATATTGTTCCAACGGTTCGTTGCGCAGGACAAAGCGGAATCCTCGGGCCGTATTGACGTCGATGGTCTTCTGCAAATCCAGTTGCTCAAAAGGAATCGAGTGCTCCACGGGCTTCTGGCCACTTTGCTCGATGAGCTTGAAGTGCAATTCGCCATCTGTGACCCAGTAGTCAGTTACGTTCAGAACTGTGCCGTCGGTCAGAAACAACTGTGGCATGTCTTCTCGTTCATCGCCGTACACGTATACGGGAATTTCGAGGGGCGGCGAAACGATGTTGACGGGACCCGGGGAAGAGACCGCGGCATAACCAGGAAAGAATGGCCAGAAGAAATTGCAATTTTGCCACGCGGCGCAGAAATTGTATGGCCAAAATTGATCGCCAAATACAAAGCGTGGACTGTAGACGAAGATCAGAGGAGGGTGTGGCCGAATGGGCCGAATCGGCCGCACGGGAGGAAGAATAATACTGGGGCCGACTCCAATAGGAACTCTTGTGGGCGAGGTCAAAATCGGCACATGGACCGGTGCGTAGATATTTGCAGGCCGCGTGACGGGCATGGGCATGACATTCGGTCGGTAGATTGGCGGAGGCGAAACATGCACGGGCGCGACTGGAGGATGCATCACCGGAGCGGCTGTATGCTGCCCGAATGCCATCGCGGATAGAACGGAAACACAAACGAATGACCGGAGACGGATGAGCGCGGAACGGCGAGCTAGGAACTGCATAATCTCACCAGTACGGAAGAACGTAAGTGACAACAAGTTTAAACCTTATGCCACCGCGTTTCCATCCACGCGTGTTCAGAAGGCGAGTTTCCTGACATTGGGGCACTTGTTTGTCCATTCCCATGACCTCTAGGTTCGCAAGTGGCTCTGCGGATTGCTCTTATCGGGCAATCTGTGTTACAAGCCTGAACATGCGTAAATGGATGCGCGACCGCTTACAGCGTCGCAAGAAGAAAACCGAGGAGCAAGAGAGTCAGCCGGCTCCCCCGCCGTTGCAGCCTGCATATTTTGATTCAGAAGAGTCTCCCCGGACTGAGCCCGTGGGGAGCAAGGACGAACCGGTCGAAGCTGTGGGTGATGAGAGCCAAGTGGAAGCCGAGCCGATCCGCGACGAGGCGGCGGCAGCGGAATCCGGGAAGCCCAGACCTCAAGGCAGTGGAGCATCGCAGCGGACCCGCGGCCGCCGCCGGCGAGGTGGGCGCGGTCGCGGTGGTCGAGTGCGCGAGCAGGCGGTCGCCGAGGCATTTACACCGAAGGGAATTCCTGGAGCGTCAGCGGAGGAGCCTGAGGCGGCAGAGCCTGAAGCCGCTGAAACGGAGCCGGCGGTTGCCGAGCCATCCGAGAGCGAAGTTCCGACAGCCGAAGCCGCGCCGCGCGTGCCAGCGATTCCCGCTCCGGTGCCTATTGCTCCAGCGCGTCCGCCAAAAGGGATCGTGGTTCTGGCGATCGGGCTGCCGGGCTCCGGCAAGAGCACGTGGTTCAAGCGCCACAACGTGACGCCGCTGTCGAGCGACATGATGCGATCGCTGCTCTTTGACGATGTGCGCGAGCAGCGTTTTCAGGACCTGGTGTTCTCGAATCTAAGGTCGATGCTGAAAGCGCGGCTGATTGCGCGGCGGCCGACCAACTACGTCGACGCGACCAATCTTACGCCGCAAGAGCGGCAGCATTGGATCAAGCTTGCAAAGGACTATAAGTATGAAGTTCACGCCGTATTCTTCGATGTGCCGCTCGATGTCTGCATCGACAGGCACAACCGCCGTGATCGCGTAGTGCCGGAGGACGCGATGAGGCGCATGGCTGCGAAGCTGAAGCCTCCGTCGTTTCAAGAAGGCTTCGCGAAGATTACGGTTGTCCGCGTAAAAAAGAAGGATGCGGAAGCGGCAGAGCAGGCGCCGGCGTAAACGAATTCCTTAACCACGAAGGACACGAAGGTCCACGAAGGAAGTCAGAACTAGACAAATCCTCCGTGCAACTTCGTGTCCTTTGTGGTTTCTGGGTTCTTATCCCTTTAAATGCGGAAGAAGTTCCTTGAATGCCGCGGATGACGACGAGCGCATCAGTTCGTAGATGACCATCTCCGTCGATGAGATGACGGCTCCGGCGGCGCGCATGCGGTCCAGGCCGATCTTCCAGTTCCATTCTGTTCGCGAACCGACCGCGTCAGAAGCGACGTGCACGAGGTATCCTTCGCGTAACGCCGCGAGCGCCGTTTGTGTGACGCAGATATGGCTCTCCATCCCGCAAAGAAGCAGAGTGTTGCGCTGTCCGGGCAGGCGCTTGAGGAGCGTACAGAAGGCGTCGCTGCCGAAGCAGGAAAACTGGGTCTTATCAAGGGCGTCAGTGCCGGAGAGCAGGGAAGCGATCTCGGGCACAGTTTCTCCCAGTCCTTTCGAGTGTTGAGTGCTCAGGAGTGTGGGTATCTTTAAAATGCCGGCCGCGCGGATGAGAAGCTGCGCATTACGGACCAGTTGTTCTTTCTGAAAAATCGGCGGCAGAAGTTTTTGTTGGATGTCGATCACGATCAGCGCGCATTGATCGGCTTCGAGAGGGCGGCGGGCGAGTTCGGCGTAGTCGGTGGGGGCAATGTCTGTCGTGAGCATTAGGGAATCTCTTGGGATTGGAATCTTTGAGAATTTTACCGCTGAATCCATCGCGAAAGATGCGGAGGGCCCTTGGCACCTTACACAAACACCTGAACCGCAGAGATCGCTGAGAAAGGCGCTGAGATCGCAGAGGAACAGCGTGCATGCGGACGAGCTTTCTGTTGACCATCCTTCGGGTGGGACCATAAAATCAAAAGAGCCCGCTGTCGGGCTCTTCCAATCCAAACTGCCCCCTCGTTCAACGGCAGGACAGCTGACTCTGGATCAGCATATCGGGGTTCGAATCCCTGGGGGGCAGCCAAATCTTTTCAATCACTTACGGTCCTCAGAGGCTTCCAAAACGCCACCTGGTAACATCCAGCTGGTAACATTTGCTTCGCGTACACGCCGGACAACGTGGGAATGTCGGTGCAGAGACCGCAACCCGCGAGACGGAAAACGCTCGGTGATTCTTTCCAGGCTGGAGAGTTTTTCCGAATCGCCAGCCAGCGATTCTGGACGAGTGGAGTGCGAATCATGCCGTTTGACGGATGGGCTGATCTGTAAGAAACAGATCACGTGAAGCAGCAAAAACGACCGAGCCTTCCACGCGGATTGCGCTGGCATTCCGGGTCTCAATTCATCTGGTTTACCTGGCGCGATGCCGAGGGACGACAGCACCAAAAGTCCACGGAGACGAACGACCCTGCCAAAGCCCTGATCTTCAAGATGCAATTTCTTCAAGAACAGGAGATGCGAACAACAAAATATGTCGAATCTCTCGACCTGACGAAAGAGCCGCTTGATAGGGTGGCACAGCTTTATTTCGACTGGAAGCTTGCCAATAATTCATCCGACACGGTTTCAAGAGAGCGCCGGATGTTCAAGAACGTGCTTAAGTTCTTTGGCCCCAAGACCGCTGTGAAGTTCATCCGACTGCCGCAGATTCGTGAGTATCAGAAGGACCGCCGCAAGCAGATCAGCCCCACCATGAAACAGCCGGTGACCGCCCGAAGCGTCAACTACGAGATGCAACTGCTCAAGGGCGTAATGACCTATGCCGACTGTTGGTCCGACGCTCTTGCGGCACGATACCAGCCTCTACGTGAGGTGAAGAGTCGCGCGGGCAAGACCGCCAGCTCAGATCAAATGATTCGGATTATCAATGCTGCGATGAAAAATGAGTACTGGCAGCTCGCGATGTGGTGCGCTGCCGTGGCCGTCGGAACAGGTTGCCGCAGCGGAGAAATAAGGAAGTTGCAGTTGAAGGACATTTGCCTTTCGGAAGGTAAGATACGGGTCGTAAGGGAGATAGCGAAGTCGCGAAAGGAGCGTCAGCCCCGTCTGATGGCGCTAGCCGAGTGGGGGCTGGGTCAGCTCTTGCGTCGAGCACAGGCTCTGGGAGCATCGGCGCCGGAGCATTTCTTGTTGCCGCTCAATGTCTCGAAGTCGCGGCATCTCGCAAAAAGCACAGACGCGAAGTGGGACGCCTCGAAGCCGATGACAAGCTGGGTCAAGTCATGGAGGAAGCTCACGAATTCATGTGGCATGAAGGGGTTCCGTTTTCATGATCTGCGACATACCTTCAGAACTCAGGGAGCCGAAGCCGGGGTGCCGCTAGAGGTGATGATGGCGCAGTTGGGGCACCTGGATCGTCAGACCTCACTGGACTATGTACACATTCAACAGCGAGCCCTGGAGCGGGCGAAACAGTTGATCGAAGCCGAGCAGGCAGAGATTCTTGCCTCGGCCCGAGTCCAAAAACAAAGGCAGTGTCTCGGCCAAGCCGCCAAAAAGCACGCAAGGTCGCGTCGGGATCACCTTTCGATCAGTGCTTTACCGCCTAGCGTAGATTCGACGATCGAGACCCAAACTGCTGTACAGAGGGCTAGGGCTGGTGACGGAACACCTCTCCAGAGTAACCCCCAGCCGGCTGACCGCAATACAACTCGTCTCGTGACCGCGGTACCACCCGCGTTTGACTGACTGCCGGATTTGATCTAAGGAACGATGGACTCATGGTGAGTCTGGAGTTAAAGATGAGACCCTCAAATGGAGCAGTCAGGACAAGTCAACCAATTCCGCCGGGGCCCGAGCTGGAGACCCGATTCCTAGAACCCGAACAGCTAAACAAGGGATTTGAGCCGCGATCGGTGCGTATTGCACCGGCTTGGAATGGACACGAACCGGTGTCTCTGCGCTTGTATACAGAGGAACAGGTCTCTGAGATGTTGCAGGTGTCGCTCTCTCAACTGCGTAAATGGCGCATGAAATGTAACCAGGGAAAGCAGCTAGGACCGCCTTTCAAGAAGATAGGCCGGTTGGTGCGTTATCCCGAACGGAGCCTGCAAACCTACGTCAATGGCTAAGTCAGGAATGCGCCTCTTGCGTTTCGTCCACCACCCAACATGTTCTCAGTTGAAAGATTTGTGTGGGTGATTACTCCTTGCTTTGCGGTGACCAAACTGGACGAGTGAAACGGCGTCCGGTCGCGCTATACCCTCGGCAACCCTCGGCCGAGGGGGCAGCCCTTTAGCGATAGAGAGATTCTGGGCATGAGAATCCGATCAAGAACAATAGATAGTTCGCGCCGATTCACGAATTCGGAACACTACGATAAACGGCGAAGTTGGATGAGAGATGAAGGTGAAAAACCAACTGCCGGCTCGACGGCCCGCGACAGTCGCCCTGTTCTGACCGTATTGAGTTCGAAAAACGTGTACTCGAATCCCGCTGATCATACGGACCTCAAACGGAAACGATGGACAGCCACTGTCACTAATGTCTTTCGCGAGAACGTAAAGAACTATGAGCTTGCCGTGAACCCCCTCGGTCTGACCATCGTGCGCTTCCGGGCTGACCAGGCGTTCAGCTGAGGAGAGACTCGAACTTCCAGAGGCTTAACGATGTCCATTTCTGCTGCCAACTCGGCTGGCTTGCCTTACGTGTCCCTGTGCTCCTCGGCGTGGGTGAACCAGAGCTTAATCGGCCGCAACGTTGACAACGATTGCCGTCGTTCTTTTCGCGGAGATGCCAGTTCAAGTCGTTCTGCCATTCGGTTGGACTTCCGTGAGCCGAGCGCGGATAAGAACCTTCTTCTGAGGCGTGTCTGCCGTTTTGTATCCCGTCTTATGCTCGGTCGCCGCTTCGGGGCTATTCCGGCGCCCGGCGGCACTCGCTCTTCTGCTTCGCATTGCGCGCTCCTTCGGGGTCTCGGTTCCTCCCAAAACAAGTTTGCAAAGTGCGGCAAAGAACGCCCTCGAAACTTGTTTCGGGCCCCTCCCAGAAAGCAGACCTTCGGCACTTGGGAGCCGGGCCCACTCGCTAGCTTCGCTCCACGTGACCCGAGCAACAACGGGCGAATTCAACAAACGGAGACACTCTTATGTATCAGAACAAAGTCACGCTCATCGGCTTCCTCGGCAGCAACCCAGAAGCTCGCACCAACAACCCAGACGTCAGCGTTACGACTCTTTCGCTGGCAACCAAATCCTCCTACAAAAAGAACGGCGAGTATGTCTCGCATACGGAATGGCACCGTTGCGTGGTATTCGGCAAGCTCTCGGAGTTCGCCAAAACGCTCACCAAGGGCGCACATGTCCAGGTCGAAGGCGAGCTGCGCAGCCGCGAATACGAGAGCAAGAAAACGAACTCGAAGCAGCGCGTCTGGGAAATCCGGGTCTCTTCGATCCTCAAGCTGGATCGTGCCGAGAAATCCGCTCCGGAAGATCAGGATCACGATGACCCAACTCAGGAGGAAACGGCTGCATAAGGCTCCCGTTCTTACTCTCGGAAGCCTGGTCAAATGACTGGGCTTCCATCGTCGTGAGGCTCCCGCTATGAGTTTCGAATTGATCCTCCCATTTCTTCGGCCGATTGAGTCGCTTCTGCTCGACGAAAGCGTTAGCGAAATCATGGGCAATTCCGATGCCTCCTGGTGGTATGAACGTGACGGCATCGTGCTCCAAGAAAAGACCATTTCGTTCGACGCTAGCAAGCTACAAACCGGCCTTGAAGTGATTGCCAACCAGCTAGGTAAAAGGCTGGATGAAGACAACCCACGACTACAGGCGCAGCTTCCGGACGGAAGCCGGCTGGCCGCCTGGATTCCACCGATCGTGAGTCCTGCCCCGGCAATCGCAATCCGGAAATTTACCAGCCGCCATTTCACGATTGATGATCTGATTGCTCGAGGAACACTGACACAGCCAATTGCGGATCTCTTAGCAGTCCAGATTCGTAACGGAAAGACGCTGCTCATTAGCCAAGGTACTGGGACTGGAAAGAGCACTCTTTTACGGATACTTGCGAACGCAATTCCTGAACAGGAGCGCATCGTCGTAATCGAAGACACATCGGAACTTCACATCCGGAAGCCAAACATTCTGCCAACGGAATGCCAGACCGATACGTTCAAGGCCAAGGTAACTTTTGACGACCTTTTGAAGTCCGCTCTCCGCTGGCGACCGGACCGCATCATTCTTGGGGAAGTCCGCGGAATCGAGGCGCGAACCCTGCTCGATTCCTTCAACACGGGCCCCGCGGGTTCAATGGCTACGATCCACGCCAATTCAGCGGAGAAAGCCCTTCACCGTTTCGCCAATCTCGTGACACGCAGCCATCCGCAGAGCACCTTCTCCGACACCGAAGCCGAGATCGCAGAAGTCGTCGATTTTGTCGTCCATGTCGAGCGTCAACCAGGCCGCCGCGTTGTCCGCGAAGTGTTGGCGCTTCGTGGATATGACCGCGACACGAAACGCTTTCTTATGGAGTCTGTCTTCAACGTGCAACACGTAGCAGATTCAGCACGGAATGCGGGGACCATAACGAACGGCTTTCTGGCCAATTTTGAACAAAACGATTCGTTGATTCCCCTGCCCATAAAGGAGAACCCAAATGCCACTGCTTGAAATCAACCAG
>Ga0070709_10002373_pt1 | contig 10190 bp, 10 predicted proteins | sample LARL51metaG_FD_65449 | JGI IMG/M metagenome (GOLD analysis project Ga0070709, IMG submission 65449) | Corn, switchgrass and miscanthus rhizosphere microbial communities from Kellogg Biological Station, Michigan, USA - LAR L5-1 metaG | ecosystem: Host-associated > Plants > Roots > Rhizosphere ...
GTGGCTTTGAGGCCGAGGCGCACGGTGAACGCGGCCCTCAGCCGTCGCTGCAGTGCGCTCGGTGGGCGGAGCGCCGGAGGTCCTGTCATTGCCGCTCAGGGGGCGCGCGGAGGGACGGTCATTGCGCTTCCGACGGCGGTGTCGCCAGTAGCACGCGGGGGCTGCAGTCCGAGCAACTGCGCCACGAGGGCGCGATTGCCCTGCGAGTTCCAGTCGTCGGGGCCGATCCATTTCTTTCGAATCGTTCCCTCGCGGCCGATCACGAACGATTCCGGATAACCGGTCGTCTGATACATGCGTTCGATCGCGTGCGTGGAGTCATGCAAGATCTCGAACGTGATGCCAAAATTCTTCCCGAAGGCGCGAATCGAATCTTCGCTCACATAATCGTCGATGCTCACGGCGACGAGCTTGAGACCCTTGTCGCCATAGGCCTGGTACAACCGCTCGAGGCTCGGCAACTCGGCTTGACACGGCGGACACCAGGTCGCCCACACGTTCAGCAGTACGACCTGCCCCTTGTAGTCGGCGAGGGTCTTGTACCGACTCTCGCCGAGCACTTTCGCGCGAAAGTCGGGAGCGGTCGAACCAATCGTCACCGGAAACAGATCGTCCTTCATGTAGTGCGACGCGGTCAGCAATCCAACGGCCATCAGCGCGACGATCGCCCCGACGACGCTCCACTGTTGTCGCGCCGTCATACGAGCACACCGCAGCGCGCGCGGAGCTCTGCGATCTCCGCCTTGGGGTCATCCGCCGAAAAGATCGCGTTCCCGGCGACGAACGTATCCGCGCCGGCGGTCCACATCTCACGAATCGTGTCGCGCGCGATGCCGCCGTCGACCTCGAGTGCCGCTTGGCTGTCCGCCTCATCGAGCATGAGTCGCGCGCGCCGAACCTTGTCGATCGAGTAGGGAATGAATTCCTGACCCCCAAAGCCCGGATTGACCGACATCACGAGCAGCAGATCCATCTCGGGGATGATCTCGCACACCGCGTTGAGCGGCGTCGCCGGATTCAGCGCGACGCCGGCGCGGCATCCGAGTTCTCTAATCCGGTTCAACTGACGGTGCAAATGTGCCGTCGCCTCGGCGTGAATGGTCATGCCGCTGGCGCCGGCCGCCGCGAAGTCGTCGAAGAACGACTCCGGCTCCACGACCATCAGGTGAACGTCGAGCGGTAGCGACGTTTGCCGCCGAACCGTCTCGATCACCTTGGTGCCGTACGTCAAATTGGGCACGAAGCGACCGTCCATCACGTCGATGTGAATCCAGTCGGCGCCGCCTGCTTCACACATCGCGATCTCCTCGCCGAGTCGCGCGAAGTCTGCGGCGAGAATGGACGGCGCGATGCGTACGCTCATTGAGGCTTCCCGGAATTCGTGCTCACCGTGAGCGTGACACTACTTCCCTCCGGCTCTTTTGTTCCCGGCCGCGGGTCCTGAACCAGGACCGTCCCGACCGGCGTCGCCTCGCGATACTCCTGGTCGCCACGCGCAGCCTTGAAACCGACTTGCGCCAAGCGCTTCGCCGCGTCGTCGAACTGCAGTCCCGTGACGTTCGGGACCTTTGCGTTGCCCGGTACGACGCCCGACGGAAAGACGAAGAACGCGACGATCAGATACGCGATGAGAAACCCGCCGATGATCGTGACCGCGTAGGGTAGCGACCCCCGCAGCGACGTCCGTACGCTCATGCGGTGTTTCTCCGCAGCCGCGCGGCGAATGCGCCATCGGTTCCGTGTCGCTGCGGCAAGACGCGCAGACGACCGTTGTCCAACACCGCCGACGGAATCGCGCCGTCGGGCGGCGGATCGATGCGCCATCCGGGATTGTTCGCCAGGAAATGATCGATCTGCTCGTCGTTCTCCTCGGGCTCGAGCGAGCACGTGCTGTACACCAACAGGCCACCCGGCTTCACCACCGTCGCCGCCGCCCGCAGGATCGAGCGCTGTAGCGCCGCCATCACAGCGATGTCGGAGATCTTGAGGCGCCACCGCGCGTCGGGATGACGACGGAAGGTTCCCGTCCCCGTGCACGGCGCGTCGACCAGCACGAGATCGACCGGCCTGATGGCTGGGAATCGCGCGTCGGCGACGTAGGTGTGCATCGCATCGATCTCCAGTCGCTTCGCGTTCTCAATGACGCGCTGCACGCGCGCGAACGACAGATCACTCGCGAACACGTTCGACGCCCCGCGCGACAACTCCACGGATTTGCCACCCGGCGCCGCACATAAGTCGGCGACCGCGGCCCCTGTCGGCACGCACGCGTACTGCGTGACGAGTGTCGATCCTGGATCCTGCAGGTGAAATAATCCCTGGCGAAATGGTCCGAGCTCGGTGAATGACGATACTTGGCTCGACAGCACGATGCTGTCGCGCGCGAGTGGCGCCTCGCTCACGCGGATTCCCACCGACTCGAGCATCGCTTCGAGCTGCTCGCGCACGACATGATACGGTCGCGCGACCAGCGGCGCCTCGCGGTTGTTTGCCTCGAGCAACCGTTTCGTTTCCTCGATGCCCCAACGCTCGACCCACCGCGCGACGAGCCAGCGAGGATGCGACCCCTCGATGACGAGCTTGTCGACGGGCTCGGACGGGGTTGGAAGCACGAGTGAGTCGCGTTCGCGGTCCAGGCGCCGAAGCACGGCATTCGCGAGCTTGCTCGCCCCAATGCCGTGACGTCGCTTGGCAAGCTCCACGGTCTGCGCGATCGCCGCATAAGCGGGCACGCTCTGCATGTGCAGCAGCTGTGCGGCGCCGAGTCGCAGGAGATCGTGCAGGTCGGCGTCGAGCCGGACCGAGCCGCCGCGGACGCGTTGGTCGAGATAGGCATCGATGCGCGCACGACGGCGCAGCATCCCGTAGACGAGCTCGCGCACCCAGCGCCGATCTCGCGCATCGAGCCGCGCGGTCCGGCGATCGAACGCGGGATCGAGCAATTCGCCGCCACGCAAATCGGCGCAAATCTCGGCCGCGGCGAGTCGCGCGTCCGTGATCCCGCCACCGCCGTGAACGGCGACACCTCCGTCTCCCCCACCGGGCGACCGACGGTCCTGATCTGCCCCAGGCATATGTATCAAAATAGTCGTTCGCCGAGAGTGATGCCGCGTCCCCGGGCCCAGTCCTGCGGCGAAAGACGACGTTTGCCGGCCGGCTGGACGCTCGAGACTTGGACGGCGCCCTCGCCGCACGCGAGCGTCATCCCGTTCGCGTCGATCGCGACGACCTCGCCCGATGGGCGTCGCGTGACTCCGGCTGCCACGCGCGACCCGAACAGTTTCACCTCGCCGCTCTTCGCCATCGCGAAGGCTCCCGGACGCGGATCGTATGCACGAATGATGCGCGACACGGTCCGGGCATCAGCGTTCCAATCGACGCGTGCCATCGTGCGATCGACCTTCGGCGCATACGTCGCCTGATTCTCGTCCTGTGGAGTCTCCGGCGCCTGTCCGAGTTCGATTAGCGCCAACGCCTCGATCAGCGCGAGCGCTCCCATTTCGGCGAGCCGGAGTTCGAGCTCGCCGAACGTCTCGTCGTCGGGAATCGGCGTGCGTACTTGGAGAATCGACGGACCGGCATCGAGCGCCTTCACCATCCGCATGATCGTAACGCCCGTTTCGGCGTGCCCTTCACGAATCGCGGCCTGAATTGGTCCCGCGCCGCGCAGCTTTGGCAGCAGCGACGCATGAATGTTGATCGTCCCGAGCCGCGGCAGCGCGATGACCTCGGACGGCAGGATGTGACCGTACGCGACGACGACCGAGATTTCGGGTGCCATCGCGCGCAGCTCGGCCATGAACGTTTCGCCACGCGGCTTCTCAGGCTGCAACACTGGCAGCGACTCGGAGAGCGCGATGCGTTTGATCGGCGGCGGCTCGAGCGTCGACCGCGACCGACCAACCGGCTTGTCCGGCTGCGTCACGACACCCGCCACGTCGAATCCTTCGCCGATCAACGCGCGCAACGGCGGCGCGGCGAACTCCGGCGTGCCCCAAAAGAGCACGCGCACTCAGAGCTCCTCGTCGGGATGCTCGTGCGCTCGGGCCGGGTCCGTCTCGAGCTTCCGAACGAAACTCGGGTACTTGTCCTTTTCCTTCGTCCACTTGGCCAGCGCAGCGCGCCGCTTCAAGACACTCAGGTAGTCGATGAACAATTTGCCGTGTAGATGATCGATCTCGTGCTGAAGGCAACGCGCGAGCAGCTCATCGGCCTCGACCTCGAACGGTTTCCCCTCGAGATCGAGCGCGCGTACGCGCACGCGAACGGGACGCTCGACGTCGCCATACACGTCGGGGATCGACAGACAACCCTCTTCGGCTTTGGCGGTTTTCGAATCGAGCTCGATGATTTCCGGATTGATGATCACGAACGCCTTGTCGTTGACGTCGATGACCGCCAACCGTTCGCTGCGTCCGACCTGCGGCGCCGCGAGGCCGATGCCTTTCGCCAAATACATCGTGTCGAACATGTCCTTCGCGAGCATGCGCAGCGCGTCGGTGATCTGTTCGACCGGACTCGTCTCCTCGCGAAGTATCGGATCGCCGAGGACGCGAATGTCGAGAACGCTCACGTCGCCGGCGTGTTGGTCGAAGAAGACGTCTGCTGACCGCCGAGGATTTTCGCGATCCGCCCGCGTTCGACGACCAACTTCGACTCGCCCGACCGGATCGTGACGCGATCGTCGAGACGGTTCGCGCCGCCGTCCTTCGATGTCTCGCGGATGTGAACGACCTCGCCGATGATGCCGCCCGAGGTCACGATCTCGTCGCCGCGCTTGAGCGCCTTGAGCGACTCCTCATGCTTCTGTCGCTGCTTCTGCTGCGGCCGCACCATGATGAAGTAGATGATCGCGATGATGAGGACGAATTGAACGAGGAACGGCATCAGCGATGAGCCGCCACCGCTCGGACTCGCTTGAGCGAGGAGCAGGGCGAGCGGCGTAGACGTCGTCATCATGCGGTGGTTACCGGTCGAGAGTGGTAGCGCGCGAGCCATTCGCGGCTCCAAGCGCCGATCGTGCCGCCGCGGATCGCGTCACGCGCGTCGCGCATCAGGCGGACGAGGAAATGTACATTGTGCAGGGAGAGCAGGCGCAACCCGAGCATCTCGTCGGAGACGAAGAGGTGTCGCAGGTAGCCGCGTGAGAATCGACGACACGCGGCGCAATCGCAATCGTCGTCGAGCGGGCGCGGATCGGCACGAAACTCGGCGCGCTTGATGTTGAGCCGGCCGTCGCGCGTGAAGGCGGCGCCGTTGCGTCCCATCCGGGTTGGTGCGACACAGTCGAACAGGTCGATGCCGCGCAGCACCCCCTCGATGAGATCCTCGGGGAATCCCACGCCCATGAGGTAGCGCGGGCGGTCGCGCGGCAGCTCGCCGTCGACGACCTCGAGGATGCGGTACATGTCGGGCTTCGCTTCGCCGACGGAGAGGCCACCGATGCCAAAGCCGCTCCAGTCGCCGAGGTCGCGGATGGCGCGGGCGGCGTCGCGTCGGAGGGACTGGTGGATGCCGCCTTGGACGATCGGGAAAAGGGCTTGGGGATGAGAGGGTGCGGGGAGAGGGAAAGTGGTGCCGGGGAGGGCGGGGGAAGCGGTTATCGTGGTTTTCGGGGGGGGCCCCCCGGCGCGCAGCCGCTCGAGCGCCGCGACGCACCGCACCAACCAACGCACGCTCCGCTCGCTCGCGTCCCGCGCCACGCTCTCCTCGCTCTGTCCCGGAATCACATGATCGAACTGCATGATCACGTCGGCGCCGAGATTCCGCTCGATCTCCATCACGCTCTCGGGCGTGAACATGTGCAACGATCCGTCGATATGGCTGCGAAACTCGACGCCATCCTCGCTCACGGTGCGGAGCCCCTCGAGCGAGAACACCTGGAACCCGCCCGAGTCGGTGAGAATCGGTCCATCCCATCCCATAAAGGGATGCAGCCCGCCAAAGTCGCGAATGAGCTCGTCGCCCGGTCGCAGATGCAGATGGTACGCATTGGCGAGAATCATCTGCGCCCCGATCTCGTGCAGGTCGATCGGATCGAGCGCCTTCACGGTCGCCAGCGTGCCGACGGCCATGAAGGCGGGTGTGTCGACGCTTCCGTGCGGTGTGACGAAATGTCCCGCGCGCGCAGCGTCAAGTTGTCGCTCGATGGAAAACCCGAACGCGCTCTCTGATTCGCTCACGATTCTGAATTCATAGGACGGCCATCGCGTCGCCATACGAATAGAAACGGTAGCCTTCGTCGATGGCGGTGCGATAGGCGCGCATGGTCAGATCGTATCCGGCGAACGCCGCCACGAGCATGATCAGCGTCGAACGCGGTAAGTGAAAGTTGGTGATGATATGATCGACGGCGCGGAATTCATACGGCGGACGAATGAAGATGCGCGTGTCGCCCTCGCCGGCGCGAATCGTTCCGTTGTCATTCGCGGCGCTTTCCAGGGTGCGGACGCTCGTCGTGCCGACGGCCCACACTCGTCCGCCCGCGGCGCGCCGCTCGTTGATCGTGCGCGCGGCGTCTGCCGGCACGGAGTACCACTCCTCGTGCATCACGTGGCGCGACGGATCTTCCACCTCGACCGGCTTGAACGTTCCCGCGCCGACGTGCAACACAATCTCCGCACGCGCCACGCCGCGCTTCGAGAGCCTCTCGAGCAATTCGGGGGTGAAATGAAGGCCGGCTGTCGGCGCGGCGACCGATCCGCCCTCGCGCGCGAATACCGTTTGATATCGCTCGGTGTCTTGCGGAAGGTCAGAGCGCTCGATGTACGGCGGCAGAGGAACATGGCCGTACCGCTCGATTGCTTGCTCGTCCGGCAAAACGCTTTCCAGGCGGACGACGCGCGTACGGCGCTCGGTCATCTCGAGTATCTCGACCGAGAATTCCGGCGCGATCGTGACGCGTCGTCCAGGCTTGAGCTTTCCACCCGGTGACACCATCGCCTCGTAGCGCGAGTCACCTAATGGCTTGAGGAGCAGAATCTCGGCTGGTGCGCCTGACGGGCGAGTTCCAAGCAGACGCGCACGCAGGACGCGTGTGCGGTTGACGACGAGAACATCCTGCGGCTGAGTTAACTCGGCGACGTCGGCGAACGTTCGATGCTCGATTGTCCGCGAAGCACGATCGACGATCATGAGCCGGCTTGCGTCGCGACGGGTCAGCGGATGCTGTGCGATCGAGCTTGGCGGCAAGTCGAATTCGTAATCGGACGTTCGCGTGCCACGTGCCGCCGAGTCTGTATGGACCATCATCACGATCTAGAGATTTGCGAACCGTGCGCGCTCGCCTTTATTTGGTCTCCGCTGGCAAGTGGCACCAAGGGTCGCGGCAGTTGCCACGGAAGTAACCCGGATGCCGAGCGGAGTTCTATGGGAATCCAGCCGGTCACAAAGCCGTCCGCGCCAGCCGAGGTGAACAAGTTCATGAAACCTTTTCCGGAAGGACTGCATCCGACTCGTGTTCTGGCATGGCGCGGACGTGAGCGATCCCACTGGTCTTCTTGAGGGCGAGTATCCTGATGGACGAAGGCTCGCGATGTTCTACGGCATGGACGATGTCGCATCGAAGAAAAAGGCGCTGCGTCACGTCATCAAGCAACAACTCAAAGCCTTGGACAGGTAGTCGGTTGCGCAAACAATCGAACGCCCTACGAATTGTCGCGGTCCTGTTCGGCGTACTCGCGCCAATCCTCAACGCGCAACGTACTGACACCATCCGCGCGCCCGGACTCCAGCTACCGGTCGAGATTCTGCGCGACAAATCCGGCATCTCGCACATCTACGCGAAGAACGAACATGATCTGTTCTTCGCTCAGGGCTACTCGGCGGCGCGCGATCGGCTCTTTCAGCTCGAGATCTGGCGGCGACAAGCCACCGGCACCGTCGCCGAGCTGCTCGGCCGTCGTGAGCTCGAACGCGACATCGGCACGCGGCTGTTCAAGTATCGCGGCGACATCGCGCGTGAGATGGCGAGCTACCATCCGCACGGAGCCGCGATCGTTGGGGCGTTCGTCGACGGCGTGAATGCCTATGTCACCGAGACAGAGCGCAACCCCCGACTCCTGCCGTTGGAATTTCGGTTGCTCGGAACGAGGCCGGGCCACTGGACGCCCGACGTCGTCATCTCGCGCCACCAAGGATTGCTTGGCAACGTCGAGGAGGAACTGAATTTCGGCCGCGCCGTCGGGGCGATCGGCGCCGACGCGGTGAAGAAGATCGCGTGGTTTCATCCTGGCGATCCCGACATTCGTCTCGACTCGGCGATCGATGCGTCGCTGCTCTCGGCGCCGATTCTCGCCCGCTATCAGGCATTCCATTCGTCCATTCGCTTTCAACCCAGTGATCTCGTCACCGCGTTTCGCAATGACGACGCGGCGTTTCGTCGGCTGGCTGCCGCGAGCGAGTCGCTGAGCATCGATCTGGAGATCAACCATCGGCGTGATATCGGCAGCAACAACTGGGTGGTCAGCGGACGTCTGAGCGCGAGTGGTCATCCGTTACTCGCCAACGATCCGCATCGCGCGCAATCGGCGCCGTCGCTTCGCTACTGGGTCCATCTCGTCGCGCCTGGATGGAACGTGATCGGCGGTGGCGAACCGGAGATTCCGGGGGTCTCGATCGGGCACAACGAGTACGGTGCGTGGGGCCTCACGATTTTCGCCACCGACGGCGAGGACCTGTACGTCTACAAGACCGACCCATCGAACGCGCGTCGCTATTGGTACCAAGGCCGCTGGGAGTCGATGCGCATCGTGCACGACTCGATTCCGCTAAAGGGAGAAGCGCCCGCCGTCGTCGAGCTTGCGTACACGAGGCACGGACCCGTCGTGTTCGAGGACACTGCGCACCACGTCGCGTACGCGGTTCGTGCCGCGTGGTTGCAGCCCGGCGGTGCGCCGTATCTGGCGAGTCTGCGCATGGATCAAGCCCGCACCTGGGACGAATTCCGCGACGCCTGCGCGTTCAGCAACATTCCAGGCGAGAACATGATCTGGGCCGATCGCACCGGAAACATCGGCTGGCAGTCGGTCGGCATCGCGCCGATCCGCACGCACTGGAGCGGTCTCGTTCCAGTGCCCGGCGACGGCCGCTACGAGTGGTCGGGATTCCTGCCGATCAAGGAGAAGCCGCACTCGTTGAATCCTCGCGAAGGATTCATCGCGACGGCCAACAACGATCTGATTCCGGCGGGATACACGCACATGAACTCCGTCGGCTACGAGTGGGCCGACCCGTACCGGGCGCAGCGCATTGCCGAAGTACTTGGCGCCGGACGCAAGCTCACTGTCGACGATCTCGCTCGGCTGCAGACGGACTATCTCTCGATTCCCGCGCGACAACTGGTGCCGCTTCTCGCGGGAGTTCAGTCGTCGAACGCCGCAAGCGAACGCGCGCGACGGTTGCTGCTCTCGTGGAATTACGTGCTCGACACGGCGTCTGTGCCGGCGGGGATTTACGAGGCCTGGCTTCGGCGATTGAACGCGAACGTGCGGCAGCGCGTGGTTCCTGCTCGGGCGCAACAATTCTTACGTGCGATCTCGACGAAACGACTCATTGATTGGTTGCGCCAGCCCACGACGGCGCTGGGGCCGAACGCAATCGCGGCGCGCGATTCAATTCTGACGACGAGTCTCGACGAGGCCGTCGCGGAGTTGACGCGTCGGTTCGGCGCGAACAGTGATTCCTGGCGCTGGGGACAGCCGTCGTATCATCACGCGACGATCCTCCATCCACTCGCCGCCGCGGCCGACTCGGCCACGCGTGCGCGTCTCGATGTCGGACCAGCGCCGCGCGGCGGCGACGCGAACACCGTTGCCGCAACCGGCGGAGGCGACAACCAAACGTCGGGCGCTTCGTTCCGAATCGTTGTCGACGTCGGCGATTGGGAGAAGACGCTCGGTGTCAACACACCGGGACAATCGGGCAATCCCGACGACGCGCACTATCGGGATCTCTTTCCGCTGTGGGCGACCGATCGATTCTTCGCGGTGCCGTACACGCGCGATCGCGTGAAGGCCGCATCCGAAAAAACTTCGGTGCTCATTCCGTGAGTCTGACTCCAATTCGCGCGATCAGGGCAGTCGCCAGATGTTCAACACGCCCGTAGTCCGGTGCGAGTTCGCGCTTCCCTCGGCGAGCGCGATTCGTTTGTCGACCACGATCGGGCTGTTCCAGTGTCCGCTGCCGCACTG
>Ga0070709_10002374_pt1 | contig 10189 bp, 8 predicted proteins | sample LARL51metaG_FD_65449 | JGI IMG/M metagenome (GOLD analysis project Ga0070709, IMG submission 65449) | Corn, switchgrass and miscanthus rhizosphere microbial communities from Kellogg Biological Station, Michigan, USA - LAR L5-1 metaG | ecosystem: Host-associated > Plants > Roots > Rhizosphere ...
TCGACGCGATCGTCCGCGCCGCCGTCCGCCTCATCCTCGCGGCTATCGAGCGAAAGCCCTACCGCCGCCGCACTGTCCAGCCGCCGCACCTGCGTAAGCGCAGCTCCACGGGAGCGCCTGGGCCCGCGGGTAGCCCTATTTGGACGCCAACCCGCGACCCCAGGGTCGGCGACAGTGGCTAGTAGCGGCCATATCAACCGCTCGGCCAAGTACCCGCCGTCGTCGTGACGCCCTAATGCGTTCGCTCGAGGAAACCGATCCTGACCTACCGCCCGATATGGCCTAACCCGGGCCGCGAAACCAAGGTGCATGACGCACGCGTAGCCGCCGATACCCGCGGCTTTCGAGTGCGTTTGTGCCTGTCGGCTGAGCCGCGCAGAACGGAGTGATCTGCAGCTGGCTGTGGGTGGATCAGGCTATGGTGCGGAGTTCATTCCGGGGTGCGAGCCGCATTTGAGAAGGGTGACGGTGCGGTAGTGTCCTTGTTTCCTGCGGGCGTGACAGCTCGTCACGCGGCTTGGCCGACGGGCTCGCACTTCTGCCTGCGTGCAAACTTGGCCCGGGCCGAGCTGGCGGAGGGACCGACCTTCCTCACACCGGATGTCCTGCCCGTCGACAGGCCGGTGTAGTTGGCCCCGCTCCCGGGTCAGGCGGCTGGCCGGCCGATGCTTGACGGTCAGGCGTGCAGGCCGGTGACCGTTTCGGCGGCGGCAGCGAAGGCGGGATCGCCGGTTGCCGCGTGCCCGCGCTGGCAGGCCTCGACGAGCTTCACCTGGTGTGGGTCCAGGCTGCGCACGGCCGCGGCGGTGAGGTCACTCCCTGGCGGGCGGGCCGGGTGAGGTTGGGTGACCGGTTGGGTGGCCGCGTACAGCGCGGCGTGCTCGGCGTGCACCTGGGCCAGCGCGGCGCCGCCGTCGGTGGCCGGGATGTGGGCGGCGAGGATTTCGACGGCCATCGCGCCGGTGACGCCGTGCAGGTGGAGGATGTCGGGCCGGGCCAGGTAGCGGCGTGCGCCGTCGGCCGCGGCCTGCACGACCGCCATCTGGACGTCACCGGCGGGGGGCAGCGGGCCGGCGGGCTGGCCTTCGCGGTAGCGGGCCGCCCAGTAGCCGAGCGCCCGGGCCAGCTCGCCGCGCCGCGGCGGTGTGTCGGCCGCGTCAATGGCCCGCACCGCATGGGCGGTCCGGATGGCGCCGTGGAACAGCGCGGTGCGCAGCGCGGGCATCAGCCGCGGCACCCAGGTGGCGACCACAGCGGGCCAGCCGTCGTCGTCGATGGCTTGGGTGAAGTAGCCGATCCACTCGCCGAGCCGGTGGTAATCGCCGAGCGCTTGCCGCCACTCGAACCCGGCCGGCACCGCCGGGTCGACCGATGCTCCGCCTGCCCGGGCGAACCGGCGGGCCCAGCTGTCGATGTCGGCGGTGCAGTCGAGCATGGCCAGCGCCTCGCAGGCCATGGCTCCGTGGTTGACGAAGCCGTTAGGCAGCTCGAAGCTGGCAGCCGCCATCCGCTCGAACGCCTCGTCCAGAGCTGGCGTGGTGTCACTCATGTCGTCCTCCTCGCCGCTGCGGCCCATCAACCTCTGCCGCCATCGGTTCCAGCCACCGATGCCCACTCTGGTACCTCAAGTCCGCTTGAGGTCAAGGGCTACCGCCGTCGCAGTGCTGTACGGCTTGCCTTCCTGAGTGGCCCGCGGCGTAAGGCTGCCGCCGGGTAGCCCGTTGTGGTACCTAGAGGTGTGGTGGCGCATCCGCGTGAGGTGCGCGGCCCGAGATGATGCGATGAGATTTATCAGGCACCAGGCCGTCATCACCGTGGCGGCAGTGGTTGTGCTTGCTGGCTTCGTAACCGTGCTGCTCGCGGCCTGCGGGCACGCGTCGGCGCCGTCGCACGTGCGCCAGCTCCGGTCACCGTTCACTGGCAAGCCGGTGCCCTCGCTGAACCGGGTGCTCGCGGTGAAGATCGACAACATCGTGAACGCCAGGCCGCAGACCGGGCTTACCCACGCGGACATCGTCTATGTGCTCCCAGTCGAGGGCGGGCTGAGCCGATTCCTGGCGATCTTCTCCTCCGATTACCCGCGTGTCATCGGCCCGGTGCGCAGCGCGCGGGAGGACGACCTGGAGCTGCTTCGCCAGTTCGGCCGGCCTGCCTTCGCCTACTCGGGCGCGACGGCCACGCTGCTCCCGTACATCCACCGGACCGCCAGGATCGTGGACCTCTACGACGGCATCGCCAGCGGGTACTTCCGGGACAACAGCCGCATCGCTCCCTACAACCTGTACGCCCGCACCCGGCAGCTGCTGCGGCAAGCTCACCGCGCGAGCATGGCCCATGACATCGGGTTCCGCTTCGGCCCGCCGCCGCCGGGCGGCAAGGCCACCCAGTCGGCGTCGGTGTCCTACCCGGCGGCTTCGTTCCGCTTCACCTGGTCGGCGGAGAAAGGCCGCTGGCTGGTGTCGATGGACGGCAGGCCGGCGGTGACCACCGACGGCGGGCGGCTGTCGCCCGCCACCGTGGTGATCCAGCACACTACGGTGCGCACCTCCCGGTTCCTGGAGTACGGCAAGCCTCCGCCGTACGCGGAGAGCGTCGGGTCAGGCACGGCCCTGGTCTTGCGCGACGGCAAGGCCTGGACCACGCACTGGTCCCGGCCGAACGCGAACGGCGGCACCACCTTCACTACAGCGTCCGGTCAGCGGATGACTTTCGCCCCGGGGCAGGTCTGGGTGGTCCTCGCCTACCGATAGGGGCGTGCCGACCGGCGCCTGGTTCTCCCATGCCCTGCGTAACATGCCGCTGACCTGCGCGTTGTAACCGAAGACCGTTGCGCCTCGCCCGCCGAGCCATCCGCGCGTAAGCCACGGCCTGAGATCCCGTGCCAGCCTGATCTGGCATGGGCTCGTGTTCAGCGCAATGGATCGTCCAGATCCCTCGGCCCCAGAGCCCCACTGCCCATGGCCACGCCGAACCAGCAGGTATGCGCGCAGATGATGGTCCAGTTGATCGTGCTGTTCACAATTCATACTCGGCAGGGAGGATGTAGTCCCAGGCTCGTTGAGTCAAGACTCTCGGCACTGCACGTGCCCAGACAGCGAGTCGTCCCTCTATCCGGTACCAGGCTTACCCCGGGACCTGTTCCCAAAGCAGGAACCGCTCTACCCGCCGATCAGCAAAGCACCTGGTCACGAGCACCTGCTCCATCTGGCGTTGCCACTCAAAGGCCGCCCGCCGGGAAGAGGTACTCGGTTTCATATTCCAAAAAATCTCATAACCTGGAGCCCGCTTACGGAATCGAATCGTAGACCTTCTCCTGACCATGAACAACCGCGCTGTTCCGTAGTTCCTGGTCACGCGGTCTGACCAGGCAGAACACGAGCACAGGCCAGCGTCCACAAGCTCTGGACGGGCTCTGGCGAGCGCCATCTGCGACTCAATCTGCCACTCACTTTGATCTTGTATCGGAGAGGACCGCCGCCACCGGAACGGGCTTCGAAAGCGGGTTCGATCAGAGGCCGACGTACCGTCACCCGCTTGCCTCCTATTCCGCTCGGTCAGACCTTGACCATCGTCGCCGCGGCTGCGTACGGCGCTGGCTCCCCTACGGCCCGCCTTTCAACTTGACTGTGGCCCCGGACCCGGGCAGCGGGGTCTCCGCATCGTCACTGCACCTTCCGAGGAGGTTCCAGGGCTAGACGGCGCGTTCCAGCAGGACCCGCCCCGCACTGCTCGCGGATGACAGCTACGTACGGTCCGGCGGATTCCCGCGCCTGGGATCGCGCCGCAAAGGCCTACAGGCGCCGCTCAGGCGAAGGCGACTGCCGCGTCCAGAAAGCGCCCGACATCGGCGACGAACAGCTCCGGGTACTGGAACAGTGAGCCATGGCCGGAGTCGGGGTAGATGACGAGCTGGGCTCGTGGGATGTGCTGGGCCAGGAAGTACGAGTTGATAGTGGGGACCATGATGTCGCGGTGGCCGTTGATCACCAGGGTGGGTTGAGCGATCGTCCTCAGGTCGGCAAAGGGCGCACCGTGCGGACGCTTCCACTCGACGATCGCAGCTGCCTGCGCCTGCATAGTCTGCTTGGAAGTCGGCGGGTCCACGTCGATGGAGCGCTGATGGCGGCGCTCCCAGAACCTTTCACCTGCCGCCTGGCTGGCCGGCGAAGGTGTGAAGAACAGGAACCGGAAGTCCTCCAGAGTTAGTACTTCGTGCCTGGTAGCCACGGTGTTTACCTCGGGGGGCCGGTCTGTGTCGTCGCCAGCACGGGGCTTGGTGCCGGCGAGAACGAGCCTGCGCACTAGGTCGCGGTGGCGGAGCGTAAGGGCCTGCGCGACGTAGCCGCCGATCGAGAACCCGACCAGGTCGACATGCGTCAGTCCCAGCGCGTGAATGAATGCGGCTGCGTCATCAGCCTGCGCTTCGACCGTGTCCGGAGTCTGACCGCTGGAGCTAGCGACGCCGGTGTTGTTGAACAGGACGACTGGACGATTGGCGGCCAGTCCGTCAGTGACGGCCGGATCCCAGTGGTCCATGCCGCCGCGGAAGTGCTGCAGGAACACCACCGGCGTGCCGGTTTCGGTGCCGAAGCGCCGGTAGGCGTACCGAACTCCGTTCGCTGTGACGTATTGCGTCGGAGCCGTCCCATGGGAATGCCCAGGTGGACCGGATGGCTCGGTTGTCATCTTCTACTACGTCCTGTTCTACCATTTGGCTTGGTTGAGCATTCGCGGGGATTGACGCTTATTTGGGGCATCGTCTCCGAGCACTGCCGTTCCGGACAGAAAGCTAGCCAGACCTAGGCCTGCAGGCGGCGGCGTCTAATCGTCTGCTCCGGCGGGCCCGGCGAGCTAGCTTGCGTTCATAGCTCGGCTGCTTCGGCCGCGAGCCTTCCGGCTAGGAAGCGATCGATCTCCCTGGCTACGGCGGCCGGGCGCTCGGTGTGCGGCCAGTGCGTGGACTGTCCGATCTCGGCCAGCGTCAACTCGGCCGGGTCGAACCGGGGGGCGATCGCGGAAGCGACGACCTCCGCGGTGATCAGCGGGTCGTCGGTCCCGGAAAGGATAAGTACGGGCCCGGTGAACCCGCTGGGCCGGTCGCCAGCGGGGTGGCCGTTGTTCCACATGTCTGCCGCTGCGCGCACCGAATCGGGACGAGTATTCGCGGCTGCCGCGGCGATCCTCTCGAACTCGGTTTTCGGGGTCGATGGCGCGGCTTGACGACGGATATCCAGAAAGCCGCTCACTGATTTGAACGACTCGATGACTCCTGCGGGCAGCCGGGCTCCTGCCGTCGGGATGGGCGCCACCAGTATCAAGCCCAGCGCGCATTGCGGCCGCGCCGCCGCGACCAGTTCGACGACGGGGCCCGCCATGCTGTGGCCCACGAGTACGAACGGCTTGCCGATTGCGTCGACGATAGCGTTCAGGTCAGCGGCGAACCGGTCGAAGGTGACTGGCCCTGTTGCCGCAGCCCGGCGACCGAAGCCGGCCTGGTCAAACTGGACGGTCTCGAACCCGGGCGCCGACAGGTCAGCGAGGACCGGGTCCCATACGTGCTGATCATCGAGAAAGCCGTGCACGAACACGAGAGCTCTGGGGCCGTCGTGGTCACGACGGAACGCGATGTCGGTGTTCGGGATGCTTGCTGAGGTAGCCATGCCCGCCTCCTTCTTGCCTGTAAAGCGGATTCCGATCCGGACGCGGGCGACGAAGTGCTGCCGCCGCCGAAGGCGTCACCGCACCGGCCGGAGCTGGTCCGCCCGGCAGGCCCTTCACGTGACTTAATCATAATTATTTTGCCTCTGTCAACCGCTGCCGGGCAGCGACGTGGGCGCGGCAGGCCGGCTGAGGCGCAAGGTGGCCTCCTGACTGGAGAACCTCGCGGCCGGAACGCAATCTCACACGTGGGCAGTGTTCGCGAGCTTCGACAGTAGGCAAGATACTGAATGAGGCAAAGTGCGTTAGTCTATGTCGTATCTGCTGTCGTCTCTCACCTGGAGTCCACGTGCGTGCCATCCAGATCACAGAATTCGGAAGACCAGGGGACGTCCTGCACGTCATCGACGTGCCGGCGCCGCCTTCTCCTGGCCCCTTCGAGGTCAAGGTCGCTGTTGAGTTCTCGCCGCTGAACAAGCACGACCTTCTGCTTGTCAGCGGTGCGCTCCTGCGGCCGCCGCTCCCGCTGGTCCCCGGCAACGAGGGCGTCGCCCGAATCATCGAGGTAGGCAAGAGCGTCGACACGGTCGCTGTCGGCGATCTGGTGGTCCTCCCGTTGTTCGCCGGAGCTTGGCGAGAACAGCTGCTGCTGCCCGCCGAGGGGCTGTTCCGTCTACCGGACGGGGGCGCCGAGCAGTTGTCGATGCTAGGTAGTAATCCGCCCACGGCCGGCCTGATCCTCAGCGAGTTCGCCGACCTGAAGCCCGGCGACTGGATCGTGCAGAACGCGGCGAACTCCGGCGTCGGGCGTTCCCTGATCGCCCTGGCGAAGGCGCGCGGACTCCGGACCATCAACCTCGCCCGGGACGAGTCCGTACTCGCTGACCTGACCACGGCCGGTGCCGACATCGTCCACCTCGACGATGCGACAGCGGCCGAAGACGTTCGGGAGGAGATCGGCGCCGCCCGGGTCGCGCTCGCTGTCGACTCGGTGGGTGGCTCCGCCGGGGCCGGCCTGCTCGACCTGCTGTCTGACGGCGGTTCGCTCGTCAGCTATGCCACGGCGACTGGGCAGCCGATACCCGTCAGCGAACTGACGCTGATAATCAAGCGCGCGACGGTTCGCGGGTTCTTCCTCGGCCATTACGACTATGCGACGAAGGTGCTGCCCGTCATCCGTGAGGCCGCGCCCTTGGTGGCGAGCGGAGCCCTGTTCGTCCCGGTTGCCGCCGTGTTCGACCTCGAAAACATCCATGCCGCCATCCAGCAGCTCGAACGCGGCGGGAAGATCCTGCTCAAGGTGGCCCGATCGTGACCCCGCGCTTTCCAGACGCTGCCACTCCCACGAAAGGCGCCGAGAACCACATCATGATGAACTCCGGATGAGCCTCGGCCATGGCGGGACCCGCGCAAAGTGAGCGAGCCCACGACCAGATGCTCACCCGGATCACCATCCGGCATGGTCCGGTTACGTCTTCCCGGCGTGCCGCCGTGGCCCGTGGCCGCCCCGGCATCAGCCGAGCCGTCGCAGGAGGCCGAAGGGACGCTCCCCGCCGGAAGGATCCTCGATGACCACACCCGCGCCCTTGTTGCCGGGCACGAGCGGAGGCGCCGCTGCGCGCGGGTGCAAGCCGGCCAGGACAGTGCGGCCCAGCGGGGTCACGCCCGCTGAGGTGACATGTACCAGCGCCTGGCCGGCCCGAGGCTGGGGCGGAGGAATGCCGACCAAGCGCAGTGCATCGTGGCCGCCGCGGCTAGCCCTTGTATGGCTTTCATCGGGCACCTCCGAAGATGGCCGTGCGCGCCGTTGGTCGCGCGCTCCGCTGGGGTTCTGTCCCGCCCGGAAGGTTCCGCGAGGCACGAGAATCACAGCGACCTAAGCATACTTCTTATGCTTGCGTCGCAGTCTCGGATCACATAGCCTGGCCCTCATGGTCGACCCTGCCAGCGAGCGCTACGCGGCAGCCCCGGCGCCTGTGTTGCTGAGGCGCGTGCAGTCATTCCTCAATACCCGCTCCACTGGGCGTCCGCCCGAGGCTGACCTCCTGGCGGGCCCGGCGTCGGCGAACAGCTGGCTACGCACGCTTGAGTGGCCCGCCAGACCCCGATTGACTACCGACGACCTGCCTCCCCTGTACGAGCTGCGCGCAGCCCTCCAGGCGCAGCTCGAAGCCGGCCGAGCAGCGGCGGACCCCCGGCCCCAGCCGGACCTGGCGCCCCTCCTCGAGAAGCTCCGCTGGAGGATGACGCTCGATGAGGGGCGGCTTGCCCTCTTGGCCGAGGGCGACGGCTGGCGCCAGGTCGCCGGCATCGTGCTGGGTGACATCCTTCTCGCCCAGCAGCACGATCTGTGGCCCCGCCTCAAAGCATGCCGGAATGCCCCTTGCTCGGTGGTCTTCTACGACAACTCGAAGAACCAGTCCCGTGTCTGGCACAACACCTCGGACTGCGGCAACCTCGTCAACCTTCGCGCGGCCCGAGCTCGCCAACGCGAACAGGCGTGACTGGCAAGTAGAAGCATCCCTGCGGGCTGCCTGGGCTACTCTGGCGGCACCCGCAGCATCACAGGCAACCACGCGGCCAACCGGGCCGCCGATGGCAGGGAACAGCGGTTCTGCAGCCCCGTTGGCCTGACATGCCTAAAAGCACTACAGCTAGTTCATAGCCTCGTGACAACCAGCCGCGGAAGCGCGTCCCTTCCACTCTGCGGTCCACGAGACGGCTTCCGGGGTGGCGGCTATATGCACGCCAACCTTCGGAGGGGCCTGGCGGAGAGCTGGGTCCGCAATACGGCGGCTGATCACGACTTGCGGCGGCGGGCTGCTCTCGCTATCGCCGGAGCCGGGGCCGATGCGCACGTACGCCGCCCAGGGCTCTGTGTCCGACGCGTTCCTTGGGGAGGCAACCCACCGGCTGCCGGGCGTCCCCAGAGTCAGCCACCCTCGGAGAGAGCCATATTGCGTGTCTTCGACCCTACGGCCAGAGCGCTTCCGCACCCGGAACGGCTCCCCAGCCGCTCGGCACACCACGTCCCGGGGTCACGCACGCGACCGGCACCCAACCCGCATCAAAAACTGCCCCCAGGGGGCAGTTTCCAGCCTTCCGCTCACCGATCACCTATACGGAAAAATTCTCTGATTAGAGCCCCCTTACGGAATCGAACCGTAGACCTTCTCTTTACCATGGATCACTGTTGGGATTTGTAACAGTGCTTCGAAATCCAATTCGGCTGAAGCGGACACGTCCAAGCCCACACTCACCGTCGCAGTCCCCGGGTACTGCTTCAACTCCCGGGCTTGCTCGATGGGCGGGCCGACCGCGCCCGGCGGCCCGCCAGCCGACTTTTACTCACGCAAAAGACTTCGCAGCTGCCGGCAGCAAGGCACCGGACCACCCGGTACCGCCCAGCGGAGCTGTTTGCGGCCGAGGAGGCGCCGCGGCTGCTGCCCGCGGCCGTGTTCCCCTACGACCTGCCCGTCTATGCCAGCCCGAAGGTGCACCGCGACCCATCACATCGAGGTGGCCAGGGCGCTGTGCTCGGTCCCAGCGCGGGGCCGGGAGCCCCCGCGGCCCAAGCTACGCCGCCCCGGGCGAGGTCGCGCCCGCGCGCAGCCAAGCCGCAGTGTCCGGCGGCAGCACATCGTGGTCCAGCGGGCTGCTGCTGATCAGCACTTCGGCATCGGCTGGCAGCTCGGCCGGCTGGGCGGACAGGTTGACCAGCACAGTGATGCTGTCAGCGCGGCGGTAGCAGAGCACGCCCTCGGGAGATGGCAGCCAGGTCAGGTCACCGCCGGCCAGCGCGGGCTCGGCGCGGCGCAGCCGCAGTGCCGCCCGGTACAGCTGAAGCATCGAATCCGGATCCGCCGCCTGCCGCTCCGCGGTGAGGTCCTTCCACTCCGCAGGCTGCGGAAGCCACGGCACGCACCCATCCGGCCCGAAGCCGAACGGCGGTTCTTCCCCCGCCCAGGGCAGCGGGACCCGGCAGCCGTCCCGGCCCCGGTCGGTGTACCCGGAGCGCTCCCAGAACGGATCCTGCAGCATCTCATCGGGAATGTCCTCGACTTCCCACAGTCCCAGCTCGTCGCCCTGGTAGAGGTAGACGCAGCCGGGCAGGGAGAAAGTCAGCAGTGCAGCGGCCCGGGCCCGGCGCTGCCCGAGCTCACGATCAGCGGGCTCACCGATCCGCCGGTCGCTCATGCTGAAGGCTGTGTCAGCCCGTCCGTAACGGGTGACATGCCGCACCACGTCATGATTGCTCAGCACCCAGGTCGGTGTGGCACCGACACGGGCGTGCGTGGTCAGCGTGACGTCAATCACCTCGCGCAGCCTGGCCGCGTCCCACGCGCAGCAAAGGAAGTCGAAGTTGAACGCCGAGTGCAGCTCATCGGCCCGCAGGTAGCGCGCGAGCCGCTCGGGGTCGGGCAGCCATACCTCACCGATGAGCACTCGCTCACCCGGGTAGGAGTCCGCGATTTTCCGCCATTCCCGGTAGATGCCGTGCACTCCGTCACGGTCCTCGAAGGGATGCGCG
>Ga0070709_10002377_pt1 | contig 10185 bp, 14 predicted proteins | sample LARL51metaG_FD_65449 | JGI IMG/M metagenome (GOLD analysis project Ga0070709, IMG submission 65449) | Corn, switchgrass and miscanthus rhizosphere microbial communities from Kellogg Biological Station, Michigan, USA - LAR L5-1 metaG | ecosystem: Host-associated > Plants > Roots > Rhizosphere ...
ATCGAGACCCACATAATAGACCCCGGAAGTCAGGGCCAAAGCCGGAGTGGCAAACACGCCGATCAGAACGGCCGCGACTATATGCTTTTTCATTCTTCTCTCCTTGGGATGAACTTGCCGACCCGGCAAGCCGATCAAAAAAGCACCGTCTTGGGTAACATCAAAATCAATTGTCCGTAAAAAGGATAGGCGCAGTCGCTCATGACTCACTTACCCAAAGCTTTTAACCCATAGTTAACCATCATCACCGAAGCTAGACGCACCCATAAAACCCTTCCCTTCCGGCCCCTAAACGGGGCCGCTTTTTTCCTTTGGGCTATGAAAAAACCTTCTCTTTTGACTCGGCTCCAGCTGTTAAAAAGCGATGTGGAATTTAAAGAGATAGCTATTCTCCTCGCCCTGGCCTTGTTATTCGCCATCGCGGTACGACTGTCTGCCGGGCATCTGCTGCCGGCAGACTTGAAGTATTTACTCTCGCGATGATTTTAGTGCCCCGTCCTACGCGGGCAAGAAAAAGCCCCGGCAGGGTCTGGCGGGGCCAATTCATTGCAGGGACTGAAACGCGAGACTGCCCCGCGTGCCGAACCCTTACTCTGGGTCCGACTGACTTCAAACCAGTTTTCTGTGGGACAGGCATTTTTGCGATTTCCTGTTGCTTTCTCGCTACAGCATGCGAGGGGTTGTAGTAAACTGAACACACATGCCGTCGGGCACCAATGTATTGGAGTCTTCGCGTGCCCATTAAAATCCTCGTGCCGCGCAGACTGGCCGACCGGTGTTATCTTGCGGAGGCGCTGCTGTGGGTCTCTGTTTCCCGCTTCCCTCTGGCTGATCTAACCCGCGTTCCTCGAGACGGGAAGAAGTGGGCTGAAATCGACACGCGGGAATCGCCTGACCACATGGCCTTAGGCATTCCTTTGTTTCTCGATACCCTTACCGAATATGAGTGCGAGCGCGCTGGTCTCCCGCCCAATCCCAACAATGACTGGATCGAACCTGAGCGTATCCGTGAAAGACTTAGTTGGAGAGGCGAGCAGCGTGCTGAGTTGGAGCAGGAACTGCAAGCCTCCCTCGCTCTCCAGAAACGACGAGAGGATTGGAATGGACTTCGCAATAGCTTTCTCGATTCCTACAAAGCCAGGCTTTTCGTAAGCCTGTGGACAGGCGACTTAGCAAGTTTTGGCAAGCAGGTTCCACGTGCGAGCCTTTCCCATTCTGCCGAAGACCTGAATAAGCGCGACAGAAAATGGTTTGCTGAAGCCCGAACACCCATTCACGCCAGCTTCTGGGACTCCACTCGAATTGATTGGGAGAGAAGCTTGGCCGAGGGAAATGGTCCACCCCACGCTTTTATCGTTGTGGACACTTACAACCTCCTGCGGATCTTTCCGCCATCTCGAAAATATTCAACGAACGTGATGAGAGTTGGTGAAGCTTACTTTCTCGAGGAGACTGCCGACCAGCGACTGCATCCGCGTGATGCCGATACATTAGGCATGCTTCGGCATCGATAGCCTACGTGCTACAATTGCCAGGACGCTGGGGGCACTCCGTGAGCAGCCGCAGTTTCCATCAGCTTGGGCTTTTATATGCTGCGATGGCGCTGCTGGGGGGTGCTTATGCAGCATATGACGAGGTTACTGCCGGATTCGAGCGCCAACGTGATGTTGACTACCTCTCCATCTTCATACCTCGTCTGGGCTTTGCGCTCATTGTGGCGTTCGTAGTGTACTGCATAGTTCGCGCAGTGGGCTCAGTCGTTTTGCGGCTTCATGGTATCGCCCTAGCGGCTCAACCTGCTCGACAGTTCATCACCCCAAAGTCATCTGCACTATAAACCCTGGTCACAACCTCTAGTCGTTGGAGATTACATGAAGGCCATCACCTTTGCTTCTGTGCTGGCGTTCATTACGCTGGCGTGGATGATCAAGGAAGCGAATGCGTACTTATATTGCGAGGTGAAGGTCGGTTCCACCAAATGGACTTGTAAGGAGTGTTTACCTAACGCCATTTGCGGCGTGAAGGAGGAATGCCAGACCAAATGCGCAAAGGCAAAAACGCCACAGCAGGCCGAAGATTGTCTAACTATAAATTGTGCGCCACTCCAACGCCGTTCAAAGCGCAGATAGAAAACTTTAAGAGCCTAGGGAATCGCGCAAACTTCTTGCAGTTCTCTCTAACGGGTTGCCCAGCGTGCGCTCCTTGCAAAGTCAGAACGTGGGCAGGACCAGCCTTCATCGCGCTTCGTCAAGAAGTGCGCGATGACGTCGAAGCGAGGCTCGCCAAACTCAAACAGAAGGGTCCGGTGTTTTCATGGCTGAGAAATCGTGATGCACGCTGGGTGAAGCCTGTAATCACTTAAGGTGAAGCATCTCGCCTTTGGCAGCGGCCTGATGCGGCACGCAACGATAGAAGGATTATGCTTTCGGGTCCGTTTCTTTCGATGATGGACTAGCCTCGGCTTTTTCCTTTTGAAGGGCTTTTTCCGATTTCTCAGCCTGAGTATCGAGCGCGGTGACAGCTGACTTCAACGCACGGTGCAAGACGTGCTGCACAGTTAAAATGTTAATAAAACGGTGGATGGATTGCCGTGTGGTCTCTAGCTGCTGCCGCCGGGTTGCCCTTTCCTCGTTGAGCTTCATGAGTTGCTGGCGGAACCGAGCCTGTTCCGCCACCATCTGTCCCACGATCAGGTCGGCTCGCTCTCGCAGGTCGCCACTTATGTCTCGCATTTCGCCGTGCATGGTTACGGCCTGCATCAAAGACTGATTATGCGACTGGCTGGTCTGCCTCTGAAGTCTTAGGAGGCCAACTTAATGTCAGGTCGGAACTCCGTTACTGGGGGCAGTGGTTGGGGATGCTTGGGTTGCGGCATCGTGGATCCAGAGTTACCAACCCGTCTATTCTCAGCCTCCATAACAAACTTTACGGCTTCGAGTTCGGCTTTTATCTCTGTCAGCTTGGTCTCATGTTCTAGCTTGAGCTGCTCCGTAAGATTCTCGAATTGCTGCTGTGCAGCACTCATTTGTTCTTTGATCAGATTGGCACGAACTTGCAGGTCGCCACGGATGTCACGCATGGGAAAACCCCCTCGAATTGCGCAAATATTGACTCACGGCGGATGCGCAATAGAGGTGGTAACAGCGTAATTGGGCGAATGTTGGAACACATTCCGAGCTTGTAGTCGCTTTCGGCGGAGGCGCCCACTGTTCCGCTGGCTTTGGCGGTGGACCGCACCTCGGCGGCGGAGCATGCGTAATGTTCGCGAGCTACAAGAGCGGGCGAACTTCTCTTTTTGGCTTGCCGGACTCCGCTAGCTCTTCACCGTTGGGTGGAATCCAAAAGTGGCCTCCATAGCACTCTGGGCATGCACGCCAGACATTCGCATTTTTCTTTAAGTAGCCTCTACCATCGCACCAGGTGCAAATCGTGCAAACACCTAGAGACGTCTGTCCGCTGCCGGGCTTCGACCACGGAAATAACGCCTCGACAAAATTCTCGAGATAGGACCGCATCCCTCCCCCCGAACGATATCACGGTATCCGACGCTGAGGATTGTGCTTCCTAGCGTACCGACTCCCGAGGCGGCTCTTTAGTGATCCCTCTGTCGTACTAAACTACGGATGACTCCGATCTGTTCCCTGTCTAAGGGATCGGGTCCGACAGCCATTGAATGGAATTTCGGCTGTCGGAAACGCCGGAGATTTCCATCAATGAGACGCTTCCCAGCACCATGGACCGTTGACCCTGTCGTTGATGCAATCCCAAAAAATTTTCATTCATCTATCGAGAACAGGCGTTCCACTCGTTACCTATCCGGCTTTTGAAAGGGATGTTTTATGGATTTCGACTTAGCCAAGCGTGCTGTCATTACGGTTGGTCCTGGGCACGGTTTCGTGGTCGCGGGACCAAGCGAGACATTTCACGTTATCACCGCCTCCCACTGCTTACCGTATTTGCCTCCGGCGCATCCAGCTTCCCCCTTAGAAGAACGGACATACGCTAACCTACTCGGGCATTTGGGTGAGTCACCTACTGTTTGGGCAGAGTGTCTTTTTGCTGATCCTGTTGCTGACATTGCGGTACTCGGCCAACCAGATTCGCAATCACTGTATGCCGAGAATGAAGCCTATTGTGAGCTTATGCCTGATATCCCTCTCGCCATTGCCGACACGCCGCATGACTACAAACCGATAATGATAAAGACGTTTGATGGTGAGATGATTGAAGCCAAGGACCATTACGAGTCACTAACTACACGAGCATAATTGGTTTGAGTGTGAGGTCGAACATCGACCCGATGGGCCATTATGGATATCGAAGGCCAATGAGCTAATTGTCGGAGGCATGTCGGGTCGCCAATCTTGAGCAAGGCGGGGGCTGCCATCGGCGTGGCATGTACTTCGGTCAATGACGGACTGGAGGGCGGACCAAATCCCCGCTTAATGGCAAACCTTCCAGGATGGACATAACGCTAACAGACCAAGAAAAAGCGCCCCAAGGCTAGGCCAAGGAGCGCGGGTTGAATTGGGCGTCGTGATGATTAACTGCCGACTGTGGTGGGTTTTCCCTCCCCATCACAGGTTCCCCCCATAAGGAACCGGAGAAGCCCCGTGTTGACCCCCCGTCGCTTGGGGCTTCTCTTTATTCCGCTCGTTTTTGCAGAAATTATGGTCGCCACGGGGCCGACCAGAATTCTTAGGCTTGCGTTCGCCGCCTTGGTCGAATTTGAGATTTCTAGGGTTACGCGCTCTTTTGGGCCTCCCCCAGACTATTTTCCTATCCCCAAATAAATAATCCAAATAATTCGGCTCTATTACTAACTAGCCCGGTACGGGCTATTCCTTGCTTCCCATGCCTGTTTGTTTGTTTCCATCTTTTCCTGCCATTCCCTGACTAGGTTTGTGCAGTTTGAGGGGAACGGTCGAGAATCTAGACCGGGGGAGTCGCAAAAATCGACCTGCGGGGGTCGAGAAATTCGATCCGCATATATCCAGAGAATATATCCAGAGAAGAAGAGGAGCCCGCTGAAAAGTTATCACCCGCCCTGGATAGCCCAACACCGCCGAAGGCCACGTAGATGAGGTTGCGGCAATTCTGTTTGAAGCGGCTTATCGCATTCTAGTCGCTGCCTATGGCTCACGACAAATAGACGAGCATCTCGACAGAACCTCTAAAATCGCGGCGGCAAGGCTGTCAGACGAGGATGGTGGCGGACCCAATCACCGACATGAGCGTTGCTGCATGACGCTCGATAGATTTGGGCGAAGAGTTGGCTCATCATGCCAGGGCGATATGCTTGTAGTTGGAGGATATAGCTTATGCGCTCCACGATGACCTCGAAGAATTGCATCAGCAGAACCTCAAGCTTCGACGAGACCTAGTGGCCGAGGTCGCCAGAGCGAACAAACCCAGGAGGGTTACCGGCTGGGGAGTTGTCTATTGGGTGGGTCTCGTAGTGATTCCCATCCTTATCCTCTGCGGGGTTGGCTTTGTCCTCCGCTACATTGTGTCTGGGGACTAACGGGCACCACGGCGGGGTGCTGACGGCAACTGCCTTTTGGCTGCCTCGCCAGAAGTGGAGAAGCTGCCGGAGGACTACGCTGGAATAGCCCCAGTCAGTTAAGCGCATCGACCAATACCACGCTGCCCATCGCCATGGCGTCAGAAGTGCTGCCCATCGCCATGGCGTCAGAAGTAATGATAAAAATGTTGGATGCCGACTGAATTCGATCCGGACGATTTAAAGGCCCAACTTGCCAAGCTTGATGACTACGAGATCGAGCGTCGGATCGAGCGAAAAATGTGGGAGGGAGATAGATTAAGGGTCGCTCAAAAAGTTCTCAAAGAAAGAATCCGCTCTCGAACTAGCGCAAACCAAACGCCTCAATTGCTTTGGGAGTTGGCAGCGATCTTCGGTGCCCTAATCATCAGTCTAGGCTTCGTGCTCTACGCAATCAGAGATCGCATCTTTTGACGCAAGGTGCGGCATGACCTCGAACAACGGTGACCTTGAAAGGGTGCTTCGGGAGAATCTGAAGTTGAGACGCCAAGTCGTGGCGGAGTTCACCAAGGCGAGTGATTCGGCCATACGGTTCACCAATGGTGGAGCGCTCGGTTCGGAAGGGCCGAGGATCAACCGCTCTTCTTCGCTCTCCTATTCGTGCTGATCGCCGCCACGCTCTACGTCTTTCTCTAGACGGCAATGCAGGCTGACAGGATCATCGCGGCCATGCGCAGCGGTGCCATCCTGCATAAGCAGATCATCGAAGGCCCAGCCGTCTATTGCCTGGGCCGAGATCAATGGTCTCGCGCACGTACCTGTAGCGGCGACGGAGGCGAAATTAGTCAGGCTACCGCGGCTTATTGCGCCAATGCGAGCTGGGGATCCCATTACGCCGCATGGCCGATGTTTGAGCTTTGGGCAATTATGATTAGTGGGCGCATACCAAGGAGGAGTTTATGCGCAAATCGCGTCAGCGTCCGCTGACGCTCTTATTGTTTGGCATTAGGGCGAGCCATTGGCTCGCAATACCCTGGTTTGTGTTTGGCTTGTTCGGCTGCGCACTGTGGTCTAAGTCTCTGCCACCCTACGCTCTGTCCAACAGCGAAACGACTATAGTAGAGCGGGACATTCTTTCTGCCACAAAAGATTTGGACAAACCTCCTTTTCACGACCTGAAAGCCGCGAAAAGCAGCGGCGGCGACTTATACGTTTGCGGCTGGACGAATTCTAACAACAAGGCTTATCGATCTTCCGAACAGGCGTTCATCGGAACTTTTTCGGCTGGTCGCTTCTCACCAGCCCGCATCGGAACCGATGCAGACTCAAACGTGCAAGTGGTGGTCGAATGTCAAAAACTCGGCATCTCTATCGCTCAAGCTTCTTGGGATACAGGTGCCCCTGTGGGTTGGAGTAGTAATCGGAAAAAAGGCCAGAAATGACCGTTTTTTGAGAATTAACCCCTCAACCGGCGCACCTTCTTGTCGGCATCGTTGCGAAGGATGGACTCAACCAAACCGGCGAGCATCCTTAGCGCCTCGCGCTTCTCTTCTTTATATGCGTGCCGGTCATAGGTCCCCAGCACGCCTTGCTGAACGTGACCTAGAACGCGCTCGGCAATGTCAGGGTGAACACTGGCGCGGCTCATTAGGCTCCTAGCTGTTTTACGGCAATCATGCAAAGTCCACCCGGTCATGCCTGTTGCCGCATCTAAAGCCGCCTTGGCCTTACCCCAGCCAATGAAATAGCCATCGCCGCGACCGGCGAACACATAAGGATTGGAGTTGAGTCGTGGTCGGGAGCGAAGAATATCTACTGCCATCGAAGGCAGCACTAGCTCGCCGCCCGTTCCCTTCTCGCGCTTCACTCCATTCTTCACCAACCATGTGCCGTCGACCGACACATCTTCCCATTTCATCGACGCAACCTTTTCCCGGCGCTGGGCGGTTAAAAGAAGCATCTTTACCATGTCGCCGAACGTGCCCGTGGCCTTGGTCCAAACAAGTCTGATCTCGTCGTCAGACAGTATGCGCTCCCGCGGATCAGCACCAGGCAGAGAGCCATGGCAAGCAACAGAAGAATGGCGGCTAGGGTGCTGATCATGCGGGCGTGATTCTTCTGGAGCGGGCTTGCGAGCTACCACTTGCCAGCGAGGTCGTTCTGCATCAGACGGCGCTTGAGCAGCATGATCCTGCCGTAGGCCTGCTCGATCCGCACGCGAGAGATGCGCCCGTCCTTCACCGCCTCTGACATGACAGTGTGTACCTTCACGCCAAGCTCAGGGTCGTGCGACTTCTCGTTGGAGAACACGATGAGATCGGTGCCGGCATTGACCGCCTTGATGACGCGCTCCTCGAGCGAATATTCGCCGCGCACAGCGCCCATCTCCATGTCGTCGCTCACCACCACGCCCTGGAAGCCGATATAGCCCTTGGCGCGCAGAGCCGTGATCGCGCGGCGCGATAGCGAGGCAGGCAGCCGCGCGCCGTCGCTGAAGCGCGGGTGATAGAGGTGGCCAATCATCACCGCATCGAGCAGGCCGTCCTTGGCGAGTTGGCGATAAGGCTCGAGCTCGATCTCGCGCCATGTGTCGGAGATGTCGGCAAGAGTCTTATGGCTGTCGGCGCGGCTCGAGCCGTGGCCGGGGAAGTGCTTGACCACGGTGACGATGCCCGCGTCGCGATGTGCAACGATGAAAGCGCGGGCAAGCTGGGTGACGGTGTTTGGGTCGGCGCCGAAGCTGCGCTCCCTCTGCCCGATCACCGGATTGTCCGGATTGAGATTGAGATCGACCACCGGACCGAAATTGAGATTGAAGCCAGCCTCCGCGAGGTCCTTGGCCATGCCCGCATAGAGCCGCACGGCGCTCTCCGGATCGCTGAAGCTCGGATTCCTGCCGACCTTCCATGCCGAGGGGATGTAGAGGTGGCCATTCTGCCGCGTGAGCCTCTGCACGAGACCGCCTTCCTGATCGACGGCGATGAACGGGACCGGCGTCGGGCGTGCGTCGCGCAAGAACGCGGTAAGCGCGCGGAGCTGATCGGGTGGGCCGATATTTTCCGGATACAGGACAACGCCACCGACGGTGCCGTCGGCGAGCTGGTCCCGAACCCTGATGACATCGGAATCGGTGATCCGGTAGCCGGAAAATCCCACCATGATCATCTGCCCGATCATCGACTCGAGCACGGTGTCAGGCGGCTTCTTGAGCTCGATGTCGAAGGCTTCGGCGCGACTCGAAAGCGGCGCCACGAGCAAAAGGCTCATCACACTCAAGATTTTCGGCATTGCCGCGAGGCGCTTTGCGAGCATCGGCAGGTTCAGGGCGCAGCTTTGGTGAGTCTTGCAGGAGTGATGGGAGGACCAGAAACCGCGGATTCTATGGCAGTTTTAAGAACCGGCAGGACGAATTCAACTTCCAGGACGCATCGGGGCGAATGACATGCTATGACTGGCGCTGTGCCGAGCGCCTGGGGAGGCGGTCATGCGATTTCCGTTGAAGTGCGCTTTCGCAGCGTGCGCGCTGCTTGCATTTGCCCTCTTCGCCCTGAGCTCAGATTCGCAGCGCGCCGCGGCGGGTGAGCATTACCCCGTGGCCATGGCGGTGGTGGTGGTGGAGGCTGGAGTGGAGGCGTGGGAGTCGGCGTCGGCGTCGGCACCATCCTGCTCAACGAGGCGATCCGCCGCCAGCAGGAGAAGCAACAATACAAGCAGCACGTGACCCAACCCAAAGGCTGCCCCGAAGGGATGACTTGGTCACGCAAGAAGCGGACCTGCGTCAACGTCAAGGGACCCGAGATCGCCAAATGCGAGCCGCCCAAGATCAAGACGCGGAAGGGCTGCGTTTACCCGCAACCGGAGACCGCCTCTTGCACGTGGCCTGAGATCAAATCCGGCAAAGGATGTGCGTGCGCTGGAGGCTATGAGCGGAAGCACAGGGAATGTGTGAAGGAGGTCGTCTCTTGCGATTGGCCGAAGATCAGAGTGGGTCCCGGCTGCATGTGTGCGCCGGGCTTCGTACCCTACGGCTCGGGCTGCACCAAGGTGGTCGTGGTCGAGCCCGAGACTCCAGAGCCTCCACATGTGGCGCCACCGCAGCAAGTCGAGGAGCCGCAAGGTCCGCCTCCACCGCCGCCCCCACCGCAACAGGCGGAGGAACCCAAGCCCAAGCCGCAGCCCGTCGCGCAGATCGATCCTCCGATCCGCTGCCTGCCGCAGGACCTCTACGATCTTCTCACTGAGGCTTACGGCAAGCGACCCGGCGTCGGACCTTGCCCCATGGCCTGTCTGCCGAAGCCTGCGTTCTTCTTGCCGGCGAAGCTCGAGGAGGTCGCAACCAAAGCCGGCATCAGCTGGTGCGAGAACTGCGTGCAGGTCGGACCTTATATGCCCCTCGCCTCGATCAACAAGCTCGAGGCACTCGCTCATCTCACAATCTGCGTTTCTCCTGACAGCTGCGTCTATCCCGGCGGTGCGCCAGCTGAGCCCCGCACCGAGATCAGGACGGTATTCAAGAACCTGCCGGCGGGCGTGAAGAACGAGGACAATCTCGCCGTGGTGATCGGCAACCAGACCTACCTCTCAGGCTTGCCGACGAACCAGTACGGTGCCAGCGACGCCGACGCAGTCACCGCGCTTCTCACCGAGCAGCTCGGCTATCGCAAGGAGAACATCATCGATCT
>Ga0070709_10002383_pt1 | contig 10178 bp, 8 predicted proteins | sample LARL51metaG_FD_65449 | JGI IMG/M metagenome (GOLD analysis project Ga0070709, IMG submission 65449) | Corn, switchgrass and miscanthus rhizosphere microbial communities from Kellogg Biological Station, Michigan, USA - LAR L5-1 metaG | ecosystem: Host-associated > Plants > Roots > Rhizosphere ...
CTCCGCCACAATCTCAATCTCGATCATTTCGGGCCGACCGGCTCGGCGGTCGGCGGGGTCGCAGGGGACGCCGCCCATCCCGACAATATCATCTTCGACATCACGCCGAACCCGAACGGAGGCACGGGCATCAGCGCGGGCGGGTTCGGCCACCCGACCTGCTTGTTCAATCCCGATCCCTCTGCATTGCCGCCGGTTCAGAATCCCTGACCAGTCGAGCGCCAACGGGAGGCGGTTGATTGGTTGCCGCTTCGCAGCTCAGCCGATGACGATGTCAAAGGCGCCGGCGAGGGCGTTCGCCTCGATCTCGGAAGCCGGTCGGAGCGGCACGATCAGGCGGTCGCGGGCGGCGGGATCGCGGACACCCATCAGCACACCGTCGCGCTCGTTGAGGGGCTCGCCGGCGATGTACATCTGGGTCGTGAACCGCGCCAGACCCGGCCCTGAAACCGCGAAATGAATGTGCGGGGTGCGGCCGGGATAAGGCACGGGACGGATCGTGCGGAACCGGTAGCCGCCCGCCGCATCGGCGACGGTCTGGCCGTAGCCCTGAAAATCACCATCGAGCGGCGTGTCGCCGCGATCGTCTCGCACGTAATGGTAGCGGCCGTTGGTGTCGCACTGCCAGATTTCGACCCGCATGCCGGATAGAGGTCGCCCGTTCAAATCGAGAACACGGCCGCTCACATACGTAATCGTGCCCTTCGCAGTCCCATTGTGTCCGGCCACTCGGACCAAGTCGTTGTCCGAATCGGCGGGAATCGACAAGGGATAGAACGGCCCCGCCGTTTGCTGGGGCGTGAGAGGCAAGGTCGCTGCCCGACCGGCGCCTCCCAACGAAAAGGCGGCGGCACAGCCGGCAGCAATTTCGAGCATCCGGCGCCTCGCAATCATCGGCCAACCTCCTCGACGCAGCAGATGGGTTAAATGTGGTAGGGTTCGACGACGAACTGCATCCCAGCAGCGCGCGGTCATTTTTGCTCCAAGGGAGGGAATAGCATGCGCTCAATGGCTAATTGCCTCGCCGTCATGGGTCTTGTCGGCGCGCTGTGCGCGCCGGCGAGCGCGCAATTGCTGACACAGAAGAGCTTGTCTGCCGGGATAGCGATGGCGATCGCACAGACCGCGCTCGAGACGTGCACCAAGCAGGGCTACAACGTCTCGGTGCATGTAGTCGGCCGCGACGGCGAAGTTCTCGTCGCGGTACGGGGTGACGGCGCTCCGCCACATACGATGGAGAACAGCCAGCGCAAGGCTTACACCGCTCGCACCTTCCGTATCCCTTCGGGTGAGTTCGCGCAGCGGGTCAAGGATAATCCTACCCTTGGAGCTGTACATCTTACAGGGATTGTTGCGGCGCAAGGTGCGCTGCCGATCAAGGTCGGTGACGAGGTGGTCGGCGCGGTCGGGGTCTCCGGCGCGCCCGGCGGCGAAAAGGATGAGGTTTGCGCCAAAGCCGGCATCGACAAGATGGCCGACCAGCTCAAGTAGACCGCCCGCGGATCGGGCGCGAATTTCTCGCCAGAGGTAATGTCGTGGACTATCCCCCCGATCCGTCTCCCCCTTTCCACAGCGTCGAGGCGGAGCGCCTGGCTCTCTCGCGGCGCATCGCGCGGGTCGTGCTGGCGATCGCCTTGGTCGGGCTCGGGGCGTGGATCCTGCACCGGTTCCTCGCCGCGCTCGCCTGGGCTGGCGTTTTGGCCATCGCGCTCTGGCCGCTCTACCGCCGGCTCGCTCGAGCTCTTCCAGGAGACAAGGCCCGCATCCTTGCGCCGCTGGTGGTCACCCTCTCGGTCGGGCTCATTTTTACCGTCCCGTTCATCTATGTTGCCATCGAGGGCGCGCGCGAAATTCACATCGTCGTCCAGTTTCTCGGCGAGGCCCAGCACAACGGAATTCCGGTGCCGGAATGGATGGCGCAATTGCCGGTCGTTGGCCGAGCCCTCGACGAATGGTGGCGCACCAATCTAAGCGACCCCAACGCGGCTCAGGAGCTGCTCGGCAGGCTCAATCCGCGATCGCTGGCCTCCTCGGCGAGGTTCTATGGCGCCGAGATCGTTCACCGGCTGATCATCTTCGGCTTCACCCTCCTGACATTGTTCTTCCTGCTCCGCGACGGAGCATCGTTCAGCCGACAACTGCTCCGCATCAGCGACCGCCTGCTCGGCTCGGACGGGGAACGGATGGGTCGCCATATGGTTCAGGCGGTGCTCGCGACGGTAAACGGCCTGGTGCTAGTCGGGCTGGGGGAAGGCGCGCTAATCGGGATCGCTTATATTGTCGCCGGCCTTCCTCACGCAGTCTCGGTAGCGGCGCTGACCGGCGTTCTCGCCGTCATCCCGTTCGGTGCGCCGCTGGCATTCGGAGCCGCCGCGCTGTACCTGGCCGCGACAGGCAGCACGATCGCCGGCGCGGCGGTTTTCTGTTTCGGTCTGGTCATCGTCTTTATCGCCGATCACGCGGTGCGACCGGTCATCATCGGGGGCGCCGCGCGTCTGCCGTTCTTGTGGGTGCTGTTGGGGATTCTCGGCGGGCTGGAAACACTCGGCATCATCGGACTGTTTCTCGGCCCGGCAATCATGGCAGCCTTGATCTCGCTGTGGCGGGATTGGACGGAAGCAGCCGGTCCTGGGGGCAGCCATGCGGGCGAAACGTAGCAGATCGGCAACGCCAGAGGAAAATGCTGCTATAATGATCAGCGCGGGTTGCGGACCCAGCCTTGCCGGCACACTGTCCTCCGCCGATAATGCTGCACCTGCCCGATGGTTCGCGATCTCTGCTCGCCTTAGGAAAATTGGGAGGATGCATGAAATACGTTTGCGACGCCCCAGGCGGGAAGACCTGGTTTCGGATCGAGACCGAGGCCGAGGCCGCGGTCGAATCCGAAGCTATGCGCCATGCCGTCGAGAAGTTCTTTCGCAAAGAACAGGAAAAGGCGGTACAGAGCTTTCAGCCGGCTTCCAAGGTTAACTTCGAGCGGGAAATCGGGCTCAAAGCGCACGTCCAGCGCGAGATGCCAGTATTCCTGACCCTGCGTGACGATGAGGGTAATCCGCTGGTGACCGCGATGCTCGCGCCCGGCGGCCGCGACGACAAAAGCTTCCGGCCAATCATCGTTGGCATGGCGAATGCGGATCCATATAGCGACCACGCTGAGGCGATCCGCGCTCTCGGCCAGCATCACGGTCTCTCCCTCGAGAGAAGTCGCTGTTACCCATATCGCCGCGACTGAGTGGCCGGAGCGGTCTCCACGGACCAGCCCGCGGCGCCACCCCGAGCTTAGGTCGGGACGAAGGGATTGGTCGTTTTCGATCTAACAAAGGGATGGCAGGCGGATGCTCACGCGCCAGCGGCCTCCCGAACCTCATAGGGAGGTCGAACAGAGTCTGGGTTCGAGCAAGGTGTAGGCCACCGACAGTAAGCGGTCGGTGACGCCGCGCAGGGCGCAGCTGTGGCTGCGCCGGCGCAGCGCGGCGTAACGGCGATGGCGGAGCGCGTCGTGCTGGGTTGCGGCGCGGGCGCCCGGGGATACTGGTTTGTGTCACAGCAGCGGTGGCAGGGGAGAACGAATCTACGCTGCCGGGGTCCGTTCCTGCCGTTGGCGAACGTCGCTGCGTTCAAGGGAAGCCGGACGTCGGCAGCATCCGCGGTGACCTTATCAAGCTGGCTCGTCTGTCCGCTTTACGGGATCTTTGGCACTCGCCGTGCCGATCGAAGCCATCAGCGCAGCTCCGGCTATAAAGCCAAGAAGCTTACCCCTCATCGTACTCTCCATAATAAACCTGAGGATCGCTTTGAACGAGATCGCTATACGATCCCAGCCGTCCGGCGGACAGCGCGGCCGACGCGGCAACCCGCCGCAGACAAGGAGGGTTGGTTACTGGGTCGTAGTCGACTTTCGACGTTCTGGTGAGCCTTAACACGGCGGTGAGCCCGCCTGTTACGGTCGTAATCCATTTCTCCCACACTGAAATCACACTGTAGTCTGGTTCTTCGATTTTCGTTTGCAGGACGGCCGACACCACGACTCGGCGGGAATGGCCCAGAGCCATTTGCAGATGACTGTGATGAAGTCAGGATTGGAGAGCAATCGCCGTGCGCCGTTCAGGCCATGGGGGAAACATCGGCTGTCCCTGGCGTTAAACCCAAGCCCATCATCCTTGAGGTGCCGAATGGCAATGCTACGAGGGCCGAGCACTGCAGCGCTTGGCATTCCCGCCGACCTGTCTGCCGAAGGGGTCGACGTAGTCGCAGCCGCCCAACCCGCTGGTGCCATGACGACGAGCACCACCGGATCACGCTTGTCGATCGCGACGTCGTCCTCTAACAGCCACAAGGAAGGGAGGGCGGCCAGATTATCGCAGCGCGTGGCGTTGATCGATCCGAAACCGTTGACGCGTCGCTCGATCGCAGACCTGTTGGCTGAGGCGTTCCCCGAATGCGCAATCGTTACGGCTTCCACCTGCGACGAATTGCTCGAAATCGAAGGGATCGGCAGACCAAATCTCGTTGTCTTCTATATCAGAAGTGCGGGGTTAACGAACACATGCGTACAAAGCGCGCTTGAGCTTCTGCGGGTGCGGTTCCCGGAGGCCTGGGCCGTTGTGCTTTCCGACAGAGACGATGTTGACGAAGTCAACCGCGCTCTGACGCATGGCGTGCGCGGCTACATCCCTACATCGGTTGGATGCGAAATTGCTGTCGCTGCGCTCAAGCTTATCAGTACGGGTGGCACCTTTGTTCCGGCGCATGCGTTGCGCTCGACAGCCGCAAAGCCGGATGACCAACCGGAAGGTGAACGGCAAAGGCGATCTGACGGACTGGACCTCACGCCGCGCGAGCTTTCGGTAATCGATCTCCTGCGCGAGGGCAAGCCCAATAAGCTGATCGCCGCCCGGTTGGACATGCAGGAAAGCACGGTCAAGGTGCACGTTCGCAGCATCCTGAAGAAGCTCAATGCCGCGAACCGCACACATGCTGCCTTTGTCGCCAATCGGCTACTCGGTAAAAACGCGGAACCAGTCGCCTTGCCCACCCAGCTTCGGCCAATCGATCAAGGTCACAGCCCCGATCTTGCCGTTCGCGGAACGGCCGATGCCGCTTGCGATCGCGCTGCAATGCCGTCGGTTCAATCGTCGAGGCGTTTGGTCGATCAGCGGTAGACTGACAGTCCGCGGCCAGGCGGTGCGGCCGAAGGGAGCTGTTACGGCTTGCCGCCGCGCCCCGGAATGACAGTGAAGGATGGTGCCGGAGAGGTTTATTCCGCGGCCTGCGGGGTGATTTGCACGGAATTGGGGCCGTAGCGGTCGCGGAAACGGGCGGTATCGATCTCTTCGAGCTCGATTTCGCGGCTCAACACCTTTGCCTTCCAGGCGTCCTGCTCGGGCACGCGGGCGTGGAATTCGGGCATGACCTCCTGGGCGAACAATTCGAGGCTCTCGCAGATGTGCTCGTGCGTGTTCTTGCCGGCCTGGTTCAACAGGATGACCTGATCGATATGGGAGGTCTCGAACCGCCGGAGCTTGCGCCGCAACGTCTCGGGTGAGCCGATCAGACCGCCGGACAATGCGCGGGCGAGGCCCTCGGGGTTGGCGCGTTTCCATTTCTCGTACTCGTCCCACAGATTGACCGTGCCGGGCTCTGGCCGTTTGCGGTTTGGGTTCAGCCCATAAAAGCGCAGCGCAAATTGGAAGAACGGGATGCCGTCGGCGCGGCGGCGCGCTTCCTCGTCGGTTTCGGCGCACATGAAATAGCTGGTCAAAGCGATGTTCGGGTTGGTCACGTAATCGGTCAGCTTGTCGAGCCGCTTGGTGAAGGAATTGTAGTAGGCGTGCACCCAGGCATGCGCCGCATCGGCGCTCAAGAACTGGAAGGCGAGCGCGCCGAGGCCGCGGCGCCCGGCCATCTCGATCGTCTCGAGCGCCGAGCAGGCAACCCACAACGGCGGATGCGGCTTTTGCAATGGCTTGGGCACGACATTGCGCAGCGGGAAATCGAAATAGGTGCCGTGATATTCGCAGCCGCCTTCCTTGAACATCGGGATGACGGCGCGCACGGCGTCCTCCCAGACCGCGCGTTTTTCGTCGAATGAGCGGTCGAACGGTTCGAGTTCGGTGATGCTGGCGCTTTCACCCATGCCGAATTCGACCCGGCCGCGGCTCACCAGATCGAGCGCTGCGATGCGCTCGGCGACGCGTGCGGGGTGCACCGTGGTCAATTGCATGATGCCGTGCGCGAGCCGGATCTGCCGCGTGCGCTGGCTTGCCGCGGCGAGGAAGACCTCCGGCGCCGGCGAGTGCGAATATTCTTCGAGGAAATGGTGCTCGACTTCCCAGGCGAAGTCGTAGCCCAGACGATCGGCCAATTCGAGCTGGTCGAGCGCATTGTGGTAGAGGGTGAGCTCGCCCTCCGGCTCCCAGGGCCGCGGCAATTGCAATTCGTAGAATATGCCGAATTTCATTCCGTCCTCCCGCGGTCGGGCAGCCAGCCGATGGCGTTGCGCAGAAAATTGTAGCCGAGCGCGGTAAACGAAGCGCGCTCCCTGTTGTCCTTGCCGTAGCCATGTCCACCGGCGGCGGGCTCGTAGAAATAGGCTTCGTAGCCCATCGCCTGCAGCTTTGCCGCCATCTTGCGAGCATGACCGGGGTGGACACGATCGTCGCGCCGGCTCGTCGCAATCAGGATCGGCGGGTAGGGCCGGCCCGGGACCGCGACGTGATAGGCCGAGATCCCGGCGAGAAACGCCCAATCTGCCGGATCGTCCGGATCTCCGTACTCGGCGATCCAGCTCGCGCCGGCGTGTAATTTCTCATAGCGGCGCATGTCGATCAGCGGGATCGTGCAGAACAGCGCGCCGAACCGTTCGGGATAGCGGGTCAGCATGTTGGTGATCAGGATCCCGCCATTCGACCCGCCCTCGGCGGCGATGCGTTGAGGCCGGGTCACGCCACGGCGCATCAGGTCGGCCGCGACAGCGGCGAAATCGTCGTGCGAGAGCCGTTTCTTTTCTCGGCGGCCGGCCTCATGCCAAGCGGTGCTAAATTCGCCGCCGCCTCGGATGCTGGCGACGACCCCAGTGCCGCCGCGTTCGAGCCAGAGCTTGCCGAGAGAGGGGTTGTAATAAGGCAGCTGCGAGATGCCGAACCCGCCATAGCCCAAAAGATGGACGGGCGCCTCGCCGGTCTTGCCGGCCGGCCCGACCTGGACATAGGGAATGCGCGTGCCGTCTTCCGAGATCGTCTCGTGGCGGGTGACGACCAGGCCGGCCGGATCGAAGGTTTGGGGCGCCCGTTTCAAAAGCTGGGGTGCGGCGAGCGGCGGGACGAGAAACAGCGAGGCCGGCGTCAGCGGGTCCTGCGCGCTGGCGAGCAGGTCGCCGGTCGACTCTTCGGTCCGAACATCGAGCGGCCAGACATTAGCGACACCAATATCCGGCAGGCCCGTGATACGCTCGCGCGACCAGCCGGTCTCACCCGGCGTCAGCACTTCGAAAACGGGCTTCAGGTCGTCGAGCACCGACAGGACGAGCCGGCCGCCGGTCCAGAAGAACCCTTGCAGAGCGCGGCGCTCAGCTGGCTCGAATAGCTTTGCGAAGCGGCGGTATCCCAAGAGAAAGGCCGCAAAGGAGATGCCGAGTACCGTATCTGGCGGATGGATTTCGCCGCCGACCGTCCAAGGGGTCCGCCGTTTGACCGCGAGCCAACCGCGATGCCATGTGACCGAGGTATCAGTCGGCACGTCGATCCGAGTCTTGGGCCCGCTGCGGTCGCCGATCCACACGACTTGGTCAAAGAAGCCGAGCCGCTCGGCGAACCAGACGCACTCGCCCTCGCTTTCGCGGTCGACATCGGCCCAGACCGCCATGCGGTCGGGGTCGGTCTCGAATATGACCGGGGCTGCGCGCGGGTCGGTCCCCCGCCGCCACAGCCGCACCGCGCGCGCATAACCCGAGTGGGTCGCCATGCCCTGGCCCCAGGCCGAGGACAGCAACAGGTTGTCATGATCGAGCCAGGCGGCCCCGCCCTTCGCCTCGGGCAGAGTGAAGCCCCCCGGAACGAAATCGCGCGAAGCAAGATCGAACTCGCGCAGCACCCGCGCATCGGCCCCGCCGCGCGACAGCATCAGAATGGCGCGGTCGTGACTGCCGGGGAGCGTCGCAGCCTCGCTCCAGATCCAGTCCTCGCCTTCTTTTGTCGCCAGCGCATCGAGATCGAGCAGGTTGTCCCATTCCGGTGCCTCCGTCCGGTAGCTGTCGAGCGTCGTCGCCCGCCACAGACCGCGCGGGTGCTCCGCGTCTTTCCAGAAATTGAAGAGCCGCGCTCCCCGCCTCGCAATCAACGGGATGTTGTCGGGCCGATCATAGATCGCCGCGAGCGCATCGCGATCGGCCTCAAAACCTGCGTCGCCGAACCGCGCCATCGTCGCGACATTCTGCGCCTCTACCCAGGCGAGCGCCCGCTCGCCTTCGACCTCTTCGAGCCAGAGATAAGGGTCGTCGTCAGGGGCTTCGATGGTCGGTCGCGGATCGATCATGATCGAATGCTGCTCAGCAAAATTCTTGCTTTTTAAAATTAACACCGGACCGATGATATGAATTTCACGGGTAATTTATCCGCTTGCTGACAGACCGGCCATTTAGCTACGCAAAAAGTCGTAGACATTAGCCGGCAAGCTGGCGAGATTAACCAGTTCAGAGTTGAACCGCCTCGCAGCTCGCTCCGAGCGCGACGAGGTTTGGTTTGGGGAATCTGCTGTCAGTGGGTGAAAGTTCCGTAGGTGCGGCGGAGCGGGCGGGCGGGCGATTGGTTTCCGCCGGTCGCGGCTTTCTGTTCCTGCAGGGGATGGCGACGCGATTTTTCGAGCGTCTCGGACAGGCGCTCATCGAGCGTGGTCACGCGGTTTATCGGGTTAATTTCAACGGCGGTGATCGGGCCTTCTGGCGACTACCGGGTGCGGTAGATTTTTGCGGCCGGCCCGAGCAATGGCCGGAGTTTCTCGATCGGGTGATCGTCGAGCGGGCGATCAGCGACATCATCCTGTTTGGCGATTGCCGACCGCTCCACCGAGCGGCAATCCGCGTCGCCGAGGGCCGCGCCTTGCGAATTCACGTGGTCGAGGAAGGGTATTTGCGGCCCGATTGGATCACCTTTGAGGAGGGCGGCGTCAACGGCCATTCCGCGCTGCCCCGGGATCCAGGCTGGTATCGTGAGCGCGCCCGTGCATTGCCGCCTTGGCGCGACCCCCCGCCGGTACCAGGCAGCTTCCGCCGCAGAGCGGTCGAGGACGTGCTGTACACGACGGCATCGACGGCTGGAATGTGGCGGTTTCCGCATTATGCGACGCACCGTCCGTATTATCAGCTGATCGAATATGCCGGTTGGCTGCGGCGCCTGGCACTGAGGCGGCGCGCCGAGCGACGGGCGGCGCGGGCGATCGAAGACGTCTGCAGTAATCCCGGTCCTTGTTTTCTCTTTCCGCTGCAACTGGACTGCGACTACCAGGTGCGGGTGCACTCGCCTTTTCGCGCTATGCACCTGGCGATCGAGCACGTCCTCGGCTCATTTGCCCGTCACGCCCCCTCGGCAGCCCGGCTGATCGTCAAGCTACATCCGCTCGACAGCGGGTTGGTCGACTGGGCCGCAATAACCGGTTACCTTGCCGTCGAGCTCGGAATTGCCAACCGCCTCGTTATTCTCGACGGCGGCGATTTGGGCAAGCTCTTGGCGCAAAGGCCGTCTGTCGTCACGGTCAACAGCACGGTCGGCACCTTGGCGCTCGCCTGCGGGCTGCCGGTCGTCGCGCTCGGCAAGGCGGTTTACGACATCGCCGGGCTGACCTTTCAGGGCGAGATCGACGATTTCTGGAAGGCGCCGACGCCGCCCGATGCGGGGTTGTTCGACGCCTTCCGACGGGTGCTCGCCGCCCGCTGCCTGATCCCCGGCTCATTCTTCAACGAAGCCGGTCTGCGGCTGGCGGTCGACGGCGCGATCGAGCGGCTAGAAGCCACCTATGCACGGCCCGCACGCAGTGAGGCGCCACGGTCCGCCGACCTCGCACCGCCAATCACGGCAGCCCTTTCGGTTCGGTAACGCATTTCTCGCGCCGTCGAGCGGGCGCCGCAGCTGCACGATTTCGTCCCGCCATATCCCGAACGGCCAAGCCAGCCCCTCTCGCCGATC